>Ga0182736_1002749_pt1 | contig 12710 bp, 8 predicted proteins | sample eDN5th30CKraftBY_FD_128882 | JGI IMG/M metagenome (GOLD analysis project Ga0182736, IMG submission 128882) | Enriched backyard soil microbial communities from Emeryville, California, USA - eDNA 5th pass 30_C Kraft BY (version 2) (version 2) | ecosystem: Environmental > Terrestrial > Soil >...
CTCCAGCAGCAGGTCGAGCTGGGCATCGAACACCGCCCGCGGTTGCGTCAACGTGTCGGCGCCGTACCCGCCGAACACCTCCAAGCTGATCGCGCCGACCACGGCGGCCCACAGCAGGAAGCACTTCGCGACGACGGCGTCATCGCCGTCAAAGTCGAATTCCTCGCGGACTCGCCCGAAATCCGACGACAAATGTTGCGCGGCAACGTTGTTCATTGAGGCGATGGCTCCGGCGGCGATGCCGTCGGCGACCGCGTCGAAGAACATCCCGACGACCCGGGTGCCCGGGGCGACGGTCCGTTCCGCCGGCGCCTGATAGCCGGGTACCGGGCTGCCGTACAGCAGGGCCCACCGGGCCGGATGAGCCAGCGCCCAGTCCCGCACGGCGTGGGCAATGGTCACGATGTCGCCGCGCCACGACGGCGGCGACGCGCCAGCGCGGGCCCGGTCCACCGCATCGGCCAACTCCGAATAGGCGTCGACGAGCAGCAGCGTTAGCAACTCATCACGGCTGCCCACGTAGCGGTAGACCGCCGACGAGACCATGCCCAGTTCCCGGGCGACGGCGCGCAGCGACAGGCCCGCCGCCCCGTGGGTCAGCAGGTGGCGCCGGCCGACCTCGATGATCTGCGCCTCGATCCGTTCACGCGTCTCCTGCCGTTTGCCCACACGACGAGTCTGCCAGATCCGCGAGCACTGCTCTTGTTTTTGTGATCCGGCCGTGCCAGACTCACCGTCAAACAAGAGCACTGCTCTCTTAGTGGAAGGGGTCCGATATGACCACGCCCTACGACCGACCGGGCCGACCGGCCCGATTCGCCAATGCGGTGATCCGCCGGCTCGCCGAAGCGGGCATCAGCATCGCCGGCACCCGCGCGCTGTCCGTCCGCGGCCGCAAGACCGGCAAGCGCCGCGGCGTCGTGGTCAACGTGCTGACCGTCGACGGGGTGGACTACCTCGTCGCGCCGCGCGGCAACACCGAGTGGGTCCGCAATGTTCGCGCCGCCGGCCGAGTGCAGCTCGGACCGCGGTGGCGTCTCGTACCCACCGTGGTCACCGAAGTCGGCGACGACGACAAGCCAGAGGTGCTGCGCGCCTATCTGCAGCGGTGGTATTGGCAGGTCAAAGGCTATATCGGCGGGCTGACGCCTCAGTCCAGCGAGGACGACCTGCGGAGCGCGGCGCCGGCGATCCCGGTGTTCTCACTCGGCTGACGATTCACTCCGGGCCCCGCGGGTGCGATACAGGCTGGCCGCCGTCGCCAGCACCAGCACCCCCACCACGACCGCCAGGCTCGCCGGGGTGGGGATCTCCGGGACGTTGAAGTTGCGGCCGGAGTTGATGAACCACACTTCGTTGGTGTGCATCGCGTGCAACACCATCCGCACCCCGATGAATCCGAGGATCAGGGCCAGGCCTTGGGACAGGTACACGAACCGGTTCAGCAGCTTGCCGAGGAGGAAGTAGAGCTGACGCAGCCCCATCAGGGCGAACACATTGGCGGTGAACACCAGATACGGCTGGCGGGTCAGCCCGTAGATCGCCGGAATGGAGTCCATCGCGAACAACAGGTCGGTGGTGCCCAACGCCAGTGCCACCAGGAACATCGGGGTGACTGCCCAGGAGCCGCCGGAGTCGCGGACGAAGAACCGCACCCCGGCCCAGCGATCGGTGGCGTTGAAGTGGGTGCGAGCGAACCGCACCACGAAGTTGTTGCCTCCGCCCGCCCCGTCGCTGACGTGATCGCCGGCGGGCCCGCCGTGGTCGCCGTGGCGGAGCAATTTGATCGCCGTGTAGGCCATGAACGCGCCGAACAGGTAGAAGGTCCAAGACAGTCGCTGCGCGGCCACACCCCCGACCGCGATGAACACCGCCCGGAACGACAGCGCCAGAACGATACCGACGAACAGCGCCTCCTGCCGGTACTTCTTGGGCACGTTGAAGCTGTTGATGATGATCACGAAGACGAACAGGTTGTCCACCGACAGGCTGTACTCGGTGAGCCAGCCGGCGAAGAACTGCATGCCGTACTTCGCGCCGTGATGGATCCACACCCAGACACCGAACGCCACCGCCAGGCTGATGTAGAACGTCAGCCGGGTTGCGACCTCGCGGATCGGCGGTTCATGCACCCGGCGGGCGACCAGGAACAGATCGAATCCCAGTACCGCGGCCAGCCCCGCGAACGTCACCAGCCATTCCAACAGCGACGGGTCCAACGGTGGGCCTCCGGTCGTTGAGCTTTGTCGAAGTGGGGCGAATCGGGGGTTGTACAGCGGGACGACCGACCGTACCCCGCCGCCCGCTTAGTATTTTCGCCGTGGTGACCGATATCGGCGGTACCGGACCCCGTCGATCCCCCAGTGGGCTGCCCGCCGGCCCCGTCACCCGGGCCAGTGTGGCCCGGGTCGGCACCGCGACACTGCTCAGCGCCCTGTGCGGCTACGCCGTGCTGTACCTGGCGGCACGCGACCTGGATCCGGCCGGATTCTCGGTGTTCAGCGTGTTCTGGGGTGCGTTCGGCCTGGTCGCCGGCGCCGCCAACGGACTGCTGCAGGAGACCACCCGGGAGGTCCGGTTCGCCCGCGAGGTCGGGCCGAGCCGCGCATCGACCCGACACACCCGGCCGCTGAAGCTGGCCGGGCTGACCGGACTGGCGGCGGCCGCGCTGGTCGCCGGTAGCTCACCACTGTGGAGCGGCCACGTCTTCGTCGAGGCGCGCTGGCTGTCGGTGGGCTTGCTGTGCTTCGGGCTGGCCAACTTCGCCGTGCACGCCACGCTGCTGGGCATGCTGGCCGGCACCAACCGGTGGACCCAGTACGGGGCGTTGATGGTGACCGATGCGGCGATCCGGGTGGCGGTGGCCACCGCGACGTTCGTCATCGGTTGGGGTCTGGTGGGTTTCTTATGGGCCACCGTCGCCGGCGCGGTGGCCTGGCTGCTGCTGCTGGCCGCATCGGGCGCGGCCCGATCGGCGGCGGGGCTGCTTACCCCGGTGGGCACGATGGATTTCCTACGGGGCGCAGCACATTCGATCACCGCGGCCGGGGCCAGCGCGATCCTCGTCATGGGTTTTCCGGTGCTGTTGCAGGCCACCTACGGCGAACTCGGCGCCGAGGGCGGCGTGGTGATCCTGGCGGTCACCGTGACCCGCGCGCCCCTGCTGGTGCCGTTGACCGCGCTGCAGGGCAATCTGATCGCGCACTTCGTCGACCAGCGCGGCCGGCGATTGCGGGCGCTGGGTACGCCGGCGGCGTCCGTCGCCGCGCTGGGAACCGCCGGCGCGGTGGCAGCCGGGCTGGCCGGTCCGTGGCTGCTGAGCACGGTGTTCGGCGGGGACTACAACACGGGCGGGCTGCTGCTGGCCTGCCTGACCATCGGGGCGACCGCGATTGCGCTGTTGACGCTCACCGGCGCGGCGACGGTGGCCGCGGCACTGCATCGCGCCTACGCGCTGGGGTGGGTGGGTGCGACGCTGGCATCCACCTTGCTGTTGCTGCTGCCGTTCGACCTGCCGACCAGAACCGTGGTCGCGCTGCTGTGCGGACCGCTGGTGGGAATCGCCGTGCATCTGACGGCGTTGCGCGCGGCGCCCGAGTAGCCGACGGTCCGGGCGCGCCGGTGCTTGAGCGCCTTCGACGAGTCGGGAGTGTATTTTTTAAGGATCGATACCCGGCCAACGACTCGCTACCCGGACGTCTGGATCATTGTCCCGGCCTTCGGCGAGGCAGCCGTCATCGGCGACGTGATCGCCGGCCTCCGGTCGGTTTTCACCGCTGTGGTCTGCGTGGATGACGGCAGCACCGACGACACCGCCGCGATCGCGCGGCGCGCCGGCGCCCATGTCGTACGCCACCCGGTCAACCTCGGTCAGGGCGCGGCCATCCAGACCGGGGTCGAGTTCGCCCGCCGGCAACCCGGGGCCCGGTTGTTCGCCACCTTCGACGCCGACGGTCAGCATCAGGTGGCCGACGTGGTGCGCATGATCGAGCGTCTCGACAGCCAAGGCCTCGACATCGTCATCGGTACCCGGTTCGCCGCGCCCGAGGCAGCCGCCGCGGTACCGCTGGTCAAACGCCTGGTGCTGCGTGCCGCGGTGTTGCTGAACCCGAGAATCCGCCGGCTGGGACTTTCCGATTCACACAACGGTCTGCGAGTGTTCAACCGTCGGGTCGCCGATCGGCTGGACCTCACCATGAACGGGATGAGCCACGCCGGGGAGTTCATCGCTTTGATCTCCGAAAACGGTTGGCGGGTAGGCGAAGAGCCGGTCGAAGTGCTCTACACCGACTACTCCAAGTCGAAGGGCCAGCCCCTGCTCAACGGCGTCAACATCATGTTCGACGGCTTGCTGCGCAAGAGAATGTCGCGATGAACGGGATCACCTGATGAACTGGATCAAGGTGCTGCTGATCGCAGCGGTGATGGCGCTGTTGATCTACCTGCTGCTGTCCCGGCGCTCCGCCCAGTCCCGGGCCTGGGTGAAGGTCGGCTACCTGGTGTTCGTGGTGGCCGGCATCTATGCGGTGCTGCGTCCCGACGACACCACCGTGGTGGCGAACTGGGTCGGGGTGCGCCGCGGCACCGACCTGATGCTCTACATCCTGATCATCGCGTTCGCGTTCACCACGCTGAGCACCTACATGCGGTTCCGCGACCTGGAACTGCGCTACGCCCGGCTGGCCCGGGTGGTGGCCCTCGCGGAGGCCCAACCGCCCGAAATCGGCGGTTCACCGCAACCACAGTAATTCGGTGACTATTGGCCTGGTGGTAACAAGAGGTTTGCCCCGCGTCTCGCTGCGGCGGTCACCCTGGGGCTTATGAAGGCGACCGAAATCCTGGCGGATCCGCTGGTCGAAGTCACGGGGGCGTTATTGACGGTGCCGGCGCGGGAGTTGTACGCGTTGCTCTGGCGTGCCGGGCTGCTTGAGGTACGGCATCCCGCACCCGAGCGCCCGGCGGCCGAAGTTCGAGAACTTCGGCCGGCCGCGTGAAGCGGCTGGGTCTTAGCGCACCAGTTCGAGCTTCGCGGGCTTCTTCTTCGCGGACGCCTTCTTCGCGGTGGCCTTCTTCTTGGCAGCCGCAGTCTTCTTCGCCGGAGCCTTCTTCGCCAGAGTCTTTCTGGCCGCCGGAGCTTTCTTGGCCGGGGCTTTCTTGGCCGCCACGGCTTTCTGCGCCGGGGTCTTCGTGGCCGCCGGCGCCTTGTTCGGCGTAGCCGCTTCGACCCGGTCCGCCACCGGGCCGGAGTTCTCTTCCGCGGGGGCCGAGAACCGGCTCGCCACGGCCACCGCGGTGGTGGCCGCCGCGGCCGTGCAGAGAGCCTGCGCCCAGCCGATCGGTCCGACCGGCGTGCAGCCGAGCAGCTGGCTGACGCCCGGAGTAGTGACCATCGCGGCGAACACCGCGAACGAACCGGCCGCGGTGAGCAGCACCAGCGGCGCCCGCGAATCGACCACGGTCTGACCGAGTTCGGTGGAGACCAACGAAATCAGTGCCACCGTCGAGGCCCGCTGCGACGTTCCGGGCAACCCGGTAAGACTGGCCATCGCCCAGGCCGCGGTTCCCGCGGCCGCGGTGACCCCACCCCGGAACGCCACCGCGCGCCAGAGTTTCCGCTCATCGAGACCGCGTACCGCGCCGCCGATCGGGCCCGCCGGAGTGCTGACCGCGACCGCGGTGGCCGGCAACGCGTCGGTCAACGTGTTCATCAGCAGCAACTGTCGGGTGTTCAGCGGCGAGTTCCCGGTGACCGCCGTGCCGATGACAGAGAAGATCACCTCGCCGGCATTCCCGCCCAACAGCCCCGAGATCGCCAGCTGCACGCCCTTCCACAGCCGGCGGCCCTCATCGATCGCGTCGATCAGCGATCCGATCTTTCCGTCGGTCAGCACCACGTCGGCGGTGGCGTGCGCCGAGTCGCTGCCGTGCGCGACGACACCGAGCCCCACGGTGGCGGCCCGGATCGCGGCGGCGTCATTGGCGCCGTCGCCCACCATCGCCGACACCCGGCCGGCGCGCTCCAGCGTCTGGACGATCTGCACCTTGTTCTCCGGTGACATCCGCGCGAAGATCACCCGCTCGCAGACCACCCGCTCTTGTTCCTTGCGGTTCAACGCATTCCACTCCGAGCCGGTGATGACCTGCTCGTCGTCGACGGTGACCCCCATTTCGGCGGCGATCGCGGTCGCCGTGATCGGGTGGTCGCCGGTGATCATCCGGATGTCGACCCCGCGGGCGGCCAGATCGGCCAGCAGCTTCGGGGCGTCGGCGCGGGGTGTGTCGGCCAGGCCGAGGAACCCGATCAGGGTCAGCCCGGAGGCACTCACCTCGACCAGCCGGTCGGAGTCTTCCCGCACGGCCCGCACCTGCGCGGCGGTCAGCTTGCCCTGCGCCACCGCGATCACCCGCAGACCTTGCGCCGCCATCGCGGCGACCTGCTGCTCCTCCTCGGCGCCAGCGTTGTCGCAGGCCTCGAGCACCACCTCCGGTGCACCCTTGACCAGCAGCTCCGATCCCAGCACCGACGCCGAGAACGCCCGGCCGGAGCGGAACGGCAGGTGAGCGTCGGGCTCGGCCCACGGCCGCGCGCCGGCCGCGGCCGCGGCGCCCTCGACGATGGCCTGGTCGGTGGCGTGCGCGTGCGCCGCACCATCGGGAGCCGGTGCCGCCTGCGCGGCGACACCGAGCACGTCGTCATCGGTGTATCCGCGCAGCGGGCGCACCGTGGTGACCCGCAGCCGGTTCTCGGACAGCGTTCCGGTCTTGTCGAAGCAGACCACGTCGACCCGGCCGAGGGCCTCCACCGAGCGCGGGATGCGCACCAGCGCACCGGATTTGCTCAGCCGCTGCGATGACGCGTGCTGGGCCAGGGTCGCCATCAGCGGCATCCCTTCCGGCACCGCGGCGATCGCCACCGCGATCGCGTTGCCCAGCGCTATGCGCAGTCCGCCCTGGCGCAGCAGGCCCAGCGCGCCGACCGCCACGCCGCCGGCGGCGCTGTAGGGGAAGGTGCGGTACATCAGCTGGGACAGGTGGTGCTGCAGACCGACCTCGGGCAGCTCACCGGAGGCCAGTTCGGAGGCCCGGCGGGTCTGGGTGTCGGCGCCCACCGCAGTCACCATCGCCAGCGCCTTTCCGGCGATCACGGTGGTGCCGGCGTAGAGCATGGAGCTGCGCTCGGCCAGTTCGGCGCCGGGCGTGGGTTCGAGCTGTTTGCCGACCGACAGCGATTCGCCGGTGAGTGACGACTCGTCGACCTCGACATCGGAGACCTCGATGACGCGCGCGTCAGCCGGCACCACCTCGTTGCTGCGCACCTCGATCAGGTCACCGGGCAGCAGTTGTTCGGCGACGATCTCGCGGTAGGTCGTGGTGCCGTCGGCTCCGGTCACAACGACCCGGGCCGGCGGAGCCTGCTGGGCGAGCAAGATGTTGAGTCGGCTCTCGGCCCGCAGCCGCTGATAGGCCGCCAGCATGGCGTTGCCGGTTAGCACCGTGCCGACCATCACGGCGTCGATCGGCGAACCCAGCATGGCGGTGGCCGCCGAGCACAGCGCCAGGATCGGCGTCATCGGGTCGGACAGCTCCTCGCGCACGGCGTGCACGTACGGCCAGAACATGCCCTGCGAGGCCGTCTCGACCGGCGCGCGCTGGTCCAGCGGCGTCACCGCGTCGGGCACCAACAACTCCCGCGCCTGCTCGACCGTCATCGCGTGCCACTCGTAGGCCGGTGCCGGCTGCGGTGCGCGAGCCCGCAGCACCCGGCGGGCCAGCAGGTAACCGGACAGCATGCCGGCGCCGGCTCCGACGGTCACCGGGCCGGGGCCGCGGCTCGGTCGCGCCCCGACACCGGGGATGGTGGCCCGCACTCCGCGAACCAGCAGCAGCCCGGCGATGGACGAGGCGCCGATGGAGATCGCGACACCCCGCTCGGTGGCGGCCCGGGCGGCCGGCAGCGCCCGCAGCAGCTGCCAGGCGCCGGCCAGGTCGGCCAGCAGCAGGTCGGCATAGAAAGGCGGGGCGGCGTCGGTGCTCTCGCTCGGCGGCATGACACCGAGCGCCAGGTCTGCTGCCGCCAGTGCCTGCGCGGCTGCGGTCGACAGCACCGCGACGGTCCGGCCGGCTTGCTGCAGGTCGGTTACGGCCGCGGCCAGGGCGGCATCGACATCGTCAGTGTCGGCTTCACCGGTCAGCGGGCGGACGTCGTCGAAACCGGGGCGCAGCTCTCCCAGGATCTCGGTGTCCACCGTGACCAGCTCCGCGCCGGAAGCACGGCCCTCGAGCACCACCGCCGAGGCCAGCGCGTGGTGTGCGGGCAGGATCAGCGCCTCCACCGGATCCTTGCGACCCGCTCGTGCGGTCATTCGCGGTACCCGGTGCCAGCCCGGACGCAGCCCGGGCTTGTCGAGCAGACTTTGCGCGCTGTTCCAGGCTTGCGGCAGCTCGTGCTCGCCTGCGCCGCGGATCTGCACCACGCGGCGTTGTTCACCGGTCAGCACCCTCGGGTCGATGACCACGGTGTCGATCCTGTCGAGGCGCCGCAGCCCGTCCGGCCGCAGCGGCAGCACCGCGTGCCCGTCCGCCAGCCCCTGACCCAAGGTCGCGGCGAACGCTTCGCAGCTGGTGCGCACCGCTTTGGGCGACGTGGCCAGGATCGCACTCGACGTCATGTCCAGGTTGCGGGTGAGCCCGCCCACCACCCCGGCCCCGACCACTTGCGCCAGCGCCGAGCGCTTCAGGTGGCGTTCGGCCGCACCGGCCGGCCGCGGGACAGGCCGCGCGGTGCTGTACACGTCCGGATGGTCGTCGTGCGAGAAAAGCCAGCGGGCCAACTCCGGCTCGTAGCGGTTCCAGGCCAGCGCACCGGCGCGGGTCTCGGCGGCTTTCAGACCCTCCACCATCATGTCTACCGCCAGGATCGCCGGCGACAGCGTGATGACGTGCGCGCCCAGCGAGGCCAGGGAGAGCACCGTATCGGTGCGGGCGGGCCCGATCTGGCGTTCCAGCAGGCTGCGGACCAGCGGCTGGTAGCGGGCCACCGACGCTGCGGCGTCGAAGATCTTGGGTGCGGCAGGCAGGCGCATCGCACTGCCCACGGTGGCGATCGCCAGCCCTACCGCGTTGGCGCCCAACATTGCGCCCTTGGCTGCCAGCAGCAGACCGTCGCCGGGCAATGCGGCGGTCTCGGTCGCGCTCAGTTCGGTGTCCTTTTCGACCGCTTCCACCGCGGCGCACAGGTCGGCCAGCGACGTGTCGTCGTCGATCTCGACGATCACCCGGGACAGCGGGCGGTTCAGCCGCACCGAGCTGACGCCGGGCCGGTTCTGCAGGGCGTCGAGCACCGCGGGGCCGATGTCGGCGCCGCCGGGCTCATCGAGCCCGCGGACTTCGATCCAGGCGCGGCCGGCGCCGCGCCAGCTGCGCCGGCTGGTCAGGTCGGAGCGTTCACCGGCCAGGATCTTGGCGCCTTCACGCAGTGGGACGGCGGCGAGGTCCAGGCTGGCCTCCAGAATGGTGCCGACGGCGTCCAAACCGGAGCGGCCGAGCGAGAACACGTCCATGGATTTCCTCCAGCGTCATCGATGCCGCTGGAGGTCTCTTCCGCCGGTCACCGGCCCACAGCACCGGTCGTCCGATGACGGGCGACGAGTTGACGACACTGCGACGAAGGAATACTCCCCTCCGTCGAGGAAGTATGCCACAGAAGTTCAGGCCGGCTTGATCTGCCGGAAGTACGCCACGGTGCGGGCCACCCCGTCGGCCAGCGCGACCTGCGGTTGCCAACCCAAAACCTCACGGGCCCGGGAGATGTCCAGACACGACCGTTTCAGATCGCCCAGCCGGGGCGGGTGGAACTCCGGGTCGTCGGGCGCCCCGACCGCGGCGGCCACCGCCGAATGCAGTTGGCGATCAGAGGTTTCCACCCCGGTGCCGACGTTGAACCGCTGCCCGTCGCCGGCTCCGCCGGCGGCCCGCACGAAGGCGTCCACCACGTCGTCGACGAACACGTAGTCGCGGGTGTTGGACCCGTCCCCGAACACCTTGGTCGGTGTGCCGTTCAGCAATGCCTGCGCGAAGATCGCCACCACACCGGCCTCGCCGTGCGGATCCTGCCGGGGGCCGTAGACGTTGGCCGGCGCGATATGGGAACACTGCAGCCCGTAGAGGTGCCGGAAGGTGTTGAGGTAGATCTCACCGGCCACCTTGCCGGCGGCATAGGGCGAAGCCGGATCAGTCGGATCGGTCTCGGCGGTCGGGTAACGCGGCGGGATGCCGTAGATCGAGCCACCCGAGGAGGTGTGCACGATCTTGCGCACGCCCGCGGCGCGGGCCGCCTCGGCGAGCCGGATCGTCCCAAGCACGTTGACCGAGGCGTCGAAGGCCGGGTCGGCGACCGAATGGCGCACGTCGATCTGGGCGGCCAGGTGGAAGATCACCTCCGGGCGATACCGTGCCAGCACCTCGTCCAGGTCGGCGGACACGATGTCGGCTTCGACGAAGCTGAAGTCGGCGTCGCCGGCCAGGTGCTCGATGTTGGTGGCCCGCCCGGTCGCGAAATTGTCCAGCCCGACCACCGGATGTCCGTCCGCCCGCAGGCGATCGACCAGCGTGGACCCGATGAAGCCGGCTGCTCCGGTGACCAGTGCTCGCACCGGGCCACCATACCGGCAGGTATGAAAGACCAATGCGCATGCGCACCCGGATGACCACCCTGCCCTGGGTCTGCTGGGCGGCGGTGGGGCTGGTCACCGTGCAGCTGGTGGTCCGGGCGGTGGTGGCGTTCGGGGGCTACTTCTATTGGGACGACCTGATCCTGGTCGGCCGGGCCGGCACCCACGACCTGTGGTCGGCGGCGTACCTGTTCGACGATCACGACGGCCATGTGATGCCGGGGGCGTTTCTGGTGGCCGGGGCGCTGACCCGGGCCTGGCCGCTGCAGTGGGCGGCGCCGGCGGCCAGCCTGGTGCTGCTGCAGCTGCTGGCGTCGTTGGCGCTGCTGCGGGTGCTGTGGGTGATTCTGGGCTGGCGGCCACTGCTGCTGGTGCCGCTGACATTCGGGTTGTTCTGTCCGCTGGGCCTGCCGGCGTTCGCGTGGTGGGCGGCGGCCCTGAACGCGCTGCCCATGCTGGCGGCGCTGGCCTGGGTGTGCACCGACGCGATCCTGCTGGCGCGCACCGGAAACCGGCGCTACGCCTACACCGGGACGCTGGCCTATGCGGGCGGTCTGCTGTTCTTCGAGAAGGCCGCGGTGATCCCGTTCGTGGCGTTCACCGTGGCGGCGCTGCTGCGTTATGTGGCCGGCGAGCAGCCGTGGGAAGCGGTCACGCGGGCGTGGCGGGCCGGGCTCCGATTGTGGACGGCGACGCTGGTGGTGACCGCCGGCTGGATCGGGGTCTACCTGGCGGTGGTCAACCAGAAGCGGTGGAGTTTCGATCTGGACATGACCCGCGAGCTGCTGTGGCGCTCGATCACCCACGGCATCGTCCCGAGCCTGGCCGGTGGCCCGTGGACGTGGGCCCGTTGGGCGCCCGCCTCGCCGTGGGCGCTGCCGGGCCCGGTGGTGATGACGCTGGGCTGGCTGGTGCTGGCGGGTCTGCTGGCGGTGTCGCTGGCGCGCAAACACCGGCTGGTACCGGTGTGGCTGGTCGCGACCGGCTACGCCGCGGCCTGCCAAGTCCCGATCTATCTGATGCGTTCCTCGGCCTTCACCGCATTGGAGCTGGCCCAGACCCTGCGATACCTGGCCGATCTGGTCGTGGTGCTGGCGATGCTGGGTGCCGTCGGACTGTGCGCGCCCAACCGGCAGGCGTCGCGGCGGTTGGACGCCTCGCCGATCCGGGCGGTCGCGGTAGCCGTCCTGGCGGTGGCCTTCACCGCCAGCAGCCTGTATTCGACGGCGACGTTCTTGGCCCGCTGGCGCGATGACCCGGCCCGGCCCTATCTGCAGAACGCCCGGCACGCGCTGTCCGCGGCCCGCGCCGAGTCGGATGCGCCACTGCTCGATCAGGAGGTCGACCCGCTGGTGCTGCAGCGGGTCGTCTACCCGGAGAACCTGGCCAGTCACCTGTTCGCACTGGTTCGCGACCGACCGGAGTTCGCTTCTGCGACAACGCAGTTACGAATGTTCACCAGCGCGGGGACGCTGACCGATGCACAGGTGACCTGGGTGCGGGCCATCGTGGCCGGGCCGGTGGCCAAGTGCGGGTACCTGGTGCAGCCGGACCTGCCGGCCACGCTGGGGCTGGACGGTCCGCTGCTGCCGGCGGACTGGACGGCCGAGATCAACTACCTGGCCAATGTCGACGGTTCGATGACGCTGTCGCTGTCCGACGGCCCCGAGGTGCGGGTCAAGGTGCGCCCGGGACTCAACCGCGTCTACGTGCGGCTTCCCGGCGCCGGCTACAACATCAGGGCCCGCGCCGACACCGCCGCGCTGTCGGTGTGTATCGCCTCGGGACCGGTCGGGTACGTCGCACCGCGCTGACCCGCTCGACCACGGCAGATATGCGTTTCGTATGAGTCCGTGCTGTCAGGTTGCCCGGCGGGTGCAGCCGAAAATACCTTCGGATATCGGCGATTTGAGGAGTGCCGATGAATTTTGCAGCGTTGCCCCCGGAGGTCAACTCTGCGCTGATGTATTCCGGGCCCGGATCCGGCCCCATCCGTGCCGCCGCCAGCGCCTGGAAAGCCATGGCCGCCGAACTGGAATC
>Ga0182736_1002751_pt1 | contig 12707 bp, 13 predicted proteins | sample eDN5th30CKraftBY_FD_128882 | JGI IMG/M metagenome (GOLD analysis project Ga0182736, IMG submission 128882) | Enriched backyard soil microbial communities from Emeryville, California, USA - eDNA 5th pass 30_C Kraft BY (version 2) (version 2) | ecosystem: Environmental > Terrestrial > Soil >...
CAGGTGGTCAAGATCGTCCATGACGGCCTTGTCGACATGCTGGGCGGCACCGAGCCCACGCCGCTGGACCTGAACGTCGCCCCCCCCGCCATCATCATGATGGCCGGCCTGCAAGGCTCGGGTAAGACCACTACCGCCGCCAAGCTCGCCCTGCGCCTCAGCAAGAACGAGCGCAAGCGGGTGCTGATGGCCTCGCTCGACACCCGCCGCCCGGCGGCGATGGAACAGCTCGCCATCCTCGGCAAGCAGATCGAGGTCGAGACCCTCCCGATCGTCGCCGGCCAGTCGGCGCCGGACATCGCCCGCCGTGCCCTGTCGGCCGCCCGCCTCGGCGGCTTCGACGTGCTGATCCTCGACACCGCCGGCCGCACCACCCTCGACGAACAGATGATGGGCGAGGCGGCGGAGATCGCCCGCATCGCCGTGCCCACCGAGACCCTGCTGGTCGCCGACAGCCTGACCGGCCAGGACGCGGTGCGCACCGCCAAGGCCTTCCATGAGCGGCTGCCGCTCACCGGCCTCGTGCTGACCCGCACCGACGGCGACGCCCGCGGCGGCGCGGCCCTGTCGATGCGCGCCGTCACCGGCCTGCCGATCAAGTTCCTGGGCGCCGGCGAAAAGATCGATGCGCTTGAGGTGTTCGACGCGCAGAGGGTGGCCGGGCGGATCCTCGGCGCCGGCGACGTGGTCGCCCTGGTGGAGAAGGCCGCGGCCGAGTTCGACCAGGCCAAGGCCGAGAAGATGGCCAAGAAGCTGGCCAAGGGCGTGTTCGATCTCGACGACCTCGCCGACCAGCTCCGCCAGATGCAGCGCATGGGCGGCATGCAGGGCCTGATGGGCCTGTTGCCCGGCGTGCAGAAGATGAAGAAGCAGATCGCCGAGAGCGGCATGAGCGACAAGTCGTTCAAGCGCCAGGAAGCGATCATCACCTCCATGACCCCGGCTGAGCGCAAGAAGCCGGACCTTCTGAACGCCTCACGCAAGCGGCGCGTCGCCGCCGGCGCCGGGGTGGACGTGGCCGAGATCAACCGGCTGCTCAAGCAGCACCGCCAGATGGCCGACGTGTTCAAGGCCATGAGCCGCGACGGCGGCAAGTCGATGGCCCGCATGGCCCAGGCCATGGGCATGGGCGGCGGCGGGGGCGGTGGTCTGCCCCCCGGCTTCACCCCGCCCCCGGGCATGGGCGGCGCGGGCGGTGCAGCTCCCGATTTTTCCAAGCTGATGGGCAAGGGCCCGGGGGGCATCCCCGGTCTCGGCAATCTTCCCGGCCTGCCCGGCTTTCCCAAGAAATGACCAACCGTAAGATCTGAAGAGGAACTACCGATGCTGAGAATCCGTCTGGCCCGTGGCGGCGCCAAGAAGCGCCCCTACTATTCCATCGTCATCGCCGACAGCCACTCGCCCCGCGACGGCCGCTTCATCGAGAAGGTCGGCGCTTATGATCCGCTGCTGGCCAAGGACAATCCCGGCCGTATCACGCTGAAGGTCGAGCGCATCCAGGAATGGCTGAGCAAGGGCGCCCAGCCCACCGACCGCGTCGCGCGCTTCCTGGCCGCCCAGGGCCTGGCCGAGTGGCAAGCCGGCAACAACCCGAACAAGGGCAAGCCGGGCAAGAAGGCCGAAGAGCGGGCCGCCGAGCGCGCCCAGCGCGAAGCCGACCTGAAGGCCGCCGCCGAAGCGGCCGCCGCCGCGCCGCCGCCGGTGGAAGAGCCGGTGACCGAAGAAGCCCCGGCTGAAGAAGCCGCCGCCGAAGAGGCCCCCGCCGCCGAGGCGCCGGCCGAAGAAGAAGCCGCGAGCTGATCGCCGGCTGCTGAATGATCGCCAAACCTCCCCTTATCCTGGTCGGCCGCGTCTCCGGCGGTTTCGGGATCAAGGGAGAGGTGCGGCTGACGACCTATACGGAGGACCCGATGGCGCTCGCCCGCTATCGGGTCCTTTTACGTGAAGACGGCTCGCCGAGCTTGACCATCGAGGCGGCCCGCCAAGCCAAGGATACGGTGATCGTCCGGGCCACCGGGATCACCGACAAGGATCAGGCCGACGCCCTGCGCGGACAGCGCCTGTATGTGCCGCGCGCCGCTCTGCCGGAGCCGGACGAGGACGAGTTCTATCTTGCAGACCTGATCGGCCTGCGCGCCGATCTGGCGGACGGGACGCCCTTCGGTACGGTCAAGGCCGTGCACGACTTCGGGGCCGGCGACATCCTGGAGATCGATCCCGGCCAGGGGCGGGCTACCGTGCTGGTGCCCTTCACCCGCGAGGCCGCGCCGGAGGTGCGGATCGCCGAAGGCCGGCTGGTTGTGGTCCCGCCGGCCTCCGAGGAATAGCGTCCCTACCAGACGCCGATCTTTTCCGCCTCCGCGTGGGAGATCGGATGATTGGCTTTGCGATGATCTTCCTCGGCGAGGAAGCGCGCCGCCTCCAGCGCCGCCATACAGCCCATGCCGGCGGCGGTGACCGCCTGACGGTAGACGTGATCGGTCACGTCTCCGGCCGCATAGACGCCCTCCACCGCCGTGGCGGTCGTGCCGGGCTTCACCAGCAGATAGCCGTTCTCGTCCGCCGCCAACTGGCCCTTGAACAATTCGGACGCCGGCGCATGGCCGATGGCGACGAACAGGCCGTCGATATCCAGGGTGGAGACGGCGCCGGTCTTCACATTCTTCAGCTTCACGCCGGTGACGCTGACCGGATCGGTCCCGCCGACCACTTCCTCGACCGCCGTATCCCAGATCACCTCGATCTTGGGATGGGCGAACAGGCGCTCCTGCAAGATTCGCTCCGAGCGGAGTTCGTCGCGGCGATGGATCAGGGTCACCTTCTCGGCGAAGCTAGTGAGGAACAGGGCCTCCTCCACCGCGGTGTTGCCGCCGCCGACCACCGCCACCTTCTTGCCGCGATAGAAGAAGCCGTCGCAGGTGGCGCAGGCCGAGACCCCGAAGCCGCGGAAGGTCTGCTCGCTGTCGATCCCCAGCCATTTGGCCTGGGCGCCGGTGGTGATGATCACCGTCTCGGCCAGAAACACCCGGCCCGAATCGCAGGTCAGCCGGAACGGCCGCTGCGACAGGTCCGCCGACAGCACCGTGTCGTCGATCACCTCGGTGCCCACATGCTCGGCCTGGGCCCGCATCTGGTCCATCAGCCAAGGGCCCTGGATGGTTTCGGCGAAGCCCGGATAGTTCTCCACATCCGTGGTGATGGTGAGCTGGCCGCCCGGCTGGATGCCCGTCAGCAACACGGGCTCCAGCAACGCGCGGGCGGCGTAGATGGCGGCGGTGTAGCCGGCGGGCCCGGAGCCGATGATGGCGACGCGGACGCTGCGGGGGTCGGACATGTAGATCTTCCGGTAACGCTCGATGTGTCCGCCAATGTAGGCGTCGATTCCCCCGGGCGCGAGGCGCCAGTCGTCCCACCCCGTCCGGCAGGGGCGCCATTGCGCCGCCGCCCGCGCGCTGGTAGCGAATCCCTGCGCAGGGCAAGTTCCTCCGCCCCGGGGTCTTTTTGCGAGAACCATGATGCGCCCGCCCGAAACGACCGTCCGTCCGACGCCGCGCGGCCTGCTCTGGGACTTCCTGACCTTCGACAAACTGCTGACCGGTCCGGTCCTGCACCTGATCTACTGGGCGGGGCTCGGCCTGATCGTGCTGATGGGCTTCAGCGTCATTGGCGCGGCGGTCGGCGTTGCTTTGCGTGACATCAGCATCGCCGGCATGCTGCTGGCCATTCCAGTTCTGGTGGGAGGCCTGCTGGTCAGCGCGGCCCTGGCCCTCCTGTGGCGCGGGTGCTGCGAGTTCTTCATGGCCGTCTTCCGCATCGCCGAGGATCTCAGCCACCTCCGCGCCGCCGCGGAGCGGGACGCCGCCCGCACCCGGTCTGCACAACAGCCGCCCTCGGCTTGAGCACCCGTCCGACTTCCGAGGCCAAGCCCCTCAGGACCGACTTCGATCGGTCCATCACCTATTTCGTCACCGCGCTCGCCAACAAGCTGTCGAACAGCACCTCGCGGCGGGTGCGCCACAAGCTGCACATCGGCCTGATGGAATGGCGGGCGCTCACCCTGCTGGCGGTCGAAGGGGAAGTCTCGCCCGCCCGCATCGCCCAGGTCGCCGGCGTCGACAAATCCGTGGTCAGCCGGGCGGTCAACGCTCTCGAGAAGGCCGGCCTGATCGTCGTCTCGGCGGACGGGCTGCCCGGTCGCCAGACCCGCCTGAAGCTGACCGAGACGGGCCTCGCCCTGCACGATGTCGGCGCCGTCGACTCCGCGGAGGTCGAGCACGATCTGCTCGAAGGGTTCTCTGAAGCTGAACGCGAACTGTTCGTGAGCTTACTGAAGCGCATGACCGCCAACTTCGCCGCGAGAGAACGCCGCAGCGCCTGAAGTTGCACTTGCAACTTATCCCATGCTGAGCGATTTTGATGGGCCGCCCGCAAGAGGCGGACTCCATTGGGAGGCGCGATCATGTTCGTTCGCAATTGCTGGTACGTCGCGGGTTTCGACTACGAGCTGCCTGAAGGCCAGCTCATCTCCCGAACCATCATCAACGCGCCCATAGCGCTCTATCGCACCTCCGACGGCGCCATCGTCGGCTTCGAGGACCGCTGCTGCCACCGCGGCGCGCCCCTCTCGCTCGGCCGACTGGAGGGCGACGACCTCCGCTGCATGTACCATGGGCTGAAGTTCAACCGGGGCGGCCGCTGCATCGAAATCCCGGGCCAGGACCAGATCCCGGCGACCGCCTGCGTGAAGACCTATCCGGTGATCGAGCGGCATAGCTGGATCTGGGTGTGGATGGGGGATCCGGCGCTGGCCGACCCCGCCCTGATCCCCCCCGCCGTCGGCTTCGACGATCCGAACTGGACCCTGCGCTCCGGCCACATGGACTACGAAGCCAACTACCTGCTGATCAACGACAACCTGACCGATTTCTCCCACCTCTCCTATGTGCACGCCAATTCGTTCGGCGCGACCGAGGCTTGGGCGCGGACCCGCCCCGACATCACCCGGCTGGACCGGGGCATCCGCGTGCAGCGGTGGATGCAGGACGGCGTGCGATCCGACATCACGCGGCCGGACCAGATGGAACGCAAGCCCGGCGAGACCGACCACTGGCAGACCTACGACTACCTGGCGCCAGGCATCCTCCTGATGGCCAGCGCCGTCCTTCCCGCCGGAACCAAGGAGCGGTTCGGCGGCGGCGAGCCCGACCTCAACCTCGTGAAGCCGCTGAACCACAATTTCACCTCGCAGGCGGTCACGCCGATGACCGACACCACCTCGCGCTACTTCTTCTCCTGGGGCCCCCGCCGCGAAGAGGGCAGCGACGCCGTGGCCGAGGCCATGCTGAAGGTGGCGCACATGGCCTTCACCGAAGACCGCATCATGATCGAGGCGCAGCAGCGCATCCTCAACACCACGCCCCCGCGCAAAGACATCCTGACCTCCGCCGACGTGGGGCCGATGCAGATGCGCTCGGTGATCGACCGGCTGATCAAGGTCGAGGCGGCAGGCGCGGCGGTGGCGGCGGAGTAGGGAGAGACGAGAGCGACACACCGCTCATCCCGGCGAATGCCGGGAGCCAGATCACATCACTCCGCGGCCGGGTCAGCTCGCAAGGGATATCGCTTCAGGACGCTGCGCTCTACGACCTGGGTCCCGGCATTCGCCGGGGTGAGCGGATGTATTAGCCGCGCGTCAGACCCTCCACGAAGGCCTGGGTCATCGGTTTAGGCCGGCCGTCGTCGGTGAACATCAGGGGGGCGTCGGTCCCGTCCCCCGCATTGGGCGGGCGGCGGAGCCAGGAGTCCTTGTCGCGCACGCCCCAGATGGTGAAGGCGAAGCGCTGGCGCGCCGGCAGGGACATGAAGGCCTCGGCCATCTCGGCGGCGATCCGCACCTGCGCCGCCTCCCGCGCCCGGCGCCCGAACGGGCCCACCTGCAAGGAACAGTCGTATTCCGAGACATGGATCGGCAGGCCGAGACTGGCGAGATCGCGCATCGCCGTCTTGACGGCGCCCGGCGGCAGATCCGAGAGCAGATGCGACTGGGTGCCGACCCCCTCCAGCGGCGCGCCCGCCTTGAGGAGTTGTTCGGCCAGCGCCAGGAAGGTCGCGCGCTTCTTCGGCCGACTTTCCAGGTGATAGTCGTTGAGGAACAGCAGCGCCCGGGGATCGGCCTCCCGCGCGTGGTGAAAGGCCCGGGCGACGTAGTCCATGCCCAGGTTCCTGCGCCAGATGCAGTCGCGGTAGCCGTTGCCGTCCTCGGCCACCGGCTCGTTGACCACGTCCCAGCTCACGGCCTGTCCACGGTACCGGCCGGCGACGGCGAGGATGTAGTTGCGATAGGCGTCGGCGAACCGCTTCCCCGTCCCGTCGATGCGGGTGAAGGCCGGGCGTTCCTGCGAGTACCATATCAGGGTGTGGCCGTGCAGCCGCATCCCCCGCGCGGCCGCGAAGGCGGCGATGGCGTCCGCGTCGCGGAAATCGAAACCGCCGTCGTCGCGGAGAATGGCCTCCATCTTCATCTGCCACTCGGCGGTGACCTGGCCGAACTGGCTCGTCAGCAACGCTACGAAGGCCGGATCGTCGAACTGACCGGTCATCACCGACGCGCCCACCGGAAACGGAGCGATGGTTTTCAGCGGCGGCAGTGGGCCGGCGACGGGCTGGGCCGGCGCGCTGCAGGCGGCGAGCGACAGGACCGATCCCAGCGCCGCCGTCCGGCGGGTCGGCCCCACGTTCAGCTCACGTTCCGCCGGCGCAGGGCCAGTTCGTCGAAGGCGGCGGCTTCCCTGCGCGCCTCCTCCTTGACGGCCGCCTGACGGGCGAGAGCCGTGACGTGTTCGTACTTCTTCAGCTTCTCGAACGAGACGGTGAGGGCGTCGCGGCACCCTGTCTCCTCCATCTCGCAAGCGCGCAGGGCCGCCGTCGTCTTGGCCTTGCGCAGCTTCCACCCCTCGCGATAGCCCGCGAGATAGAGGCCCGCCTCGGCATACTCGGCGGCGTTGGCGGCCTCGGCCTGGGCTTCAGCCTCCAGGGAGCAGAGCATCATCTCCAGGGCGACCCGACGTTGGCCAATGCCCGCGAGCCGCGTCTGCAACACCTCGACCTCATAGGTCGCCAGCTTGATCAGGGCCTCGGCGCCTCTCATGCCGCGGCGCCGTCAAGCACCGCGCGCAGGCGGAGGAAGGACTCGGCCAAGGGGGTCGCCTCGTCCTTGTTCTGGCTCAGGAAGGCTTCGAGCGCCGGGTTCAGGGTGATGGCCTGATCCACGGCGGGGTCCGAGCCCATGCGGTACGCCCCGATACGGATAAGCTCCTCCATGTTCGAATACTGAGCCAGCGCCTGACGCGCCTCGCGCACCACATCGCGCTCGGCGGGGGTCTGGTTGCCGGGCATGGTGCGGCTGATGGATTTCAGAACATTTATCGCCGGGAAGCGGCCGCGCTCGGCGATGGCCCGTTCCATGACGATGTGACCGTCGAGTATCCCGCGCACGGCGTCGGCGATTGGCTCGTTGTGGTCGTCCCCGTCCACGAGGACGGTGAACAGGCCGGTGATCGAGCCGGCCTCGGTGCCGTCGGGCCGGATCGGCCCCGGCCCCGCCCGCTCCAGCAGCTTGGGCAGTTCGGTGAAGACGGTCGGGGTGTAGCCCTTGGTGGTCGGCGGCTCGCCGGCGGCGAGGCCGATCTCCCGCTGGGCCATGGCGAAGCGGGTGACGCTGTCCATCAGGCACAGAACGTCCTGGTCCTGGTCGCGCAGATATTCGGCGAGGGCCATGGTCAGATAGGCCGCCTGCCGGCGGGTCAGGGCCGGCTCGTCGGAGGTGGCCACCACCACGATGGCGCGGGCGAGGCCGGCTTCCCCCAGGGTCTCCTCGACGAACTCGCGCACCTCGCGGCCCCGCTCGCCGATCAGACCCACCACCACCGCGTCGCAGGTGGCTTCGCGCGCCAGCATGGACAGCAGCACCGACTTGCCGACCCCGGAACCGGCGAACACCCCGAGGCGCTGGCCCCGGCAACAGGTGGTGAAGACGTCCATGGCGCGCACGCCGAGATCGAGCCGTTCGCCCACCCGGCCGCGGGCGTGGGCCGCCGGCGGCGGTTCGCGCAGGCGGTAGCCGACCGGCCCCTCCATCAGCGGGCCCTTGCCGTCGATGGGCTTGCCGAAGGCGTTGACGATCCGCCCGCGCCACGACATGTGCGGCCGCACTATCGAGCCCTCCGGCATCACCCGGATCTCGGCGCCGGGGGCGATCCCCTCCACCGGGCCGAACGGCATCAACAACGCACGGGCGTCCCGGAAGCCCACCACCTCGGCGGGAAGCGGTGCGTCACGATCGCGCAGGATGTCCGCCCTGGCCCCGATCGCCAGCCGGGTCAAACCGCCCCGCGCCTCGACCAGCAGCCCGCTGACCGCCGCCACCCGCCCGGACACGACGAGGGGGTCGATGCGCTCGATGGCGGAGATTAAACTTTGCAAAACAGGCTCCGGCGACGGGCCGCAATCATGCTTTCCAGGGCTTTAACCATATGTGAAAATGGGGGCATCGAAGCCCTGCTGCGGCACATTGGCCCGGGGCCGATTCGCTCACTGGATTCAAAATCTTATTTGACCAGCTTGCGAGCCGACTCCAAATCGTCCTACGGTCCGTCAAGCTCGAATTCAGGATTAACTACTCTTAAGTAACTCGCGCCTTAGCGTCGCGATCGAGCGGGATTGGAGTCCATCGGGTTCGGCATCTCGCAATGTCGTTCGCCCGTGGGCCAGGAGGGGCTGATGCGCGTACTGTTGATAGAGGATGACAGCGCAACCGCGCAGAGCATCGAATTGATGCTCAAGTCCGAGGGGTTCAACGTCTACACCACCGATCTCGGTGAGGAGGGCGTCGATCTTGGAAAAATCTATGATTACGACCTGATCCTCCTCGACCTCAATCTGCCGGACATGTCGGGCCTCGACGTGCTGCGCCAGCTCCGGGTCGCCAAGATCAACACGCCGATCATGATCCTCTCGGGGACGGCGGAGATCGACACCAAGGTCAAATCGTTCGGCGGGGGCGCGGACGACTATATGACCAAGCCCTTCCACAAGGACGAACTGGTCGCCCGCATCCATGCGGTGGTCCGCCGGTCCAAGGGCCACGCCCAATCGGTCATCCGCACCGGCGACATCCTGGTCAACCTCGACGCCAAGACCGTCGAAGTGAACGGCGCCCGGGTGCACCTGACCGGCAAGGAATATCAGATGCTGGAGCTGCTCTCGCTCCGCAAGGGCACCACCCTGACCAAGGAGATGTTCCTCAACCATCTCTATGGCGGCATGGACGAGCCCGAGCTGAAGATCATCGACGTCTTCATCTGCAAGCTGCGCAAGAAGCTGGCCGCCGCCGCCCACGGCAAGCATCACATCGAGACGGTCTGGGGCCGCGGCTATGTGCTGCGCGACCCGCAGGAAGGCATGGACGCCGCCGTCGCCTGACGCGGTCACATTGCAGGATTTTCGAGGGCGCGGGGTCCACTCCGCGCCCTTCGTGCATCTGGGCCCATCCCAAACATCAGGGCTTTCTGCGTCATCTTCCCGCCACCTTCCGGGGAGGGGAGACGAAAGCGCAGGCATGCTTGATAATCTAACGATTCGAGCCGGGCGTTTTTCATGCGGAAGGCCATCCTGGCGGCGTTGATCGTCGCCTATCTCTGCTTCGCACTCACGGTCGCAGCGCTGGTCTGGCGCGCGGGATCCGGGTGGGGCGCAGGCGTGGGCGCGTTGTTCGGCTGCCTCGGACTGATGTTCGCCATCCACGCCCTGGTCTCGCGGGCCATCGAGGGCCTGCGCACCACCGGCGAGCTTCGCCAGCTCCGCGACGCCCACCGCCTGCTCGCCGACCAGTTGGAGAAGACCCAAGACGATCTCGACGCCCTGGCCGAACAGGTGCGGATCGAAGCCGCCCAGCGGGTCGAGACCCTCAGCACCGATGTGCGGATGCTGGAGGATTTGGTCGAACGCATGACCGAGGACCTGGAGGCGCGCCTCTCCCTCTCCCTCACCCATTCCACCACCATCAGCCGGGGCGGCCAGAGCGCGGCCCTGCTGGAGACGGTGCGCGAGGCCCTCGCCCAGAACCGCGTCGACCTCTACCTGCAGCCGGTGGTCACCCTGCCCCAGCGGCGGACCACCTTCTACGAAAGCTTCTCGCGCCTGCGCGACGAGAGCGGCCGGGTGCTGATGCCCGCCGAATACCTCGCCGTGGCCGAGCCGGAGGGGCTGGTCTCGGCCATCGACAATCTGCTGCTGTTCCGGTGCGTGCAGATCGTGCGGCGCCTGGCCAAGAACGACCGCCGCGTCGGCATCTTCTGCAACATCTCCCTGGCCAGCCTGTCGGACGAGGCCTTCTTCCCGCAGTTCCTCGACTTCCTGGCCAAGAACCGGGACCTATCGGGCGCCCTCATCTTCGAGCTTGGCCAGGACGCCTTCCGCGAGCGCGGGGCGGTCGAGGCGCGCAACATGGCCAAGCTGGCCGACCTCGGCTTCCGCTTCTCCCTCGACAAGGTGAACGACCTCGACCTCGATTTCGCCGACCTCAGCCGCGCCGACGTGAAGTTCATGAAGATCAGCGCCCCGGTGCTCCTCGACCAACTTTTGGAGGTCGAGGGCCGATTGGCGCTGAAATCGATGCAGGACCTTCAGGCGGGCGACTTCGCCGCCCTCACCCGGCGCTACGGCGTCGAGGTGATCGCCGAGAAGATCGAGACCGAGCGCCAGGTGATCGACGTGCTGGAGCTCGACATCGCCTACGGCCAGGGCCACCTGTTCGGCGAACCCCGGGCCATCCGCGAAGCCGTGCTGGCCGAGACCGATCCCCCCGCCCACTTCATGCGCGGCGCCCTGCAGCGCCGGGCGATGGGGCGGTAGGGATCCCCTTCCTCCCCCGCTCTGCGGCGGGAGGGGGACCGCCCGCCGCAGAGCGGGCGGTGGTGGGGGCAGGCCTCAGGCAATTCTTTTCAGCTTCGATGGGCGCCGTTGCCGGCGTCGTGGCCATGACTCGCCCCCTCCCCCATACGCTCTTCGGCGCATGGTCCCCCTCCCGCCGCTGCGCGGGGGAGGTAGAAGCCGTACCTCACTTCATCGGCACAGGCGGTCCGAAGTCGGTGGCCGGGCCGTTGTAGCGGGCGACGCGGATCTGTTTGATCTTGCCGTCCTGCAGCTTGTAGAAAATGAAGCTGACGATGTAGCGGCTCTCGCCGGCCTTATAGGTCAGGCCGTTCTTGTCGTAGTCCTTGAAGGCTTCGAACTGGCTCGGCATGGAGACGGCGACCGTATCGCCGTTCTGCACATAATCGCCCAGGCGCACGAACTCTTTCACATACTGGTGGAAGTCGCGGTAGAAGTCGGCGATCTGCTTGGGGCTGGTCAAGGTGAGCGAGCCCACCTTGTAGACGACATCAGGCGAATAGTAGGCGACCTGCTGGTCGTACTGCTTGTTGTTGAAGTGGTCGAGATACTGCTGCAGGTCCGCCCGCGAGCGGATCCGCGCCTCCGCCGCCTGGGCTGCGCTGGCCCCCGTCGCGACACCGTCCATCGCAAAGAGCGCCAGCGCTCCGATCAAAAGCCGCCTCATCTCGTTCCCACCCTGTCTTATTGGTTGTGGGAACGAGGCTAGCACAGATGATCGGCCCGCCCAGAGGGGCCGGTCCCTACCCGCCTGTGATCTTGCGGCCGATGGCGAGGCCCAGCACCAGGAAGATCAGGCAGGTGGCCACGAACAGGAAGAACAGGATCTTCGCGATGCCCGCCGCCGCGCCCGCGAGCCCGGCGAATCCCAGGAAGCCGGAGATCACGGCGATGATGGCGAAGATGATGGCCCACTTGAGCATGAACGCCTCCCATTTTTCGGCTACCGCTAGCTACTAAGCAACGCTCCCCGTCGGCCGGCGTTCCCGCGGTTGACCGCCGGGGCGCCGCGGGCTAGCCCCGCGGCCATGACCGCGCCCCTCCCCATCGACGGCCTTTCCCAGCTTTCGGCCGATTATGACGCGCTGCTGTGCGACATCTGGGGGGTGATCCATAACGGGGTCGCCAGCTTCCCCGCCGCCTGCGCCGCCCTGGTCCGCTACCGGGCGGAGCGCGGCCCAGTGGTGCTGATCTCCAACTCGCCTCGCCCCACCCACGGGGTGATCGGCCAGCTCCGCGCCCTCGGCGTGCCGGACGCGGCCTGGAGCGCCATCGTCACCTCGGGCGACGTCACCCGCACCGAACTCGCCGCCCGCGCCCCAGGCCCCACCTGGGCGGTGGGTCCCGCCCGCGACGCCCCCCTCTACGCCGGCATCGACCTCGAATTCGTGGAAACGCCGGAGGAGGCGGCCTTCGTCTCCTGCACCGGCCCCTTCGACGACGAGGTGGAGACGCCCGAGGACTTCCGCACCCGCTTCCAGGTCTGCATGGAGCGGGATCTGGTCATGGTGTGCGCCAACCCTGACAAGGTCGTGCAGCGAGGCGCCAAGCTGATCTACTGCGGCGGCGCCCTGGCGGACCTCTACGAGGCCATGGGCGGCAAGGTGGTGATGGCCGGCAAGCCCTATCCGCCCATCTACGATGGGGTGTATCGCGAGCTGGAAGGCCTGCTGGGCCGGGCGCCGGACAAAGCCCGCCTGCTGGCCATCGGCGACGGCGCGCCCACCGACCTTTCCGGCGCCAACGCCCAGGGTCTC
>Ga0182736_1002754_pt1 | contig 12693 bp, 14 predicted proteins | sample eDN5th30CKraftBY_FD_128882 | JGI IMG/M metagenome (GOLD analysis project Ga0182736, IMG submission 128882) | Enriched backyard soil microbial communities from Emeryville, California, USA - eDNA 5th pass 30_C Kraft BY (version 2) (version 2) | ecosystem: Environmental > Terrestrial > Soil >...
CGATGCCGATCGGCAGGTTGATCAGGAACACCCAGTGCCAGGAGTAATCGTCGGTCAGCCAGGCGCCGATGGTCGGGCCCATGATCGGGCCCAGCATCACGCCGACGCCCCACATCGCCATGGCCGTGCTGCGTTCCTCGATCGAATAGGCGTCGAGCAGCACCGATTGCGACAGCGGCACCAGCGCGGCACCGGCCATGCCCTGCAGCAGGCGGAACAGCACCATCTGCTCGATGTTCTGCGCCAGCGCGCACAGCAGCGAGGCCGCGGTGAAGCCGGTGACGCAGGCGATGAACAGCTTCTTGCGGCCGAAGCGGTCCGCCAGCCAGCCGATCGGCGCCGTCATGATGGCGGCCGCGACGATATAGGAGGTCAGAACCCAGTTGATCTGGTCGAGCGAGGCCGACAACGAACCCTGCATGTAAGGCAGGGCCACGTTGGCGATGGTGGTGTCGAGCGCCTGCATGATGGTCGCCGTCATCGCGCACACGGTGATCAGCGTGCGGCGCGTCTTCGGCGACATCGATGCGGCGGCGGTGGTCATGGCGTGCTGGCGGCGGCCGTTCCGAACGGCAGGCGGCTGTGCCCGGTGTCGATCGCGACGTTGACGCTCATGCCGGAGCGCAGCAGGCGCGTGTCCTGACCTTTGTCGAAGGCGATGCGGACCGGCACGCGCTGCACGACCTTGACCCAGTTACCGGTCGCGTTCTGCGCCGGCAGGATCGAGAACTGCGCGCCGGTGCCGGGACTGACGGCGGTCACCGTGCCGTTGAAGGTGCGGTCGGGAAAGCTGTCGACGTCCAGCGTCACCTTCTGGCCGAGGCGCAGATGCGTGATGTCGGTTTCCTTGGGATTGGCCTCGACCCAGGGCGCCTGGTCGTCGACCACGCTCATCAGCGGCCCACCGGCGGCGACGAACCTTCCGAGCTGGATGTTGTCGACCTGCGTTGCGGTGCCGGAAATGGGGGCGCGCAACGTGGTGTGATCCAGATTGCGCTGAGCCTGATCGAGCGCGGCCTTCGCCCGCGCATAAGACGGGAACTTGTCGAGCGGCAGGTCGGGATCGTTGAGCAGTTGGTTGAGCGTGGTGCCGAGCTGCCGCGCGTTGATCTGCTGCTGCAATTGCGCGGTCACCAGTTGACCGGCGGCGTTATCGACGTCGGCCTGCGAGCCGGCATTCGATTTCACGAGGCTGTTCTTGCGCTCGACGTCGCGCTGTTTCAGTTCGACATTGCGGGCGGCCAGCTCGGTCAGGTCGTTGTAGGACTTGAGATTCGTCTTCAGCGTTTCGTATTCGCCGCGCGCCGTATCGAGCTGGGCGCGGGCCTGGTCGAGCGCAAGCTGGAATGGCACCGCATCGAGCGTTAGCAGCTCGTCGCCAGGTTCGACGTGCTGGCCTTCGCGCACCCGCACGTCCACGATCTTGCCGGAAATGTCCGGCGTGATGAGCACCTTCTGCGCGCCGACATAGGCATTGTCGGTCGAGATGTAACGTCCGCCGGCAAGGTAGATGGCGCCGCCCGCCAGCAGCGCGAACAGCGGCACGGCGATCAGCAGGATGCTGCGCAGACGCCTGCGCTGCGGCGGCGCGGCGCTCGGATCGGCATTGGCGGGTTCGGTGTCCGGCGCGGCCTTGGCGGTGGGCGCGGCGACGATCTTCAGATCTTTCTGGCTCATGGCTGACCGTTGGCTGTTCGTTGCGCAGTGGGGCCGCGGCTGATGGCGCGGCGGAGATTGTCTTTCACGTGATTGAGTTCCGCGAGCGTGCGCTCGATGGTCCGGTCGTCGAGCCCGTCGAGCACGGTGCTCATCATGTCGGCGCCGAGCGCGGCAAGCTGCGCCAACAGCGGCCGGGCGGCAGGCTTCAGGTACAGGCGGTTGGCGCGGCGATCGTGCGGGTCGGGGCGGCGCTCGATCAGGTCGCTATCGGCGAGCCGGTCGAGCAGGCGCGTGAGGCTGATCGGCTGCAAGTCCAGGATTTCGGCGAGTTCGGACTGCTTCATGCCCTCGGCGCGATCGATGCGGATCAGCACCGCCCATTGCGCCCGGGAGATGCCGAACTGGCGGGCGCGCTGGTCGGCATAGGTTTTGATCAGGCGCGCTACGTCCATGATCGTAAAGGCGTATTCGCGTTTGAGAGGCGTTTTGGGCATGGCTGGTCTTTTTGTCAGTGGGCTTATAATAAGCTAGCTTATCATAATTTCAAGCTCCCCGCGCGCGGCGGGCGGGGTGGGGTGACGACACCCCGGCGGGTAGGGCAAAGTTGCGCGCATAAAAAAGCCGAGGGAAGGAAGCGGATGGACATCGGATTTATCGGGCTGGGCAACATGGGCCAGCCGATGGCGCGGCGTTTGATCGAGGCCGGCCACAAGCTCGTCGTTTACGACACCCGCAACGACGCCGTGGCGCCGCTGCTGGCGCTGGGCGCGCAGATCGCGTCGTCGCCGGCCGACGTCGCCGACCGGTGCGAAACCGTGATGGCCAGCCTGCCGGAGCCGAGCATCGTCACCAAGGTGGCGACCGGCCCCGGCGGCGTGATCGAAGGCAAGCGCATCAAGCGGTTCATCGATCTCTCCACCACGGGCTCGCAGGTCGCCGTGCAAATCGCCGCGGCGCTGGCGAAGAAGAACATCGCCCAGATCGATTCGCCGGTCAGCGGCGGCGTCGCCGGCGCGGTCAAGGGCACGCTGGCGGTGATGGTGTCCGGGCCGCAGGCCGACATCGATGTGGCCAAAGATGCGCTTGCGGTGTTTGGCAAGGTGTTCGTGATCGGCACCAAGCCCGGCATGGCCCAGACCATGAAGCTCGCCAACAATTTCCTGTCCGCGACCGCCTTGTCCGCCACCTCCGAGGCGGTGGTGATGGGCGTCAAGGCCGGGCTCGATCCGGCGGTGATGATCGACGTCATCAATGCCGGCTCCGGCCGCAACACCGCCTCGACCGACAAGTTTCCCAAGGCGATCCTGCCGCGCAGTTTCGATCTCGGTTTCGCCACCGCGCTGATGCTCAAGGATGTGCGGCTCTGCCTGCAGGAGGCTCAGGCGCTCGGCGTGCCGAACGAGGTGATGAGCGCCGTCGCCGCGGCATGGGAAATCGTCAATGCCGAGAACGGCGGCGACTCCGATTTCAGTACCGTCATTCAGCCGCTGGAACGCCGTGCCGGCGTCACCTTCGCCGCCACGGAGAAGAAGTCATGAGCGACGACATCCACGAGGTCTACGCCATCCGTTATGCCGAGCATGCACGCCTGCGCTCGGAGAATTACATCTTCGGCGACCCCCACGACGCCATGACGGCGATCGCCTATTACGTCTGGGTCATCAAGGGGCCGCACGGCATCTTCGTCTGCGACACCGGCTTCGACGAGAAGGCGGCCAAGGAGCGCGGCCGCAAGATCATCCATCCCGTCGATGAAGGCCTGAAGGCGCTCGGCATCGCGCCGGACAAGGTCGAGCACGTCGTCGCCACCCATATGCACTGGGACCATGCCGGCAATCACGACATGTTCCCGAACGCGCGCTATCACATCCAGGACACCGAGATGGCCTACGCCACCGGCCGCTGCATGTGTCACAAGATGCTGCGCATCCCGTTCAGCGAGAACGACGTGCATGCGATGGTCGGCAAGGTGTTCGCCGGCCGCTGCGAGTTTCACGACGGCAGCGAGGAACTGGCGCCCGGCATCAGCGTGCACAAGATCGGCGGCCATTCGAAGGGCCTGCAATGCGTGCGGGTCAAGACGCAGCGCGGCTACGTCGTCGTCGCGTCGGACTGCTGCCACCTCTATTCGCACATGGACGAAGGCCGGGTGTTTCCGATCACCTACAGCGTTGGCGACACGCTGGAGGGCTATCGCACGCTGCTGAAGCTTTCCAGTTCGCGCAATCACATGATCCCGGGTCACGATCCGGAAGTGATGAAGCTCTATCCGGCGGCCAGGCCGGAGCTGGAAGGCTGGGTCGCCCGGCTCGACGTGGCACCGAAGGTCTAGTTTCAGTCGTCACTGTCATTCCGGGACGGCCCGCTTGGGCCGGGCCCGGAATGACTCCAGCGACCGCAGAGATGAAAGCTCAAGCCAGCCCCAGCTCGGCGAAGGCGTCGGAATGGTGCCCGGCGCTTTCCGGCGAGAAGCAGCAGAAGATGACGCGGGACAGGCGGCGCTGGTTGGCCGCCAGTTCCGATGCCACGGTGCCGACGGCGATGCGGGCCGCGAGATCGGCCGGAAAGCCGTAGACGCCGGTCGAGATCGCCGGGAAGGCGATCGAGGCCAGCCGATGCGCCGCCGCCAGATCGAGCGCGCCGCGATAGCAGCTGCCGAGCAGGTCTCCTTCGTCCGAGGAGCCGCCGCGCCAGACCGGCCCGACCGCGTGGATGACCGCGCGCGCCTTCAGGCCGTAGCCTTGCGTGATCTTGACCGCGCCGGTGTCGCAGCCGCCCAGCGTCCGGCACTCCTCCAGCAGTTCGGGGCCGGCGGCGCGATGGATGGCGCCGTCGACGCCACCGCCGCCGAGCAGCGATGTGTTGGCGGCGTTGACGATGGCATCGACGTCAAGACCGGTGATGTCGGCGACATGGATTTCCAGGCGCGCCTGGCCGATCTCGGCGGTGAGCTGGGGAATCGACGGAGTAACTGTCATCGGCGGATTATATCATCCTCGCTCGGAATAGACTTCGGCCTCGAAATCGACGCTCGAGCGCACGCCGATGGCGTCGAAGTGCGATTCGAGGAAACGCCGGGCCGCGCGTTGGCCGAGCTTGCGCAGCAGTTCGAGCGACTCCATGTCGTTGCGCAGTTTGCTCGATGACGAGAAGCGTTCGCCGAGGCCTTCCAGAACGATGCGGTGCACCTTGATCTGGCGATACTCGTTCTTGCCGGTGCCGTGCGGCAGGCGGCCCTGACCGATCAGCCGGTTGACGAACTCGATGGCGCGCAGTTCCGCCATCAGCGCCGAGTTGAAGGTGATCTCGTTGACGCGCCCCATGATCTCGCTGGTCGACTGCGGCAATTTCTTGCGCACCAGCGGATTGATCTGGACGATGAGAACGTCCTCGGTCTCGGTCGCGCGGAAGAATGGATACAGCACCGGATTGCCGAGATAGCCGCCGTCCCAATAGGGTACGCCGTCGATCTCGACCGCACGGAACACGGCCGGCAGACAGGCCGACGCCATCACCGCCTCGGCGGAAATCTTGTCATGCGGAAAAATGTGCAGCCGCCCGGTCTGCACATTGGTGGCGGCGATAAAGAGCTGCCGCGGGTCGGCGCGCAGCGCGTCGAAATCGACGAAGCGCTCGATCAGGTCCTTCAGCGGATTGATGTTGAGCGGATTGAGATCGTAAGGCGACAGATACTGCGACCAGGCCGACAGCCAGTCATAGGTCGGCGAGCCGCGCTGCGGCAGCAGCGAGAACAGCTTGCCTGCGACCGCGCGCTGCAATGGCGGCAGGTCGCCGCCGAAGCTGGCCGCGTGCCAGAAATCGGAGAGGCGCTTGCGTGCCTCGTCGGGACCGCCGCGGGTCAGCCCGTCCGCGAGCATCACCGCGTTGACCGCCCCGGCGGATGTGCCGGAAATGCCTTCCACCGAAAGCCGGCCGTCCTCGAGCAGGTGATCGAGCACGCCCCAGGTGAAGGCGCCGTGCGCGCCGCCGCCTTGCAGCGCCAGATTGATCCGCTTGGTGCCGCCGGTCTCCGGTGCCGGCTTGTTGCCGAAGGCGCGGGCGATGAAATCGATCATGCGCTTCTCGTCATTCCGGGACATCGCGAAGCGATGGACCCCGAATCCATAACCCCGGTTTGCGAATATGGATTCCGGGCTCGCTCACTTCGTTCGCGCCCCGGAATGACCAGCAACATCACTGTGCCACCCAGCCGCCGTCGATCGAATAGGCCGAGCCGGTGATTGTTGCCGCGCCATCGCTGCACAGGAACACCGCGAGAGCGCCGATGCCCTCCGGTTTGGTGAAGGCGTGCATCGGCTGTTTCTCCGACAGCAGCGCGATCTCTTCCTCGCGTACCGACCGGCCGGATGCCTTGGCGCGGTCGTCGATCTGCTTTTGCACCAGCGGCGTCAGCACCCAGCCCGGGCAGATGGCGTTGCAGGTCACACCGTCGTTGGCGGATTCCAGCGCCACCACCTTGGTCAGTCCGACGATGCCGTGCTTGGCGGCGACATAGGCGACCTTCTGGGCGCTCGCCACCAGGCCATGCGCCGAGGCGATGTTGATGATGCGGCCCCATTTGCGCTGCTTCATGCCGGGCATGGCGGCATGGATGGTGTGAAAGGCGGACGACAGGTTGATGGCGATGACCGCATCCCACTTCTCCGCCGGGAAATCCTCTATCGAGGCGACATGCTGGATGCCGGCATTGTTCACCAGCACGTCGAGCGCGCCGAACGATTTCTCGGTCGTGGCGATCATGGCCGCGATCTCGGCCGGCTTGGTCATGTCGGCCGGCGAGTACAAAGCCTTGATGCCGAATTCCTTCTCCAGCCCGGCGCGCGTCGCTTCGATCGCGTCCTTGTCGCCGAAGCCGTTGAGCATGACGTTGGCGCCGTCGGCGGCGAGCGCGCGCGCGGTGGCGAGGCCGATGCCTGAGGTAGATCCGGTCACCAGTGCGGTTTTGCCTTTGAGCATGGCGGTCCTCGTGATGGGGAATTGTCGGAACAGCGTCAAAACCTGCCCCTATTCTTATTGCGGTGCAATATATATGTAAGGCGCTGGATGTTTGCACTGGCCCGGGCCGGGTTTCGCGATTTGGGCGCAATCGCGTTACACTCGCCCGGCACAGCGGAGCAAAGCGTGGTCAGGAAAGCTCATTCTCATGCGACGTTTCCGGCGCCCGGTCACGATCATGACCGCTGCGCCAGCGACGCCATCGCCCACGCCGAAACGCTGTGCGAGGCCCGCAAGGAACGGCTGACGCCGGTCCGCCGCAAGGTGCTGGAGGCGCTGCTGGCCAGCCACGCGCCGCTCGGCGCCTATGAGCTGATCGACCGGCTGGCCCAGGACGGATCGCGGCCGGCGCCCATCACCGTCTACCGCGCGCTCGATTTCCTGCGCGATCAGGGTCTCGTTCACCGCATCGAGAGCCGCAACGCGTTCATCGCCTGTGTCCACAACCATGACAAAGGCGATCCGGTGGTGTTCCTGATTTGCGAAACCTGCGGCGCCGTCGGCGAGGCGGCCGCTGCCGCGGTCGCCGACACCATCCGCACCGCCTCGCGTGCCGCCGGCTTCACGCCGAAAACCCCGGTGATCGAGATCTCCGGCACCTGCGCGCATTGCAAGTAAATTTGTCCATACCGCTGGTCTGTCATTGCCGGGCTTGACCCGGCAATCCATGAGGCGGTGCAAAACAGATTGCCTTACGCAAGGTCCTCCTTTGCGGAAAGTCATCATCGATGCCCGGGTCAAGCCCGGGCATGACTCCGCGTATGGGGCGCGATAAGAACGTTTCCTTCTCCCAGCCGGGAAGTCCTGCTCCATGTCCACGCCATCCTCTCACGTCACGCGCCCGCTCGATCCGCTGGCCGCCGCCCTCGTGGTGGTGTTGTGCCTGTCCTGGGGATTCAACCAGGTCGCGGTGAAGCTCGCGCTACACGACATTCCGCCGCTTCTGCAGGGCACGATCCGTTCGGTCGGCGCGGCGCTGGTGGTCACGTTGTGGTGCTGGCTGCGCCGCGTGCGGCTTTTCGCCCGCGACGGCAGCGGGCGCGCCGGCCTCGGCGTCGGCATCCTGTTCGGCATCGAATTCGTCCTGATTTACCAGGGCCTCGCCTACACGACGGCGACCCGCGCGGTGCTGTTCCTGTATCTGGCGCCGTTCTTCGTCGTATTGGGCGCCCGCATATTCCTGCCAGCCGACCGCTTCGCATTGGCGCAATGGATCGGCCTCGGTCTGTCCTTCACCGGCATGGCGGTGGCGTTCGGTCTGCCGACCCCGGCGGTCGATCCGCGCCAGGCCATCGGCGACGTGCTGATGATCGGCGGCGCCTTGTTCTGGGCGGCGACGACGCTGACCATCAAGGCGAGCGCGCTCAACCGCGTCCCGGCCGAGAAGGCGATGCTGTACCAACTTGTCGTCTCCACGCCGATCCTGGGCACGGCGGCGCTGATTGCCGGCGACCGGATTGTCCACGTGCCGGATATGCAGGCCATCGCCGCGCTGGCCTACCAGACCATCTGGGTGGTGCCGGTAACCTTCGGCGTCTGGTTCGCGCTGATCGTGCGCTATTCGGCCAATCGCCTGTCCGCCTTCACCTTTCTGACGCCCTTGTTCGGCGTCGCCGCCGGTCATTTCGTGATGGGCGACCCGCTGACGCCGGCCTTCGCCGCCGCGGTGGCGCTGGTCGCCGGCGGCCTGGTGCTGGTGAACCGGGCAAAGTAACGCGCGAGGGGGGCCTTTTCGCGTGCGTTGACCGTGCCATATTTGTCTGGCACTCCGGACGCCGGAAACACCCATGAGCACACGTACACAGGAACGTCACAATTCGGTCGCGGTGGACGTCGGTGGCGTCGTCGTCGGCGGCGGCGCGCCTATCGTCGTGCAGTCGATGACCAACACCGACACCACCGACGTCGAGGGCACCGCGCGTCAGGTGGCGGCGCTGGCGCGGGCCGGCTCGGAACTGGTGCGCATCACGGTCGATCGCGACGAGGCGGCGGCCGCGGTGCCGCGCATCAAGGACCGCCTGGCGCAGATGAACGTGCGCGTGCCGATCGTCGGCGATTTCCATTACATCGGGCACAAGCTGCTGGCGGATCATCCTGCCTGCGCCGAGGCACTCGACAAATATCGCATCAATCCCGGCAATGTCGGCTTCCGGAACAAGCGCGACCCGCAGTTCACGCAGATCGTCGAGATGGCGATCCGCTACGGCAAGCCGGTGCGCATCGGCGTCAACTGGGGTTCGCTCGACCAGGAACTGCTGACCAAGCTGATGGACGAGAATTCGGCGTCGGCGGCGCCGATCGGCGCGCGCGAAGTGACGCACGAGGCGATGGTGCAGTCGGCGCTGCTGTCGGCGGCGCGCGCCGAAGAGATAGGCCTGCCGAAGAACCGCATCATCCTGTCGGCCAAGGTTTCCGCGGTGCAGGATCTGATCGCCGTCTATACCGAACTGGCGCGCCGCTCCGATTACGCGCTGCATCTCGGTCTGACCGAAGCCGGCATGGGCTCCAAGGGCATTGTCGCCTCGTCGGCGGCGATGGGCGTGCTGCTGCAACAGGGCATCGGCGACACCGTGCGCGTGTCGTTGACGCCGGAGCCGAACGGCGACCGCACGCTGGAAGTGCAAGTGGCGCAGGAACTCCTGCAGACCATGGGGCTGCGTACTTTCGTGCCGCTGGTCGCCGCCTGTCCGGGCTGCGGCCGCACCACCTCGACCACGTTCCAGGAACTGGCCGCGGACATTCAGGGCTTCATCCGCACATCGATGCCGGAATGGAAAACGCGCTATCCGGGCGTCGAGACGCTCAACGTCGCGGTGATGGGCTGCATCGTCAACGGACCGGGCGAGTCGAAACACGCCGACATCGGCATTTCGCTGCCCGGCACCGGCGAGCAGCCGACCGCGCCGGTCTTCGTTGACGGCAAGAAGGTGGCGACGCTGCGCGGGCCGACGCTGACCGCCGATTTCAAGGCGATGGTGATCGACTATATCGAACGCCGCTTCGGCAACGGCGCGGGACGGACGGCGGCGGAGTGAAAGCCAAACCGTTCCTCATCGTCTCTGCCGTTCTCGTCGTCGTCATCGCGGCGGGCTCCTATTACATCGGCACGACGATCGACCGGTCCGACAAGACCGTGGTCACGGTGCCGTCGCCTGATGGCAAGTTCAACGCGGTCAGGGTGTCGATCAAAGGCGGCGGCACGTCGCCCTTCTGCTTCGACAGCATTTCGGTTCTGCTCGCGGTCTATCCAGACGGTTCGGCCGAGCGCCGCCGCGAGTATGAAGTCTACTCGGCGACCTGCGGCGTCTTCGCCAATGGCGAGGCGTCGCCGAAGATCGACTGGCTGTCGAGCGGGGCTTTGCGCATCACTTATGCCGAGGGCTCGACGGCGCCCGAACTGAAGGGCCCGCGGACGCGGGACGTCGACGTGACCAATTCGGTCCGCGTCACCTTTGTCAGTAGTCCCTGACGACGTCCGTCAGATCAGGTTGGACAGCGAGTTCACGGTCAGCGCCAGCACCGCGACGTTGAAGAAAAACGACAGCACGGCGTGCGCCGTCGTCATGCGGCGGATGCTGCGGCTGGTCACCGGCACGTCGGAGACCTGCGAGGTCATGCCGATCACCAGCGCGAAGTAGAGAAAGTCGCTGTAGTCCGGTTCGCTCTTGCCGGGAAAATCGAGGCCACCGGTTTCGCCATCGCGGCCCTCGCCGTAATACTCGTGCGCATAGCGCAACGTGAAGATGGTATGGATGAAGGCCCATGACAGCACGATCGTGCCCAGGGCCATCAGGGCATACCATTCGCCGTCCTCGGCTTCGTTCGCTGCGCCGAGTACGAAGACCACGGCGATGAAGCTCGCGGCTGCGGCCGAAATCGCCAGCAGCATGACGACGAAACCGCCTTCGTCCTGCTCGCAGGCGCGCTTGCGGATGCTGGGGACGTCGGCGCGCAGGGTCATCGTCAACGTCAGGATCAGATAGATCGCGACGCCGATATCCCAGCCGGTCAGAAAGCGGATGGGCCGGCCGATCGTGTCCGGCATCAGGAACGGGATGATGCCGCCGATGACGGCGGCGATGGCCAGCTTGCCGTGCAGGCGCAGGAATCGCACCGGCAGCGACGACAGCGGCTGCGCGGTCAGGCGGCGCTTGCTCTTGGCCATTGGTTTTGAATCTCGTGTGCGTCAGGCGCGCCGTTCGGCGACAAAGCGGGCGGCGGCGCGCAGAGTATCTGCCTCGGCGCCGAAGAGCGCCAGCGCCGCGTCGGCGTCCTCGACCAGCGCCTGCAACCGCGCCCGCGCGCCGGCGGCGCCGAGGCTGGCAACCAGGGTCGCCTTGCCGGCGGCGGCGTCCTTGCCGGCTGCCTTGCCCAGGGTCGCTGCATCGCCTTCGAGGTCGAGCAGATCGTCGGCGATCTGGAACGCCTGGCCGATCGCCACGCCATAGGCGTCGAGGGCGGCAAGCTCAGCCACGCCGGCCTTGCCGATAATGGCTCCAGCGCGGCAGGCGAAACGGATCAGCGCGCCGGTCTTCATGGCCTGCAAGGTCGCGATGTCGGCCTCCGCCAGCGCACGCCGGGCGCCGTCCCCGGCGAAGCGGCCTTCGGCCGCGAGATCGAGCATCTGCCCGCCGGCCATGCCGCCGATGCCGGAGGCGCGCGACAGCTCCAGCACCAGCGCCACGCGCACCGCCGGATCGGCATGCACCGCATCGCGCGCCATGACGTCGAACGCGAGCGTCAGCAGCGCGTCGCCGGCCAGGATCGCGGTCGCCTCATCGAAGGCCTTGTGTACGGTCGGCCGGCCGCGGCGCAGGTCGTCATCGTCCATCGCCGGCAGGTCGTCGTGGACCAGCGAATAGCAATGCACGCATTCGAGCGCGCAGCCGGCCAGCAGGGCGCCGTCGCGCGTTGCGCCGAACAGGGCGGCGCTTTCCACCAGCAGGAATGGCCGCAGCCGCTTGCCGCCGCCAAGCGCGGCGTGGCGCATGGCTTCGATCAGGCGCGGCGGCCGGGCCAGTTCGCCCGCCAGCGCCTCGCCGCCGAGCAGCCGCTCCAGCAGCGACTCGGTGTCGGCCGCGACGCTGCCAAGACGGCGCGCGAAATCCTGTTCGAAATCCGTATTCATCGGCGTTAATTAGCCGCATCCGGTGCAAATGGCGAGGATCGGCTGCGGATGGGTTATGGTCCCCCCGCATGTATCGACCCGACAAATCCCGCCGCGGCGGCCGGCTCAGTATCGCCCACGATATCCTGCGGCTGCCGCGCGTGCCGCGGCCGCTGCGGGCCGTGCTGTTCGCGGTGCTGCTCGTGCTGCTGCTGCCTTACGCCCTGACGCCGCTCTATGCGGTGGTGAACCCGGTTTCGACGCTGATGCTGTGGCGGACGCTGACCGGCCAGCGGGTCGATCGCCAATACGTGCCGCTCGAGCGGATCTCGCCGTCGCTGGCGCTGGCTGTGATTGTCGCCGAGGACGACCGCTTTTGCAGCCATTCCGGCGTCGATCTGCACGAAATCCGGCAGGCCATTGCCGACGCCGAGGAGCTGGACGACCTGCGCGGCGGTTCCACCATCACCCAGCAGCTGGCCAAGAACCTGTTTCTCTGGGGCGGCCGCAGTTTCGTCCGCAAGGCGCTGGAAGTTCCATTGGCGCTCTGGATCGATCTGGTGCTGTCCAAGCGGCGGATCCTGGAAATCTACCTGAATATCGCCGAATGGGGCCCGAACGGGGAGTTTGGGGCGGAAGCCGGCAGCCGCCGGGCCTTCGGCCGGCCGGCGAGGGACCTGAGCCCGGGGCAGGCGGCGCTGCTGGCGGCGGTCCTGCCCAACCCCGTGGTGCGCGATGCCCGCAAGCCGGGGCCCGGCCAGCGGCGTCTGGGGGCCCTCTACGGGTCCCGGAGCGCCCGGTCGCCGCAGTCGGCCGCCTGCGTCCGCTGAGGCCGGCGGGGCGCCGAAGGGGCGGCTTTGCCCCTAGATTTGGCGCAACCGATCCTCTATAAGCCCGGCTTCAAACCGACA
>Ga0182736_1002757_pt1 | contig 12684 bp, 11 predicted proteins | sample eDN5th30CKraftBY_FD_128882 | JGI IMG/M metagenome (GOLD analysis project Ga0182736, IMG submission 128882) | Enriched backyard soil microbial communities from Emeryville, California, USA - eDNA 5th pass 30_C Kraft BY (version 2) (version 2) | ecosystem: Environmental > Terrestrial > Soil >...
CGCTGCGCTTGCCGCCGGCCACCAGTTTGGCGCCCTGCTTGACGGCGTCGTCGAGCAGTTCCTGCATGCGGTCGGCCGACTTGGCGCTGACCAGCGAGCCGAGCACGACCTTGCCGCGCGGATCGCCATAGGGCAGCGCGTTGGCCTTGGCCGCAAGCTTGTCGACGAAGGCGTCGGCGATCTTGTTGTCGACGACGATACGCTCGGTCGACATGCAGATCTGGCCTTGGTGCATGAAGGCGCCGAACGCGGCGGCGTTGACCGCGTCATCGATATTGGCGTCGTCCAGAACCAGCAGCGGCGCCTTGCCACCGAGTTCGAGCAGCACCGGCTTGAGATATTTCGCGGCGGTCTGCGCGATGATGCGGCCGACATGGCTCGATCCGGTGAAGTTGATGCGGCGAACCGCCTTGTGGGCGATCAGCGCCTCGACCACCTGCGGCGCATCTTCCGCGGCGTGCGTCACCACGTTGAGAACGCCCTTCGGCAGGCCGGCTTCGTTGAGGATTTTGCCGATCAGCATGTGCGTGCCCGGGCAGGTTTCCGACGCCTTGAGCACGACGGTGTTGCCGCAGGCCAGCGGCATCGCCACGGCGCGCACGCCGAGGATGACAGGCGCGTTCCACGGCGCCATGCCGACGCAGACGCCGACGGCCTGCCGCACCGCCATCGCGATGCAGCCGGGCTTGTCGGACGGAATGACCTCGCCATGGATCATCGTCGTCATGCTGGCCGCTTCGCGCAGGATCTTGGCGGCGAACATGACGTTGAAGCCGCCCCACGGACCGGTCGAGCCGGTTTCTTCGGTCATCAGCTTGGCGAAGTCGGCGGTCCGCGCCTCCAGCATATCGGCGGCCTTGAGCAGCAGCTTGCGCCGCTCGTTCGGTCCGGTTTCCGACCACTTCGGGAACGCGGCCGCGGCGGAGTCGCAGGCCGCATTGACGTCTTCGACCGAGGCGGCCCCCGCGACGGTCGCGACCTCGCCGGTCACCGGGTCCTTGCGCTCGAATGTCTTGTTGCCGCGCGCCTTGACGTCGGCGCCGTCGATCAGAAGCGAGATGTTCACTTTATCCTCCCGTGGTTCAGTTGTTTGTCTGTCTCATAAATGCGGCAGGCGCACGTCCAGCACCGCGCACCGCTTCTCGTCGCGCACCGCCGCCAGCGCCTCCGCGATGGCGGCCTCGACTTCATCCGGCCGCTCGATCTTGCGTGCCCAGGCGCCTCCAGCCGCCGCTGCGATCGCGGCATGATCCGGCGCAGGATCGAACTCGACGCCGATGGCATTGGCCCGGCTGGCGTATCCTTGCGGATGCACGGCCAGCGCCGACATCTTCGGCGAGCGCCAGCCGCCGTTGTTGTAGACGACCTGCAGGAACGGCGTGCCGTATTTGCGCGCCATCCAGTGTACCGAAGACGGCACCGAAAACATGTAGGACCCGTCGCCGCACAGCGCGATCACCGTCTTGTCCGGGCGGGCCAGCTTGGCGCCGATGGCCGCGCCGCCGTTCCAGCCGAGCGAACTGCCGCCGCTGAGGAAGAAGTGGCCGGGATTGGACGGCCGCAGGTGATTGGCGACGGTCGGATAGTTGGTGATGGTCTCGCTCAGGATGAGCGTGTTGTCGTCGATGTGCTTGCGCAGGCAGGCGGTGAAATACTCCGGCGTGATGTGGGCGGCATTCGCCTGCTCACGCTTGTCGAGGTGGGCGGCGCGGGCATCGTGCAACGCTGTGTAATGCGCGGTGCGCGCTTGCACCGCAGCGGCATCGAGCGCGATGCCGTCGAGCGCTTCGTTGATCTGGGCGAGCGCGGTCGCGGCGTCGGCGCGGAAGACACGCTGCGCCTTGATGTACCACAGCGGGATGTCGTCCTTGAGCGGATCGACGTCGATATGGAACACGGCGGCGCCGGGCGCCGGTTTGCTCACCGAAGGCACCCACGGCGCATCGCTATCCAGCACCAGCACCACGTCGGCGTCGGCCAGGACCGGTTCCTGGAAGGGCTCGCTCCAGCGGTTGCCCATGTACAGCGGATCGCCGGGCGGGAAGTTCATGACGGTGGGGGACTGTTCAAGCACCGCGGTGCCGGTGCGCCGGCACAGGGTCATGAGTTCGGCCACGGCCGCCGGCTTGCGGCCGACGTAACTCGTCACGATCAGCGGCCGCTTCGCTGACGCCAAAGCTTGCGCGATGTCGCGGGCGTCGGTCGCGCGCAGCGGCAGCGGCGCGATGGGCGGCCACTGCGACATGTCGATCTCAAGAGGGGAGGCTTCCTCTTCCATCACTTCGCGCGCGCCGACCAGATAGACCGGACCCATCGGGTCGCTTTTCGCCAGTTGCAGGGCGCGGTGCGTAACCTGTTTGATGTTGCGGCCGCTGCGGATCTCGTAGTCGAACTTCACATAATTACGGACGATGCCGCGCTGGTCCGCAATGTCCTGGATCCATTGGATCCATTCGTTGCGCGACCCCTTCAGTTCGCCTTCCTGGGTGTAGGGCGTGGCGCCGGCGAAGATCAGCACCGGGACGCGCGCCCGCAGGGCGTTATGCAGCGCGCCGCCGAGCGCCTGCGTGCCGCATTCGACGTGCACGATCACCGCCTGCGCTTCGCCCGTGACCTGCGCGTAGCCCTGCGCGGCGCTGAGCGCCACCATTTCGTTGGGGCACGTCAGCATGGCGGGGAAACCGCGGCCGTTGGCCTGACCTTCGGCGATCGATTCGACGATCGCCGGATGATCGCTGCCGAGATTGGCGAATATGTAGGAGACCCCGGCCTCCTTAAGCGCTTCGAGAAATGCCGTACCGGCGGTATCCACGCGTCGTCCTTTCGAGAAAGAGCCTAGTGTCCCATATGCGATGGCAGCCATAACGCCAGCGCCGGGAATGCGATCAGGATGATGAGCCGCAGAATGTCTGTCAGCACGAAGGGCATAACGCCGTAGAATATTGTCGATAGCGAGACGTCCTTGATCACGCTCTTGATGACAAAGACGTTCATGCCGACCGGCGGATGCATCAGCCCGAGTTCCACCGTCATCACGATGATGATGCCGAACCAGATCGGATCGAACCCGAGCGCCTTGATGACCGGGAAGACGATCGGCACGGTCAGGATGATCATGGCCATGGCGTCCATGACGCAGCCGAGCACGAGATACATCAGCATGATCAGCGCCAGCACGCCGTGCGGGCCGAGCCCCATGGCGGTCAGGAATTCGGTGATCTTCTGCGGCGTCTGGGTGATGGTGAGGAAATAGCCGAAGATCAGCGCGCCGATCAGGATGGTGAAAACGGCCGCGGTGGTGCGCAGCGATTCGATCAGCGCCTTCCAGAAGTCCTCGCGCGACAGCTTGCGCCGCAGCACCGAAATGATGAAGGCGCCGGCCGCGCCCATGCCGGCCGCTTCGGTCGCGGTGAACAGGCCGCCGTACAGGCCGCCGATGATGAAGATGAACAGCAGCATCACCGCCCAGATGCCGCGCAGAGATTCCAGCCGCTCGGCCCAGGAGTGCCGCGGCGTCTCCGGCAGGAAGCCGGGGCGGACAAAGGCGATGACATTGATGGTCGCGATGTACATCGCGACGGCGAGAATGCCGGGGACGATGCCGGCGATGAACAGCTTGCCGATGTCCTGCTCGGTGATCAGGCCGTAGACCGCGAGCACGGTCGACGGCGGGATCATGATGCCCAGCGAGCCGCCCGCGGCGATCACCCCCGTGGCGAAGCTTTGCGGGTAATGGTGGGCCCGCATCTCCGGATAAGCGACCTTCGAGAAGGTGGCGGCGGTCGCCACCGACGAACCGCAGATGGCCGCGAAGCCGCCGCATGCGGCGATGGTGGCGATGCCGAGGCCGCCGCGGAAATGGCCGAGGAAGGTATTGGCGGCGCGAAACAGTTCGCGGCTCATGCCGGATGCCGACGCGAAGGCTCCCATCAGCAGGAACAGCGGGATGACGGCGAATTCCGCGTCGGTGGCGGTGCGGATCGGCGACTGCGCGAGGATCTTCAGCGCCGGCCCGATGTCGCCGATCAGATAGCCAAAGCCCAGGACGCCGACCATGCCCATGGCGATGCCGACGGGCACGCGCAGCAGCATCAGCACGAACAGCGAAACAAATCCGATGACGGCGGCTGCGTCGGTGCTCATGGGTTACGCATCCTGAACCGGCTCATTCGACCGGCGCGACGTCGCTGGCGCGCGCCAGCTTGTCGGGCCAAAGCACCAGGCGCACGGTCCGGACCACCAGCAGCGCCACTGCCGAGGCCAGGCCGATCCAGGCGATGAAATAGTAGATCCACACCGGCTGGCGCAGGTCGAAGGTGCCGACCTGATCGGCCCGCGTGCCGATCACCTTGTCGGCGAACATCCAGGTGAAAGTGGCCATCGCCAGCAGCGTGATCAGCGCGGCGAATACGTCGAGGGCGCGCTGCACGGCCTGCGGCATGGCGCTCCACAAGAGATCGACCGTGATGTGGTCGCCGCGGTAACTGGCGACGGCCATGCCCCAGAAGATCAGGATGCCGAGCAGCAGCCGCGCGAAGTCGTAACTGTCGGGGATCGACCACGCGAAGAAGTAGCGCAGAATCACCGACACGAAAGTGAGCAAGGTGACGACGGCGAGAAACCCCGCCGCCATCACCTCGATCAGGTCGATGAATCGATCGATGGGACCGCGTCCCGTCGTGCCTTCAAGCATCAATAAGCCGCTTTGAACTTGGTCAGTTCCGCCTTGAACTCTTTCATGATGGCGTCGCCGTCGCCGCCGGCCTTCTTGACGTTGTCGGCCCAGGACTTCTCCAGCGGTTCAGCGGCCTTCCGCCATTCGGCCAGTTGCGCCGGCGAGATGGTGTAGACTTCGCGGGCGGGGTCGGCCTTGAGCTTGACGACGCCGTCGGCCTCGAAGTCCGACCAGGGGCCGGCGACCTTCAGCGCCCACTCGTTGGTGCAGTGGTCGTCGATCACCTTCTTCTGCGCCGCCGACATCTGGCCGTACTTCGCCTTGTTGAACACGAAGGCGAAGGTGGTGGCGTAGAGCGGCACCTCCATGTGGAACTTGGTCACCTTGTCGATGCCGAACAGCGGGATCGAACCCCACGGGAAGGTCACGGAGTCGGCAACGCCCTTCTCGAGGATGTCGCGCACTTCCGGTGCGCTGGACTGCACGTTGGTGCCGCCAAGAAGGGTGACGAAGGTCGCCATGGTAGCGTGGGCGGGACGAATCTTCATGCCGCGCACGTCGCCCGGCACCATGATCTTCTTGGCCCGCGAGTGGAACGTGCCGGGATCGTGCACGAAGGCGAGACAGAATTTGACGTCCCGCATCTCCTTGTCGGCGTATTTGCGGTACCAGGCGTCGATGGCCTGCGAGCCGCCTTTGGCGTTCGACATCAGGAACGGCAATTCGCCAGCGCCGATGATCGGAAAGCGGCCCGGCTGATAGCCCGGATTGATGTAAGTGAGATCGGCGATGCCGTCGCGCGCCATGTCGTAATGGTCGAAGGCCTTGCCGAGCTGCTGGGCGGGGAACACCTTGTACTTGATTGTGCCGCCGGACGCCTTCTCAACCGAGGCGCCCCAGTCCTCAAGCGCCTTCTGCAGCGGGTGAGACGGTGGCACCCAGTGCGACAGCTTCAGTTCGAATGTCTTGTCCTGAGCAATCGTGCCGGTTGTGGTAGCCATCAGCGCAGCAAACGCGGCAGCGTAGACAGGCGCGGTGAAACGCGATTTCATGGACGTCCTCCCTCGGTTTGGGTGTTGGTTGAAGCGCCAACTTATTGAAGGTATTCAGCCGAATCCGCCCGACAAAGTAAAGTATATAGTTTGATATCAAACCAACCGACGGGATCGGTGCCATGCCGATCCCGCGCTGCAATAAAAGGGACGTAAGCGTGCGTGGGACGAATGGGGCAAGCCGGGCTCGCCGCAGCAAGAATGGCGAAGCCGTTGCCGAATCGATCAATTTCGGCCCGCTCGATTTGTGGGTGGGATTCAATCTGCGCATGGCGCAAGAAGCGGCCTTCGAGGCGTTTTCGCGGCGCTCGCAGGAAATCGGCGAAAGTCCCGGCCGGTTCGCCACCCTGACGCTGATCGCGCGCAACCCCGGCATCAGCCAGACCGGCCTGAGCCAGGCCGCGGGCCGCGACAAATCCAGTCTGACGCCGGTGGTCGAGGACCTCGTGCGGCGCGGTCTCGTCGAGCGCAACCGGACCGACACCGATCGCCGCACCTACCGGCTGACGGTGACGGCCGCCGGACGCAAAACCCTGACGCAACTGACGCGCTGCGCGCGCCGGCACGAACGCAACCTCGATGCGCTCATCGGCGCCCGCGATCGCAAGCGTTTTATTCAAATACTGAAAAAGATTGCCGCCGGTATTGAATAGGCCATCCGTCGCCTTCAGACGCGAAAATGCGCGAGTACTTCTTCCGGCACCGGATGCGATTTGAGGCGGCCCTCTGCATCGCGCACGGTCCAGACCCGCTTTTCCGCACATTCGGCGCAGAGCGCGCCGTCGAGGCTGAGCTTGTGTTCGATCTCGAAACTCGAGCGGCCGAAGACGATGGTCGATGTCACCGTGACGTCATCGCCGAAGCGCGTCGGCTTGAGGAAGCGCGCGTGCGTCTTCACCAGTGGAAAGCCGGCGAAGTCGAGCGTCTTGAACATCTGGAACTTGGTGCGGCCGAGCGCGCTCTCGAACAGCATCGCGGTCGATGCGTCGAAGATTTCGAAATAGCGCGGATAGAAGATGATGCCGGCGGGGTCGCAGTCGCCCCATTCGATGCGCACGGTTCGTGTGTTGCTGAAGGTGGCCACGTGGATTATTTCGGCGCCATGCGCAGCGCGCCGTCGAGCCGGACGACCTCGCCGTTGAGATAGCCGTTGCCGATCATGTGCAGCGCCAGCGCCGCGAACTCCTCCGGGTTGCCGAGCCGCTTGGGGAACGGCACCGAAGCGCCGAGCGAATCCTGCACCTCCTGCGGCAGCGCCTTGAGCATCGGCGTGCCGAATATGCCGGGCGCGATCGCCAGCACGCGAATGCCGAACTGCGCGAGTTCGCGCGCCGCCGGCATCGTCAACGCGGCGACGCCGCCTTTGGACGACGAATAGGCGGCCTGTCCAATCTGGCCTTCGAAGGCGGCGACCGACGCGGTCGAGACGATCACGCCGCGCTCGCCGTCCGCGAAAGGCGGCAGCGGCTGCATCGCCGCGGCGGCGAGCCGGAGCATGTTGAAAGTGCCGATCAGGTTGATGCGGATCACGCGCTCATAGTCTTCGAGCGGCATCACGCCGTCGCGGCCGAGGATGCGCTTGGCCGGGCCGACGCCGGCACAGTTGATGAGGATGCGCGCCGGGCCGTGCGCCGCAGCGGCCGACTTGATCGCCGCCTCCGCCGACCCGGCGTCGGCCACATCGCACGTCACGGCAACACCCTTGATGTCGGCGGCGACAGCGGCCGCCGCCTTCTCGTTGACGTCGAATACGGCCACCTTGGCGCCGGCGGCCGCCAGAGCCCGCGCGGTGGCGGCGCCCAGTCCGGATGCGCCGCCGGTGACGATCGCGGCCTGTCCCTTGATGTCCATATTGCGTCCCTCAGCGCGGCTGCGCAGCCGCGTCCCGATTATGCGTCATGCGATAATCCGCGACGATAGCGGCGAAGCGTAGAGTTCGTCCACCAGCGCGGCGCGGTTCTTCAGCACGGCGCGCTGGCTGATCGATCCCTTGTCGGTCATCTCGCCTTTGTCCAGCGAGGCGGGCTCCGCCATCAGCATCATGCGCGCCACCCGCATCGACGAACCCGGGCTGCCCTCGTTCAGCGAGGCCAGAAGTTCGGCGAACCTGGCGCGGACCGGGGCTGCCTCCACCACGGCGGCTGGCGGCGCATCGGGTCCAAGACCCGCGAGCGTGCGGCAGACCTCGATGTCGGGAAAAACCAGCGCCGCGATGTCGTCGCGGTCGGCGCCGGCCAGCACGACGTCGCGCGCGTAAGGCGCAAAGCGGTCCATGAAGCGGCCGCGCAACGGGCCGACGCTGACCCATGTGCCGGTCGACAGCTTATAATCCTCGGCGATGCGTCCATCGAACAGCAGACCCTTGCGGGGGTCGTCCGGGTCGACGAATTTCAGCGCGTCGCCCAGTTTATAAAAACCTTCGTCATCGAAGGCGTCGTTCGTCAGATGGTCCTGCCGCCAATATCCCGGCGTGATGTGCGGGCCGCGCAGGCGCGCTTCCAGCTTGCCTTCATTGGGCACGAGCTTGAGTTCGACGCCGGGCGCCGGCAGGCCGATATTGCCCGGCCGGTCGAAATCCCACGACAGCACCAGCGCCAGCGGCGCGGTCTCGGTCGAGCCGAGCGAGGACAGAAACACGATCCGCTCGCCGGTGGTTTCGACCGCCAGGCGGGTGAGTTCGTCCCACGTCGCCTGGTTCAGCCCGGCGCCGGCATAGAACATGACCTTCAGCCGGCTGAAGAAGTTGCGGCGCAGCGCTTCGTCGTCGCGCAGGTGGGGCAGCAGCGCCTCGTAGCCCTTCGGCACGTTGAAATAGATGGTCGGGGCAATGTCGCGCAGATTGCGCACGGTCTTCGGCACGCCGGGCGGCGTCGGGTTGCCATCGTCGATGTAAAGCGAACCGCCGTTCACCAGCACCATGTTGAAGTTGTGATTGCTGCCGAAGGTGTGGCTCCACGGCAGCCAGTCGACGATGACCTGCGGTTCGTCTTCGATAAAGGCGAAGCCGGAGGCGATCATCGCCTGGTTCGCGCACATCATGCGATGGGTGTTCACCACGGCTTTCGGCGTTCCGGTGGAGCCGGAGGTGAAAAGAAACTTGGCGATGCTGTCCGGATTGACGCGGGCGTGGGCGGCATCGACGGCAACGTCGTCACGCTCGCCGAGAAGGTCGGCAAAGAGCGTCGTCGGCCGGTCGCCGAGCGGATTGCGTGTCACCACCAGTTCGATGTCGTCGGGCACGGTGGCATACAGAGCGCGCCCGAACGGCAGTCCGTCACTGGCGAAGACAAGGCCCGGCGTCAGCAGTTCGACGATCATGCGCAGCTTGCCGAAGTCGCTCGATACCAGCGAATAGGCCGGCGACACCGGCGCATAGGGAATGCCGACATACATCGCGCCGAGCGCCAGCAGCGCGTGTTCGATGTCGTTGCCCGACATGATGACGATCGGCCGTTCTGCCGACAGGCCCCGCCGCAGCAGTGCCGCGCCGATGCGCTTCACCTGGTCCAGGACGGCGGCATAAGTCAGCGTGCGCCAGCGCCCGTCGGTATCGCGCTGGCCGAGGAACACGCGGTCGGGCGCGGTGCGGGCCCAGTGGTCGAGGGCTTCGGTCAGGCGGTCGTTGTAAGGCGGTAAGGTCAGCGCGCAGCGCACCAGGATAGTGCCGTCGGCGCGGCGCTCCAGCACCGGCTCCAGCATCCGGAGATGGACCGGACGCAGCGGTGCGGTGAGGGCCGGGCCGGCCGCGCGGGTCGGAGCAGACATCGGCGTTTCCCTGCGCATGAGGATCGGGTCATGCCCCCGGGCGTTTCTGGCTCTGAGAATGCTGTCTCAGAATAGTTGTCGTGGACAACAATAACGCGCGCCGGCCCGCCGGCTCAAGTGCGCGTCGTTTTCGGGGCGCGCTTCTCCAGAAAGGCCTTCAGGCGCGCCTTGGCTTCGCCATCGGCCTGAGCGATCGACGACATCAAAGCCTCCATCGCCAGCCCGCTGGCCGGGTCCATTTCCGCAATGCGGGGCAGCGCGTGCATCACGGCAAAGTTCGTCAGCGGCGCGTTCTCGGCGACCCGCGCCGCCAGTTCGATGCCTTTGCGCAAGCCCTTGCCCGGCTCGACCAGATAGGTGCTCAGGCCGATGGTCTGGCCCTCTTCGGCCGAATAGGTGCGGCCGGTGAGCATCATGTCGGCCATGCGGGCGACGCCGATCAGCCGGGGCAGGCGTACCGAGCCACCGCCGCCGACAAAGATGCCGCGGCTGCCTTCCGGCAGTGCGTAATAGGTGTCGTGCTCGGCGACGCGGATGTGGGCGCTGGCGGCCAGTTCCAGCCCGCCGCCGACCACGGCGCCGTGCAGGACGGCCACCACCGGCACGCGGCCGAACTGGATCTTGTCGAAGGCGCGGTGCCAGAGCCCGGAATGCGCGATGCCTTGCGTGACGTCGCGTTCCTTGAGTTCGCCGAGGTCGAGGCCGGCCGAAAAATGTTCCCCTTCGCCATGCAGGACGGCGGCGCCGATGCCGTCTGGCAGCGAGGTGAAAAAAGTCTCGATCCCCTGGATTGTCTCGTCATCCAGCGCATTGCGCTTTTGCGGCCGCGCCAGCTTCAGGATCGCGACAGCGCCCTCCCGTGCGGCGGTCAGCGACGCGGGCAGCGGGATGTTCAGGCTAAGACTTTGGCTGTTCGGCACGCACTGTTCTCCGCTGTCCGGCCCGCATGGTTTCATTCCACTTCAAAGACATCGAGCCGTACGCTGCGCGGCTCGCGTATCCCGCGGGCGACCGCCAGAATACGGTTGAGCCAGCCGAGCGACGCGTCGGCCGTTTCGAACCGCATGGCCGTGCGAAAATAGTACTGCGAGGGATCGACGCTGTCGCCCCGCCCCAGCCGTTCCATGACCTCCGGCGGGCCATGGCGCAGGCCCTCGCTCGACACCAGGATCCGTGCACCGGCATCGCTTTCGATGGTGTAGCGCGCCTGAATGTCCGCGGCGCCGTCGCTGCGGATGATCTGCCAGTCGGCGCCGCCCGGCAGGACGCGCCCTTTCAGCCTGGGACCGCGCACGCTGCCGCCGCTGATGCCGATGATGCGCCGCTCACCATACGGCGTTGGGCCGAGGTTCATGATCGCCTCGAGTTCGGCGTGGATTGTGAAGATCGGTTCTTTGCCCAGCATGTCCGCTGTTTCGTTGGGGCTCCAACATCGCCCATTTCGCCATTTGACCCTGTCCGTGCCGAGCCGTAAATACGGGCCGCAACCGGAAAGCAAAGTTTCGTGGCATCGGCGCGCCCGGATGCCTGCATCAAACGCTCTTTATTCGAGGTCGACCGAATGGCTAACCGCGACGTATTTCTCTGTGACGCCGTCCGTACCCCGATCGGCCGCTATGCCGGATCGCTGGCCAAGGTGCGGACCGACGACCTCGCGGCGGTGCCGCTGAAGGCGTTGATGGCGCGCAATCCCAAGGTCGACTGGGAGAAGCTCGAAGAAGTGTTTTTTGGCTGCGCCAATCAGGCCGGTGAAGACAACCGCAACGTCGCCCGCATGGCGCTGCTGCTGGCGGGGCTGCCACATACCGTTCCGGGCGTGACGCTGAACCGGCTCTGCGCCTCGGGGCTGGAAGCGGTCGGTACCGCGGCCCGCGCGATCCGCGCCGGCGAAATGGAATTCGCCATCGCCGGTGGCGTCGAATCGATGACGCGGGCGCCCTTCGTGCAGGGCAAGTCGCAGGAGGCTTTCTCGCGGTCGGCGGAAATCTACGACACCACCATCGGCTGGCGCTTCATCAATCCGCTGATGAAAAAGCAGTACGGCGTCGATGCCATGCCGGAGACCGGTGAAAACGTCGCCGAGGATTTCCAGGTCAGCCGTGCCGACCAGGACGCTTTTGCGCTCCGGTCCCAGCAGCGCGCCGGCAAGGCGATCGCGGCCGGTTACTTCGCCGTCGAAATCGTGCCGGTCGAGGTGGCCGGGCGCAAAGGCGACGTCGTGAAGATCGACACCGACGAACACCCGCGTCCCGACACCACGCTCGAGCAGCTCGCCAAGCTCAAGACTCCGTTCCGCACGCCGGGCTCGGTCACGGCCGGCAATGCGTCGGGTGTCAACGACGGCGCGGCGGCGCTGATCCTGGCGTCGGAAGCCGCGGTCAAGGCACATGGCCTTACGCCGCGGGCCCGCATCCTCGGAATGGCGTCGGCGGCCGTGCCGCCCCGCATCATGGGCATCGGTCCGGTGCCGGCGACGCAAAAGCTGATGGCGCGGCTGGGCCACACGATCGGCGATTACGATTTGATCGAAATCAACGAGGCCTTTGCGTCGCAGTCGCTAGCATGTCTGCGGCAGCTCGGGCTCGCCGACGACGCCGAGCACGTCAATCCGCATGGCGGCGCGATCGCGCTCGGTCATCCGCTCGGGATGTCCGGCGCGCGCCTGGCGTTGACCGCGGCGCACGGTCTCGAAGTGCGCGGCGGCAAGCTGGCGCTGGCGACGTTGTGCGTCGGCGTCGGGCAGGGCGTGTCGGTTGCGCTGGAGCGCGTCTGACCGAAAAAAGGTTACAGGGAAACGGCAAGGGCAAAGGACAACGGCAATGTCGCTGATCTACCCCAAGGAAAGCCTGAGCGCCTATCCGGCGCATCTCAGTCCCGGCTATAAAAGTACCGTCAAACGTTCGCCGTCCAGGCCTTTGATCGTCGTGCCGCACACGCTGTCCGAACTGACCGGGCCGGTTTACGGCCACGACGCCATTCAGGAAGGCGACAACGATCTGACCCGCCAGCATCAGGGCGAGCCGCTCGGCGAGCGGATCATCGTTCATGGCAAGGTGCTGGACGAAGACAAGCGGCCGGTGCCGAATGCGCTGGTCGAGCTGTGGCAGGCCAATGCCTGCGGCCGCTACGTCCACAACGTCGATCAGCACCCGGCGCCGCTCGATCCGAATTTCACCGGCGCGGGCCGCACCG
>Ga0182736_1002759_pt1 | contig 12682 bp, 10 predicted proteins | sample eDN5th30CKraftBY_FD_128882 | JGI IMG/M metagenome (GOLD analysis project Ga0182736, IMG submission 128882) | Enriched backyard soil microbial communities from Emeryville, California, USA - eDNA 5th pass 30_C Kraft BY (version 2) (version 2) | ecosystem: Environmental > Terrestrial > Soil >...
CCGCGCCTCCGACGCCAAGCTCCTCAGCGGCGACAAGGAGGTCACTCCCGACCGAACCACGATCTACGAGCTCGTCGCCACCGACGAGAAGGCGAACTCGACCACCAAGGCCGTGGAGATCGTCGTCGATCCCGTCATCGCGAGCTTCGGCTCCGACGTCGCCCGGCCCATCCCCATCGGCACGGACGTCAAGCTCGTCTGGACCACCCGCGGCGCCGAGGAGGTGGAGATCACCACGCCGGAGGGCGAGAGCTACGTCGCCAAGGACACCGAGCGCGCTTCGGGCGAGGCGACGCTGAAGGCCGGCGAGTCCGGCACCTTCACGCTGACGGCCACCCGCGGCAAGGGCCAGAAGATCCAGGAGTACAAGGCGCAGATGCGCGAGTACCCGGTCATCGAGACCTACGAGGTCTCGCCGGGCGCGATCAACGCCGGGCAGCCCACCCAGGTGACGGTGTCGTGGAAGGTCGCCAACGCCGATACGGTCCGCATCGACGCCGAGGACGGCTCCTCGATCGTGGCCTCGACGTCCGAGCTGGAGGGCTCCAAGGCCTTCTCGACGTCCGCGACGATGAAGCTCACGCTCACCGCGTCGAACCCCGCCGGCGACACCACCGCCCTCGTCACCCTCCTCGCAGTCGCCAGGCCCGAGATCGTCTCCTTCGTCGCCAACCCGAACCGGGTGGTGCCGGGTGCGACGGTCCACTTCGACTGGAGCACGACGGGGGCGAGCTCGCTCGAGCTCGAGCAGACCGACGAGTTCGGCGAGGTTACGACCCACCCGATCGGACAGGCCGCCGACGGATCGAAGGACATCGCGGTGTCGGTCCGCTCGACCTTCAAGCTCACCGCGCGGAACCTCGCCAACGCCACCGTCGATCAGAGCGTGAGCGTGGACATGGGTCCGCCGGTCGTCGACGATTTCGCGCCGACGCAGGCCCGCTTCGCCGCCACCGACCCCGTCGAGCTCACGTGGACCGGCCGCGGCGGCAAGTCTGTGAAGGTCTACGCGATCGAGGGGAGGGCCGGGAACGGCACGCCGATCAACCCGGTGCTGGTGCCGGGCTGTGACCTGGAGTTCCCCGTCGTCGTTTCGACGGGCACGTGCACCGTCGGCCCCAAGAGCACCAACGGTCGGTACCAGTTCCAGATCGTCCTGGCCGACGGGACCTTCAAGGACGAGAAGTTCACCACGGCGCTGGTGAGCGACGGCCCCGTCATCGACCGGTTCGAGGTCAGCAAGACGCTGGTGGACGAAGGCGAATCGTTTCAGCTCGTCTGGCTGGTGGCGCGAGACCCCGCGGGCAACCCGCCCGAGCTCACGCTCACGGTGAACGGCGAGGACATGGACGTGCCCGAGCTGACGACGAAGCCGGAGGACGGGACCGCGACGGTCCAGTTCGCCACGGGCGGCGTGAAGCACATCGAGCTCACGGCCACCAGCAACGGCGGCGCCACCTTCGCCGACCACGCCGCCGTCGACGTCACCGTCGCCGGTACACCCTCGATCGACTCATTCACCGTGACGCCCGGCACGATCGCGGACGGCGAGAGCGTCACCTTCGCCTGGACGACCACGAACGTGACGAGGGCGTCCATCGTCGAAGTGACGACCGGCCAGACGATCCACAGCGTCCCGGCCAACAAGCTCGCCAGCGGCTCGTTCCCCGCGTCTCCTGCAGGTGCGCCGGTCCTCACGTTCCGGCTCCAGGGCTACAACGCGAAGAACGTGCCCGTTCAGGCGGACGTGACGGTGACGATCTCGAGCGGCGGCTCCATCGCCAGCTTCGTCGTCCCTGCGTCTGCCATGGCGGGCGATACCATCCAGCTCGACTGGAACACGAGCGGAGGCGACGTGACCCTGACGTCCACCCGAAGCGGTCCTCCCAGCCCGTTGACGGGAGCGCCACTCATCGACATCAGCTCCACGGGTACGCCCGTTACAATGCGGTCGTGCGATGCTGACTATTCCGACGAAGGGTGCGCGACCATCACCTTCCCGTCGACGTTCACGTTCCCCTTCGACGGAAGCCTGCGGACGGCCGTCGACGTCTACGAAAACGGCTTCCTCAGCTTCGACGTCGGCCTCGACCCCGGGAACTCGTATGACTACGAAGCCTTCCCCAGTTCGTTTTACTCGTTCGTCCATCTGGCTCCGCTCTGGGGAGACCTGGACACCTCGTACCATCTCGGAACAGGCGGAATTTATTACGAGTTCCGCAACGACCCGATGCTGGGCGACTACCTCCTGGTCCAGTGGTCGCACACGGGTGACGTCAACATCGAGGACGAGTACGGTTCCATTGCCGACCTGACCTTCCAGGCCGTGCTGTGGCCGAACGGCGCCGTCGACTTCCGGTACGGAACGATGGATTACGACGAGTGGCTGGGGCCCATCCCCGACGGCGAGATGGCTACCATCGGCTTCCAGAACGCCGCCGGCACCATGTACGACATGCTCGGGTCGCCGACGTCTCCGCCCGCCGGCGGGCTCCAGAACAAGTCCTGGCGCTACTTCGAGCAGGCGCAGGCGCCGCAGGACTCCATCCAGGTGACCGTCGACGAGACCACGATCTTCACGCTCTGTGTCGACACCGCGGCCGGTCGCGAGTGCCAGCAGCACACCGTGGTCGTCAACTGACCTCGGGTTGAATCGACGGTCCGGTCGGACCAGCGGGAGGCGCGCGGTCTTCGGGCCGCGCGCCTCCTCGTCTTTGGGGCGTCCTCAGGCGATGAGGCCCTTGCCCGACATCTGCGACGGCTTCCCGAGGCCCATCACCTGCAACACGGTGGGCGCCACGTCGGCGAGGATTCCGTCGCGCAGCTTCACGCCCTGGAAGTCGGGATCGAGGAGCCAGAACGGCACGGGCAGCAGCGTGTGCGAGGTCAGCGGCTCGCCGGTGGCGGGATCGATCATCTGCTCGGCGTTGCCGTGGTCCGCGGTGACCAGCATCGCCATCCCCGCTTTGCGGCAGGCCTGGTAGAGCCGGCCGAGACATTCGTCCACCACCTCGATCGCCTTCTTCGTCGGCTCCATCAGCCCGGTGTGACCCACCATGTCGGGGTTCGCGAAGTTGCAGATGATCAGGCCGTACTTCTTCGTGTCGATCGCGGCGACGAGCTTGTCCGTGACCTCGCGCGCCGACATCTCCGGCTTCTCGTCGTAGGTCTTCACGTCCCGGGGGCTCTGCACGAGGATCCGCTCCTCGCCCGGGAAGACCACCTCCCTGCCGCCGTTGAAGAAGAACGTGACGTGCGCGTACTTCTCCGTCTCCGCGATGCGCAGCTGCTGGAGTCCCCGCTCCGACACGAGCTGCGGCAGGATCTCCTCCGGCAGCGAAGGCGGGAACGCCACCGGCAGGCCGAAGTCGGCGCTGTACTCCGTCATCGTCGCGTAGAACGAGAGCTGCGGCCTGGGTCCGCGGTTCGCGTCGGCGGGCGCCTGATCGAAGGCGAGGAGCTGCGTCAGCTCGCGGGCCCGATCCGCGCGGAAGTTGAAGAAGATGCAGGCGTCTCCGTCGCGGATCGGCCCCACCGGAGCCCCCGCCGCGTCGCGGATCACCGTGGGCGCGACGAACTCGTCGGTCTCACCGTTCGCGTAGGCTTCCTTCACCGCTGCGACGGCGTCCGACGCGCCGCGCCCCTGGCCGCGGACCATGGCGTCGTACGCCGCCATCACCCGATCCCAGCGCTTGTCGCGATCCATGGCGTAGTAGCGGCCGATCACCGTGGCCACCCTCGCATGCGGCGTCTCGCGATCCAGGAAGCGGACGAGGTTCTCCACGTAGCCGAGGCCGCTCTTGGGGGCCGTGTCGCGGCCGTCGAGGAAGGCGTGCACGAAGATCCGCGCCACCCCCTCCCGCTCCGCCATCCGGACGATCGCCTCGAGGTGCGACTGCAGCGAGTGGACGCCGCCGGGCGACACCAGGCCCATGAGGTGCAGCGCGCGGCCGTTCTCCTTCGCGGCGTGCATCGCCTTGCACAGCACGGGGTCCCGCATGAACGAGCCGTCCTCGATCGCCCGGTTGATGCGCACCAGGTCCTGGTAGACGATCCGCCCGGCGCCCAGGTTCGTGTGGCCGACCTCCGAGTTGCCCATCTGCCCTTCGGGCAGGCCCACCGCCAGGCCCGAGGTCTGGAGGCTGGTGTGCGGGAACCGCTCGTCGAACATGTCGACGTTCGGCTTGGCCGCCTGCGCGATCGCGTTCGCGTCGCGCTCCTTGCGCAGACCCCAGCCGTCGAGGATGCAGAGGAGGACGGGCTTCACCTTCGTGGTCATCGTTTCACCTCGAAAAACGGGCGCACGACCGCCCGAACGCCCGCGGGGCATACCACAAACATCGCCATGCGGGCCCCGGGTTGCGAGTGAGAGGACCGGCAGGCTACTTGTGGTAGGGCTCGCCGCGCGCGATGGTGAACGCGCGGTAGATCTGCTCGACGAGCACCAGCCTCGCGAGGCGGTGGGCGAGGGTCATCGGCGACAGCGAGACCACCGCGTTCGCCCGCTTGCGCACCACGTCGGCGTGCCCCTCGGCGCCGCCGATGAGGAAGGCCAGATCGCGCCCCCGCGACATCGCGTCCTGGAGGATCTTGCGGGAGAAGGCGGTGGAGTCGAGGAGCTCGCCCCGCTCGTCCATGGCCACCACGAACGTGCGGGGATCGACGCGGGCGAGGAGCGAGCTGCCCTCCTCCTCCCGCGCGCGCAGGGGATCCATCCCGCCCTTTCGCGAGGACTTCACCTCGATCAGCTCGAAGGGCGCGTAGCGGCGGATCCGCTTGGCGTACTCGTCTACGGCCGGCTCGAACAAGCCGGCCTTGTCGACACCCACCGAGACGACCTGCAGCTTCATTCCACCGGGATGCGGCGGGCGTCTGCCCAGAGGCCCTCGACGTCGTAGAGCGCGCGCGCCTCCTCGTAGAAGACGTGGGCGACGACGTCGCCGAAGTCGAGGAGCACCCAGTGACCGAGGCCGTGGCCCTCCACGCCGATGGGGCGGTGGCCCGCCTTCTTCATCTTCTCCTCGATGGAGTCGGCGATGGCGCTCACCTGGCGGTCGGAGGTGCCGGTGGCGATGACGAAGCAGTCTGCGTAGCCGGTGAGGCCCGCCACGTCGAGGATGACGACGTTCTCCGCCTTCTTGTCGAGGGCGGCCTCGGCGGCGATCTTCGCGGCGGCGAGGGCGGCGGCGGGCGCCTCGAGGGCGGAGACCTCCACCTCCGTCACCACGGGGGCCTTCTTCCCGCGGGGCGCGGTCTTCCTGGCGGCGGGCTTCTTCGCTGCCGTCGTCGCCTTCGCCCGGGCGGGGGTCTTTCGCGGGGCCTTCGCGCCCTTGGTGGTCGTCGAGGCCTTGCCGGTCTTCGTGGCGACGGACTTGGCGGCGGCGGAACGGGAGGCCGCCGGCTTGCGCGGCGTGGCAGCCTTGGCGGGGGCGGCGGTCTTCTTGGGGCTCGTGGTCTTGCGGGACGCCAAGCTGGCTCCTTCTGCGGCGGCGGGACGGTGCCCGAACGGGTTCGAATGTAGCACGCGGGCGAAAGCATCCACCTCCATTCCTTGTTGGTGGAGGAGGTCCTGCGGAACTAGCATCGTGGGGCGGCTTTCAGCGTCAAAACACGCAGCACCGGAGAACGCCATCCAGAACGCATTCGGAAATACCCTCGGCCTCAAGGCCTCCCAGCTCCAGCGGCTCTCCAACACCTACCGCCGCCGCCTGCGCGCCGAGGAGGTGGTGAGCCCCGAGCTCGCCCGCCATCTCACCGAGCTGTCGCGGGAGACCGGCCGCCAGGTGGGCGTGCTCATCTCCCGCAAGGGCGAGATCGAGCACGTGATCGTGGGCGACGCCCACAAGCTCCTGCTCCCCGACGTGGGCCGCGCCCGCGCCGGCCAGATCCGCCTCCGCGGCCTGCGCCTGGTGCACACGCACCTGCGCGGCGAGGCCCTCACCAAGGACGACCTGACCGACCTCGCCCTTCTCCGCCTCGACCTCGTCTGTGAGATCCAGGCGGAGGACGACGGCCTGCCCGGCGCGGTGCAGCTCGCCCACCTGCTCCCCGAGAACCCGGCGGGCGAGCTGTGGCGGATCGAGGAATTCCCCAGCGTCCACGAGATGGACTTCGACTTCGGCGCCGAGATCCGCGCGCTGGAGGAGCAGCTCGCCACGGGCGCGAAGGCCCGCGTGGTGGGCGACGGCGAGAAGGCGATCCTCGTCGGCCTCGCCGTGGGCGGCGGTCGCGCGGCGGCGGAGTCCTCCGTGGCGGAGCTCGCCGAGCTCGCCGCCACTGCCGGCGTCCAGGTCCTCGAGAGCCTGGTGCAGGTGCGTCGCGAGCACGACCCCAAGTTCCTCATCGGCAAGGGCAAGCTCGAGGAGATCATCCTCAAGAGCATGCAGCTCGGCGCCGATCTCATCGTCTTCGACAAAGACCTCTCGCCGTCGCAGGCGCGGCACATCGCGAACGCCACGTCGCTCAAGATCCTCGACCGGACGCAGCTGATCCTCGACATCTTCGCCCAGCGCGCGCAGAGCGCCGAAGGCAAGCTCCAGGTCGAGCTGGCGCAGCACAAGTACCTGCTGCCCCGCCTCACCGGCGGCGCCGAGGCAGGTCTCTCGCGGCTGATGGGCGGCATCGGCGGACGCGGCCCCGGCGAGACCAAGCTCGAGATCGATCGCCGCCGCGTGCGCGATCGGATCACCTTCCTCGAGAAGAAGATCGACTCCCTGTCGGGGAGCCGCGCAGTGCGGCGCAAGGAGCGCAACCGCCGCGGCCTGCCGGTGATCTCCATCGTCGGCTACACGAACGCGGGCAAGTCCACCCTGCTCAACGCCCTCACCCGCTCCACGGTGCTGGCGGAGGACAAGCTCTTCGCCACCCTGGATCCCACCAGCCGCCGGCTGCGCTTCCCGACCGATCGGGAGGTCATCATCACGGACACGGTGGGTTTCATCCGCGATCTACCCAAGGATCTGGTCGCCGCCTTCCGCGCCACGCTGGAGGAGCTCGAAGAGGCCGACCTGCTCCTGCACGTGGTGGACGTGGCCGATCCCGAGCGCGAGGCGCACATCCAGGCGGTGGACCGGATCCTCGAGTCCCTCGGCATCGCCCAGACGCCGAAGATTCTCGTGTTCAACAAGGCCGACAAGCTCCAGCCGGGCGACGGAGACGCCGGCGCCGCGGTGTCGGGCGCGACGCTGGTCTCCGCCCTCACCCGGGCGGGCTTCGATGCGCTGCTGGAGAAGGCGGATCGCCTGCTGTGGAAGGGCGGCGTGACCGAGCGCGCCCGCGAGGCGTCGGCGGGGCGCAAGGCACGCGTCGGTTGAGCCGTCGCAAGGAGCGACCGCTCAGCTGCGGATCTCCGGCTTCGGCTCCCGCGTCATCAGCTCGGCGACGGCCTGCCGGGGATCCTTCCCCTCGTGGAGGATCTCGTACACCTGCTCGGTGATCGGCACGTCGACGCCGAGCTTGTGGGCCAGCTCCCGCGCCGAGCGCGCCGTGGCCACGCCCTCCGCCACCTGCCCCAGGCCCCCGAGGATCTCCGAGAGCGCGAGCCCCTTGCCCAGCTCCACGCCCACGCGGCGGTTCCGCGACAGCTCGCCGGTGCAGGTGAGCACCAGATCGCCGAGCCCCGCGAGACCCGACAGCGTCAGCGGGTTTGCGCCTCGGGCCACGGCGATCCGCGAGATCTCGGCGAGGCCGCGGGTGATGAGCGCGGCCCGGCCGTTGTTACCGAAGCCCAGGCCGTCGGCGATCCCCGCGCCGATGGCGATCACGTTCTTCAGGGCGCCGCCGAGCTGCACGCCGATCACGTCGGGCGACGTGTAGCAGCGGAACGTCCGGGCGGAGAACGCCTCCTGCACCGCCTGCGCGACCTTTCCCGCGTGCGCCGCGACGGTCACGGCGGTGGGGACCCCGGCGGCGACCTCCCGCGCGAACGACGGCCCCGACAGCGCGGCGAGGAAGGGATGGAAGCGGTCCGGCAGCACGCTCTCCAGCACCTCGGTGGGCAGGAGCAGCGTGCCCTCCTCGATCCCCTTGGACACGGTGACGACGGGGATCCCTTCGGGGATCAGCGGCGCGGCCTCCCGGAAGATCTCCCGCGCGACCTGCGACGGGGTCGCCCCCACCACCATCCGGGCGCCGTCCAGCGCCTGCTCGATGCGCGGCACCGCCGTCACGCTCCCCGGCAGCGTGAAGCCGGGGAGGTAGCGCACGTTCTCGCGCGCCTCGTTCATGGTGTCGCAGAGGTCGGCCTCGCGGGCCCAGAGCCGAACGTCGAGCCCTTTGCCGCCGAGGACGATGGCGAGGCTCGTGCCGAATCCGCCGGCACCCAGGATGGCTACGCGCATGGACAATCCGAGCAGGGGGTTCGTCGGAAGGTAGAGCGACGGCGACGAGCGGTCAACGATGGCGCGCGCACCGCCGCCCGTGCGCGCGGTCGCAGCGTCGGGAAGGCGAACGCCCGATCGGGTCCGCCCGCACCGCTGTCGATACACGGCAAAGCCCCCACTTTGCGCGCCAGGGGGTGGGGGTGGGGCGTTCGGTCCGGTGGTGGGCGGTTTGGTTCGTCGTCGTCCTCGCGTCCACCGCCTGTGCGGCCGATCGGCCTCCGCGGGGACCCTATCTGCAACAGATGACCTCGAGCTCGGCGGTGATCGCGTGGCGCACCCCCGAGCCCTCCGGGACCCGCGTGTCGTACGGCGAGGACCCGGACCTGCTCACCCACCAGGCGGGAGGCGGCAAGCCCGTCACCGACCACGTGGTGCGGGTGGACGGCCTGCGTCCCGGCACCCGCTACTACTACTCGATCGATCTCCACTCCGAGGCGCTCCACTCCTTCCGCACCGCGCCGCGGAAGGGATCGCGCGAGCCGTTCCGCTTCTGGGTGGTGGGGGACTCCGGCACCGGCGGACTGGCCGAGCGCGAGGTGCGCGACGCCATGCTCGCCGCCACCAGGACCCGGCCGATCGACTTCGCGATCCACGTGGGCGACATCGCGTACCCGAGCGGCACCGAGGAGCAGTTCGACCGCGGCTTCTTCGGTCCCTACGCCCGGATCCTGGACGGCGTGGCGCTGTGGCCGGCCCTCGGAAACCACGAGGCGGAGTCGGTGAACGCCGCCACGCAGTCGGGGCCCTGGTTCGACGCCTTCGTGCTCCCCACCGCCGGCGAGACGGGCGGCGTCCCCTCGCGCACCGAGGCGTACTACGCCTTCGACTGGGCCAACGCGCACTTCATCGTCCTCGACTCGTCGAAGTCGTCGCGGGCGATGGACAGCGCGATGCTCCGCTGGCTGGAGGCGGACCTCGCCGCGGCCCGGGATGCCGACTGGCTCATCGCGGTGTGGCACCACGCGCCCTACTCCGCGTCGGTCGACGACACCCGGGACGACGTCAACTCGCTGGAGATGCGCGCGAACGTGGTGCCGATCCTCGAGCGCGCCGGCGTGGACCTCGTGCTCACCGGCCACTCCCACGCGTACACGCGCTCGTTCCTCATGGACGGCGCGGGGGACGATCAGGCGACGGATCCGCGGCACTACCGGTTGAGCGACGATCTGCCCTCCCGCGGGCAGGCGCTGCACAAACGCTTGGGTCCCAACGGGGGCACCGTCTACGTGGTCGCGGGGCACGGCGGCGCCGACGCGGACCGGGTGCTGGCCCGGCCCTCGTCCGCGGTGGTCGACGCGGGCCACGGCTCCTGCATCGTCGACATCGCGGGCGACGAGCTCCGGCTCGTCAACGTGCTGGCGAGCGGCGCGCCCGGCGACTCGTTCTCGCTGATGAAGCGTCGTTAGCGGGGGTTCTCGCGCAGGTAGCGATCCACGCCGCGGGCGACCTCCTGGAGGTTGTCCTGGATCTGCTTCACCAGGAACTTCTCGATCACCGGGCCGATGGTGCCGGCGAGGAGGCGCGGCACGCCCTTGATCTTCGCCGCGTCCACGTCGATGCGCCCGCCGATGCGGATGATCGACGAACCCGCGCCGCTCTCGAGGAAGACGTTGCGCCCCTGCGAGTTCACCGCGTCCTTGAACGAGTGCGACTCGCTGCGCCACGTGCAGGAGTGGTCCGACTCGTTCCACTCGGCGTAGTCGGTCCAGGAGAGCATCGAGTCCGAGAGGATCTTGCGCACGGCCGCGGGGATGTCGCCGCCGCCGTGCCACACGTTCACCATCGAGACGCGATCGCCCTGCTGCTCGCGGCTCTTCACCTCGATGTTGCGGACGTTCGGGAGGTAGGGGAGGAGCTGCACGAGCTCGTCCCGGTAGACGCGGAACACGGCGTCGCGGGGCTGCCGGATGGTGGCTTCTGCGGAGAGATCCATGGAGGGAATCTAGCGCAACCGATCGACGGCAGGGCTCTCGCCGTTCGGCGAGAGTTTCAATACCCGACGCGGATCATCGCCTCCGCCACCAGCGCGATCAGCCGGCGGCGCAGCATCCGCTCGCTCGACTCGACCGCCTCGGGCCGCGGCGTGTTCGTGATCCGCTCCGAGGCCATCTCCATCGCCAGCGCCACCCGCTTGTCGTTGAGCGCGAAGGGAAAGCGCGCCCGCCGCTCGAGGAAGTACCCGAGGCCGCGGCGCTCGAGGAGCTCGTCGATCACCCGCAGGGTGGCCTGGTGGAGGGCGAGATCGATGACTTCGGCCAAAGGCGGACCTCTTCGCGCAGCGGGATGATCCCCGCCGCGGGACTTGGACGAACCCGGGGTCTTCAGGAAGGTGCTGTCGCGCTCGGACGTGCGTTCGATGCGCGCCGGTCGATTCGCCTGCGAAGCTAAGCGAGACCGCGCACCCGATCCAGTTTTCCGCCCGCACGTACACCGCCCCCCAGGTGGGTCTGGAACCGAGGGTTTTGCAGGCATTTACAGATGTCAGGCGCGGTGGAACGCCATCGTCCCCGCCTGCGCGGTCGGGTAGAGCACCAGCTCCTCGACGTCCACGTGCGGCGGCCTCGTCACGAGGAACGCGATCGCCTCCGCGACGTCCTCGGGCGAGAGCGGCGTGTAGCCGTGGTAGACGCGGCCCGCCCGCTCGGCGTCGCCCCGGAAGCGCACCAGGCTGAACTCCGTCTCGACGGCGCCGGGCTCCACGTTGCACACCCGCACGCCCGTCCCGAGGAGCTCGTGCCGCAGGGACTTGGTAATCGAGCGGACGCCCGCCTTGGACGCGCAGTAGACGGCGCCTCCGGGGTACGCCTCCAGCCCCGCCACCGAGCCGAGGTGCACCACCGTCCCGCTGCGGCGCGCGATCATGCCGGGCAGGAAGAGGCGCGTCATGCGCAGGAGCCCGAGGACGTTGGTGTCGATCATCTCGCGCCAGTCCTCCTCGCGCCCCGTCGCCACCGGGTCGGTGCCCCGCGCCAGACCGGCGTTGTTCACCAGGATCTCGACGTCGCCCTCCCGCGCGGCAGCGTCCGCGAACCGCTCGCAGCTCTCGCGATCGGTGACGTCCAGCGGCGCGATCGCCACCTGGGCGCCGGGGTGCGCGCCGAGGATCGCCGCGCGCACCTCCTCGAGGCGCTCGATCCGCCGCGCGCCCAGCATCAGCTGCGCGCCCTGCCGCGCCAGCTCCAGCGCCGTCGCCGCCCCGATCCCCGCCGACGCCCCCGTGATCACCGCGAGCCGCCCGTCGATCCTCGTCGCCATCGCTCCATCTCCGTGCGGCCGACCGAGCGCCCGCCGTTTGGCATTTGTCGACAACCGTCTATACTTCCAGCCACTTTTCCCGCAAGGAGCCCCTTCCTCGTGAACCCCACGACCGTATCGTCCCGCGACGTCGCCTGGGTCCTCTTGCGCCTCGCCGCAGGCGCGGCCGTCGCGTACCAGGGGTATGGAGTGCTCTTCGGCGGCCTCGCCGGCGGCATCGACGGCCTCGTCACCCACGTGGAGGGCATGGGGATCCCCTACGCCAGCGCGGCGGCGTGGCTGGCGGCGTCGGTGGGTCTCGTCTGCGGCTCGCAGATCCTGCTGGGGCTCTTCGTCAGGCCCGCGGCGTTCTGCGTCCTCGCCGTCGCCATGGGCGCCGCCCTCTTCCCGGCGGCGGGCGCCCCGAGCGTCGCCCCGGCGCTCTTCGCCATCCTCGCCGCCGCGTTCCTCCTGGGCGGCGCCGGGCACGTCTCCTTCGACGCCGCCAAGCGCGCGCGCAAGGAGAAGGCGTCGCTGTCGATCTTCCGCTGAAAGTCTCGCTGTCGGGTGGATCGGTTAGGGTGGCTCCGGGTAAGTGACAGGAGCGCCCCGTGGCGAAGAAGCGCAGCGAGTTCGTCTGCCAGGCTTGCGGACACCGGTCGATCAAGTGGCTCGGCCAGTGCCCGTCGTGCAAGGCGTGGAGCACCCGCGTCGAGGAGACCGTCGAGCGCGCGGCCGACGCGCGGCCGGCGTGGGGCGCCGGCGGCGGCGGCAAGGCGCCGGTGTGGATCGGATCGATCGAGGGAGACGAGACGGCGCGGATCCGGACTGGGATCGGCGAGCTCGATCGCGTCCTCGGCGGCGGCGTGGTCCCCGGCGCCCTCACCCTCCTCGGCGGGGATCCCGGCATCGGCAAGTCCACCCTTCTGCTGGCCGCCCTCGATCGCCTCGCGCGGGGGAGCGATCGGCCCGTGCTCTACGTGTCCGGCGAGGAATCGCTGCGGCAGACCAAGCTGCGGGGCGATCGACTGGGCGCCGGCGCGAAGAACCTCCTGCTCCTGGCGGAG
>Ga0182736_1002760_pt1 | contig 12677 bp, 9 predicted proteins | sample eDN5th30CKraftBY_FD_128882 | JGI IMG/M metagenome (GOLD analysis project Ga0182736, IMG submission 128882) | Enriched backyard soil microbial communities from Emeryville, California, USA - eDNA 5th pass 30_C Kraft BY (version 2) (version 2) | ecosystem: Environmental > Terrestrial > Soil >...
CCTGCGCGCCGCCCTGGTCGCCACCCTGAAGGCCGCGGGCTATGGCGAGCCCGAGGCCCGTCCCCGGTGGGCGGCCGTCGCCCTCGACACCGCGGGCGAATTTCTCGAACAGGGGCTCAGGGGGGCCGGGAAAGCCGTCGCCTCGATCGGCCACTTCGATCACCGCCATCCTGTCCTCGACGCCTAGCCTGACCTCGATGGGCGAGCCCGGCGGGGAATATTTGGCGGCGTTCTCCAGCACGTTGGCGAGAGCGGTCTCGGCGAGCACGTCGTCCACCGCCACGCGCGCGTCGGCGCCGTCGTCGATAAGGCGCACCCGCGCCTGCAGACCGGTGCGGTTCACGGCGGCCGCCACCAGTTCGGAGAGGGCGGCGGGGGCGGTCTTCACCGTCACCGCGTCGGCGTCTATCCGCCCCATGTCCAGCAGGTTGGCGACGAGGCCGGACAGCCGGGCGGTCTCCGCTTCGGCCAGGGCCAGCAGTTCGGCGCGGGTTTCGGGGGGGTGGCTGGACTCGAAGCGCTGCAGGCTCTGCAGGGTGAACAGGATGGTTGAGAGCGGCGTGCGCAGGTCGTGGGAGACGGCGGCCAACAGGTCCGCCTTCAAGCGCTGGCTCTCGCTGTCGAGCTTGGCCTGCATCGCCTGCATGGCTTCCCCCGCGAAGTGTTCGCGCTCCAGCGCGACCGCGAGGTAGCTGCAGACCGCGTCCACCAGCCGCTCCGGGGCGACCGGGCGGGGGGTGTCCCCGCCGGAGATGTGCAGGCCCACCACCGCCTGCCGCCGCGAGCGGGAGATGACGGGCCAGAAGTCGAAGGCCGCGAGCTCGATCGGATAGGACCCGCCGCGGCTGGGCAGCCGCGAGGCCAGCGACCACCGCGCCGCTTCCATGTCCGCCTCCGAGGGCGCCTCACCTCCGACCGCGGCCGCCAGTTGCAGCACCTCGCCGTTCGCCAGCAGCACGATGGCGGGAGCGTCGAAGAAACTGGACAGGGCCTCGGCGACGGCCTGGGCGATCTCGGTGCGGTTGCGGGCGGCCACCAGGGCCTTGGCGAGGTCCTGCATCGATTGGTTCTGGGCGGCGTGCAGGGAGGCCTCCGCCGCCCGCCGTCCGACCCGCGCCGCCACGGCGCTGACGATGGCGGCCACCAGTAGCAGCAGGATGAGGGACCAGACGTCGGCGGGCTCGGCCACCCGGAAGCTGTAGCGCGGCGCGAGCAGCAGGAAGTTGAACGCCGCCGTTCCCGCCAGGGCGGAAAGCAGGGCCGGCCACCAGCCGAAGCTCACCGCCGATATGATCACCGGCAGTACGAAAATCAGGGACAGGTTGGGGATGGGAATCCATTGGTCCACGCCCACGGCGACCCCGGCGGCCAGACCGGTCAGGCCCAGGGCGGCTGCAAAGCCTGCAAGGGGCGGCCGGTGGCGCATGCTGCGAGGCGGGGTCGAGTCGGGCATGGCGCCCTCCGGCGCATTTGACGGACGCTGAAGAGAAGGGCGTGTCCGCCGTCCGGCGCAAGGGGCGATGGTCCAGGGGCCGCGTCAACCTCATGGAATTCTTATGCTCCGCAGGTGCAACCGGGAGCTGTCAATGCTGGGGAGCGCCCATGACCTCGTTAGCCTCCGGCGCCGTCGTGGGCGACGTATCCGCCCGGCGCCGCTTTCTCGGCCTGGCGCTCGGATCGGCGGGGGTGGTCTACGGCGACATTGGCACCAGCCCGCTCTACGCCTTCAAGGAATCGGTGGCGCATGTCCGCGGGTCCGCCGGCCAGATCGCCGCCGCCGACGTCATCGGCATCATTTCCCTGATGTTCTGGGCGCTGATGGTGGTGGTCACGCTCAAATACGTCCTGATCCTCATGCGCTTCGACAACCGCGGGGAGGGGGGCGTCCTTGCCCTGATGGCGCTGGTGCAGCGGGCGGGGGGCAAGGGGGCGGGGCTTATCGTGGCCCTCGGCATGCTGGGCGCCGGGCTGTTCTTCGGCGATGCGGTGCTGACGCCGGCCATCTCGGTGCTGTCCGCGGTGGAGGGACTGGGGGTGATCCACGGCATGGAGGGACGGCTCGACCATTTCATCGTCCCTATCGCCCTCATCATCCTGGTCGGCCTGTTCATGGTGCAAAGATGGGGGACGAGCCGCGTCGGCCGCTGGTTCGGGCCGATTTGCCTCGTGTGGTTCCTGACCCTGGCGGCCCTGGGGATACGGGGCATCCTCAAGTCCCCCGAGGTGCTGGCGGCGTTGAGCCCGCTGCCGGGGTTGGCGCTGATCGCAGATCACCCCCTGCTCGCGCCAGCGGTGCTGGGTTCGGTGTTCCTGACGGTGACAGGGGCGGAGGCGCTCTATGCCGACATGGGCCATTTCGGGCGGGCCCCGATCCAGTTCGCCTGGCTCGGCCTCGTCTTCCCATGCCTGACCCTCAACTACCTCGGCCAGGGCGGGCTGGTGCTGGATCAGCCGATGGCGGCGGCCAGTCCTTTCTTCCTGTTGGCGCCGGCCTGGTTCCGGGCCCCTCTGGTGCTGCTCGCGACCGCCGCGACGGTGATCGCCAGCCAGGCGGTGATCTCGGGCGCCTTCTCCCTGACGCAGCAGGCCATCCAGCTCGGCCTGCTGCCGCGCATGACCCTGCGCCCCACCTCGGAAGAGCACGAGGGGCAGATCTATGTGCCGCAGATCAACTGGATCCTGATGGTGGGGGTGGCGGTGCTGGTGCTGGTGTTCGGCTCCTCCAGCGCCCTGGCGTCCGCCTACGGGGTCTCGGTGGTGGGGGCCATGATCACCTCGACCCTGCTGGCGGTGGTGGCGGTGCGCCGCCTGCAGCACCGGCCGCTGGTCCTGGCCGTGGTGATGTTCTCACCCTTCCTCCTGCTTGAGCTGGTCTTCATGTCGGCCAACCTGCTGAAGGTGGCCCACGGCGGCTACGTGCCCCTCACCATCGCGGCGATTCTTGTGCTGGTGATGGCGAGCTGGATGCGCGGCACCGCCGCCCTGCGCCGCACCGAGCGGGGGGTGATGCTTGCGGACGTCCTGCCTATGCTCACCGCCCGGCCGCCTTTACGGGCCAAGGGCGTGGCGGTGTTCCTGACCTCGGACCCGGAGGTCGCGCCGGCCGCCCTGATGCACAACCTCAAGCACAATCAGGTTCTGCACGAGCAGGTGGTGTTCCTCACCGTCCGCTTCGCCCGCCGGCCGCGAGTGCCCGACGAGGAGCGGGTCGACCTGAAGGAGATCGCGCCGGGATTCCAGGCCCTGACCCTGACCTTCGGTTTCATGGAAAGCCCGAACGTGTCGCGGGGCCTCGCCCTCGCGCGCGCCAAGGGGCTGAAGTTCGACATCATGCGGACGTCCTTCTTCCTCAGCCGGCGGAGCCTGGTTTTGAAGGGGGCGGGGGGCATGGCGCGTGTACAGGACACGATCTTCACCTTCCTGCTGCGCAACTCGGTGCGCGCGGCCGACTTCTTCCACATCCCGCCCTCGCGGGTGGTGGAACTGGGCGCTCAGGTGGTGCTGGAATAATCCGAACCCCTTCCCCCATGAAGGGGGAAGGGAGCCCGTGCGCCTACTTCGTGGCGAAGCAGTAGTAGAGGCCGTTCCCGCCGGTGGCGACGAGGTCCGGCTGGCTGCAACTGCGCGAATTGTGCGCGGCGTTCCAGGAGGTGGCGTCCGCCCCGCCGCCCTGACGATCATGGTGGCCCACAGCGGTCATGTTGGGGCCGCTGCTCGTCCAGTTGTTGCAGGTCATGTTCTGGGGCGCCGGGCCGGGGGCCGTGCCGGCGGGGGCGTTGGCCGGCGGTGGAACCGGCATCGGCCGGGCGAGGCGGCCGTCCGAGGTGGAGCCGGTCATGATGTCGTGGGTGTTGGGGGTGTCGCCCCGCCCGTTCACCACCGTGCCCTTTTCGGTGAGGGAGTTTTCCTTGGACAGCTTGTTGTTGGCGGAGTGCAGGTCGTCGATGCTGGAGGCCACCTGCACGCCCTTGGCGTTGAACCAGGGGCCCTTGCCGATGCGGTCGCGGGCGTTGGTGGAGGGGGTGGCCGACAGATAGGCCTTCCAGCCCTTACCGCCGGCGCCGACCGCTTTGGCCAAGCTCTCGCAATGGGCGTCCGCCCCGGCGAGGCCGCCGAGGTCGCCGCCCTTGCCCGAGCCGACGCTGGTAATGAAGAAGCTCATCTTCGGGTCCGGCTTGCTGCTCTGGGCGGCGGCCAGCCCGGCCGCGGCGGCGACGCCGATCGCGCCCGCGGCGATCGAGGCCAGCGCCACGCGCTTCATGATCCTGTTCATCCTCACCTCCAATGGCATCCGGCGTCCCTGCCGGCGCGGCAACCTAGCCGCGAGGCGAGGAGACGATTACCGGCCCGGCATCGTCAACTGTTTAGGACAAGGAGCCCATGGGCGCCGTCCCAGACCAGCTTGGCGCCTACCGCCACCAGCAACCCGTAGACGATCTTGTAGAAGCGCTCGGCGTCCACCTTCTTGACCAGCACCACGCCGGCGAAGGTCGAGGCGATGGCCAGCGGCAGCATGACGCCGGAGGTCATCAGATTGCCGGGGCTGAATTGGCCGAGGGCGATATAGGCCGGCACCTTCATCCAGTTCACCACCGCGAAGAAGATGGCGCTGGTGCCGATGAAGACGTCGCGGGCGAGGCGCATCGGCATGACGTAGATCTGGAACGGCGGCCCCCCGGCATGGGACACCTGGCTGGTGAAGCCCGCAGTCGCCCCGCAGATCGGCCCCATCCAGGCAGGCAGGGCCTTGGCCGGGGCGGGGGAATGGCCGCGCTCCACCCAGAGCCGCTGCAGGCCGAACAGGATGGAGATGGCGCCGACCGCCAGCTCCACCGCCGCCGGTTTCACATAGGCGGCGAGGGCGTAGCCGGCGTAGATCCCCACGGCAGCGCTGGGGGTCAGCATGGCCAGCAGCCTGCCGTTCCAGGTCTTCCGAAAGGCCCAGACGCTGACCACGTCCTGCACGATCAGGATGGGCAGGGCGATGGCCGCCGCCCGGACCGGCGAGATCGCCAGGGTCATCAGCGGCACCCCGAGGACACCGATCCCCGAAAAGCCGCCCTTGGCCAGGCCGAGCAGGATCACCGCGGGAATCGCCACGGCGTAGAAGAAGGGGTCTGTCACCATCGGGGCAGTTGGAGCGGATGGCCGGGCCGGACGCAAGGCCCCCTCGCGGCGGCGGCAGGGGAGGCCGCCGGCCCTTCCGCAACCTCCGGTTCCGTGGCTAACTTGCGGAAAAGGTGGGTGGCGATGGCGGATTTCTCACCGGCGGACGTGGCGTTCACGGGTCTCCGGGTGGTGCGGCGCAGGCCGAAGGCGGTGGCGGTATGGGTGGCGATCCTGTTCGCGGCCTTCGTGCTGACCGGGGTGCTGATCGCCGCCACCGTGGGCGCGCAGTTCGCGGCCCTGCAGCAGAACCTCGGGCAAAAGCCCGATCCGGCGCAAGTGATGGCGGTGATGCAGCGCGCCGCGCCGATCTACACCCTCGGCCTGGTGCTTTCACTGGTGCTCTATCCGGCGGCCTACGCCGCCGCCAACCGCGTGGTTCTGCGGCCCGAGGAGAGCCGCAACGCCTACCTCCGCCTCGGCGGGGAGGAGCTCAATCAGTTCGTGCTGATGCTGATCCTGTGGGCGGCGGGGATGGCCGTCTACTTTGCCGCTGCGCTCGCCGGCGGGGCGGTCGTGGTCGCCGTCTACTTCGCGGCGCGGCAAGCCTTGCCGATCGTGTCGATCGCCCTGGTGATCGCCGCCATCGGCGGATCGGTCTATGCGCTGGTGCGCCTGTCTCTGGTCTCGGCCGTGACCTTCGACACCGGCCGGCTGGCGATCCGCGAAGCTTGGGAGCTGACCCGGGGCCGGTTCTGGCCCCTGTTCTGGACCTACGTCCTGGTCTGGCTGCTGATGCTGATCGTGGTGCTGATAGGCGCCTTCTTCGCCTTCACCGGCCTCTTGGTGGCGGCCTTCAGCGGCGGGGATGCGGCCCAGGTGCTGGCCAGCCTGCGATCTTCGGAGGCCTTCGCCCAGCCCACCAGCGCCATGGCCCTGCTGACCTCCCCCGGGGCCCTTGTGTTCCGGCTGCTGATGAGCGGCTTCTATGTGCTGACCTTGCTGCTGTGGCTCACGCCTGCGGCGGCGGTCTATCAACGGCTCAAGGCGGCGCAGCCGCCGGCGATCTAGCCGCCGCCCCGAAGGCCGAGGCGGCGGCCAGGCCTTGAGGATCAGAACCCGGCGGATAGGGTGACGAAATACTGCCGCGGCGGGATCGGGTAGCCGTTGTAGGTGCCGGTGGGCTGGCCCACCACCACTTCCAGGGTGCCCTTCTTGTCGGTCAGGTTGGTGACATTGACGCTGACCTTGGCGTTCTTCAGCACCCACCGCTCCGGCGTCGGTAGGCGGTAGGAGGCCTGCAGGCTCATGAGGAAGTAGCTCGGCACCGACAGGTCGTTGGTGAAGGTGGCGTAGCGCTTGCCCACATAGTCGCCGGAGACCTGGCCCTGGAAGTCGCCCCAGTTGAAGGCGACGATGGTCTTGTTCAGCCAGGAGGGGCTGGCCGGGATTTTCTTGCCGGCGGTCGGGATCACCGTGTTGTTGGCGCCGGTGATGTAGTTATCCTGATAGACTGACTTGTTGTACGACAGGGCGTTGTACACCGAGAAGTGCGGCCCGAACTTCACCGTCAGGGCGGCGTCGACCCCGTCGGTCTTGACGCTGCCGACGTTGCTGAGGATCGCTGCGCCGGCCACCAGCGACGAGATCACCGGGGTGGCGCTGGTCTGCAGCAGGCGGTTCGAGAAGTCGACGTGATAGAGGCTGAGCTGACCCTCGATCCCGCTGATCGGGCCGTCGAAGCTGCGGCGCGTGCGGACCCCGCCTTCGTAGACCCAGGCGGTTTCGGGCTTCACCGTCTGTTTGAACAGGTCGAACGCCGCCTGGCTGCCCAGGCTCCAGGGCGACAGCCCGCCCGCGCCATAGGTCACGAACTGGCGCAGGTTCTTCTGCACATTGAAGAAGAGCTGCTCGCTGTCAGTCACCTCCCAGGTGGCGCCCGCCTGCGGCAGGAACCAGCGCTTGGTGTCGATCTTGCCGGTGGGCAGCAGGGTCGGGTTGGTGTTGGTGGGGGCGTTCTTCTGCTGGATCGGTACGTCGCCCTTGGCGAACTGCAGGCTGGACTTGAAGCCGGCCTGGACCTTCAGGGTCGGGGTGATGCTCCAGTTGTCCTGGATATGGAACTGGAAGACGTTGTTGCGGATCTGGCTGGCATACTGGCTGAAGTTCTTGTTGGTCGGCACGTCGTAGGGCGTCAGGTCGGTGGAGTTGGCCGAGAAGGGGTACCAGGCCCGCTGCGTCGCCGACTTGTTGTGTTCGTACCAGCCGCCGGCCTCGATCTGGTGATCGCCGATCTGCCAGTACAGGTTCGAGATCAGGCCGCCGCGGTTGATCATATATTCGGTGGTGCGCACGGCGTAGCCGGTGCCGCCGAACACCGTCTTCAGATCCTGGCCCGGATAGTAGACCGCGAACAGGGCGGGCAGGCCGGCCTGGTTGATCGGCCCGGCCACCACGCCGCGGCCTTCGTCATGGTGGAAATAGGCCTGGGTGGACCAGGTGATGTCGGACGACACCTTCAGGTCGTATTTGCCGTAGGCCAGCGCATCCATCCGCTGGGCGGCGGAGTGGTAGTTGCGGAAGTTGCTGCCCGCCGAGGCCGGCGGCGCGCCGCCCACCGACAGATAGGCGAGCGCCCCTTGATAGTCGGGGAACAGGAAGGGGCGGGTGTAGGGGGCGCTGGTCTCGCCGGCCACGTGGACGATGGAGTCCTCGTTCGGCTCCACCTTGTCGGAATAGGCGGCGTAGAGGGTCAGCTTCCCACGGGCGTCGTCATGGACGTACTTGATGTTGACCTGATCGCCGCGCTGGTGGGCGTTGAAGTCCCAGGCCCGCTGGTCCTGGTGGACGTAGGACAGATAGACCGAATTGCCGTTTCCGAAATTGCCGCTGTCGAGGCGCAGGTAGGTCCGTGTCGCCTGATAGCTGCCGAGCAACTGCTGGATGTTGACGCCGCGCTGGGCGTAGGGATCGGCGGTGAAGGTCTCGATGGTGCCGCCGAGATTGCTGGTGGAGGCGGTGGAGAGGTTGCCTGCGCCGGAGGCCAGAACCACCCGGCCGACGTTCTCGCTGATCACCGCCCGCTGGGGCGAGAGGCCGTTGTAATTGCCGTACTGCTGATCGCCGAGCGGCACGCCGTCGAGGGTGTAGCCGAGCTGCTGGGTGGAGAAGCCGTGCACATAGAGCAGGGTGTTCTGCTCGTTGTTCCCCCACGGGTCGGCGGTGACATAGAGCACGCCGGGCAGGGTCTGGATGGCGCCGAGCGGGCTGATGCCAGGCAGGATCTTCTGGATCTCGGGGCCGGGGAGGGCCACGGCCGAGCGGGTCTGGGCGCCGATGCTGACCACTACACCTTCGAGGGCGGCGGCTTCGTCGGGCGCGGTCTGGATGGCGGCGGTGGGCGTCTCCGTCTGCGCGAAAGCAGGCGCGCAGAGGCATAGGGCGGCGAGCGCCGCCCCGGCGAACAACATGTTTTTCATCGAACTTATCCCCTGGCGGCCGCGGACCGGCCGACGCGCGCACCCATAGCTGCGCCATGTGACGGATCGGCTTAGCTTGTGTGACAGCCCGCTGGCGCCTGCCGTTCCCGGCTGGCGGCGAGGGGCGAACTCGGGTTCAAATGCCGCGTTCCCAGTAGATGCACCGCCGGAGGGAGGGGATGACGCTCAGACTGGACAGCGCCCGCGCCGACCTGAAACGGCGGGCGTGGTGAAGCGGTCGCCTACCTTCTGGCTGATCCCGATGATCGGCGTCTGCGGCGCGATCGCCCTCGCGGCGGGCCTGTGGAATTCCGGCTCGCCCCCCGCGCCGATGGACAAGGGCGTCTGCTGGCGAGTGGACGGGCAGGGGAAGGGGGTCACGTTCAGCGTGGTCGCCGGCAAGGTGTCCAACTTCGAGAGCTGTGCGGTGCGGCTGGAGGCCATCTACCTGCGCAACTCGCAGCCCCTTATCGGCGCCTATCAGGGGCGTTTCATCTTCGTCGGCCCGGACGCCATCGACAGCGCCCCGCACCTCGACGGTTCCCGCTGGCCGGTGTTCTTCGGGCCCCAGCGCAAGCAGATCGACGACATCATCCGCCAGGGCCGGGGAAACTCCACCGTGCGGTTGTCGCCTGGGCCGTGAGGCGCGCCTACGCCACCGCCGCGGGCGACCGCGCCAGAGTTTCGCGCACCGCTTCCAGATAGGTCTGGGCGTTTTGGCGGGCGGAGGCGACGCCGGAGACGCCGCTGGCCTCCAGGGCCGCGAACCCGCCGCCGACGGCGAACAGGGTGCGGAAGGCCTCCTTCTCGATCAGGGCGGTGGGCAGCAGCTCCACCCCGTTCTCGCGCAGTTGCTCGACCACCATCTTCAACGACCGTGGGCGCAGGGCGGCCGGCACGCGAGTCAGCAGGCAGCGGTGGAGCAGGGGACGGCCTGAACGGGCGCCGAACTGGCCGACGAGGCCCGCCGCCTTGATCGCCTCGTTCGCTTCGAGTTGGGAGGCGGCCAGTGGTGTCAGAACCAGATCGAGGCGCAGGGTGGTGAAGGCCATCGCCCCGCGCAGGGAGCCCTCGGTGTCAAGGATCACCCAGTCCGGCTGGCGGCGCTGGGCCTCGCGCAGGGCGTCGCGCACGTCCTGCGGCATGGGGGCGGGGTGGACGGTGACATTCTCAGGGCGTCCGGGCATGGCGGCCCAGGCCATCAGCGGCTTGTTGGGGTCGGAATCGATCATCGCCACCCGCAGCCCCTGTTCCTCGAGGCCGAGGGCGAGCAGAAGCGCCGCCGTGGTTTTCCCGGCGCCGCCCTTTGGGCTCACGAAGGCTACTGTCGGCAAAGCCCGTCCTTTCCAAACGCCCGGCCGAAACGCAGGCCAGAGCGGACGCCCCGTTGCTTAACCCTAATGTGCGGGATCGGCGACGGTCTGCAAAGACTTGGGGGCCAACCATGGTCGTTTGTGGGCGGCGGCGCCCGTGGGCAGACAGCGAGGCGCGCCTGTGCCTACTATTCCGGAAAACAACGCTCGCGACGCGGCTCGCACGCCCCGATCGCGAACGACCGGGAGAGAGCGCCATGAAGTTCCACTGGTTCCACCTGATGCCGTATCCGGAGCTGCCGGACGACTTCGTCGAAAAGCACCGGTCGGTCTGGGTCGACTATCCCAACAGCGAGTTCGACCCGGCGGTCGGCAACCGCGCTTATAACGAATACCTCGGCCAGCTCGAATTCGCCGGAGAGGTGGGCTTCGACGGCATCTGCGTCAACGAGCATCACTCCAACGCCTATGGGCTGATGCCCTCGCCCAACCTGATGGCCTCGATCCTGGCGCGCACCACCACCAAGCCGAAGATCGTGGTGATGGGCAATTCGGTGGCCCTCTACAACCCGGCGATCCGCGTGGCCGAGGAGATGGCCATGATCGACGTGCTGTCGAACGGGCGCCTCGTGGCCGGTTTTCCCGTCGGCACGCCGATGGATACCGCCTTCTGCATGGGCCAGAACCCCGCCACCCTGCGCGAGAAATACCGCGAAGGTGTGGATCTGGTCCTGAAGGCCTGGACCAGCCGCGAGCCCTTCGCCTTCAACGGCCAGTACAACCAATTGCGCTACGTCAACATCTGGCCCCGCCCGGTGCAGCAGCCGCATCCGCCGGTGTGGATCCCCGGCGGCGGCTCGATCGAGACCTGGGACTGGTGTGTGGAGAACGACTTCCTCTACGCCTTCCTGTCCTACTTTGGCTACAAACGAGCCAAGGCGACGATGGAGTCCTTCTGGGAGGTGGTCGACAAGCGCGGCGCCGAGATGAACCCCTATCGGGCCGGCTTCCTGCAGTTTGTCGCCATCGCCGAGAACGAGGCGGAGGCGGAGCGGATCTACGGCCCGGCCGCCTGCTACTTCTACAACCGGGCGCTTCGGGTCTATCCGGGCTTCGCCAGCCCGCCCGGCTATTCCACCATCGCCACCTTGCGCAAAGGCATCGGCAGTCAGGTGGTCGACACCACCAAGCTGCCGGACCTGACCTGGAAGGACATCGTCAACCAGGGCTTTGTGGTCACCGGCACGCCGGACTCGGTGGCCCAGCAGCTCAACGAAATGGCCGACGTGATGCGGGTGGGGCACCTGATGATGCTGTTCCACTTCGGCAACCTCCCCGACGCCGCGGTCCGCTACAATACCGAGCGCTTCGCCAAGGAGGTGGCGCCCAAGCTGCGCCACCGGTTCTCCGATTGGGAGGATCGCTGGTGGCCCAAGGACCCGGTCGCCGCGCCCGCGCCCGTCCTGGTTCCGGCGTAGGGGGCGGTCATGCTGAACAGCGAAAAGATCGCCGTCCGCAACGGCCCCGCCCAGACCGTCTATCGCGGCGGGCGAGGGGAGCCGCTCTTCTGGCTGCATGGGCTGCAGCGGCCCCAGGCCGACGACCCGGTGCTGAACGCCCTCGCCGAGCACTTCGAAGTGTTCGCCCCCGTGGCGCCTGGCTACGACGACCTCACCGAGATTGACGAGATCCGTGACGTCCACGACCTCGCCCTCCAATACGACGGGCTGATGCAGGCCCTCGGTCTGAACGGGGTGACGGTGGGCGGCCATTCCTTGGGCGCCATGGTCGCCGCCGAACTCGCCGCCCACGTGACCGCGCGGGCCAAGCGGCTGGTGCTGGCCTCGCCGCTGGGGCTGTGGAACGACGCCTATCCGGTGGCGGACCTGATCGCCCGGCCAGTCCCCGAGATCGATGAGTTGCTGTGGGCCGGCGCCGGCCATCGCCCCGACATCCGGGCGGAGGAAGAGGCCGCCGATCCGGCGGTGCGGGTGGAGCGGCTGGTGACTCTGGCGAGCCAACTCACCACCTTCGCCAAATTCACCTGGCCGATCCCGGACCGGGGGTTGCGCCGCCGCCTGCCACGGATCACGGCGCCGACGCTGGTGATGTTCGGCGCCGACGACGCCTTCGTGCCGGCCCGCTATGCGGAGGACTTCGTGGCCTTGCTGGAGCATGGCCGCAAGCGGGTGCGCCCCGGCGGCCACATGCTGCCCTACGAGCATCCCGCAGGCTTCGCGGCGGAAGTCGCCGAGTTCGCCCGTGTTCCCACCTACGCCTGATCCAAGGAAGCCCCCGTGAGCCTTGACCAACTCAACGCCATCCGCGCCATGCAAGCGAGTTCCCCGGGGCCGGACCTGAACGGGCCGCCGGCGGAGGTGCGCGAGCAGTTCGAGCAGATGTTCGCCGCCATCCCGCTCGCCCCCGATGTGGCCTTCCAGCCGGCCGAGCCCGGGGGCGTGCCGGCTCTGTGGTCGCGCACGTCCGACCTGCATGGGGACCGGGTGCTGCTCTACTTGCACGGCGGCGCCTATGTGATCGGCTCGGCCCACGCCTACCGCTTCCTGTGGAGCGAGTTGGCGCGGCTGACCGGCGCACGGGGGCTTGGCCTGCACTATCGCCTCGCCCCTGAGAATCCCTTCCCGGCGGCGGTGGACGACGCGGTCGCAGCCTACCGCTGGCTGCTCGAGGAGGGGGTGAAGCCGGGGGACATCGTCGTGGCGGGGGACTCCGCCGGCGGGGGCCTGACCATCGCCATGCTGGTGGCGGCCAGGCGCCA
>Ga0182736_1002762_pt1 | contig 12675 bp, 11 predicted proteins | sample eDN5th30CKraftBY_FD_128882 | JGI IMG/M metagenome (GOLD analysis project Ga0182736, IMG submission 128882) | Enriched backyard soil microbial communities from Emeryville, California, USA - eDNA 5th pass 30_C Kraft BY (version 2) (version 2) | ecosystem: Environmental > Terrestrial > Soil >...
AAACGGCTTTAAGCGATTTTTCATCGCTCGGATTGTTACGAAGATAAAGCTCGGTTGCGATGGGGCCGGGCGCGACGGCATTCACGGTGATGCCTGCGGACGCCAATTCGAGAGCGCATGTGCGGGTAAAGCCAATAAGGCCGGCTTTCGCCGCGCCATAAGAAGCGCGCATTTCTTTTCCCAACGCCGCGCGGCTTGAGATATTGACAATGCGGCCGAAGCCGGACTTGCGCATCGCGGGCAAAAAAGCCTGCGTGCACAACAGTGCCGCCCGAAGGTTGATGTCCATCGCCGCCTGATAATTCTCAAGCGTGACGTCATCCAGTGATTCCGGGTACGGCGCACCCGCATTATTGACAAGGCGCGTGACTGTATAGCGTGAAGCAATTTCCTCCAACTTGTCTTGCACGGACGCCGCGTCCGCCAGATCGATCGAGACGAATTCGACCGGTAACGGCTGCTCTGGCGCGCTTCTCGAGATGGCAATGATCTTGTATTGCCCGGCAAGATGTTCGACGAGGGCGCGGCCGATCCCGCGGCTTGCTCCGGTGACGACGATGGCTTCCTGCGTCATGCCATTTGCTCCGGAGCGCGAAGGGAGAGGCCGAGATTTGCCCGGCGGCGCAGCCATGGGCTCGCCCGGTAGCGGGGCTCGTGATAAAATGCGTAAAGGGCATCGAGAATTTCGAGCACGCGCGCCGGGCCGAGCTTGTCGCCCAGTTCCAGCGGCCCTAGCGCATAGCCAAGGCCAAGCCTTGCGCCGAGATCGATATCGGCGGGCGGCGAGATGGCGAGTTGCGCGATCGTGCAGCCGACATTGACGATCATCGCCGCGACGCGCTGCGCCACAAAGCCGGGGCTGTCGTTGATCACGGTCACGGGATGCGCGGCATCGAATATCGCCGCCGCCGCGTCGCGATAGCGCGGAGCGGTGGCGGGGCTCGTCATGATCGTGCATCGCTTGTCGAGACCGAACAGCGTGTCGATCGCCACGGTGCGGGACGGATCGAGCTGCGCCGATTTGATGGCGCTCGCCATGTCAAGGCCGATCGGCGCGATCACGCAAAGCGCCGTATCGCTGGGCTTTTTGCCGCTCTCGACCGTTGCGTTTGTCATGAGTTTCCGCAACGCGAAAGCCGAATTTTCGTCCATGTCTCCGAGCCAGACCGCAATCTTCTCGCTGGGCGATGATCTTGCAGGTTCGGTGGGAACGTCCGCATTGCCGTCCTGATAGCGGTAGAAACCGGCACCTGTCTTTCGACCCAACATTCCGGCCTCGACGAGCCGCCGCGCGGTAGGCGATGGGCGATACATCGGTTCCTGATAAAATTGATCGTAAAGCGATTCCATCACTGGATGCGCGACGTCCGCGCCGACCATGTCGAACAATTGGAACGGCCCCATGCGGAATCCCGCCGCGTCCCTCATGATGCCGTCGATCTGCGAAGGGGAGGCGATGCCTTCGTCCACGATGCGCAACGACTCCGGAACGAAGGCCCGGCCGATGTGATTGACGAGGAAGCCGGGGCTGTCCGCGACGACGACGGGCTGGCGCGTCATTCGATTTCCGAGAGTCGTCAGATTCTCGATGACCCACGGCGCGGTCCGGGCACCGCCGATCACTTCGACCAGTTTCATCAGCGGCACGGGATTGAAGAAATGAAGCCCGCCAACCCGTTCCGGATGCTGGCATCGCGAGGCGATGGATGTAATCGAAAGCGAGGAGGTGTTGCTGGCCAGGATGGCGTCCGGCCGGACGACTTTTTCCAGTTCGGCAAAGAGGGCTTGCTTGGGGTCGAGTTTCTCGACGATGACCTCGATGACGACATCGCATGGAGCGAGGTCCTTCAGATTTTTCGCAATGGATATGCGCTCGATCGCGGCGTTTGCCTCATCCGCCGTCATCTTCTGTTTTTCGGCGAGGCGTTGCAGCATCGACGAGACGAATTTTTTCGCATCGTCCGCGGCGCCCGCCTTGGAATCGTGGATAACGACGCGCATACCGCCGGCGGTCGTCACCTGGATGATGCCGCGTCCCATGGTGCCGGTGCCGACGACGCCGACGATAAGGTCCGGTTTTTCAACGATCGCTGTCATGGTCGATTACCTGCCTGAGAAGTTGGGGGAGCGTTTTTCGAGGAAAGCGCGCATGCCTTCGTTCTTGTCCTTTGAGGCGAAGAGAACATGCAGGGCCCGGCGTTCAAGCTGCAACCCGGCTTCGAGCGCAATGTCGGCGCCCGCGAGCGTGACTTCCTTGATCATCTGAACAGCCAGTTGCGGCATCGATGCGATACGGGTCGCCATTTCGATCGCGCGCGATTCCGTTTCCTTGTCGGGCACGACGAGACTCACGATGCCCATGGCATCGGCTTCGCTCGCGCCGATGAATTCGCCCGTCAGCATCAGGCGCATGGCTTTGTATTTGCCGATGGCCCGGATCAGGCGTTGCGTTCCGCCGCCGCCGGGAATGATGCCGATCTTGACTTCAGGTTGCCCGAAACGCGCACTTTCGCCAGCAATGATGATGTCGGCGTGCATCGCAAGCTCGCATCCGCCGCCGAGCGCAAATCCGTTGACGGCGGCAATGATCGGCTTCGGACAGGAGGTGAGCGCTTGCCAGAGCTGATGGGGCGCACGCTCCATCATGTCGATCGGTCCGGCGTCGGCCATTTCGGCGATGTCGGCGCCCGCGGCAAAAACCTGATCGCTGCCCGTGATGATCAGGCAGCGCATATCGGGATCAGTATTGAATGCCGCGATCTGTGAAGCCATCAGACGCCGCACTTCAAGGTTCAGTGCGTTGCGGGCTTGCGGGCGGTTGATGCGCAGAAGCGTCACTCCCGGCGCGGGTTTTTCGATCAAAACGGGCTGCATGACCGGTACCTTCTCCCATGAGTTTCATCAGATGAAACATAGTTTTATAATTCTTGACTCAAATCTAGGGGCTGTCATAGTTCGTGGCAAGAAAAACTGACGTGCGTGGTCTGGGGTGAGGAAAGAGCATCAAGATTTGCAGCGTGCATCGGTCGAGGTGAAAAGCCGCGCGTCGGCCGCATCTCGCAAAGCCAATGCGCGTGGCAAAGAGGCGGGCGTTCCTCAGAAAGCGAAGACGAAAAAGTCCACTGGCGAAGATCGCTATCTGATCACGGCGCTCGCGAGAGGACTCAGTGTGCTGAGTGCTTTCAAGCCCGGCGACGAGACTCTTACAAATCTGGAATTGGCGCGGCGCACCGGATTGGCGAAAGCCACGGTGACGCGGCTGACGCACACGCTGCGTTATCTCGGTTACTTAAGTAGCTGCAGCGAAACCGGGCGGTTCAGGCTGCACCCGCACGTGCTGAGTCTCGGCTATCCCGTTTTGGCCAATCTCGGCATCCGGCAGATGGCGAGACCTGCGATGCAGGAGCTTGCGGATTACAGCGGTGGCACCGTATCGCTCGGCGCACGCGACACGCTTCACATCATTTTTGTCGAGCGCGTGAAAAACCGCTCCGTCGTCACGCTGCCACTGGACGTCGGCTCCTGTATTCCGATCGCGACCACCTCATCGGGGCGCGCCTATATCGCGGCGATTTCGGAGGACGAGCGGGCGCAATTGCTGGCCGAGATCAAGGCCGCGTATCCCCAGAACTGGCCGCGCCTCAAGCGCGGGATCGATGCGGCCTGCGAGGAATACAGCAAGTTCGGCTATTGCTCGACGATTGGCGATTGGGAGCCGAACATCAACGCCGTCGGGGTGCCGCTGCGTCTGCCCGACGGCCAGGTTCTCGCATTCACCTGTGGCGGCCCTTCCAGCCGGATTCAAGCCGGCATGATTCCCGATCTTGGCGAGAGATTGAGGCAGCTCGCTGAGGGGATGCAGATCATTCACTCCAGTTCGGCCCCGTTTGCGGCAGGGCACTGAATCCCGAAAGGAATGCCATGGCTCTCGATCAAGAAACATTCCAGCAGCTCCTCGATACTGTCAGCCGGTTTGTGACCGAGAGACTCATTCCGAACGAAGATCGCATGGAAGCGGAAGACCGCGTTCCGCCCGACGTGCTGGCCGAGATGAAAGAGGTTGGCCTGTTTTCGCTCACCATCCCCGAAGAATATGGCGGCCTCGGCCTCGGAATGGAGGAAGAGGCCCTCGTTCTGATGGAGGTGGGGAGAGCGTCCTGTGCATTCCGGTCGGCGTTCGCGACCACCATCGGGATAGGATCGCAAGGCCTCGTTATGGACGGGACCGAAGAGCAGCGTCAGCGTTATCTTCCGCGTCTGGCCAGCGGTGAAATCATCGGCTCGTTCTGCCTGACGGAGCCGAATGCCGGATCCGATTCCGCATCCGTCCGCACGCGGGCTGTTCGCGACGGCGACAGCTACGTCATCAACGGCACCAAGCGTTTCATCACCAATGCGCCGGAGGCTGGCGTTTTCACCGTGTTCGCCAGAACCGGCGGAGAGGGGGCGGCGGGCATCTCCGCTTTTCTCGTCGACGCATCGACGCCGGGTTTGAGCCTCGGAAAAACCGACAAGAAGATGGGGCAAAAGGGAAGTCACACCTGCGACGTGATTTTCGATGACTGCCGCGTGCCCAAGGAAGCATTGCTTGGCGGCCAGGAAGGCATGGGCTTCAAGACTGCGATGAAGGTGCTGGATCGCGGCCGGCTGCACATTGCAGCGGCCTGCGTCGGCACCGCCGAGCGGCTGATCGCGGACAGCCTGAACTACGCCATGAACCGCAAGCAGTTCGGAAAGCCCATCGCCGAATTTCAGCTTGTGCAGGCGATGCTGGCCGATAGCCGGATGGAAACCTACGCGGCGCGGTGCATGGTTCTCGATTCTGCGCGCCGCCGTGACGCCGGGGAAAACGTCACGACGCTGGCTTCATGTTCGAAACTGTTCTCGACGGAAATGCTGGGCCGCGTGGCGGATCGGGCGGTCCAGATCCATGGAGGGTCGGGCTACATCGCCGACTTCAAGGTCGAACGGTTCTATCGCGATGTCCGGCTGTTCCGTCTCTATGAAGGAACGAGCCAGATTCAACAGATCATTATCGCCAAGAACATGATGAAAGAAGCGGCCCGTTAAGCCGCGCGAGAGAGGAAACGGCTTCGATGAGTACTTATGACGCCAAACAATTTTCAGGCGATGGACCTGAGAAGGTTTTCCGGTCCGGCCTCGAGGCGGGAAAAATCCTGATCCAGTCCTGCGCCTCGTGCTCGTCTCACATCTTTTATCCGCGCGCGCTGTGCCCGGTCTGCGGGTCAAGCGATCTGACATGCATTGAGGCCAGCGGCAAGGGAGAGGTCTACTCGACGACGACCATTCGGCAGGCTCCAGACAAGGGAGGCGACTACAACCTGTCGATGGTGACCCTCGCGGAAGGGCCGCGCCTTATGACGCAGGTCACCGGAATTGATCCGAGCGAGGTGAGGATCGGCATGAAAGTCGCCGGCATCATTCGTAAGGCAGGCGAGCAACTTGCCATTTTTTTTGAACCCGCGTGAGGTTGCGTCATTATGCAAAAGGATTCACTTCGAGGTAGTGCCGCGATTGTTGGTACGGGATTAGCCGGTATCGGCGAAGCGCCGGGGCGAACACATCTGGAATTGCTCGCCGAAGCTACGGCAAAGGCGCTGGATGATGCGGGCTTGAAGCTGACTGATGTCGATGGGCTGTTTACGGCAAATCTGGTCAATTTCTTTCCCACACTCACGGTTGGCGAATATCTCGGCCTGAAACCAAAGATCGCGGAAAGCACTAATTTGGGTGGTGCTTCCTTCATCGACTACGCATTGAAGGCCACGATGGCAATCCGCGCAGGCCTGTGCGATGTCGCGCTGATCTGTTACGGCAGCAATTCCCGCACGGGCGCAGGCAAGCATACGACAAGCGCTGAAATGCCCATTCATGAGGGCGCTTATAAACCGCGCTTTCCGGTTGCCGCCTATGCATTGGCGGCGGCCCGCCATATGCATCAATATGGTACGACAAGAGAAGATCTCGCGCGGGTTGCTGTAGCCGCCCGCCAATGGGCACAACTGACGCCGTTTGCTTATCGCCGCGAACCCACGACCGTCGAAGAAGTCCTGTCCGCTCGCATGATGTGCGATCCGCTCACCGTGCGTGACTGCTGTCTTGTCACGGATGGAGCCGGCGCTGTCATCATGGTGTCTGCGGAGCGAGCGCGCGACCTGAAGCAGAAGCCGGTCTATTTTCTTGGAGGTGCGGCCGCGCAATGGCATCGCCAGATTTCTGCGATGCCGGATTTGACAGTGACCGCAGCGGCGGAGTCAGGTGCCCGCGCATTCGACATGGCTGGTTTGAAACCGGAGGACGTGGATGTCATCCAGCTCTACGATGCTTTCACGATCAACGTGCTCCTGTTTCTCGAAGATTTGGGCTTTTGTCCCAAAGGTGAGGGCGGGCGGTTTGTTGCGGATGGCGCGATTGCGCCTGGCGGGAAGCTTCCAGTCAACACCAACGGCGGTGGCCTGTCCTGCGTTCACCCCGGCATGTATGGCATTTTCACGATGGTTGAGGCTGCCGAACAACTGCGCGGCGCTGCCGGCGACCGCCAGATCAAGGATGCGGAAATTGCGTTGTGCCACGGCAATGGCGGCACATTATCGAGTCAAGTGACTGCTATTTTTGGAACTGAGGCTGCTCTATGAAGTGAAACACATTCGCATAAGCGAAGCAGGGAGGATGGAATGACAAAGATAAGAATCGCGTCACTCGTAATTGGTTCTCTTGTTTCTGGTTTGGTTGTTCCCGCCAAGGCTGAGGTATCCAAGATCGCCTTGGCAGATCAGCAAAGTCTGGCATTTCTGCCGACGATGGTGCTGAAGCACGAAAAGCTTCTCGAGGCGGAGGTAAAGAAGGCGGGTTTGGGAGACGTTCCTGTCTCCTGGCACACCTTCGCAGGTGGAAATTCCGCAACCGATGCCATGCTCGCCGGCGAATTACAGTTCGCATTTTCCGGCATCACGCCGTTCATTACCCTATGGGCAAAGAGCAATGGGAAAGTCAAAGGCGTTGTCGCCACGAGCTCCCAGCCGGAATACCTGAATTGCCGAGATTCTCATTTAAAGTCGGTGCGCGATCTGGAAGGCACGGAAAAAATCGTCGTTCCGGCGATCAAAGTGTCGACGCAGGCTGTATTCCTTCAAATGGAGGCGGCAAAAATATGGGGAGACGATCAGTATCAGCGTCTCGACCCGATGACGGTTTCGATGTCGCAGGCAGATGGTTCGGTCGCTCTCCTGTCAGGGAATAGCGAAATTACTTGCAGTTTTACGTCCCAACCATTCACTTATCTCCAGCTCAAAAAACCGAACATCCATACAATCCTGAATTCTTTCGACATTCTTGGAGGTCCGGCAACGCTGACCATGGCCTGGACGACAACTGACTTCAAAGAAAAGAATCCAAAAACATATGCTGCCTTCTTGGCTGCTTACAAAAAAGCCCTCGATATCATTCACAATGACAAGCCAAGAGCTGCGAGAATTTACCTCGCAGAGTCGAAGGATAAATCCATCACTGAAGCTGACGTCGTAAAGATTATCAGCGATCCGCAAATCTCGTTCGTAGAGACGCCAGAAAACACGATGAAGTCCGTCTTGTTTATGAAGAAGGTCGGGCGCATCAAGGCCGCGCCAAAGAGCTGGAAGGATATGTGGTTCGATAATGTTCACAATCTCAAGGGAAGCTAAGCGGCCGGTGCTGTTGAAGAGGAACTGAGAGAATGCGTGTTCAAGATAGGGTTGCTCTTGTCACCGGCGCGGCATCTGGAATCGGCGAGGCGATTGCAAATCGCCTCGCCGCCCACGGCGCGAAGGTCGTTATCGTCGATCGTGATGAAGCCGCCGCAAACCGATCAGTCGGAAAAATCGTTGAAAAGGGAGGGAGAGCGATCGCAGTCACCGCGGACGCGACGAATTCCGTCGAAGTCGATCGCGCAGTTGCGAAGACCATCGAGCAGTTTCAGGCGCTGGATATTCTGGTCAATAATGTCGGCATTGTTAAAGACAATTATCTCACACGAATGCCGGAAGCTGACTGGGATTCTGTTTTAGCTATTAATCTGAAATCGTACTTTTTATTCAGCAAAGCGGCGGCCCACATCATGATGGAGCAAAAGCGCGGGCGTATCGTCAATGTTTCGTCACGGGCTTGGCTCGGAAATCCAGGTCAGGCGAATTATTCCGCGGCAAAAGCGGGCATTGTAGGCTTAACGCGATCGATGGCCATTGAACTTGGAAAGTTCGACGTGACGTCAAATTGCGTCGCGCCGGGATTTATCGATACGCCGCTGACGCGCGGTTTGAAGCCGGAGGTCTGGGAGCGAATGGTGAAGGCGCAACCGATCGCCCGTATTGGCTCGGCGGATGAGGTCGCTTACGCTGTGCATGTCTTCGCCGCCGATGAGGCGTTTTATATGAACGGTCAGGTGCTTTATGTGTGCGGCGGAAAATCCCTGGGCTCTTTCGGGAGCGTTTGATTGCTCCAGCGATATTATTCTGGGCTGACATAAGTACGCTGGCGAGGCGTTTTCCTAGCGGTTTGACAGATGTCCGCTAAATGCTTTCCAGACGTGCCGCGCACTGGCCCAAAGATTGCTTCTGATTATGTGTAACGTCAGAAGTAAAATTCGGAGCGCATTCGTATAGTAAAAGTTATATCAATATTCCAATTACATAAGAGTTCGCAGTTTTATTCTGACCGGCGCGCCAAAGATTTCTAAGCCATTGAAAAGCTGAAAACTCTAAGCAATCATGAGCTTAGAGAGGCCGCCTTGCTACACAAACGTAGCCCACAAAGGTGGTCCACAATGGCGGCTTTGAGTTACATGCAGCGGCGTGCATCGGGCACCTACGAGTTTCGAAAGAGACTGCCGGAGTCATTGGCCGGAAGGCCTGCCCCGTCGCATATGCGCGACGACTTCTCCGATCTGATCAACGCTAAGACAGGACACTTCAAGCGAGAACTTGTTCGCTCACTCGCGACGAAGAACCTGAACGAGGCGAAACGGCGTGACCATCAGGAGGCCTTGAAGGCGTCTGAGTTGTTTGACGTTGCCGTGAAGGCTCTCGCGCCTTCTGCGGTCGCGGTGCAGCCGGTGGCTCTCGAGCTCAAGCAACTTGGAGATGATGTCTTTGCGGACCTCCTTGCGAACGATGAGGCTGAGCGGATGGAGGGCGATGACAGGCGGCATCTGCAAATGCCTGAAGATCGTGCGCAATGGCCCACCCTCGTGGATGTGCCGCCGAACACTCAGATAGGAATGACGCCGGATCATTTTTATGCCTACGGCGAGTTGCTGTCGGACTTGGAAGACGACTATCGCGCTGCCTATGCGCAACGGGACCCGAAGATCGTTTACCCGGAGACTACTAGAGAGCTCCAGAAACGTGGCATTCATCTGAGCAAATCCTCACCGGAGTTTCAGAGGGCGGCCCTCGTTGTTCTTGAAGCTCATGTGCGAGCCTATGACGCCATAGGGAAGCGCCAGCGCGGTGAAATCATTCCGACGCCGATAGCGGCCAGGGAATCTACCGAAGAGTTAGGCTCAAGGTTTTCCAAAAAGTTGGGCCCAAGGCTTTCTGAAGCTCTGAGTTCTTGGGCCGCCGGTGGTTCGGCTCATAATGCCAAGAAGCCGAATGCTAACACCGTCAAGGAAGCTCAGCAGGCCGTTCGCTACTTCAAGGAGCTTTATGGCGACCTGCCGCTTGGGGAGATTGATCGCGAGAAGGCTCGTGAGTTTCGTGATGCCGTCGCCAAGGTGCCTGCATCGTTGCCACGCGATCTCCGCAAGCTACCTCTACCGGAGCTGTTGAAGCGCGATCTCTCCGGATTCAGACCGCGTATGGCTACCACCGTGAACAAAATCGTTCAGGTTCTTGGCGGAATTATCTCTCGCGCGGAAAATGAAGGATTTCTGGATAAGGTGCCGGGCTTTGTGAACCCCTTTGGCAAGGCAATCCGATTCTCCATAGATAGCCATCAAACGCGGCGCAGGCACTTCGAGAAGTCCGACCTCAAGGCCATCTTCACATCGCCGGTTTATGCAGAAAACGAAAGGCCAGCCGGTGGCGGTGGCGAAGCGGCGTTTTGGTTTCCGCTGATAGGTTTGCTGTCTGGCATGCGCCTTGATGAAATCGCGCAGTTACGAGATGGCAAATTGACATTCGAGGTGAGTGATGGCGTGAAGCCGATGCAGCTCTATAAGGCTGATGCACTCACTGTTGAGGGCAACACCGTTCTCATACCGCTCTCGCCACGACCATCAAGCTGTAAGCTGCGTGACCGCTGGCTTGAAGAACAAAAGGCATCGTGCTGCACTCCGAAAAACAATCAACCCTGCTGCGGGTGATGATTGCTTGTCAGGGTGTTAGGTGACTGCGCCAAGCCAAATCCGAATTGTCGTTCCTCTCGGCATTACGCAAACGCTTGCGTGGGCATCCAGCTACTATCTCCCAGCAATTCTTGCGGACCCTGTCGCTCACGATCTAGGGCTAACGGCGAATTGGATGTTCGGTGCATTCTCAGCCGCTCTCGTGATCTCGGGGTTGTTGGGTCCAAGGATAGGACGTCAGATCGATCTCGTCGGTGGACGGTGGGTGCTATCCGCGTCAAATATCGTCTTGGCTGGGGGGCTCGTGGCCCTTTCGTTCACCCATTCAGTCGCAATGCTTCTGTTTGCATGGCTACTTCTCGGCATCGGTATGGGACTTGGGCTATACGATGCGGCTTTCGGCGCTCTGGGACGCATCTTCGGTCAGTCAGCAAGACCAGCGATCACTGGCGTGACACTGTTTGCGGGCTTTGCCAGTACCATTGGATGGCCTCTGACTTCGCTGGGACTAGGCACCATCGGCTGGCGGGAAACCTGCCTTGCATGGGCGGTGACTCATATTGTCGTTGGTCTTCCGTTAAACCTGATCTTTATTCCCAAAGCGTCGCAACATGAATTCTTAGCAGCAAACGACAGCAAGCCGTCCATTCCGATAGACCGCACAATGATTCTTTTGGCCTTAGTGTTCGCCGCGGCGTGGACAGTCACAGGTGCAATGGCGGCGCACTTTCCGAGAATACTCGAAGCGGCAGGAGCTTCACCATCTCAAGCGATTTTGGCCGGTGCCCTTATCGGCCCCGCACAGGTGGCGGCTCGGATAGCGGAGGCAGGACTTTTGTCGCGCTACCATCCGCTGATTTCCACGAGGCTTGCCTGTCTGGCGCATCCAATAGGGGCAGCGCTTGTTGGCATATTTGGTGGTCCAGCAGCAATGGCTTTGGCGATCCTTCACGGTGCGGGCAACGGGATACTGACCATTGCACGAGGTACATTGCCGCTCGCTATCTTCGGTCCTGAGAACTACGCTTACCGGCTCGGGATTCTCGGAGCGCCTTCCAGAGTTGCGCAGGCGCTTGCGCCGTTTGCCTTTAGCCTCCTTCTGGAGAAGATAGGGCTAGGGGTATTGGTTGTTTCATCGGTCCTGAGTTTGGTGGCCCTAGGAGCCCTATGTCTGATAACTCCAACAAACCCGATAGGACGACCCTAGTCTGCACTCGACTGGCGTGCTACACGAAGACACTAGGGCTGCCTAAATAATCCAGTAAATTCAATGCGTTTAAGGGAGTTTTGGTGTTCCCCTAGGGAGCGCTGGGTCTACGTCAAATTGTTTTCGTGCGAGGCTTTGAGGAGCCGGTGCGGAGAAATTCGGTGTGGACGTAGAAGCCGTAAATCGTTGCACGAGGTGGCATTTCGTGAGTGTGACATGTGATGTGATTTCGTCCGGTGCGCAACCCGCCCTTGGGCGCCTATGCCTCTTCGTTGATGCTCGACGTATCCGCCAACATCTGCTACACAACAGCCTACGGGGTGGCCTAAAAATCCAGTAATTTCAGTGCTTTTCGATCTTCATTGGCGATTCTCGTAGGGAGCGCCAATTTCCCCTTCAAGCGATCATTCAGGCTGGCGCGGTGTCGCGCTCAGAGCGGCACATCCTTGTCATCGAGGAAGATGCGCTCGGCGGCGCCGCTTAAATCTTCGTACTGCCCGTTGCTGAGCGCCCACATGAATGCGCCGAGCCCGGCGAGGCCGAGCAGCAGCGCGATGGGGACGAGATAAAGAAAGTCGGCCATCACGCAGATTCCTCCGTGACGTTGAGCGGGCGGCGGCGTACCGCAGGCGTCGTGCGTTTGCCGGGGGCATGCTTGGCGCGCAGCCGCAGCGCATTCGCGATCACGATCACCGAGGATGACGACATCGCAATCGCCGCGACGAGCGGCGTGATGTAGCCGAGGATTGCGATCGGCACTGCGATGACGTTGTAGCCGACGGCAAGCGCGAGGTTCTGCCGCACGAGTTGTGCTGCCGTTCTGGCGATCCCGATCGCCTGCGGTACGGCCTCGAGGCTGTCATGCAGAAACACGAGGTCGGCGGCGTTGCGGCCGATATCGGCCGCAGTCGCGGGCGCCATCGAGGCATGGGCGGCAGCCAACGCCGGCGCGTCGTTCAGTCCGTCACCGACCATCAGCACCTTGTGGCCGCTCGCCTCGATGGACTCGATGCGTGCGACCTTTCCGGCCGGCATGGTGCCGGCGCGATAGCGCAGGCCGAGTTCACCGGCGATCTGGTTCACCGCGGCGTCGTGGTCGCCGGAGAGAATCTCGATGTCGAAATTC
>Ga0182736_1002765_pt1 | contig 12662 bp, 9 predicted proteins | sample eDN5th30CKraftBY_FD_128882 | JGI IMG/M metagenome (GOLD analysis project Ga0182736, IMG submission 128882) | Enriched backyard soil microbial communities from Emeryville, California, USA - eDNA 5th pass 30_C Kraft BY (version 2) (version 2) | ecosystem: Environmental > Terrestrial > Soil >...
CCGAGCCCGAGCGGCCGCAGCGGCACGATCCCGGGCTGCAGCGCAGGCGGGCGCCACGCGGTCGGCGCGGGCGCACCCCAGCCGGGCTGGCCGTTCCACGAGGGCTGCCCGCCCCAGCCCTGGGCCGGCACAGGAGGGGCTGCGGGAGGCTTCGTGAGGTCCGGCGGCGGCACGGCGGACCCGGGGGTCGTCCAGGTGGGCGGCGGCACGGCGGAACCCGGGGCCGTCCAGGTGGGCGGCGGTGCGTCGTCCTGCGGGCTCGTCATGCGAGCGCGGCTCCTCGGCTCGTGCGGTCGGCTCTCGTCGGCTGGTGACGGCGCCAGGAGGGGCAACGCCGCCCCCAGGCGTCGGCCCATCGTGCCACGCGGGCACCCTGTTCGGGACGCACACGGGTGATCCGTGCACAGGCGCGCCGGATCGGACCGCAACCGATGCGAGAATGCTCGCCATGAGGGGACGCGTGCTGGTGGTCGACGACGACACCGCGCTGGCCGAGATGATCGGGATCGTGCTGCGCTCGGAGGGTTTCGACCCGGTGTTCTGCGAGGACGGTGACGAGGCGCTGGGCGTGTTCCGGGCGACCCAGCCGGACCTCGTGCTGCTGGACCTGATGCTCCCGGGCAAGGACGGCAACGAGGTGTGCCGGCAGATCCGGGCCGAGTCGGGCGTGCCGATCGTCATGCTCACGGCCAAGAGCGACACGGTCGACGTGGTGCTCGGCCTCGAGTCGGGCGCCGACGACTACATCTCCAAGCCGTTCAAGCCCAAGGAGCTCGTCGCTCGCGTGCGGGCCCGCCTGCGCCGCAGCGACGAGCCCGCGCCCGAGCACCTGTCGATCGGCGACGTGAGCATCGACGTGCCCGGCCACCGCGTGGTCCGCGCCGGTCGGCAGATCTCGCTCACGCCGCTCGAGTTCGACCTGCTCGTCGCCCTGGCGCGCAAGCCGTGGCAGGTGTTCACGCGCGAGATCCTGCTCGAGAAGGTGTGGGGCTACCGGCACGCCGCCGACACGCGCCTGGTCAACGTCCACGTGCAGCGCCTGCGCTCGAAGATCGAGAACGACCCCGAGCAGCCCGAGATCGTCGTGACCGTGCGCGGCGTGGGCTACAAGGCGGGCGTGCCGAGCGCGTGATGCGCGTCGCCGGAACCTGGCGCCTCGTGCGGGCCCGCGTGGCCCGACGAGTGCGCTGGGGCGGTCACGCGTGGCGTTCCTCGCTGCAGGTCCGCGTGCTGACCACCACGACGGCGATCGGCCTCGCGACGCTCGCGGTCGTCGGGCTCTACGTCGGCGAGCGCATGCGTGACGGGCTGTTCGACGGGCGCGTCGAGCAGGTGCTCGAGGAGAGCGCGCGCAGCACGCAGCAGGCGCAGGCGACGTTCGACTCGTCGACCGCGACCCAGGGGCCCGAGGTGGCGCGACTGCTCACCGACGTGGTCACTGCGCAGAGCTCGGGGGGGTCGGGGGAGCGCGAGGTGTTCCTCCTGCGGGCGCCCGGGCAGAGCTCGCCCGTCTCGGTGGGTGCCGCGGCGTCCGACCCGTCGCTGGTCGGTCTGGTCAGCACCAAGCTGCAGGTGGCGACCGCGGTCGGGGGGCAGCACTGGCAGTCCGTCGCCTGGCCGGTCCAGGTCGGCGACGAGCCCGCCGTGATGGTCGGGCAGAACGTCGACGTGCCGGTGGCCGGCACCTTCCAGCTCTTCTTCCTCTACAGCCTGCAGGCCGAGCAGGAGCGCCTCGACTTCCTGCAGCGCACCCTGGGTCTCGCGGCGATCGTCCTCGTCGCGCTGCTCGGGTCGATGACCTGGGTGGTGACCCGGCAAGCCGTGCGGCCTGTGCGCCGTGCCGCGCAGGTCGCCGAGCGACTCGCCGACGGGCACCTGTCCGAGCGGATGCCGGTCAAGGGCGAGGACGAGATGGCGACGCTCGCGCGCTCGTTCAACGAGATGGCGGCGGGGCTGCAGGACCAGATCAGCCGGATGGAGGAGCTGTCGACGCTGCAGCGCCGCTTCGTCTCCGACGTCTCGCACGAGCTGCGGACGCCGTTGACCACCATCCGCATGGCGGGTGAGGTCATCCACGCCTCGCGCGACGACTTCGACCCCGCCGTGAAGCGCTCGGCGGAGCTCCTGCAGACCCAGCTCGACCGGTTCGAGGACCTGCTCGCCGACCTGCTCGAGATCAGCCGGTTCGACGCGGGCGCAGCGGTCCTGGACGCCGAGGGGCGCGACGTGCGGGACGTCGTCATCGCGGCCGCCGACCACGCGTTCCCGCTCGCCGAGCGCCGCGGGACGTGGTTGCGCGTGACGCTGCCCGAGAAGCGCGCGGACGCCGACATCGACCCGCGGCGCGTCGAACGCGTGCTGCGCAACCTGCTCGTCAACGCGATCGAGCACGCCGAGGGCACGTCGGTCGAGGTGACGGTCGGCGCCGACGAGTACGCGGTCGCGGTGACGGTGCGCGACCACGGCGTCGGGATGTCGACCCTCGAGGCCGCGCACGTGTTCGACCGGTTCTGGCGCGCGGACCCGGCGCGCGCCCGGACCACCGGCGGCACCGGGCTGGGCCTGGCGATCTCGCTCGAGGACGCTCACCTGCACGGCGGCTGGCTCGAGGCCTGGGGCCGCCCGGGCCGCGGTGCGTGCTTCCGGCTCACGCTGCCGCGCCGCGCGGGCATCCGCCTGACCGACTCGCCCCTGCCCCTCGTGCCCGACGACGCCGAGCCCCAGCCCGTCATCGCGCCGGTCGTCCGCCCGAGCACCGACCCCGCCGCGCTCCCGGAGCTCGACGACGAGGCACCCACCGACGTCCGCCAGGAGGTCCGATGAGATCCCGCGTGCGCGGCGCGTTGCTCGCGGTCGCCGTCCTGCTGCTGGCTGCCTGCACCTCGATCCCGACGTCGGGGCCGGTCGTGCGCAGCGACATCGTCGTGAGCGACGAGGGTCCCGCCGCACCCCTGCCCGAGGGCCCGCAGCAGGGCGCAGGCCCGACGGACATCGTGCAGAGCTTCCTCATCGCCGGCGCGAACGGCTTCAGCGACGAGTTCGTGACGGCGCGGGAGTACCTCGCGGGCGAGGCGCGCCAGGCGTGGCAGCCGCTCGCGGGCGTCGTCGTCGCCGGCGCGCTCACGTACACGACCACGTCCGAGACGCAGGTGACGGTCGACGTCCCGGTTCTCGCCCGGGTCGACGGCGACGGCCGGTACACCGAGGCGCCGCCCGACGCGCGTGAGTCGGTCACGTACGACCTGGTGCGCAACTCCGACGGGGAGTGGCGCATCTCCGGCGTGCCCGACGGGCTGGTGCTGCCCAAGGTCGTGTTCGACGCCCGGTTCCGGAGTGCGGCGATCTACTTCCTCTCGGCCGACGAGACGTTCCTGGTGCCCGAGACGCGGTGGCTCCCGGAGGACAAGCTGGCCACGCACGTGATGAAGGCGCTCCTCGCGGGGCCGTCGCCCTGGCTGCGCGACGCGGTCACGACCGCGATCCCGGACGGCACCCAGCTCAAGCCCGAGGCCGTGGTCATCGCCCCCGACGGCACCGCCGAGGTGGGCCTCGAGCCGCAGGCCGCCGTCCTGGCGGCCGCCCGCAAACTGTTCCTGGCCCAGATCACCGCGAGCCTCATGCCGTTGCCGGGTGTCGGCTCGGTCCAGGTCACGACGGGAGACGTGATCCTCGAGGGTCCCGCGACCCTCGAGCAGGGCTCCGGCCCGGAGGTCCCGCTCGAGATGCTGCAGGCGGATCAGCTCGTCGCGCTGCAGGGTGCGCAGGTCGAGCGGGTCGACGGCGTGCGCTCGCTCGAGGGGCTCGGCGTGCGGTTCCCCGCACGCGACGAGTCCGGCGCGGTCCGGGTCGGGATCTCGCACGGGTCGGCGCTCGTGACGCTGCCGCAGAACGGCAAGGACAGCGCGACGTTGCTCACCGGCGACGACCTGGTCGCGCCGTCGGTCGACAGGTTCGGCTGGGCGTGGACGGCGACCACCGCGGACGGGCTGCTCGGGGTCCGCGAGGGGAGCGACCCGGTCGTCGTGAAGGCCGACTTCCTGCAGGGGCGCGAGGTGCGCTCGGTGCGCGTCGCGCGGGACGGCGCGCGGATCGCCGTGATCTCGTCGGGCGCGGACGGTGTCGCGATCGACGTGGGGGCCGTGGTCCGGGACGCCAAGGGCGCGCCGCAGCAGATCGGCGAGGTGATCCGCGCGGGGGCCGCGCTCACGGATGCGACCTCGCTCGTGTGGAGCGACGAGTCGACGCTCGCCGTCATCGGGCGCAGCGGGGCGGGCGTCACCGTCCACAAGGTGCCGGTGTCCGGGCCGACGATCGCGCTGCCCGAGGTCGCCGACGTCGAGTCCGTCGCGAGCGCGCGGGTGCTGTACGTCTCGACGACGACGGGTGAGCTGCGGCGCTTCGTGACGAGCTGGGTCACCGTCCCCGGCGTGCAGGACGTGCTCGACCCGAGCTACCCCGGCTGAGGTCCGTCCACAGATCGGTGCCGGCAGCTCCGCGGCCCCGCGCCGCGGGCCAGGCTGGTGCCGTGGACGTGCGCAGGTGGTGGACGGAGCTCGTCGGGCTCGTGCTGCCGGTCGCGTGCGCCGGCTGTGGCCTCGAGGACGACCCGTGGTGCGCGACGTGCCGCGCGCTGCTCGGCCCCGCACGCCGGTGCGAGCAGCGCGCGGGCCGGCTCGACCTCATGGGCGCACCCGGCGCGCTGCCGGTCTGGTGCCTGGCGGACGCGGTCGGGCCCGTGAGGGCCGCGGTCGTCGCGTGGAAGGACCGCGGCCGGCTCGACCTCACGCGCGCGTTCGAAGCCGCGCTCGCCGACGCGGCGCGGAGCCTCGTCGGACCGCTCGGGCCGGGACCGGTGCTCGTCGTCGCGGCCCCGTCGACGCCCGCGTCACGACGCCGGCGCGGTGGCAACCTCGTCGACGCGCTCGCTGCGGCAGTCGCACGCGGACTGGACCACGCGGGCTGCCGTGCGGAGGCCGTGCCCGTGCTCGCGCGCCGCGGTGGCGACCAGGTGGGGCTCGGGACGCGGGCGCGCTGGCTCAACCTCGACGGGCACGTGCGCGTCCGCCGGCGGGCCGCCGCGTCGGTCCAGGGTCGTCGCGTCGTCCTCGTCGACGACGTCCTCACGACGGGCGCGACTCTCGCTGCGTGCCGCACCGCGCTGGAGGCCACGGGAGCTGTCGTCGTCGGGGCTCTGACGCTCGCGTCCACCCCGCCGCCGGGGGCCGTGGCTGAGAAAGTGCGGAGAACTGACTGTGGATCGGGTGCCGGAGTGGTCGCTGGAGCGGTTGCGGGGCTAGCGTGGGAGTCCGAGCCGACCGCACCACGTCGCCGGCCCCGCGAGGGGTGAGGCGAACGGGGTGCAGGAGGAGGTGATGCTGCCAAGGCGCCCCGCAGGGGCGACGCAAGCACCAGGACCAGTGGCGGGCAGCGACCCGCCCTCACCTCCCAGGAGGCTCACATGGAGATTGTGGTTGCCGGCCGGCACACCGAGGTACTGCCCAAGTACCGCGCCTTCGTCGAGCAGAAGCTCGCCAAGGTCGAACAGCTGGCCCCCCGCGCGCAGCGGATCGACGTCCTCGTCTCGCACGAGTCCAACCCTCGACAGGCCGACAGCAGCGAACGCGTCGAGCTCACCGTCGTCGACAAGGGACCCGTGATCCGCGCTGAAGCGTGCGCCGACGACCGGTACGCCGCCCTCGACCTCGCGCTCGCGAAGCTGCTCGAGCGCCTGCGTCGGACGCGCGACCGGCGCAAGGACCACCGCAACCACACTCCGCTGACGCCCGTGGACGTCCGCCCGCCCGAGCCCGAGCCGGACCTCGACGTCGAGGCGCCGTCCGCCGACGGCACGGTCGAGCACACGCTCGGCGACTCACCCGTGCTCATCCGCGAGAAGCTCCACGAGGCGCACCCCATGACGATCGACGACGCGCTCTACGAGATGGAGCTCGTCGGCCACGACTTCTTCCTCTTCGTGGACGCCGAGACCGCGCAGCCGTCGGTGGCCTACCGGCGCCGCGGGTGGAGCTACGGCGTCATCAAGCTCGACACCCCCGTCGGGGCGCCCATCACCGAGGCGGCTGCCGCCCGCTGACCTGCTGCAGCGCGACGCCCGGCCGGACGTTCCGGCCGGGCGTCGTCACGTCTCCTGGCGGCGGCGGACCAGGTACGCCGTCTCGGCGGTGTTGCCGGCCAGCTCGATGGCCCGGTCGTAGGCCGCCCTCGCCTCGTCGGTCCGACCGAGGCGACGCAGCAGGTCCGCGCGAGTGGCGTGGAAGGCGTGGTAGCCGTCGAGCGGCAGGGCGTCCACGAGCGCGAGGGCGACCTGCGGGCCGTCGAGCTCGGCGACCGCGATCGCCCGGTTGAGGCGCACGACCGGCGAGGGGTCGAGGCGGAGCAGCTGGTCGTAGAGCGCGAGCACCTGCCTCCAGTCCGTGCTGCGGCCGTGGGTGTGCACCGCGTTGATCGCCGCCAGGACCTGGTAGCGGCCGGGCGCCTGGCCGGAGGCGAGCCGCTCGCGGACCAGCGCGTGCCCCTCACCGATGAGCTCGCGGTCCCACAGGGTGCGGTCCTGCTCTCCGAGCAGGACCAGCTCGCCGGTGGGCGACACCCGCGCGGGCCGGCGCGCCTCCGTCAGCAGCATGAGCGCCAGCAGCCCGGCGACCTCGCCGTCGGCCGGCACGAGCTCTCGGACCAGCCGCGTCAGCCGGATGGCCTCGGCGGTCAGGTCGCTGCGGACCGGCTGCGTCCCGGGGCTCGTCGCGAGGTAGCCCTCGTTGAAGATCAGGAAGAGCACGGCGAGCACCCCCGTGAGCCGTGCCGGGAGGTCCTCGCGCAGCGGCACGCCGTAGGGGATGCGCGCGGCCGCGATCTTCCCCTTCGCGCGCGTGATCCGCCGGGCCATCGCGGCCTCCTGGACGAGGAACGCGTGGGCGATCTCGGGCACGGTGAGCCCGCCGACCATGCGCAGCGTCAGCGCGACGCGCGACTCCATCGCGAGCGCGGGGTGGCAGCAGGTGAAGACGAGACGCAGGCGGTCGTCGTCGATCGCGCCCAGCGGTTCCGGTGTCCCGACGAGCATCACTGCCTCCCGGTGCTTGCCTTCTCGTCGCGACTCGCGCCGGAGCCGGTCGATGGCCCTGCGCTGCGCCGTCGTGGTCAGCCACGCGCCGGGGTTCGGCGGGACGCCGTCGACGGGCCACCGCTCGACGGCGGTCGCGAACGCCTCCGCGGCCATCTCCTCGGCGAGGTCGAGGTCGCGGAAGCGTCGGGCCAGGTTTGCGACGACCCGTGCCCACTCCTGCCTGTGGACCCGGGTGAGCACGTCGTCGACGTCGGTCATCCGGCGAGGAACGGCCGCAGCTCGAGCCTCCGGTTGCACGCCTTCGAGCCCGCCGCGGCGAGGCGGAGCGCCACGTCCAGGTGCGGGGCCTCGATGATCCAGAAGCCGGCGACGTGCTCCTTGCTCTCCAGGTACGGGCCGTCGGTGAGCAGTGGCTCTGCACCCCGGCCGTCGATGACGGTGGCCGCGTCGGGGCCCGCGAGGCCACCCGCGAACACCCAGTGGCCGTCGGCCCGGAGCTGGTCGTTGAACACGTCGATCGCCGCCATCTCCGCGTCGTCGGCGAGCTCGGTCGAGTCGGAGAGCACGGACACCAGGTACTGCACCATCGGGATCATCTCCTGTCGTCGTGGGCCGGTGCGGCCCTTCACCCGTACGACGAGCCGTGCGTGGGTGATCGGACATCCGCCGACGATTCTGCTGCCTCGGGGCGGTCGGCGTCGGCTCTGGGCGTGGGGATCTCGCGGTGGTCGTCGCCGTTGCGGCGGGCGGGTGCGCCCGGTCGTCGTGCGGGAGCGCCGAGTCGTCGTCGGTCTCGTCGTACCGGTCCACCGGCCTCGTGGTCGTCCTGCGTCTCGGTTCGCCCCGCGGTCAGCCTGGTCGTGTCGGTGCTGGACGGCAGGATGAGGCGCATGGTCGCAGCCCCCTCCGAGCGCTACTCGCTGTCGCAGGCCCGTCGTATCGCCCTGCGCGCGCAAGGGTTGGCGGTGCCGCGCGCTGCGCGCACGGGTCCGGCGACGATGCGGCACTTCCAGCAGGTCGTGGACCGGCTCGGGCTGCTGCAGATCGACTCGGTCAACGTCCTGGCCCGCGCTCACCTCATGCCCGCGTACTCGCGGCTCGGGCCGTACGACACCGCGCTGCTCGACCGTGCGGCAGGCGCGGCGCCGCGCCGGCTCGTCGAGGCGTGGGCGCACGAGGCGTCGTTCGTCCCGCCCGAGACGTTCCGGCTGCTCGAGTGGCGTCGCCGCGCCTACCGCACGGAGGCGTGGGGCGGGATCGCCTCGGTCCCGAGCGAGCGCGCGGCGGTGCTGGACGAGGTCCGCTCCCTCGTGGCGGAGCACGGGCCGATCTCCGCCGCGCGCGTGCACGACCTCATGGAGGAGGCACCGCCCCGCAGCAGCACCGAGTGGGGATGGAACTGGACGGAGGCCAAGCGCGCCCTCGAGTACCTGTTCTTCGTCGGTGAGGTCACCTCCGCGGGCCGCAACGGCGCGTTCGAGCGCCGGTACGACCTCACGTCACGGGTGCTGCCGGCGGACGTGCTCGCCCGACCCGTGCCCGACGACGCGGATGCGGTGCGTGAGCTCGTCGCGATCGCCGCGCGGGCGCACGGCATCGGCTCGCAGCGCTGCCTCGGCGACTACTTCCGCATCAAGCAGGCCCGCGTCGAGCCCGCGGTCGCCGATCTGGTCGACGAGGGTGTCCTCGTGCCCGTGCAGGTCGAGGGCTGGCGGCGCCACGTGTACCGGCACCGCGACGCGACCCTGCCGAGGCGTGCCACGGGCGCCGCGCTGCTGAGCCCGTTCGACCCGCTCGTCTTCGAGCGCCGTCGGCTCGAGGAGCTGTACGGGCTGCGCTACCGCATCGAGATCTACGTGCCCGCGCACCTGCGCGTGTGGGGCTACTACGTGCTGCCGTTCCTCCTGGGGGAGTCGATCGAGGCGCTCGTCGACCTCAAGGCGGACCGCAAGGACCGCGTGCTGCGCGTGCACGGCGTCCACCGGGCACCGGCGCCCGCACGCTCCGCGGCGACCGACGCGACGGTCGTGGAGGCGCTCGTGGCCGAGCTCGCGCTCATGGCGCAGTGGCTCGGGCTCGAGGACGTGGTCGTCGCGGATGCCTCCGGTGCGCTCGTCGGCGACCTCGCAGCCGCCCTGCACCACGCGGTCCGAGCGGCCTGACGCAGCGTCCGGGCTGTTCACGGGTGGCGGAATCCGCTCACAGGGACGCGGATGCGCACCCAGGTCCGTCAGGCTCGCCTACGATGGTCGGGCCCGGCCGTGCGGTCGGTCATCCACGCCGCCCCAGCGCCGCAGGCGCGAGGGGTGAGAACACGTCGGGAGTCATGCGTGCCAGCGATCCTCGAGAAGGTCCTCCGTCTCGGTGAGGGCCGGATCCTCAAGAAGCTGTCGGGCATCGCCCAGCAGGTCAACGCCCTGGAGGACAGCTTCACGTCGCTCTCCGACGCCGAGCTGCGCGAGGAGACGGACCGCTTCAAGGCCCGGCTCGCCGAGGGCGAGACGCTGGACGACATCCTCGCCGAGGCCTTCGCGGCCGTCCGTGAGGCGTCGCGTCGCACCCTGGGTCAGCGGCACTTCGACGTCCAGCTCATGGGCGGTGCGGCCCTGCACCTCGGCAACATCGCGGAGATGAAGACCGGTGAGGGCAAGACGCTCGTCGCCACCGCGCCGGCCTACCTCAACGCGTTGTCCGGCAAGGGCGTGCACGTCGTCACGGTCAACGACTACCTCGCCAGCTACCAGTCCGAGCTCATGGGCCGTGTCTTCCGCTTCCTGGGTCTGACCAGCGGCGTCATCCTGTCGAGCCAGAACCCGAGCGAGCGGCGCGAGCAGTACGCCGCCGACATCACGTACGGCACGAACAACGAGTTCGGGTTCGACTTCCTGCGCGACAACATGGCGTGGAGCACCGACGAGCTCGTCCAGCGCGGCCACAACTTCGCGATCGTCGACGAGGTCGACTCGATCCTCATCGACGAGGCCAGGACCCCGCTGATCATCTCGGGCCCCGCCTCAGGTGACACGAACCGCTGGTACGCGGAGTTCGCCAAGGTCGTCCGCCGGCTCAAGGCCGAGGTGGACTACGAGGTCGACGAGAAGAAGCGCACGGTCGGCGTGCTGGAGCCCGGCATCGAGCGCGTCGAGGACTACCTCGGCATCGAGAACCTGTACGAGTCCCTGAACACGCCGCTGATCGGGTTCCTCAACAACGCCATCAAGGCGCAGGAGCTGTTCAAGCGCGACAAGGACTACGTCGTGATGAACGGCGAGGTGCTCATCGTCGACGAGCACACCGGCCGCATCCTGCCGGGCCGTCGCTACAACGAGGGCATGCACCAGGCGATCGAGGCGAAGGAGGGCGTGGCCATCAAGGCCGAGAACCAGACGCTCGCCACGATCACGCTGCAGAACTACTTCCGCCTCTACACCAAGCTCTCGGGCATGACCGGTACGGCCGAGACCGAGGCCGCCGAGTTCCAGGGCACCTACGAGCTCGGCGTCGTGCCGATCCCCACCAACCGGACGATGCAGCGCATCGACCAGCGCGACTTCGTCTACAAGAGCGAGGACGGCAAGTTCGACGCCGTCGTCGCGGACATCGTCGAGCGGCACGCGAAGGGCCAGCCCGTCCTGGTCGGCACGACGAGCGTCGAGAAGAGCGAGCTGCTCTCGAGCAAGCTCAAGAAGCAGGGCGTGCCGCACGAGGTGCTCAACGCCAAGCAGCACCAGCGTGAGGCCGCAGTCGTCGCGCAGGCCGGGCGCAAGGGCGCCGTCACGGTCGCGACCAACATGGCCGGCCGTGGCACCGACATCATGCTCGGCGGCAACGCCGAGTTCATGGCGGTCGCCGACCTCGCCGCGCGCGGCCTGGACCCGGCCGAGAACCCGGACGAGTACGAGGCCGCGTGGCCCGACGCGCTCGAGAAGGCCAAGGAGGCCGTGCAGTCCGAGCACGACGAGGTCGTCGAGCTCGGCGGGCTGTACGTGCTCGGCACGGAGCGGCACGAGTCGCGCCGCATCGACAACCAGCTGCGTGGCCGGTCCGGCCGTCAGGGTGACCCGGGCGAGTCCCGGTTCTACCTGTCGATGCAGGACGACCTCATGCGCCTGTTCAACTCCGGCCTGGCCGAGTCGATGATGACGCGCGCGGGCTTCCCCGAGGACATGCCGCTCGAGTCGAAGATCGTGACGCGCGGCATCCAGTCCGCCCAGTCGCAGGTCGAGGCGCGCAACTTCGAGATCCGCAAGAACGTCCTGAAGTACGACGACGTGATGTCCCGCCAGCGTGTGGTCATCTACGAGCAGCGCCGCCGTGTGCTGGAGGGCGAGGACCTGCACGAGCAGGTCGGCCACTTCCGCACGGACGTGCTCACGGCGTACGTCGATGCCGCCACGGCCGAGGGCCGCCCGGAGGAGTGGGACCTCGAGGCGCTGTGGACCGCGCTGCGGGCCGTCTACCCCGTCAGCATCACGTCCGAGGAGGTCGTGGAGCAGGCCGGAGGCCCGACGCGGCTGTCGGCCGAGCTGCTGACGCGCGAGGTCCTCTCGGACGCCGAGCACGCCTACGCCGAGCGTGAGGAGCAGATCGGCTCGGAGAACATGCGCCAGCTCGAGCGGCGCGTGACGCTGTCCGTGCTGGACCGCAAGTGGCGCGAGCACCTCTACGAGATGGACTACCTCAAGGAGGGCATCGGCCTGCGCGCGATGGCCCAGCGCGACCCGCTCGTCGAGTACCAGCGCGAGGGCTACCAGCTCTTCAACGCGATGACGGACGCGATCAAGGAGGAGACGATCGGCTTCCTCTACAACCTCGAGGTCAAGGTCGAGGTCGCCGAGGAGGCGCCGGTCACCGCCGAGTCCGCCGCCCAGGTCGCGATGGCCTCGGGGGCTGCCGCCCAGCGTCTGATCGCCAAGGGGATCGACGGACCGACCGAGCGTGTGCCGCTGCAGTACACGGCCCCGTCGGCCGACGGGGACGGCGCGGTCGTCACGCGCGGCGACAAGCCGGGTGCGGCCGCCAAGCCGGTCGCGGCGGACGGTGAGAACCGCGAGGCCCGCCGCAAGGCCGCCAAGCAGGCCAAGCGCCGCTGACGTACCGCACCGGCTCGACCCGGTGCGCAGCGCCCTCGACCACCCCCGTTAGGGAGGTGGTCGAGGGCGCTGCGCTGCCCGGGCGAGGCCATTCGCTCTGCTACCGACCTCCCAGACCCGCCCCGCTCGTCCCACAGCCTGGTCGTCCCACAGCCTGGTCGCCCCGCCCTGCCTGGTCGCCCCACGCGCCCCCGGCGGCCGACCAGTGACTTTGACGCCGATGAGTGCGTTTGAATCCACTCGTCGGCGTGGAACTCACCAGTCGACGAGCGGGCCGCCGCCGCGAGACCGGTTGACGCGGGACCGGTTGCCGCGGGAGCGGCCGACGCGGATTCGGCATCGTCACGCCGGTTGGGACCGGCGTGGCGTCGACAGATCGGCGTGGCCTCGGACTGCGGCGTGGCGCTCGACCGACCTGGCGCAGCACGTCGGTCGAGCGTCAGCCGACCTCGAGCGACGTGGTGCGCCAGGTGCCTCTGTGCGTC
>Ga0182736_1002767_pt1 | contig 12653 bp, 13 predicted proteins | sample eDN5th30CKraftBY_FD_128882 | JGI IMG/M metagenome (GOLD analysis project Ga0182736, IMG submission 128882) | Enriched backyard soil microbial communities from Emeryville, California, USA - eDNA 5th pass 30_C Kraft BY (version 2) (version 2) | ecosystem: Environmental > Terrestrial > Soil >...
CGGGATTGAGGAACCGCTCGAACAGCAGCCCGAACCGCAGCGGATCGAGGTTGGTGATGGTCAGCGCCCAGGCGACCACGGACCCCGCCCCGGAGCCCCGGCCTGGCCCCACCGGCAGGGCGTGGGCCTTGGACCACTTGATGAAGTCCGACACGATCAGGAAGTAGCCGGAGAAGCCCATCGAGTTGATGACGCCGACTTCCCGCTCCAGCCGGTCCCAGTAGTCCTGCTCGGGGGCGGCCATGGGGGTGACGGCGAGCCGGGCCCGCAGGCCCTCGCGCGCCTGATGCGCCAGCTCGTCCGCCTCGCTGCGGCCGCCCACGGTGGGGAAGCTCGGCAGGATCGGATCGCACTTCTTCACCAGGAAGGCGCAGCGGCGAGCGATCTCGATGGTGCTGTCGCAGGCCTCGGGCAGATCGGCGAACAGCTTGCGCATCGCCTCGGCCGACTTGAAGCAGTGTTCGGCCGTGACCCGCCGCCGCTCAGTCTGGCCGAGGAAGGCGCCGTCGGAGATGCACAACAGGGCGTCATGCGCCCTATGCTGCCGCGCCTCGGCGAAATAGACGTCGTTGGTGGCCACGAGCGGCACGTCGTTGGCGTAGGCCCAGCCCACCAGCTCGGGCTCGGCCCGCTGTTCGGCCGGCATGCCGTGGCGCTGCAGCTCCACATAGAAGCGGTCGCCGAACACCTCATGCATGGCGTGGAGGGCCGCCGAACCTTCGGCGGACTTGCCGGCGGCGAACAGCGGGTCCACCGGGCCGTCCGGTCCGCCCGACAGGAGGATGAGCCCCTCGGACCGCTCGACCACCTCGGGCCAGGTCACCTGCGGCTCGGCCACGTCCTCGGCCGCGAGATAGGCCCGCGACGACAGGGCCATCAGATTGAGCCAGCCCGTCTCGTTCTGCGCCAGCAGCACGATGGTCGGGGTACGGGCCCAGCGTTCCGCGGGGCGGTCGCCGACCCCCGTCACCGGTAGGGCGCAGCCGATGATTGGCTGAACCCCCGCATCCTTCATGCTCTGGGAGAACTCCAGGGCGCCACAGAGGTTGGCCCGATCGGTCAGGCCCGCCGCCGGCATGCCCTGCTTGGCCGCCAGACCGCCGATCTTGCCGGCCTTGATCGCGCCTTCCAGCAGCGAATAGGCCGAACGCACCCTCAGATGGGCGAACTCCCCCCCCGCATCGGCAGAACCTGGGGGCGAGACTTCGACCATGGGCGTCCTTTCAGCGAATCATCAGGCCACCAGGCTGGCGGCCGCGCAGACCATCCAAACGAACCCTGTCACCGAAACAAGAGCCATCGAGTCGCGTGCAAACCGGATCATCAGCTCAGCCTCCATTTCGTACTGTGTTTGTTCTAATTCTTGTTTTGTTCCGCGTCAAGGGGTGGGCGGGGGAAGGCGACCGCCGGCTGGCGCAAACGGGAAGTTGCAAGCCGGCTGAGATATTTCGGCGCCGCAATACTTGTCGGCCGCCTTCCGGAAGGGTTTAATTCTACACTTCTTCTTGGCAGGACATTCGGCGATCGGCCTGAGCCTGACAGCGTAGTCCGCCGTTCCGCCTCACGAAAAAGCGCCCCCCGCGATGGCGGGAGGCGCTCATTTTTCGCTCTGGAAATGCAGCCGGTCAGGCGCCGGGGCGGCTCACATTGGTGGTGACTCCGGCCTTCATGGTCGGGTCGCCGAGCACGGTCCCATCGGCCTTGGTCAGGCCCACGAACAGGCCGCCCTTCTTGCCGTCGCGCAAGGGAGCGATGAGGATAGTGGTCTTGTCGCCGGGGACGAGGCTGGTCCGCTTCCAGCCCTGGCGCTTCAAGTTGTTGGGGCTGTTGAGCTCTACGGACCAACGCTCCGGCTGACCGGCCGCGTTGGGCACATCGATCTCGATGAAGGCGTGAGGGTTGGTCCACTGGAACTCCGCCACGGTGCCCGTGATGTTCTTGGGCGCCTTCTGATCGAACATGGCGAACGAGTGGTGGGCCGAGGCGGCGCCGGCGGCGGCGATGACGACGGCGGCGGTCACGCCCGCGGCGATCTTGAACTTCATTGTTATCACTCCCAAAAGCGGTCTGCGCTGTATCGTTCTTTCAAGCTACGCACTAGACGTCGGTTACATATCCGGTACAGCTTGCATCCAGTCTGGCGCAAGATTGCCTCACCTTGGGGCGATAGGCGAGTCAAGAACAGTGCGGCCAATCAGGCCGCCCAGTAGCATGAGGTGAGGAGAAGATGGAATTGCGGCAAGCGCTTCTTGGCGCGGCTTTTAGTATCGCAGCCGCTATGGCGCTGCCGGCGATGGCGGCGGCCCCTGCCCCGCCGCCTGGACCGGACACCGGACCGGCGGCCCGGCCTAAGGGCCACTACGCGGCGCTCGACAAGCTGCCCGACTGGGGCGGGGTGTGGGTGTTCAAGTTCGCCACCGCCGAGGAGCGCGCCAAGCGCGAGAAGCCCCAGCCCAAGGGCAAATACCTGGCCCAGCTCAATGAGAACATTAAGCTGGCCGAGCAGAACAACGGCGAAACGCCGCGCACGCGCTCCTACTGCGCCGCGCCCGGCCTGCCCTACATCATGGGCGTGGGCCAGTATCCCATGGAGTTCCTGTTCACCCCCGGCCGCGTGACCACCCTGCACGAGGCCTGGACCGGGCAGCGCCGCATCTTCACCGACGGGCGCAAGCACCAGCCCGAGGATGAACTCGACCCCAGCTTCTACGGCGACTCCATCGGCCACTGGGAAGGCGACGTGCTGGTGGTCGACACCATCGGCTTGAAGGCCGAGACCGATATCGCCGTCGGCCTGAAGCACAGCGAGAAGATGCGGGTCCAGGAGCGGATCTATCTCGACCCGAAGGACCCCAACACCCTGATCGACGACATGGTGATCACCGATCCGGAGGCGCTGGAGAAACCGTTCCACCAGACCTTCAAATACAGCCGCCGGCGCGACATCGATCTCTTGGAGTTCGTCTGCGCCGAGAACGAGCGTAACGCCCTCAATGAAAAGGGGCTGGCCGGCTCGGATCACGACTAGGGACTACGACGAGAAGACGACAAGAGCGCCGGCATGGCCGGGCGCGGGGAGATCGCCGGCCGGCGGCCTCCCCGAACGCCCGGCCCCAAAGGATCGGCGCCGAGGATAGGATCAGGAGGACCAGGACGTGCGTCGTGCATTTGCATCTGCGCTGCTGAGCGCGTTCGCCTTAAGTCTCGCCCAGCCCGCGCTGGCGGCGGCCCCGGCAGCCCCGCCCCGGGGGCCCGACACCGGCCCCGCCGCCCGGCCGAAGGGCGGGTATGAGGCCCTCAACAAACTGCCGGACTGGGGCGGGGTGTGGATCACCAAGTTCCTGCCCCCCGCCGAACGCGCCACCCGCGAACGGCCACATCCGAAGGGGAAGTATGCGGAGGCGCTGAAGGAGGCGATCCGCCTTGCCGACCTCAACAACGGCGAGACGCCGCGCACGCGCTCGTACTGCGCCGCCCCGGGCCTGCCAGGCATCATGGGCACCGGCCAGTATCCCATGGAGTTCCTGTTCACCCCCGGCCGGGTGACCAGCCTGCACGAAGCCTGGACCGGCGAGCGGCGCATCTTCACCGACGGCCGCAAGCACCCGCCTGAAGACGACCTCGACCCCAGCTTCTACGGCCATTCGATCGGCCACTGGGAGGGGGACGTGCTGGTGGTCAACACCGTAGGGATGAAGACCGACACCACCATCGCGACAGGGATCGGCCACAGCGACAAGATGGCGGTCGACGAGCGAATCTATCTCGACCGGGCCGATCCCGACACCCTGGTGGTGGACATGGTGATCACCGACCCGGAGGCGCTGGAGAAGCCCTTCAAGACTCAGTACCGCTACGGCCGCCGCCGCGACATCGACCTGCTCGAGTTCTACTGCGCCGAGAACGAGCGCAACGCCCTGAACGAAAAGGGCCTCGCGGGCACGGATCACGACTGACGGCCCCTCCCCCGTCTGCGGGGGAGGTCGAGAAGGCGGCTCTATCGCGTCGCCGGGGCCGCCGCCGGCCGCGGGGGCAGGTCGTTGGCGATCACCCGGCGCTGGAACTTCCAGCGACCGTTCTCCTTGCGCAGCACATCCTCGTAGTGGCCGGCGCCGAGCACGGTGGAGCGGCCGTCACGAAGTCCGATGGTTTCCCAATAGGCCCCGCCCGTCGCCCGGTCCCCTTCGATCTTGAAGGACAGGTTGGTGACCACATGCAGGGTGGTGATCTCCCCGGGCGCAGGGGCGGGCCGCGGCGGCGCTGGCGCTTCCCCTGGCGCGGGAGGGGGCGGCGGCCGGGGCGTGCTGAAGTTCTTCTCGATGGCGGCCGGGCCCTTGATCGTATTGCCGCCGGTGACGAGTTCGCCGTCAGCGGTGAAGGTCTCGGCGTAGGCCTTCCAGTTGCGGCCATCGAGGGCGCGGGGATAGTCGCCGGTGAGCAGTTGCTGGATAGCGATGCGATCTTCGACCGCTCGGAGCCGCGCCGCGAGCGACTCCGCCGCCGGCGCTGGGCTGGCCGCCAGGGCCCCCGCGGCCGTGCAGGCCAGCATCAGGATGGATTTCATGGAAAAGGCCTCCCGCTTCTCGTTGAGACATCAAGCTCAACGCCGCGGGAGGCCCCTGGTCAATAGACTGCGGTGTCAGGCCCTGAAGGGCCCCTCGCCCCTATTCCGCCTTGGTGCAGACCGCGACCAGCTTGTGGCCGTCGGGGCAGCGGGCGTAGGCCGCGTAGGCGTTGGGCGCGAAGGGACGCGGACCGGGGGCGCCCTCGTCCGTGCCGCCGTTGGCCATGGCCTGCTTGTGGAACTCGTCGATGGCGGCGCGGTTGGGCGCCTGGAAGCCGACGGTCAGGCCGTTGGCCTTGGTGGCCGGCTGGCCGTCCGCGGGGCGGGAGATAAAGAACTCCGGCGCGTCGACCCCGTACATGGAGGAGTTCTCCATATCGTGCAGCCGCTTGATGCCCAGCGGCGCCAGGGTGGCGTCATAGAACTGGCGGGACTTTTCGAGGTCGTTCGTTCCCACGAACAGGTGGCTGTAGATGGCCATGGCTTGGTCTCCCTATGGCGTTTGGAAAATCAGTCTTTCTTGTTCTCGGGCGTCCACGGCGAGGTGGCCCGGTAAGGCACGTCGATATGGGTCACATGCACCCGGTGCAACGCGCCGTTCTTGACCTTGAAGAACTCCATCACGTGGAAGGTGTGCGGGGTCTTGAAACTGGCGCTCGCCGGCGTGCCGTCGGCCAGCTTGTAGTTGATCACCCGGGAGTCGTGATCGAGGAAGACGCGGGCGAAGACGATGCCCTTCTCCTCGTCGACCAGCGGGAAATCCCGTTCGCGCAGGGCGTTGTCGAAGAGATAGCGGCCGGTCTTGAACTGCTCCTCGCAGCCCTGGCGATAGGTGGCCACCGGGCTGTCCGTGACGCCGCAGGTGACGGTGCCGTTGTCGTTGCGCCGGGAGTCGGGGGTGAAGTGGGTGAATATCTTGCCGTCGTTGAGTTGCAGGGTGGAGAAGTAGCCGTCGGCCAGATCGATCATGCGGGCGCGCGGGGTGCGCTCGGCCACCGGCACGGACTGGTACATCTCAGGGAAATGCTGCAGGTCCGCCGGGCTGTTGCCGCCGGGGGTCGCCGGATTGATCACCGCCGGCCGGGGCCGCCAGATGTGCTCGATCTCGGTGATTTTCTTGTCCACCACCCTGATGCGCAGGCTGTACCAGCAGGGGATGCCGTTGATCTCGATCACGCCCATGTAGGCGGCCTGACCGGTGGAGGGATCGGCGATGGTCAGGTCCTGCGCGGACGTCCCCTTGCCAGTGATCACCGCCCAGGCGCCGTCGCCGAGCTTCATCTCGACGTTGTTCTCGGTGAACATCACGTGGGCGGCGAGCGGCAGGCGCCGCGGATCCTTGGCCACGAAGGCCTTCATGTAGTCATCGACGATGGCGACCAGACAGGCCCGGTCGCAGGACACCATCGGCGAGGCGTTGAGGCCCCGCCCGGCGTTGTTCTCTCCCGCCTGGAGCGGACCGGAAAAGGCTGCAAGCGCGCCCAGCAGCGCCGCGGCGCCGGCCAACAGAGTCCGCATCTTCATGTCCGTTCGTGTCTCCCGCCCACGCTTCTTTATTTGGCTCTTCGATCCCATACCGCATGGAGTGGCGCAAGGCCGGCTCGCGGGTTAAGATTTGCCTCTACGGGGAACGCCCCGAGCCGTTGGACGAGGAACGCCATGAAGCGCCTGCTCGCTACCGCCCTGTTCGCCAGCCTGCTTACGGTTCCGGCCCATGCCGCGCTGCCGGTGGGCACGAAGGCGCCGACTTTCACCGCCACCGCCTCGATGGGCGGCAAGGAGTTCAAGTTCGACCTCGCCCAGCAGCTGAAGAAGGGCCCTGTGGTGCTCTACTTCTACCCGGCGGCGTTCACCCCCGGCTGCACCCTGGAAGCGCACCAGTTCGCCGACGCCACCGACGAGTTCAAGGCGCTGGGCGCCACGGTGATCGGCGTCTCCGCCGACGACATCGAGAAGCTGAACAAGTTCTCCCTGACAGAGTGCCGCTCCAAGTTCGCCGTGGCGGCCGACGCCGACAAGTCGATCATGAAGTCCTACGACTCGGTGCTGACCGCCCGGCCGGAACTGGCCAACCGCACCTCCTACGTCATCACCCCGGACGGCAAGGTCGCCTACGCCTATTCCGACATGAAGGCCGACCAGCACGTGGCCAACACTCTGGCGGCGGTGAAGGCCTGGAAGACGGCGAAGAAGTAGGGTCCGTTCCCCCTTCTCCCCTTGCGGGAGAAGGGTCCCCTCCCTGCCGACCTCACCCCTTCGGGCGCGCCTCCAGGTGGCCGTCCCTGATCTCGAACACCCGATCCATGTAGCTGGCGAGCTCCAGGTTGTGGGTGGCGATCAGCGCGCCCACGCCTTCACGGCGCACCAGCTCGAACAGGGACTTGAACACCGCCGCCGAGGTGACGGGATCGAGGTTGCCGGTGGGCTCGTCCGCCAGCAGCAGGCGCGGGTTGTTGGCCAGCGCCCGGGCGATGGCCACCCGTTGCTGTTCCCCGCCCGAGAGCTGGGCCGGCTGATGCTCCAGCCGCTCGGCGAGGCCGAGGCCCGTCAGCAGGTCCCGCGCCCGCTTGCGCGCCTCCGCATTACTCTTGCCCGCGATGTTCTGCGGCAACGCCACGTTGTCGAGGGCCGAGAACTCCGGCAGCAGGTGGTGGAATTGATAGACGAAGCCGATGGCGCGCAGGCGCAGCTTGGTGCGCGCCCGGTCGCCCATGCCGGTCGTGTCCACCCCCTCGATCGACACCTTGCCGGCGGTGGGACGCTCCAGTAGGCCTGCCGCGTGCAACAGGCTGGACTTGCCCGACCCGGACGGCCCGATCAGGCCCACGATCTCGCCGGGGCGCACCTCCAGGTCGGCGCCCTTCAGCACTTCCAGCAGGCGGTCGCCGGACGGATAGCTGCGGCGCAGACCCTCCAGCTTCAGGACGGGGGGGTCACTCATAGCGAAGCGCCTCCACCGGATCGAGCCGCGAGGCCCGCCACGCCGGGAAGATGGTGGCGAGGAAGCTCGCCAGCAGCGACCAGAAGCTGATCAGCGCCACTTCGCTCAGCTCCAGCTTCGCCGGGATGCGCGATAGGAAATAGGTGTCGGGGCTGAACACCGCGACGCCGGTCACCGCCTCGACGATGGACTGGATGGGATCGATGTAGATGACGAACAGGGCGCCGATCAGAAGGCCGGCGATGGTGCCGAACACGCCGATGGAGGCGCCCGACATGAAGAAGATGCGCATCACCGAGCCCTGCGTGGCCCCCATGGTGCGCAGGATGGCGATGTCCCGCCCCTTGTTCTTCACCAGCATGACGAGGCCGGAGATGATGTTCATCGCCGCGATGGCCACGATCAGCAGCAGGATCAATCGCATGGTGGACCGCTCCACCTGCAGGGCGTTGAAGAAGCTCTGATCCCGGTCGCGCCAGTCGGTGACGATGGCGCCGGGGCCGGCCGCCGCCTCGATCTGCGGGCGCAGCTCGTGCAGCCGGTCGGGGTCGTCGACCTTCAGCTCGATGTTGTCGATGAAGCCTTCGCGGCCGAGGAAGAGCTGGGCCTGCTCCAGGGGCATGTAGATGTAGACGGCGTCGTACTGACTCATGCCCACGCTGAAGATGCCGCCCACGGTATAGGCCTTCTGGCGCGGCGAGGTGCCGAAGGCCGTTGCGCCGCCCTCTGGCGAGACGATGGTGACGGCGTCGCCGGCGCGGACCCCCAGCATCTCGGCCAGCCGGGCGCCAAGCAGCACCATGTCGCCGCCGTATTCCCCCTCGCCGTAGCCTTTGAGGGAGCCGTCCTTCAGGTTGTTCGCCACCAACGGGGTCGCCGCGACGTCCGCTCGGGTCACGCCCCGGATGATGGCGCCGGTCACCTGAGCCGGGCCGATGGCCAGCCCTTGGGATTCCACCACAGGCATGACCGAGACCACCCCCGGCGTCTTCTTCAGCCGCGCGATCAGGTCGTCGCGGCCGGGGCCGTTGATCATCGGTCCCGACACATAGGCATGGCCGTTGAAGCCGAGGATCCGCGACAAGAGTTCGATGCGGAACCCGTTCATCACCGACATGACGATGATCAGGGTCGCCACCGCCAGGGCGATGCCGATGAAAGAGATGACGGAGATCAGCGCCACCCCGCCGTTCTTGCGCTTGGTGCGCAAGTACCGCCAGGCGACGGCGCGTTCCCAGCCGGAGAAGGCGTGAGCGCTCACGCGCCCAGCACCCTCAGGGCGTCGGCCATCGGCAGGTTCTGGCGCTCGCCGGTGGCGCGGCGCTTCACCTCCACCGTGCCTTCGGCGAGGCCACGGGGGCCGATGATCAGCTGCCAGGGCAGGCCGATCAGATCCATGGTGGCGAACTTGGCGCCGGGGCGGTCGTCGCCATCGTGATAGAGGGGTTCGCGCCCGGCCGCCGTCAGGGCCTTGTAAGCCTCGTCGCAGGCGGCGTCGGTGGCCGCATCGCCGGGGCGCATGTTGATGATGCCGACGCCGAAGGGCGCCACGGCGTCGGGCCAGATCACCCCGGCCTCGTCATGGCTGGCCTCGATGATGGCGCCCAGCAGACGCGACACGCCGATGCCGTAGGAACCCATCTGCGCCGGGCGCTCCACCCCGTCAGGGCCGGCGATCAGGGCCTTCATCGGCTTGGAGTATTTTTCGCCGAAATAGAAGATGTGGCCGACCTCGATGCCCCGGGCGGACAGACGCTTGTCCTCGGGCGCCTCGGCCTCGAAGCGGGCCTGATCGTGCATCTCCTCGGTGGCGGCGTAGAGGCTGGTGCGCTGCTCCACGAGGGGCAGCAGGTCGCCGTCCCAGTCCACGTCCGGTCCAGGCGCGCCCATTTCCACGAGGTCGGCGTGGCAGAACACCTGGCTCTCGCCAGTCTCGGCCAGGACGATGAATTCGTGCGACAGGTCCCCCCCGATCGGGCCGGTGTCGGCGCGCATCGGCACCGCCTTCAGCCCCAGACGGGCGAAGGTGTTGAGATAGGCCACGAACATGCGGTTGTACGACCGCCGCGCCCCCGCCTCGTCCACGTCGAAGCTATAGGCGTCCTTCATCAGGAACTCACGGCCTCGCATGACGCCAAAGCGGGGGCGCTGCTCGTCCCGGAACTTCCACTGGATGTGATAGAGGTTCTTGGGCAGGTCCTTGTAGGAGCGCACCCCGGCCCGGAAGATCTCGGTGATCATCTCCTCGTTGGTCGGCCCGTACAGCAGCTCCCGCTCGTGGCGATCGGTGATGCGCAGCATCTCCGCCCCGTAGTCGTCGTAGCGGCCGCTCTCGCGCCACAGGTCGGCCAGCTGCAGGGTGGGCATAAGCAGCTCCACCGCACCGGCCCGGTCCATCTCCTCGCGGACGACCTGCTCGATTTTCTTCAGCACCCGGTAGCCCAGGGGCAGCCAAGCGTAGATGCCCGCCGCCTCCTGCCGGATCATCCCCGCGCGCAGCATGATGCGGTGCGAGACGATCTGCGCCTCCGCAGGGGTTTCCTTCAGTACGGGCAGGAAGAAACGCGACAGGCGCATGGGTCACCGGAACGGCCAAGGGTCCGTGTTCTTAGCTGCGCCGCGGACAGAAAAGAAGGGCTGCGCGGAGATCGCACAACCCTTCAGTTCGCCACCGGGACTCACAGGGCCGGCAACACTCGCCGGCTCGTCATCAACATCGCCCGAACTGCCGATCCGGCGCTCCACCGACGGCCCCGCCGCCCGGAAAAACGGCGAAACGCCTGCGCCGTGGGCGCCAGGGCCATCGGTCGGCTCAAAATGCAGGCGCACGATCCGCTGGACTTCGCCGCGGGGGTTTCGTTATTCGCGCTGAGCGGAGCCAAGGCGGCCCCCCATTTTCAGATCGGCTTCGGATTGAATCAGGACGACCCCACTTGCGTCTATGGCGCGCCGCCCGTGGAACTGGCGACCGTGCCGTTGGGCGCCGTCCAGGTTTCGCCCCTGGTTCCAAACGCCGCCGCGCTTGAAGACATGCCCCCCGCCAGCCTGTCGGGGGCGATCCTCGCCGCTCCGCCGGGTACGCTGGAGCGCCGTTACGCCTTCGCCCTGGCCTTGAGGGCTCTGCAGCCCGGCGCGCCCTTGCTTGCCATGGCCCCCAAGGAAAAGGGCGGCTCGCGCATCGGCAAGGAGCTGGAGGCCTTCGGCTGCGTGATCGAGGAATCGGGGCGCCGCCACCAGCGCATCTGCCACACCGTCCGGCCGGAGGCGCCGGTAGGCCTGGAGGTGGCCATCGCCGCGGGCGCCCTGCGCAAGGTCGAGGGATGGGACTGGTGGAGCCAGCCCGGCCTGTTCAGCTGGGACCGGCCCGATCCTGGCACCCAGTTGCTGATCGCCACCCTGCCCCCGCTGTCCGGCCATGGCGCCGACCTCGGCTGCGGCTCGGGTGTTTTGGCGGCGGCAGTGCTCAAGAGCCCCGCTGTAACGAAGCTCGACCTGATCGACCTCGACCGCCGCGCCATCGACGCGGCGCGGCGCAACGTCGAGGACGCGCGCGCCAGTTTCCACTGGGCGGACGCCCGCAACGCGCCCTTGGAAGGTCTCGAGTTCGTGGTGATGAACCCCCCGTTCCACGACGGCGGGACGGAGGACAAGGCCCTGGGGCAGGCCTTCATCCGCCGGGCCCATGCGGGACTGCGCAAGGGGCGTTCCCTGTGGCTGGTGGCCAATCGCCACCTTCCCTACGAGGGGGTGCTGACGCCGATGTTCGCCCGCGTGACTCCCAAGGCCGATACCGGGGGCTTCAAAGTCTATGAGGCGGTCAAATGAGCGGGACCGTCCGGCTCGACCGCCTGCTCGCCAACATGGGCTACGGCTCGCGGCGGGAGGTCCAGCAACTGGTGAAGCTGGGCGCCGTGACCCTGGACGGCGCGACCGTCGCCGACGCGGACATGCGGCTCGCCCCCTCCCCCGACCTGCCGACGCGGATGCAGATCGACGGCGCCCGGCTCGACCCTGCCCCGGGCATGGTGCTGATGCTGCACAAGCCCCTCGGCGTGACCTGTTCGCACAACGAGGCGGGGGCGCTGGTGTACGAGCTGCTCCCCGCACGCTGGCGCAGGCGGGAGCCGGCCCTCTCCACGGTCGGTCGGCTGGACAAGGAAACCTCTGGCCTGCTGCTGCTGACCGACGACGGGGCGCTGCTGCACCGGATCATCTCGCCCAAGCGCCACGTCTCGAAGCGCTACCTCGCCACCCTCGCCCGCCCCCTGCGCGGCGACGAGGGCGCGCTGTTCGCCGCTGGCGACCTGATGCTGGACGGGGAGGACAAGCCGCTGGCCCCGGCGGTGCTGGAGCCTCTGTCGGAGACGACGGCGTGGCTGACGGTGACCGAGGGCCGCTACCATCAGGTGCGCCGCATGTTCGCCGCGGTGGGCAACCATGTCGACGCCCTGCACCGGGACCGCATCGGCGCGCTGGATCTGCCCGCCGACCTCGCGCCGGGCAAACACCGGCTGATGACCCCCGACGATATCGCCGCGGTGTTCGCTTAGCGGCGTCAGCCTTGTGGCAGCAGGTTCAGCACCTTGAAGTGCACCAAGGCCCAGAAGAAGCCCACGATCACCGCCGACACCCAGGTGGTGGTGAAGAACTTCTTCTTGAGGTTGGGGTTCACCGGTGCGCCAGGGTCGCCGCCGTCCTTCACCTCGATGCCCATCTCGGCATAGGTGCGCGTGCCCAGGGGCAGGACGGCGAACAGCACCGTCCACCAGACCACGAGATAGATTGAGATCAGGAAAATCGGGTCCATGAGTCCTCGAACGCGGCGCGATGGACGGGGAGGCTCAGCACCCCGCCAGCGCTTCATACACCAACTCTACCCGTCTTGCTCGGGCTTGACCCGAGCATCCAGACGCTCGCCGCCGCAAGTCTAGCCCTGCCCCGTCGGCGTTTCTGGATCCTCGGCCCAGGCCGAGGAAAACGGTGTAGGAGCTATAGCCTCACGATCAGGGTCTCGACCACAGGCCGCCGCTCCCAGAGACGATAGGCCGCCTTCTTGAGGGCGCGGGCGACGGCGGCTTCCACGGCGAGGTCGTCCTCGCGGTCGTCGCCCTTGATCCCTTTCACCACGTCCTCGACCAGTTCGGCGAG
>Ga0182736_1002769_pt1 | contig 12638 bp, 7 predicted proteins | sample eDN5th30CKraftBY_FD_128882 | JGI IMG/M metagenome (GOLD analysis project Ga0182736, IMG submission 128882) | Enriched backyard soil microbial communities from Emeryville, California, USA - eDNA 5th pass 30_C Kraft BY (version 2) (version 2) | ecosystem: Environmental > Terrestrial > Soil >...
ACGCTCGGGCGTGAAGAGCGCATCGCGTTTCACGGTCTGGATCTCTATAGTCTCTACGATTCGATCAGATCTGTGCTGGACTATCTCGATGAGGTGGATCCGGAGTCGGCTCGGATCGCCCGTGAGCGCTATGGTTGCTTGACACCTTGGCAGCATGATCCGGCAACATATGGCCATGCAGCTCTAACCGGTTCTTATCCGCTATGCGAACCTTATGTCGTGCGTACGCTTACAGACCTTCTTGCAAAACGCCGGGTATACGCAGAACATGATGGTGAGCGGTTCCTCGATGCTGAACAGAATGCGCGTCTCGTGGCAAATGCCGAGCGTTACTATCGCACTATGTATTATGGCTCTCGAGCGTCCTGGAATTTGCGCGATAGTCACATGTTCGAAACGCTGAGGAATTTGCTCGCGTTTCACGGCCCTGGCAGCAAGGCGATAGTTTGGGCGCATAATTCTCACATAGGTAACGCAGCTGCGACTGAAATGGCTGCGCGTGGTGAACATAATCTGGGACAGCTCTGCCGCGAGAAGTTTGGCGCTCTGGCGTATCTTGTGGGGTTTGGTACCCATAGCGGGACGGTGGCTGCGGCCTCCGATTGGAATGGACCGATGGAGATCAAAACGGTCCGCCCCTCAGTTCCAGAAAGTTACGAGCGCTTGTGTCATGCGACAGGTCTGTCGCGGTTTATGTTGGGCCTGCGTGACGATGGGTATTTGCGTGGACCAGCGGCCCTTGGCGAGGAGCGCCTGGAACGCGCAATTGGCGTGATCTATCGGCCTGAAACAGAACGGGAGAGTCATTATTTCCGAAGCAATCTACCAGGGCAGTTCGACGAATACATCTGGTTCGACGATACCCACGCGGTAACACCTTTGGATACAGAGGCCGTCAAGGACCTTCCAGATACCTACCCGTTTGGAGTTTGAGGTTCCGCTTTTAGGAGCAGGAAGCGTATGAGAGATGTCAAGTTGTTGATACTTGCTTGTCGGACAAGATACTCGCAGCTTTACCGTGAGCCTCCAGCAGTTCCGTAACATCAAGGCAGTTCGTCAAGCGTGCGGCGAAGGCGCCTGATAATCAATCGCCGTGCACGTTCATCCGCCGCGGCTTCAATCTTGTCATTGAGATCCAAGATAAGCTCCGACATATCATTATGGGAATCAAGATGCGTGACGGCTTCGGGCTGGAGGCGTCGCCGCGTAGAAGGACGCGGTTGTGCGCCTTGCGGCGTGAGAGCGTAGATTTCGTCGAGAACAGGAAGGAAGATCTGGCTCGCAGGAAAAATATTATCCGCGATTCTTTTTCTGAATCCTTCCATGGCGGCATCTTCCCCGTGTGATAGGAATAATCCATTCCGGATCGGAAGCCGGGCCTTGATCCAGCTTTCAAGCTGAGATCCGTCGGCATGGCCGGAATATTCATCCATCTTTCGGATTCGCGCGTTCACCCGAATTTCTTCTCCCTGAATGCGAACCGCCTTGGCGCCATCAAGGAGAATCCGGCCCAGTGTGCCGTAAGCCTGAAAGCCCACCAGCAGCACGGTCGCCTGCTTGCGCCACAGCCAATTTTTGAGATGGTAACGAATTCGCCCGGCTTCGCACATGCCGCTTCCGGCCAGGATTACGTGAAAACCCGATAATCTTTCGATTGCTTTGCTATCTTCGGAGCTCTCGCTAAATCGTAGTTGAGGTGAGTTCAAAAGCCGGCTGGCGTCTGCGTCCGGGCCCAGGGCCGCGGAATGTTTTCGAAAAACCTCGGTCGCACGAATGGCGAGAGGAGAGTCGAGGAAGATCGGGCAGCGCGGTATCTTGTCGCCCTCCATTAGACCAACCAGATCGACGATCAGTTCCTGTGTTCGCTCAACAGCGAATGCGGGAATGATCAGGGGGCCTTTGCCGGCTGCTGCTTCCTGGACCTCAAGGGCGAGGTGGATGCGACGCTGTTCTGCTGTAAAGGGAGGGCGCACCATGTCGCCATAGGTAGACTCGCAAACCACATAATCGAGACCGTTTGGTCCCAAGGGAGGGGACTGAAGAAGCTTTCCGTCTGGTCCGATATCCCCGGACATCAGAATTCGAAGTGGTGCACCTGTCGTCCCATCATCGATCTCGAGTTCGATTGATGCTGATCCAAGCAAATGGCCTGCATTCCAGTAGCGTGCACGGACTCCTTTTGCTGCTTCGATCCACGCTTCATATTCGACCGCGCTGAAAGATCCGAGGGCGTTGACCGCATCCTCCCGGGTATAGATTGCGTCGACTGGCCCTCTGCCGCGGGCCTGATTGCGTCGATTGAGACTTTTTACCTCCATTTCTTGAATGCCGCCGGCGTCGGGCAGCATGTAAGAACACAAATCGATGGTGGTTTGCGTCGCCAAAACGCGTCCTTTGAACCCATTCTTTATAAGTTTTGGAATGAGCCCGCTATGATCGATATGCGCGTGAGTGAGGAGCAGAACATCCAATTCGTGAGGGTCGAAGGGAAAGGGTCCGTAGTTCATGGACTTCAAAGTTTTTGAGCCCTGAAACATCCCGCAATCCACCAGAAAGCGCGACTGACCGGTGTTGAAAACGTAACAGGAACCCGTAACGGTGTGAGCTGCGCCGCAGAATTGAATAGTCGTATTCATGACGTTCTCACATCGACGCTCGGACTGTGGTCTATGGAAATTCCGTCCTGCTCACACGATGCGCGAACGGCGAGATCGTAGCCTGACGCTTCAGAAGCAAATATCCGATATAAAGGGTCGCCTTTGGCGACCCGATCTCCGATCTTCCTAAAGATCTGGATGCCGGCGCCTTTGTCGATTGGTGCACCGGCGATACGGGCAATGCGGTTTATTCTCAGACAGTCGATGCCGTTGATGATTCCGTCTTTCGATGCAACGATATCTCTTCGTAGCTGTCCCAGATTTACCGGGTGGGGCGGCTCGCCTTGTGCTGCAATAATGCTCTGCAATTTTTGAAGAGCGGCTCCACTCTCTAACAGTTCAAGCGCCCTGGCGTAACCTGTGCCGCCTCGCAGAGCCGGATCATATTCTAGGAGGTGGGCTGCGAGATTGAGGGATTTTTCTCGAAGGTCCTGGGGAGCATCCGGCCTGTTCTCAAGCACGGCCATCACGTCCTTGGCTTCCAGAAACGGTCCTACACCACACCCAATCGGCTGGCGGCCTTCGGTGGTGACGACTTCCACGGCAATGCCGAAATGATCTCCCACCAGTTCGAACAATTTTCTCAGGCGTAGTGCCTCAGCAGGTGTGCGGACCTTGGACGAGGAGCCAATAGGAATGTCAACGAGAAGATGGGTGACTCCGGCGGCGATCTTCTTTGACATGATGGAGGCGACCATTTGTTCGATGGTGTCCAGCCCCAGCACGCGCTCGACCGAGATGAGAATATCGTCTGCAGGCGATAGGTTAACGTGACCTCCCCAGACAAGACATCCCCCACATGTTTCGACCACTTGCTTCATCCGATCGGGATTGATGTCGACTTTGGCCAGAACCTCCATCGTGTCGGCAGTACCTGCGGGGGAGGTAATCGCTCGCGACGAGGTTTTCGGCATAGTAAGGCCGTGCGCTGCGACAATCGGGACGACGATCATCGAGGTTCGATTGCCGGGAATGCCTCCGATGCAGTGCTTGTCGACGATCATCGGCTGCTGCCATCGAAGCTGGGTACCTGCCACGGCCATCGAAGATGTCAACGAGAGCATTTCCTCACTTGTCATCAAGCGGGCCGTGGCCACGAGGAAAGCAGCAATCTCCAGTTCCGAATATCGATGATTTATCAGGTCATCGACAATCGTCTTGATTTCGGCGGGGTTGAGTACATCGCCTTGAATCTTTGATCTGACGAAATCCAGGCTCTTCGGCGGCGGCGCAGGAGAAACCGTCGCACGTGCATTTTCGGGTTCGCTGATCCGTCTAAATGCCGGAGCAGCGAGCCCCAATTCATCCGTTCCGATGAGTGTTTCATCATCCGTGATTAACAAGGTAGCGAGAAGAGTTTTATCTCCGCACTGGATTTGAACCCGACTGAATCCCCGGAAGACGTCGGGGCGCAACGCTTGGGACCTCCGCGAGATCACAGCGACATTCTCCCGGCCTGTATCCAGATTGACGAAGCGAAGTTTAAGGGAAGGGCGGCAGGTCTCACTGGTTTTAGCCGAAACCATCATTGTGTCGATCCTGCTCATCTATTTTTCGATCTCGCGTTTGCCCTCTAAATGCGATGATCTAGATCAAATGACCGTAAGGAGTGCATGGCAATCTGGATCAAGCTCTCTGCGGGCATGGTTACCGGTCCAGACGTGTCCGCAGTCATTATCTTGCGATGGCTCTGTCTCAGTCCGCAGGCGCAAAATCGAAACAGATCGGTGAATCCGGTGCAGTCGATGACCTCACGGCATAGGCAAATTCCACCTTCGTCGAGCTGGCCGCGCAGCCATCTTTATCAGGCGCTTGAAGCCAGATCGGAGGAAGATGGGCTAGGATACATCCTGAATTGGTTTATCGCATTATTCATTTGCGTCAGCGTCCTTGCAACAGTTCTGGAGTCCGTTCCTGAACTGCGCGCTCGTTACGCTGCCATCTTTCGTGGGATCGAGTACATAAGCATCTCGATTTTCAGCTTTGAATATTTGATCCGTATTTGGATCGCCCCAGAACATGTTTCTTATCAGGGTAAGTCGGCGCTTGTTGCTCGTCTTCGATACATTATCAGCGCTTGGGGGTTCATTGATTTGTTGGCCGTTGCGCCGCTTTGGTTCGCGATCTTTGGCGGCGTTGACTTGAGAGGATTGGTTGTCTTCCGGATGATGCGAATTCTGAAGCTGGTTCGCTATTCCTCTGGAATGAGTTCGCTTATGGAAGTGTTGTGGGCTGAGCGCCGAGCGCTCGGTGCTTGCCTGATCATCCTGATCTGCTGCACTGTTATTTCCGCAAGCCTTATGCATGCGATCGAAGGCACCATACAAAAAGACAAGTTTGGCACGATTCCTGATGCTATGTGGTGGTCGCTCGTGACGTTGACCACGATCGGTTACGGCGACGTGGTGCCTTTGACAGGAATAGGCAAACTGGTTGCCGCTGGCACGATTATAGGTGGTCTAATTATGATCGCATTACCGGTAGGTATTATTGCTCACGCCTTTTCAGATGTCATTCACCGTCGGGATTTCGTCATAACTTGGAGTATGATCGCGCAGGTTCCCGCGTTTTCTCATCTTAAGGCCGAAAATATCGCAGAAGTTATGGGTCTTTTACGCGCGCGTCGCTATGAGAAAGGAGAGGTAATCGTGCGCCGTGGAGATCGAGCACATGCCATGTATTTCGTCGCAAGTGGCTCGATAGAAATCGAGCTTGCGGAGAATCATAAAGTTCAATTGAGCGTGGGCCAGTTTTTTGGCGAGCAGGCATTGTTGCGCCGGACTAGGCGTTCAGGAACGGCCAGGGCGTGTACAAGAGCGAAGCTCCTCGTCTTGGATGCCACTGATTTGGAGATGCTGATTGAACGTGAGCCTTATATTGCCTCGCATATCCGGCGGGTTGCATCGCAGCGGGCGGAGATCGCCCCGCTAACAGGGGCATCGAAAGAGCCGCCCGCCGTCGACCTCGGCTGATTGACCATCTTCGCATTTCGTCGTTGATCTAAAGTAGAGGCCCGTCCGCCGCGCCGATGTTAGAACTCGTACCCTGAGGGTTAGGTCTTCTGGGTAGTATGCGTACTCCCGGCGTGTGCGCTGAGTTCGGCTTTGACGCCGTCTGCACACCTTGCCAGTTTCTGATATTCAGTAGCCACCCGAACCAGACGAGCCTTGAGCTGGGGATCGTCGACTGATTTCACTTTGTCTAAAGTCAGTTTTGCCCGACGACGCCAGTGATTGGCGTTATAGACTTCCCGCGGCGTCAGAATGTGATGATCGACATATGGCATGTCTTTTCTCCGCTCTCGACGAATCCATGCAGAAATTCCGCTCTGGGTTTAGGTGCGTCCGGATCAGAAATGGCAAGAGTGGCCAGCCCAGCGATCCGGACTGGCCACGAGCTCCATCAGGCAATTCTAAGGTTATCTTCAACCTGGCTCACGCCGGCAGCAGCCCAAGCGGCTTGTTCGGCGATGGTTCTTTCATGCCAAGCGTGGATTTTGCCGTTGAGAGTGACCTTGTTGCCGGAGACTCCAACAATGATGTTGCTGGATTCCATCTGTGCATTGCGCTTCAACGCCTCTTCGATACGGCGCTTGACATCGGGAGCACTGACCTTGGGGGGGCGAACTTCAATAAGATTGGTGACACCCAGAACACCGCTAAGCCGACGCACAGCCGCCTCTGCATTATTTCTTTGAAATGCCCAGTCGGCGTAGCCCTTGAGGGTCACCCATCCGTTTTGAACCATGACCTGGATATGCTCGTCGGGAATCGTCGTATCCCAAGCGATAATGTCGAGCGCGCGTTTTGCGATTTGGTCGTCAGCAGTTTTTTTCTCATCGGGGTAACGGACCTCGATGTCTTGGGCGATGCCGTGAACACCTTTGACGCGCTGGGCAGCATTTCCCGCAGCGATGCGTTCGGCATAACTATTGACATACCCCGTCAGGGTGACGACTCCGTCCTTGACGGCGACTCCGACATTGCTCGCGTCTACCCGCGGGTCGAAGTCAAGTTCATCGAGAATATCTTGGCGCAGTTGGATATCGCTCATGACTGGAACTCCTTCGTGATAGCGAAGTGAATTAAAGCCTGCTGCGAGACGCCTCGTTTGATCCATCTCAAGGCCAGTAAACTTGTATTTTCGGCAACATGGGAACGACTGAAAGAGGCGACTTAGCCGAAATGCGAGATGCAGGCACGCCTGCGAGATCGCATGCTTTGTCAATCTATCGTCAGATAATGCAGAAGGAGTGTTTTCACGCCATCGAGCACGAAGGCGAAGATGGCAGCAACTCCGAATAATCCGGCGATGATCGGAACAGGCAGGGGTGCCATTAATGTTCCGGTCATAGCAAGCGATGGTACCAGCGCAAGATCGATGATTGAACAGGTGACGACGATTTTGCTCGGGCGCGAGGACCAGAGGTGGCGCCGCTCTCTGACGACATAGTAAATTGCCTGGCCGCTCACCACCAGATTGACAAGAGTCAATGTCTGCATCGTCTCGATCGGCAGATGCAGCCGTGCATGACCGATCCACAGAACGAGGACACAAAAGAGCAGATCGAATGCTCCCATCATGATTCCCATCAGGGTCAGATCGCCGATTTTCCACGTATTTGGTCTGGGCGAAGGAACAACGTTGTCAGTGGTGGATGACATCGCCAGAAAATCGCCGGTGATCATCGAAATCACTACGAGCATCGGCGTCAGAATGGCGTGTCCCGTCATGAACAGTCCAATTCCGAGATAGGGAACCTGCCGAACCTTGTGCAGAATCGAGCGCAATGTGTAGGTAAGAATACGCTGGAACGCGATACGTCCCTCGGTGACGGCGCTGACGATTCCGGACAACCCCGGTTCTGTTAGAACAATCCCGGCGGCAGATTTGGCAACGTCCGTTGAGGTGGATACGGCGATGCCGAACTGCGCTTGCCGCAGCGCCGGCGCATCATTTGCGCCGTCGCCGCACATTCCTACGATATGGCCGGCCGATTGAAATGCTTTGACAAGAGTGAACTTGTCTTCCGGGAGGCAACCGGCAAAAACCGTGAAATCTTTTGGGTCTATCCGATCCGATATCGTTTTTCCCGTGAAGACTTTTCCTTCGAGGCCGACGGCTCGTGCAACTGTTGCAGCAGTCTCGGGCGCGTCTCCGGTCACCATCACGACATGGATGCCCATCCGCTGCAGGGTCCTGACGCAATCATGCGCTTCTGGTCGCGGCGGATCGCTGAGTGCGAGCAACCCCACAAGACGCATTTTCCCGGCAGATCCTTCGGCGACGCCAAGGACTCTCAGGCCTTGATTTTCCAACTCGGCGGCCTTGCGGGTGGCGAGCGGCGTGCAAACACTGTCTTTTGCTACATAAGCAAAAGCGCCTTTGATGATTGTCCTTTGTATGCCGGATGAGTCCAGCACCATCGCTTGCGCGATCTTGGTGCCGGGATCGAACGGCGTGAATCGCACAAGTCTCAGATCGACGGGAGCCTGCCTGGCAGCCTCGCGCACGGCGGCGTCGATGGGGTCCAATCCGCCGTCGGAGCTGGCGAGCAGCGCCAATCCAAGAATGCTGTTTTCATCGTATCCATCGAACGGCACAACCTTTGCGATCGCAAGCTCGTTCTGAGTCAGAGTGCCGGTCTTGTCGACGCACAACACGTTCATGGTAGCTGCTTCATCGACGGCGGAAAGCCGTGTCGGCAGTACGCCTGTTTTCGCAAGTTTCTGGGCACTGTTCGCCGCAGCAAGCGTGAAGGTAGCGGGCAGAGCGACTGGCACAGAAGCCAGCACTGCAATTAAACCCAGCGGTAGAATCTCCTCGACGGGGAGTTTGAGGAAAATCGAATATCCGATCAGGGCAATCGCAAATATGCCATTGGTTATTGCGAGATAAAGGACGACTCGAAAGATGGCCTGCTGCTGGGAACTCGCATTGTGAGCCGTGCGCACGAGTTCGGCGGTTTTCCCGAATTTTGTGGCATGACCAGTCGCAGTGACCTCGGCGACGGCTTCGCCACGCCGGATCAGGGCGCCAGCGTAAGTATCATGGCCGGCCCCCGCTTCGACGGGGAGGGATTCTCCGGTGAGCATCGACTGATCGAGCAGGACGGAGCCGGATTTCAGGCGGACATCGGCTGCCACGACGCTTCCCAGAGATAGTTTAACGATATCGCCGGGTACGAGCTTCTCTGCGGGCAGGATCGTCCATGCTCCGTCGCGAAGCGCCGTCGTTTTGAGCGCCAGTCGTTTTCTCAAGGCTTCCAGCGTCGCTCGGGCGCGGCTCTCCTGAAAGAAGCCGAGCGTTGCGTTGAAGATCAGCAATACGGCGATCAGGGAGGCTTCGATGTACTCGCCGAGAATGATCTGAAGGATGATCGCGGCTTCCAACAGGCAGGGAATGGGCGCAAGAAACTTGGCCCACAACAGGCGCCAGGTGCTTTCCTCGACATCAATCGCGGAGTTGGGCCCAAAGGTCTGGAGGCGGCGGTTTGCCTCTTGTGTCGACAGGCCAATATCCTTTTGAGGAGGGCTGATCACCGCCAGATTGCCTGCCATAGCGCCATCATTTGCTGGTATCGATCATCGCCCTTTCTAGCAGCCGCCTGTATTGGCTTTTTGCCATAGGTCAAACAACAGATGGCGGAGCTAAGACGATGCGGAACCGATGGCGGATCGGAAGCGCACGAGTACCAGCCATACAAACAGAACGCCGATGCTGCTGATTGCCAAGAACTCTGGCCAGACGATGTCCAATCCTGCACCCCGGTAGAGAATCGCCTGAGCAAGAGCAACGAAATGTGTCGAGGGAGATGCCTGCATAATGGTCGCAAGCCAAGGCGGCATACTCTCCAGCGGGGTTGCGCTGCCTGAGAGGATATTCATCGGAGTTGCTACAAGCATAAAGAGCAAGCCAAGCTGCGGCATGGATCGAGCCACGGTGCCGAGAAACAGGCCGAGCGCTGTCGCGAAGAACAGATATAGGATGGTGCCGAACAAAAATAACGGAATGGAGCCGGCAATCGGAATCTGCAGAAGCAGCCGAATCACGAGATAGATTGCGAGAGCGACGGCGACAGCAATCACAAGCCCGTTCGCCCAGATCTTTGACATCGCGATTTCGAAAGGGGTGATCGGCATAACCATGAGGTGGTCCATGGTGCCGTGTTCCCGCTCCCTGACGAGGGCGGCGCCGGCAAGGATGATCGCCAGGATATTGACGCTGCCGATGATGCTCATCACACCGGTGAACCAAGCGGTCGTTACGTTGGGATTGAAGGCGATCCTGATAGCCAGATTGACAGGCGACAGCGGCGTGCCTTCGTTACGCGACAGAAACTGTGCAATCTCGGTATTGATGATCTGCTGGGTATAACCGGAGCCGAGTCCGGCTTGGACCATGGCGGTGGCATCGACATTGACCTGAATGGCAGGACGATGCCCCGCAATAACGTCCCGCTGAAAGTTTGGCGGAATATCAATGATGAAGGTATACCGGCTTGCATTCATTAGAGGTTCGATGTCGGCTTCCGCGATCAGGGTAGGTGGCTCGAAGTTTGGCATGAGAAACGCATGCGTAATCCGCCGCGATAGTTCGGAGTGGTCTTCGTCCACCACAGCGATCGATGCGTGATACAGCTCCTGAGAATTGCTTTGTGCCTGACTGATGATGGCTAGTGAAAATGAATAGACTACAAAGGCAAGTAACACCCAGTCTCTGAAAAAGCTCCGCAACTCCTTGGTGCCAAGCCAAAATATGTTGGAGAGGCTTCGCATTGGCTTTTCATCGTTCTTGCTTCGGAAGCAGCCACAGGCTGAGCATCGTCAGAGCCGGAATGAACAGTACCAAAAGCAGGATGCTGGAGGTGAGATCGGAGAATCCCAATCCCTTGGTGAACGTCCCGACACTAATCGGCCGGTAATAGGTCATGGGAAAAGCCAGGCCGATCACCTGTGCCGTTCCCGACAGGGAGGATACTGGTGTCATCATGCCGGAGAACTGCTGGGCTGGAAGGATGGTCAGGATTGCCGTTCCGAACAGCGCCGCTATCTGGCTGCTGCAAAATGTCGAGATCAACATTCCGTAGCCGGTGGTGGTGAAGACATAAATGATTGTGCCGACAAGCAGCGCTAGGAAACTGCCCTTCAGGGGTACCCGGAAAAGCAATGTGGCGATCATGAACATGACCGTAAAGTTGATCATCGCGACTGCGACATAAGGCAACTGCTTGCCGACAAGGAATTCCAGCCGGGTCACCGGAGTGACGTACAGATTGGTGATGGAGCCAAGTTCTTTCTCACGCACAACGGCAAGGGCCATCAGGATGGCCGGAAACAGCGCCAGCAGCATCGCAATCGTCGACGGTACCATCGCGTAGATACTGTCAAAATCCTGATTGTACTTGAACCTGACTTCGATATCGGCGGGGGAGGGGCTCGGAGGCTGCATTGTCTTGATAGCGGGGTCGCTCAGATAGAGCTGGTGCATACCCTGGAGATAGCCGCGGATGGTTTCCGCTCGAAAAGGCATGGCTCCATCGATCCATGCAGAGACCCAGACCGGCCGGTCTCGCTTGATGTCCAATCCGAAATTCGGGGGAATTTCGATGCTGACATCGATGCTTCCATCCTTCAAGCGCCGGTCGAGGTCTGCGTAATCCTTAAGCGGGGCCTTCTCGACGAAGTAGCTCGATCCCCTGAGTTCTTCGAGATAAGCGCGACTCTCGGGAGTCTGGTCTCGATCGAGAACGGCAAATGTCAGATTGTTGACATCGGTCGATATTCCAAGGCCAAAAACGACCATCAAAAGTGTCGTGCCAAACAGCGCGAACATGAGGCGGATGGGATCGCGGATGAGTTCGAGGCTCTCTCGAATGGTACAGGCGATCAATCTCTGGAGGCTCAGAAAGATAGCGGGGCAGTCTCGGTGGCCTGTTCGTTCCGATGTGGCGCCAGTAGCTTGCGGCGGGTCGTATGTCATCGACGGAATATCGATGGATCTCGTCTGTTCGCTCGGATTCTCCTGCTCGAGGAATTTGATGAAAGCCTCCTCAAGATTGTTGCCGTTCTTGGCCCGGATCAAGCCAGCGGGCGTGTCGGTGGCGAGCACCCGCCCTTCGTGCATCAGCGACAGTCGATCACAACGCTCGGCCTCGTTCATGAAGTGCGTCGATACGAGGATGGTCATGCCTTCGTTTTTCGATAAATGGATCAGCAAGTCCCAGAACTGATCGCGGGCCACCGGATCCACGCCGGAGGTCGGCTCATCCAGTATTAGAAGGTCTGGCTTATGAACGATGGCAACCGCGAGTGATAGCCGCTGTCTGATCCCAAGCGGCAGCTCGGAGGCGAGGTTGTCGACGTAGCCGGTGAGATCGCATTTCTCGACCAGTTCGGCGATCCGCTCTTCCGCAAACTTTTCCGGAAGATAGAAAAGCTTGGCATGCAATGTGAGATTTTGCCGAACCGTCAATTCGCTATAAAGCGAAAAAGATTGCGACATATAACCGACGCGGCGGCGAGATTCGATGGTGTCAGCTGCCAGCCGCTTTCCGAAGATCAATGCTTCGCCTTCGGTGGGGGGCAGAAGGCCCGTCAGCATCTTCATGGTGGTCGTTTTGCCGGATCCGTTCGAGCCGACAAAACCGAAGATTTCACCTTGCAGGATCGTGAAGTTGACCCGATAGACGGCGGTGAAACTACCGAAGCGGCATGTCAGGTTTCTTGCGACGATAACGGGTTCCGTTGGCGTGGCGAGTGGGTGAGCATTTCTTTTTTGGGTGGAAGCGAGCCTCCGCTGCGGAAGCAATGTAACGAAGGCGTCTTCGATAGATCCTGTGTGGGTCTTTTGTTTCAGGTCGGACGGCGTGCCTGCAGCAAGGATTCGTCCTTCGTTCATGGCAATCAGCCAGTCGAAATGTTCAGCCTCTTCCATGTAGGCCGTTGCAACGACCACGCTCATCTCCGGTCGGCGTGCACG
>Ga0182736_1002770_pt1 | contig 12638 bp, 11 predicted proteins | sample eDN5th30CKraftBY_FD_128882 | JGI IMG/M metagenome (GOLD analysis project Ga0182736, IMG submission 128882) | Enriched backyard soil microbial communities from Emeryville, California, USA - eDNA 5th pass 30_C Kraft BY (version 2) (version 2) | ecosystem: Environmental > Terrestrial > Soil >...
CCGGGACCTTCGCCCGCGACGGCGCCCCACGGTTGGTGCTGATCACCTGCGGCGGCCGCTTCGACCCGGTCGCGCGCAGCTACGACGACAACGTCGTGGTGTTTGCGACCCCGGCACAGACTCGTGAGTGGCAGGCGCAGTCCTCGTGAGTGGCAGGCGCAGGCCTCGTGAGTGGCAATCGTCGCCATGGCGACCATTGCCACTCACGGGCGGCGCCCGGCGAGCCGGGTACGGTTCCCGACCGTGAGCACCAGCCCCGCCGCCGACCAGCAGGCCCCCGAGTTCGCCGCCGTCCGCGCCGCCGCGCAGCGTGCCGCCGCGGCCGCCCCGGGGGTCCGTGCGGCGGGCGGCCCGGCGATCGACGCCGCGCTGCGCACCGCCGCCCGGCTGCTGCGCGAGCGGGCCGAGACGGTGCTGGCCGCCAACGCCGCCGACGTCGACAGGGCGCGGGCGGGCGGGATGGCCTCGGGCCTGCTCGACCGTCTCACCCTCACCCCGGAGCGCCTGGCGGACATGGCCGTCCAGCTCGAGGTCCTGGCCGACACCCCCGAGCCGCCCACCGAGCGCGAGGTGCGCACGCTGCCGGGCGGCGAGCGAGTGCTGGAGCGGCGCATCCCGGTCGGCGTCATCGGTGCGGTGTTCGAGGCCCGCCCCAATGTCACCGTCGACGTCGCCTCGCAGGTCCTCAAGGCGCGCAGCGCCGCCGTCCTGCGCACCGGCGCGGCCGCGCTCGGCAGCGCCACCACGCTCGTCGAGCAGGTGATCGCGCCGGCCCTCGACGCCAACGGGGTGCCGCCGGCGGCGGTCCAGCTGGTCCCGACGCCCGGGCACGCCGGCGCCGACGCGCTCGTCGGGCTGCCCGACCTCGTGCCGCTGGTCGTCGTGCGCGGCAGCGGCGAGGTCACCCGGCGGCTCTCGGCGCTCGGCGCCACCGCGGGGACCCGAATCCTGGCCCACGCCGACGGGGGCGGGGTGCTCTACCTCGACGCGAGCGCCGACCCCGAGGCCGTCGCCGGGCTCGTCGACGCCGGCACCGACCGGCTCGGCGTCTGCAACCGGCTCAACCTCCTGCTCATCGACCGCCCCGTCTACGACGCGCTGCTCCCGGTCGCCGAGAAGGTGCTGACGGGCAAGGGGATCGCGCTGAGCCTCCCGCCGCACGCCCACCGGCTCGGGCACGAGTGGGCGCTCGACTCCGGCAGCGAGGCGCACGTGACCGTGCAGCCCGTCGACGGTGCCGTCGACGCCGCGCTCACCGCCTCCCGCGAGACGAGCGGCCTGGCCGCGACCGTGTGCGCGCAGGACGAGGCCGTCGCGACGGCGTTCATCGACGCCTACACCGGCACCGGCGTCTTCTGGAACACGACGACCCGCCTGCTCGACGGCTACAAGCTGCTCGGCCTGCCGGAGACGGGGATCAACGTCGACCGCTCGCCCGGCCCCCGCGGCCCGGTCACCTATCCCGATCTCGCGCTGCGCCAGTTCGTCGTCCTGCCGGCGAGGTAACCCCGTCGCAGCTGTCGGCGGGGCCGCAGGATCCTGCAGAGTCTCCTGTGGACCGGGTCGTCCGCACCCGGGAGCGGAGCCGACCGATGCCGAACGATCCCGCGTCCCCGCGCCGCCCGCTGCTGGGCCGCCCCCTCGTCCTGGTGCTGTCGCTGGTGCTCGCCGCGGTACTCGGGGGCGTCGTCGGCGGCGTCGTGGTGCGCGCGACGGCCGGCCCGGCGACGGCCTGCGACGCCACCGCGGTCTCCGACGCGGGGATGCCCTCGGTGGTGACGATCGTCGTGACGACCCCCGGCGGCGCCCCCGGCGGGTCGGGTTCCGGGGAGATCGTGCGCTCCGGGGGCTACGTGCTGACCAACGACCACGTCGTGTCGGCCGGGGCGGGCGGCGGCGCGGTGCAGGTCCGCTACAGCACCGGCGCCACCTCGGCGGCGCAGATCGTCGGCCGCGACCCGCTCACCGATCTCGCCGTCGTCCGGGCGGCGACCGACCCGGGGCTGCCGGTGATCTCGGTCGGGCGCTCGCAGGACCTGGTCGTCGGTCAGCCGGTCGTCGCGCTCGGCGCGCCCCTCGGCCTGGTCGGGACCGTGACCGCGGGCATCGTCAGCGCACTGGACCGGCAGATGCAGCTCCCCGCCGACGCCGGTGGCACGGCGCACCTCTTCAACGCCGTGCAGACCGACGCGGCCATCAACCCCGGCAACAGCGGGGGACCGCTCGTCGACTGCGACGCGCGGCTCGTCGGGATCAACACGGCGATCGCGACGGTGCCCAACGAGGCCGGCCAGTCCGGCGGGGGCAGCGTCGGGCTCGGCTTCGCGATCGGGGTCGACGCGGCGATGCCGATCGCCGACGAGCTCATCCGGACCGGCTCGGTCACCCACTACACCGTCGGGCTGACCCTGCGCGTGGTCTCGCCGGGCCTCGCGGACCGGCTCGGACTGCCGGCGGGCCTGGCCGTCGTCGCGGTCGCCCCGGGGAGCCCGGCCGCGCAGGCGGGCATCGCGGTGGGCGACGTCGTCACCGAGATCGCCGGCAGCCCGGCGGTCAGCGCCGACCAGCTGACCGTCGCCGAGCTCCGGGCACGGGCCGGGCAGCCCGACATCAGCCTCACCTACCGCTCGGGTGCCGCCGTCCGGACGGTCGCGCTCACGGCCGTGCGGGAGTGACGGCACGGTGCCGGTGCGAGGGTTAGTGTCACCCTCGTGTCGATCGAACTCCACCGCGCGACGCTCCCCAACGGGTTGCGTGTGCTGCTCGTCCCCGATCCCGCGACGCCCGTCGTCGGGGTCGCCGTTCACGTCGACGTCGGCTTCCGGTCCGAGCCCGAGGGGCGGACGGGGTTCGCGCACCTGTTCGAGCACCTGATGTTCCAGGGCAGCGAGAGCCTCGAGAAGCTCGCGCACTTCCGGCACGTCCAGGGCTCGGGCGGGGTGTTCAACGGCTCGACCCACCAGGACTACACCGACTACTTCGAGGTCCTGCCCGCCGCGGCGCTGGAGCGTGCGCTGTTCCTCGAGGCCGACCGGCTGCGCGCGCCCAAGCTCACCGAGGAGAACCTGCGCAACCAGGTCGACGTCGTGAAGGAGGAGATCCGGCTCAACGTCCTGAACCGGCCGTACGGCGGGTTCCCCTGGATCCTGCTGCCGCCGGTCCTGTACGACACCTTCCCCAACGCGCACAACGGCTACGGCGACTTCTCCGAGCTGGAGCAGGCGAGCCTCGACGACGCCGCGGCGTTCTTCGACACCTACTACGCGCCGGGCAACGCACAGCTGACGGTGGCCGGGCCGATCGACGTCGACACCACGCTCGCCCGGGTCGACGCGCACTTCGGCGACATCCCGGCCCGCCCGACGCCCGAGCGGCCGAGCTTCGCCGAGCCCGCTCCCGGGGCCGAGCGCCGGCAGTCGGTGCTCGACGCGCACGCCCCGCTGCCCGCGCTCGCGATGGGGTTCCGGCTGCCCGACCCGGGCGCCGACCTCGACGGCTACCTCGCGCACGTGCTGCTCGCGTCCGTGCTGGGCGACGGCGAGGCCGCCCGGCTGCAGCGTCGTCTCGTGCACGCCGACGGCCTGGTCACCGACGTCTCGGCGAGCGCGGGCCTGATGGGCTCCCTCGACGCCCGCGACCCCGACACGTTCACCGTCACCGCGGTGCACCCGGCCGCCGTCGAGCCCGACCGGGTGATCGGCGCCGTCGACGAGGAGCTGGAGAAGCTGGCCGCGTCGCCGCCGAGCGCCGACGAGCTGGCCCGGCAGGTGGCCCGCTGGTCGGCCGCGCTGCACCAGGAGAACGACCGCGTGATGTACCGGATGCTCGGCCTGGGCGCCCGTGAGCTGCTCTACGGCCGTGCCGAGATCACCCTCGAGCTCACCGACCGCCTCGCGGCGCTGACCCCGGCCCAGGTGGCGGCCGCGGCCGGCGCACTGCGGTCCGGCGGGCGCGGTGTGCTGCTCGTCGAACCCGGTTCCCAGGGGCAGGAGGAGGACGCGTGACCGCCGTGACGACGCACCGCACCGCCGAGGAGATCGGCCGCACGGCCACGGGCCCGCGGCCGCTCCCGGCGCTGGGGGAGACGCGCGAGGTCGCGCTGCCCGACGTCGTCGAGCAGACCCTGCCGTCGGGGCTGCGGGTGCTGGCCGCGCGCCGGCCCGGAGTACCGATGGTCGAGCTGCGGCTGCGCGTCCCGTTCGCGGGTTCGGACGCCGACCACCCGGCCGTCGCCGAGTTGCTGTCCTCGACGCTGCTGACCGGCACCGCTGACCGCGACCGCGTGGAGATCGACGACGAGCTCGCCGCCGTCGGCGCGGACCTCGGCGTGAGCGTCGACCCCGAGCGGCTGTCGATCGGCGGCTCCGGGCTGTCCGACGGGCTGCCGCGGGTCCTCGCCGTGCTGGCCGACGTGCTCACCGCCGCGACGCACCCCGACGCCGAGGTGGCCCGGGAACGTGAACGGCTCGCCGAGCGCATCGCCGTCGCCCGCGCCCAACCGCGCACGATCGCCCGCGAGGCGCTGCAGCGCAGGCGGTTCGGCGATCACCCGATCACGCGGGAGATGCCCCGGGCCGAGGAGGTCGCCGCCGTCACCGCCGAACAGGTCCGCGCGCTGCAGGCCGCCGCACTCGTCCCGGGCGGGTCGATCCTGACGCTGGTCGGCGACATCGACCCGCAGGCCGCGATCGCGCACGTCGGCGACGCGCTCGCCGGCTGGACGGCCGGGCACGACGCCCGTGAGCTCGATCCACCGCCGCTGCCCGATCCGGGCGACCTGCTGCTGGTCCACCGGCCGGGTTCGGTGCAGTCGCAGCTGCGGCTCTCCGGCCGCGCGCTGCGCCGTGACGACGACGGCTACGCGGCGCTGCAGCTGGCCAACCTCGTCTTCGGCGGCTACTTCTCCTCGCGCTGGATGGAGAACATCCGCGAGGACAAGGGGTACACCTACGGCGCGCACTCCGGCACGGAGTTCGTGCCGGGCGGCGCGCTGCTGGGCGTCGAGACCGACGTCGCGAGCGACGTCACCGCCGCGGCGCTGCTGGAGACCCGCTACGAGCTCGGCCGGATGACGGCGGTGCCGCCGTCGGCCGACGAGGTGGAAGCGGCCCGCGCCTACGCCATCGGGTCGTTGCTGATCTCGCTCGACAGCCAGGGCGGGCTCGCGGGGATGCTCACCTCGCTGGCCGCCGACGGCCTCGACGTCGACTGGCTGCGCGCGCACCCGGGGCGGCTGACGGCCGTCACCACGGAGCAGGTCGCCGCGGCGGCGCTCGAGTTCTTCGCGCCCAGCACGTTCACCGGCGTCGTCGTGGGCGACGCCGAGGTGATCGGGGCCGGGGTCCGCGCGCTCGGCGGGATCGAGGGCCCGTGACCGGCTTCGCACTGCACACCCCGCCGCTGCTGTCCCGGGCCGCGGCGCTGCGCGACGAGCCGCTGCGCACCGACGCGGCCCGCCAGCTCGCCGGCTGGCCGACCGCGCGGCTGGTCGTCGTCGACGACAAGGGGCGCACCCCCGTCAGCTGGGACTCGGCCCCGGAGGCCGCCTTCCGCGAGGGTGACGCCGCCGCCTGGGACGCCGCGTCCGGCTCGGGCGTGCGGCTGCGCACCCGTCCGACGACGGGCGACGCGCCGCCCCCGGGGGCGGTGCTGCTCGGCGAGGCCGAGGGCGTCGCCTACTGGGCCGTGCGCGGGATGCCCGACCTCGTCGCGGGCGACGACCCGGCCGAGTGGGCCGACCTGCGTGCCGTCGGCGCGGAGCTCGACGCGCTGGGCGCGGGCCTGATGACGACGGCCGTCGCGTCGCTCAACTGGCACGAGACCGCCCGGTTCTGCTCCCGGGACGGCTCGCCGACGCACGCGCACAACGGCGGCTGGGTCCGCCGCTGCGAGGCGAACGACCACGAGGAGTACCCGCGGACCGATCCGGCCGTCATCTGCCTCGTGCACGACGGCGCGGACAAGGTCCTGCTGGCCCGCCAGCCCGTGTGGCCCCCCGGCCGCTACTCGGTGCTCGCCGGGTTCGTCGAGGCGGGGGAGTCGCTGGAGGCGTGCGTCGCCCGCGAGATCGGCGAGGAGGTCGGCGTCGAGGTCACCGACATCGGCTACCTGGGCAGCCAGGCCTGGCCGTTCCCGCGGTCGCTGATGGTCGGCTTCCAGGCCGTCGCGGACCCGGCACAGCCGCTGTTCCCGGCCGACGGCGAGATCGAGGACGCCGTCTGGATCACCCGCGAGGAGCTGCGCGCGGGCCTGGCCCGCGGCGACTGGGCGGGCGATCCCACGGCCGTGAGCGGGAGCAAGGTCGTCCTGCTGCCGGGCCGGGTCTCGATCGCCCGGTCGATGTTGGAGTCGTGGGCGGCGCTGGACTGACTGTGAGGGTGGTCAAGCCGGACCGACGTGGACCGGCCCGGCGCCGCAGGCGCCGGGCCGGTCACGGGACGATCAGGCGGCCTCGGCCTCCAGCTTGGCCTTGACCTGCGCGAACGAGGGGTTCGTCGCGGTCGTCTCGTCGGGGAACAGGACCGTTGGCACGGTCTGGTTCCCGCCGTTGACGCCCTCGACGAAGCGCGCCGCGTCGGCGTTGCGCTCGATGTCGATCTCCCTGTACTCGATGCCCGCCTCGTCGAGCTGGAGCTTGAGGCGGCGGCAGTAGCCGCACCACGTGGTCGAGTACACAGTCAACTGGGCCATGTCCTGGTCAACGGCCTGGCGCGGACATTGCTTCCGCCGCATGTGTGTGCCGCATCTCACCCGTGCCCGCACCGGGCCGCCGCCCACGCGGGAGGTCTCCGGAAGCGTCGGGGAGGCCTGCGAGGATGGGGCCGTGACCGCCGATCCGCTGCACGATCTCGACGAGGAGCAGCTCGCGGCGGTGACGGCGCCGCGCGGCCCGGTGTGCGTCCTCGCCGGCGCGGGCACCGGCAAGACCCGCACGATCACCCGGCGGATCGCGCATCTCGTCGCGACGGGGCACGTCGCACCCGGCCAGGTCCTGGCGGTCACGTTCACCGCGCGGGCGGCGGGTGAGCTGCGGACGCGGCTGCGCGCGCTGGGCGCGGCCGGTGTGCAGGCCCGCACGTTCCACGCCGCCGCGCTGCGCCAGCTGCGCTACTTCTGGCCGCAGGTCGTCGGCGACCGGCAGTGGCAGCTGCTCGAGCACAAGTTCCGTGCCGTCGGCCAGGCCGCGGTCCGGGCCCGCGCGGGCACCGACCAGGACGCGGTGCGCGACCTCGCGACCGAGATCGAATGGGCCAAGTCCAGCCTGATCACTCCGGCCGAGTACCCGGCCGCGGTCGCCCGGCTGCGCCGCGACACCCCGGGCCCGGCCGAGCAGGTCGCCGCGGTCTACGCGCAGTACGAGGAACTCAAGAACCAGGCCGAGATGCTCGACTTCGACGACCTGCTGCTGCACACCGCGGCGATCCTCGAGGACCACGTGGGCGTCGCCGAGGAGTTCCGCGACCGGTACCGCTGCTTCGTCGTCGACGAGTACCAGGACGTCACGGCGCTGCAGCAGCGGGTGCTCGACGCGTGGCTCGGCGAGCGCGACGACCTCACCGTCGTCGGCGACGCGAACCAGACCATCTACACGTTCGCTGGCGCGACGCCCCGCCACCTGCTCGACTTCCCGCGGCGCTTCCCCGAGGCGGTCGTCGTCCGGCTGCAGCGCGACTACCGGTCGACGCCGCAGGTCGTCGCCGCCGCGAACACGCTGATCTCGGCGGCGCGCGGGCGCGTGGCCGGCTCCCGGCTGCGGCTGGAGGGGCAGCTGCCCCCCGGTCCCGACCCCGACTTCACCGAGCACGACGACGAGCCCGCCGAGGCCGCCGCCGTCGCCCGCCGGATCCGGAAGCTCATCGCCGACGGCACCCCCGCCGCCGAGATCGCCGTCCTCTTCCGGATCAACGCCCAGTCCGAGGCCTACGAGCAGGCGCTGGCCGAGGCGGGCATCCCGTTCCAGGTCCGCGGCGGGGAGCGGTTCTTCCAGCGGCCGGAGATCCGACGTGCGGTGTCGGTGTTGCGCATGGCGGGCGGCCGGGCGGCCGACGACGACCTCGTCGGCACCGTCCGGGCACTGCTCGCGCCCGTCGGCCTCACCGACGAGCCACCCGCCGGCGCGAGTGCGCGCACGCAGTGGGAGTCGCTGCTGGCCCTCGTCGGGCTGGCCGAGGAGCTCGTCGCGGTGCGCGAGGGGCTCGACCTGCCGGGATTCGTGGCCGAGCTCGAGGCACGCGCCGACGCCGCCCACCCGCCGACGGTGCAGGGCGTCACGCTGGCCTCGCTGCACGCGGCCAAGGGGCTGGAGTGGGACGTCGTGTTCCTCGTGGGGCTCGTCGACGGAACGCTGCCGATCCAGCACGCCGAGGGCGACGACGACGCGATCGAAGAGGAGCGCCGGCTGCTCTACGTCGGCATCACCCGGGCCCGCCGGGTCCTGGCGCTGTCCTGGGCGCTGTCGCGCAGCCCGGGCAAGGGCCGGCAGCGCCGTCGCAGCCGGTTCCTCCACGGCCTGATCCCCGACCACCACCCGGCGTCGCGGATCGCGGAGTCGCGTACGGGCGGCAGCAAACCGCGGTGCCGCGTCTGCGGTTCGCCGCTGCTGGGCGCCGAGGCGATGAAGATGCGCCGCTGCGGCGACTGTCCGTCCGATGTGGACATGGAGCTGCTCGACCGGCTGCGTTCGTGGCGGGCGTCGACGGCGAAGGAACAGCAGGTCCCGGCCTATGTCGTGTTCACCGACGCCACCCTCGCCGCGATCGCGGAGCACCGTCCCGCCGACGTCGCCGCGCTCGTGGGCATCCCCGGCATCGGCGCCCGCAAGCTCGACCGCTACGGCTCCGACGTCCTCGCGCTGGTCGCCGACCGCCGATGATTCTCCATGCAACCTTTTAAATAGGTTGTGCCCGGCGTCGCGGCCCTTCTAAGGTCGATGCACCGAACGGGAACAGCCCGTCGTCACCCGCGCGAGCGCGCGAAGGAGGTGCCCCTGATGAACACGATCATGACGATCGACGGTTTCGGCACCTCCGCCTGCGCCGGCACCCGTATCAGCGGTGCCCGTCTGCGCCTCGTGGAGTGGGCCGTCGCGCGGACCGAGCAGTTCGGGCTGCCGGTCGTGCAGCGCGCGGCGCTGCCGACGCTCGTCGACAACAACACAGGTGTGTCCGTTTCAGGGAGCCGACACCGAACGTAGGCCTCGCTCCCATCGGCCGATTCTCGAAAGAGGGCCGCGGAACCCACACACCTGGGGACCGCGGCCCTTTTTCGTTGTGTCAGTTCACTCTTCCATCGATCACATCTCTCACCAGGAGGTAGTGGTGCTAGGCAGATCAGTTCCGTTGGAGAGCGGAGCGATCAGCCCCGAGCTGGCAGGTGGCGACACCGCCTCCGGCGTGGGGACCTTGCTGGACGCGGCTCCGGCCGCCGGTCTCGACCTGCCCTGTCGCAGCGGCGACGCGGACCTGTGGTTCGCCGAGTCGCCGCGGGAGCTGGAGCAGGCCAAGGCGCTCTGCGGGGGGTGTCCGATCCGGGTCGAGTGCCTGGCGGGCGCGCTGAGCAGGGAAGAGCCCTGGGGCGTCTGGGGCGGCGAGATCTTCGAGCGTGGCGCGGTGATCCCGCGCAAGCGCCCGAGGGGACGCCCCCGCAAGACCGACCTGGAGCGCGACCGCGCGTACTACGCGGCGCTCGGCGCCTGACCGTTCCGATCACGCACACCGATACCACCGATCCCGAGGAGACCGAGATGAACGACCTCAACCCGGCAGTCGCCGTGGACACCCCCGACATCGTGACCGACGGCCGGCGACCGGCCGGGATCTCCGAGGGAGCCCAGATGCTCATCCATGAAGCCATGGCCCGATCGCGAAGGCAGGAGGCCGAGGAACAAGCCCGCCGACACCGGCTGGTGCGTTCCGTGGCCGCGGGTCGACGCTGGGCGCGGCTGGCTCGATACGCCGAGCAGCGCGCCCGGCGCAGCGCCGAGCGCGCCCGCGCCGCCGCCGGCTGACCCGCGGGCCCACGGCGCACCTGCTACCGGCGCCGTGACGCGACGACGCCCGCCCCCGTGACCATCCGGTCGGGGGCGGGCGTCGACATATCTCGGGGTCCTGCCCCGGATTGCAGGAACGGCACTTTCCCGCAACTAGGTTGCGGGAAAGTGCCGTTCCTGACGAACCGGAGCGGCTCGGCGACGCCCGAATCGGAGCGGCTCAGCCCCCCGCGACGGGCGTGTCGTCGGCGAACAGCTCGGGCTGCCAATGTCCGACGATGCCGCGCAGCGGGACCTGCGCCCCGAGCTGGCAGAGCACGCCCAGTGTGCCGAGGGTGACCCGGTGCACCAGCAGGTACTGCGGCGGGAGGTTGAGGAACCGGCCGGTGTCGAAGTCGGGGCTGCGCAGGTCGCCCACGCGCTCGGCCTGCGCACGCAGCCAGGCGCGACTGAAGGTGAAGGTCGGGGTGCGCAGCGGGTCGGTGAACGGCGAGAGGTAGGCGATCGCCTCCTCGGCCGTGACGCCCGTGTCCGGCTTCACGAAGCCCTCGGCGACCATGAGGTCCATCAGGTCGTCGGGCCGCTGCTGCAGCGCGTAGCGCGTCATGATCGTCAGCTCGCGGGGTAGCCCACCGGGCAGTCGCGCGACGGCGCCGTAGTCGAGCACGAGCAGCCGGCCGTCGTCGACGACCTGGAAGTTGCCCGGGTGCGGGTCGGCGTGCAGCAGCCCGAGCCGCGCGGGTGCCGAGTAGTGGAACTCGGCGAGCAGGGCCCCGGCCTGGTCGCGGCGCTCCGTGCTGCCGTCGCGGATGATCGACGACATCGGGGTGCCCGTGACCCATTCGGTGACCATCGCGCGCGGCGCCGAGGCGACGACCTTGGGCACCCGGACCTTGTCGTCGCCGTCGAACTCGGCGGCGAACTTCCGCTGGTTGTCGGCCTCGTCGCGGTAGTCGAGCTCCTCGACCATCCGCTCGCGCATCTCCTCGATGAGCGGCTTGATCTCCATGCCCGGCGCCAGCGGCTGCAGCAGCCGGCTCATCCGCGACAGCTGCCGCAGGTCCGACAGGACGGCCTCCTCGGCGCCCGGGTACTGCACCTTGACGGCGACGTCGCGCCCGTCGCGCCAGACGGCGCGGTGTACCTGGCCGATGCTCGCCGCGGCGGCCGGCGTCTCGTCGAACTCCTGGAAGCGGCTGGGCCAGTTGCGTCCGAACTGCTCGGCGAGCATCCGCTCGACGTCGGCGAACGGCATCGGTGGCGCGGCCGACTGGAGCTTGGTCAGCGCCTCCCGGTAGGGCCCGGCGAGCTCCTCCGGAACGGCCGCCTCGAACACACTCAGTGCCTGGCCGAACTTCATCGCGCCGCCCTTGAGCTCGCCGAGGACGGCGAACAGCTGCTCGGCGCTCTTGGCCATGAGCTGGGCGGAGATCTGCTCGGCGTCGCCGCCCACGAGCCGGCGTCCCCAGCCCGCGGCGGCCCGGCCGGCGACGCCGAGCGGGAGCCCGGCGAGCTTCGCGGTCCGCGACACGGTCCGGCGGGGGATGTCAGTCACACGTCGATTGTCTCCCGACGGGGGCCCCTCGTGCATTCCGCGTCCCGGCGCGCCCGGGGTACCGGGATGCCCGGCACAGCCGCGGTACCCGTCGAGCAGGGGCATTCCTGATGACGTGACCAGCGACGACGCGTCGTCCGGGCCGTCGCGGCGTCGATCTCGACGGTCGCGTCCAACGTGGCGGGCGGCACTCTCGCGCCGTCGACGACGGCGAGTACCTGGGCCGTCGCGACGCCGATCGTCGCCACGACGGCGGCGGCGTCGGCCGTGCCGCGGACCCGGGCGATGCCTGCCGCGACCCCGGCCCACCCGGGCTCACGCGCTGCCCGGTGCCGGTCGAGGCACTCGAGGCACGCGCTGCGCCCCGGCAGCACCAGTGGGCCGACGACCCCGCGACCGTCGCGCGTGCGGACCTGCAGGTGCGTCGTCCCTCTCGCGACGAGGTCACGGACCGTGAGTGGATCGGCGCCGGCGGCGTCGGCGAGCACGACGAGGTCCGGCCGCGCCCGGTGCGGCAACCGGACGGCGACGCGCGCGGCCACCCGGCGCAGCGCGTCGGCCGCCGCGGCGGCCCGCGGATGGCCGCGGTCGGCCTCCAGCCAACCGGTCCCGACGTCGTCGGCCAGCACGACGCCCTCGGCGCGCACCTCGACGGTGCCGACGCCCGCGGCCGCGAGCCCGCAGGCCACCCCGATCGCCAACGGTCCGTCGCCGACGACGCGGACGCTGCTCGTCGCCCGGCGCCGCGCGACCCGGGCGGGCGCACCGGCGTCGACGACCGCGCCCCGGGCCAGCAGGTCGGCCAGCAGCGCCCTCGCCTCGCGCGGGTCGGCGCCCGCGGCGACGGCCCCGACCAGGACCCGGTCGGGATCGGCGGGGCGGGCGAAGGCGTCGAGCATCGCCGCGAGCGGCGGCGTCAGGTCCTCGACGACGACGGCCGTTCCGGGCGCGAGGCCGATCACGCGGGTGCCGGGCGCGGGCGCGAGCAACGGCCGGTGCGGGTCGACGACGAGCACGTCGGGAAGGTGCGGGATCACGGGCCGATGGTGCGCCGCGACGGCTGCCGCCCGCGGGAGGACGGGTGGCCCCGTTGCG
>Ga0182736_1002773_pt1 | contig 12627 bp, 10 predicted proteins | sample eDN5th30CKraftBY_FD_128882 | JGI IMG/M metagenome (GOLD analysis project Ga0182736, IMG submission 128882) | Enriched backyard soil microbial communities from Emeryville, California, USA - eDNA 5th pass 30_C Kraft BY (version 2) (version 2) | ecosystem: Environmental > Terrestrial > Soil >...
ACGCAGAACCCGATGAGCCTTTCGGCCAATGCGCTGACCACCGGGAGCCTTCTGTCGCTGACCTCGTCCTCGGCGTCGATCAACTCGGCCAAAGGTCTTCTCTATGTCGCGAACACGGGCGCGGGCACGACCGGTACAATCCTGCGGGCCGCCTCTAATTCGACGGCGGGGTCGGGGCTGTCGGTCCTGGCCAATGGCAACGTCGGCATCGGAACGACGACTCCGGGACAATTGCTGGACGTTGCAGGCAATGGTCGCTTCGGCGGAACAGGCGGCGTCGGCATTTTGGGCGCGGACGCCGCGCCAACTCAAAATGCTTTGCTCATGATCGGCACCAACCAGACGAGCGGCTACAGCTGGATTCAATCCTTCAACACCAAGCCGCTCGTGCTTAACCCGCTCAGCAACAACGTCGGTATCGGTACAACTGATCCGAAGTCGAGATTTCACGTTGTGGGCGGAATTCAGCTCGCGAATGACGCGGACGCCTGTCCCGGTACGTCGAACGTCAAACTCGGGGCGCTCAAATATGCTTCCGATACGCTGAGCATCTGTAAGGCAACGGGCTGGGTGGCGTTGAGCACCGGAAGTGGCGCCTCTGCCTTAGCCGGGCTGTCCGACGTTGCCATAACATCGCCCACCGGCAATCAGGTGCTGACCTACAACGGCACATCCGCCAAATGGGAGTCCGCATCGATATCTGCAGGCGCTTTGGGACAAGTCCAGTTCAACAACGGAACCAAGCTCGGCGCAGACACGGCGCTCTTCTGGGACAACAGTGCCAAGCGCCTTGGCATCGGCACAGCCAGCCCGCAAACCGCCCTGCACGTCGTTGGCGAGATCACGAGCAGCGCGCTCCAAGTTCTAGGCACGGTTACGGCGACGGCATTTTCAGGCTCTGGCGCATCTCTTACGTTACTGCCGGCTGAAAACCTTACGGGCACGCTTTCCGCGATCTCTGGAGCGAACCTCACCAATCTCAACGCCAGTAATCTTGTCAGCGGCACAGTCGCAACCGCGCGCCTCGGTATCGGCACCCCTAGTGTCGCGACCTTTTTGCGTGGCGACGGCGCGTGGTCCACGCCCACTTTAGCGCTCCCGGACTTGCCCTCTGCCAACATCTGGATCGGCAATGCTTCGGATGTCGCCACGGCCGTCGAATTGAGCGGTGATATCACCATGACCAATGCAGGCGTCACGACGATCGGGGCAGGCAAGGTGACGAATGTGATGCTCGCCGGCGGCATCGATCTCGCCACCAAGGTCACAGGCAATCTAGCCGTCGCGCGCCTCAACGGAGGCACTGGAGCCTCGGCGTCCACCTATTGGCGCGGCGATGGAACATGGGCAACGCCAGCCTTCTCGCTGCCTACACTTTCATCAGCCAGCATCTGGATCGGCAACAGTTCGAGTGCCGCGACCGCCGTTCCTCTGAGCGGTGATATCACCATGACCAACGCAGGCGTCACGACGATCGGGGCAGGCAAGGTGACGAACGCGATGCTCGCCGGCAGCATCGATCTTGCCACCAAGGTAACAGGCAATCTTGCCGTGGCCCGACTCAACGGCGGCACCGGCGCCTCAGCGTCCACCTTTTGGCGCGGCGATGGAACCTGGGCTGTTCCTGCGACGTCGCTGCCAACGCTTTCGTCCGGCAGCCTATGGATCGGGAACGGCTCGAACGCGGCAACGGCCGTCACTTTGACCGGTGATATCACCATGACCAATGCAGGCGTCACTGCAATTGGTGACGGAAAGGTTGGCACCAACCAGATCGCGAACGACGCCGTCACTGTGGCCAAGATCTCGGCATCGGGCTCGGCGAGCAGCAGCACCTACCTGCGCGGCGATGGCACGTGGGCCACGCCTTCCGGCGGCGGGGGCAGCTCGATCAGCTGGATTACGCCGACCGCTATCGGCAGCCCCACGAATGACTACGCACCAAGCGGCAGCGCCGCGGCGGACGGCATTCAATTGTCGGCAAGTGTGGCCAATGCACAGCTGACCGGCCTATCCCTGAGTCAAGCGACTGGCCGGCGCGTGTATCTCCGCAATGTCGGCAGCAACGCAATCCGGATTTATACATCCAGCACCAGTTCGGCTGCCGCCAACCGCTTCAATGCGACCGCTGCTGATGGCGGGAGTATCGGCGCATATCTCACGCTCGCTGCAGGTCAGTTCATCGATATTAGCCACAACGGCACGATTTGGCGCTTTCAGACCAGTGCTGCTTACGCATACAGCGACTGCCCCGCCATCGATGCCGGGCGCATATTGTCCTTCGAGTATGGCACCTGCCAGTGCGGCGGCACCCCGACGATGAAACTGCAGCAATGCCTTGGTGGCATCAAAGTGTGGGTGTCGAACATCTCCGGCAACTGCACGAGCTGCGATGCCGGCGGCTAGAGGCCGGCTGAGAGCGGCCTACGGCTGGTCGTTCCCCGAGAAGCCCGGAATGGCCATTTCGTCCGTCCTGACGCGCCCAACGGGAACGATTGAGGCGTTGCCCCTTTCGGGCGTAGCCGTCACACTCCTCGCATTTTGCTGCAATCGATTGTGTCTCAATGACCGGCAACGCCCATCATGCCCGCAAGGCCTACGCTTCCCTGCACACGGCCGAGACGCCGCAGGCAGATGCACGCCCCGCTCGTGGCGAGCCATCCGACGCAGCAGACAATGACTTCAACGTCGAAGCCGGGCGCCTGGGCTCATTGCGCAACGCGCTGTGGGAGGCTTTTGAGGCAGGACCCACCGCGGGCTTGCCAACCATCCTCATCGATCTCGCTGCTGCTTATACCGGCGCCTTGCGCCTGCAGTTGAATCTCGAGGCTTTGGCATCGCGCCGAAGGGAGCCGACATCGCGATTTACCCTGCATGGCCGCGCCAAAAAGACCGAAAATACCTGATCTATCGAGCATTCTGGACGTGAAAGTAATTTCGCTATTGAACGCCGTCGCTGCGATTTTCCATTCTCCCGTCCATGATTGAGAACCGCCAGATCCGCGCTGCCCGTGCCCTGCTCGATTGGAGCCAAGCCGATCTTGCGCGTGCCGCAGGCATTGCGACGAGCTCGGTCAAGAACATCGAGAGCGCCTTCTCCACACCGCGCAAGGAGACGCTGGATCATATCCGCACCGCCCTCGATGCCGGAGGCGTTGAATTCACGCCCGGTACCGGCGTCCGGCTCAAGAGCGATATCATCGCAGTCCACGACGGTCGCCGCGCCACCAGCGAGCTGCTCGCATCGATCCAGCGCCACGCGCCGCTGTCGTCCGACCGCGAGGTTTGCATCATCGGCCTCGATGAAACATTCTCGCTCGAAACCGATGGCGCCGACATGCTGCGCGCTCACGTGACACGCCTCAGCGAGCTTGGCGTTCGCGAGCGCATCCTGATCTGCGAAGGCGATACCCGTTATCTCAACGCACCGGAGTGCTATCGCTGGCTGCCACGCAAATACTTCACCCGGCAATCGCCGATCTATGTCTACGGCGATCACATCGCGATCCATTCCGGCTCCCTGCGCCGCCGCACCATCATCATCGAAGCAAAGCCGCTCGCCCAGCATCTCAGAATGCTCTTCGGCCTGCTCTGGAACGAGATCGCCTTCGCGCCGCGCGTCATGAATGAGGCGCGCGCCGTAGCGCGCAGGTAATCCGCAGTGCGGCCGGGTCATGTTCCACTGCTCCCGGGATGGCGGCCGCTGCCCGCCGAACTCGCCGCGATGGCGTGCAGCGCCCGCGTCGACCGCGATCAGATCCCAGGCCTGTTGGCCTGGCTGAAACCCGGTCCGCCCAATGACGCCTGGCGCAGCTACGTCAGCCCGATCGATACTGCCGCCCCCGATCTGCCGCGCCTCTTCTTCGAGCTTGCCCTCACTGTCTCCCAGTTCGGCGGCTTCATCGCCCACGAGGGCGATGGCCGCGTGTCGACGTGGAAGCGGGACGGCTCCGGCATCAAGGCCATCCTTGCCACCATGGATGCCGTGCGCAGTGCGCGCAAACTGCCACAGATCCACATCATCTGTGACATCGAGCGCGAGCTCGCCCATTTCTTCATCCGCACGCCGTTCGGCAAGGATCGCCTCGATATGCTGCTCGACGTGGGGCAGCCGACATCGCCGCGGTTCTTCGGGCACATGCTGCAGTTGGCGAAACGGCGCGACGGCAGCTATCGCTTCAATGTGCTGCACATGCAGGGCCTTGCCTGCCGGTTCCCACGCGCCTTCGGCGAAGATCCAACCTTCTACAAGAAGGCCTCGCTGCTACTCATGACCATGGAGATCGCCCTCAACCAGCTCGGCCATCGCGCCATCGCCGAAACCTTGCCGCCTGCCGACTATCGCATCCCGCAGATCCTCGAAGGCCTCGGCATCCTGAAGTTTTCACCGGAGGTCAGCGAAAGGATCGCAAACGGCCACGTCTTCCGCATCGATGATCCGGAAGTGCGGGCCATTCGCACCATGACCGTCGAGGCCGTCGGCCTGATCAAGGCCGCCTACCAGGAGCACCACAGCCGCACCATCACCTGCGCCGAACTCGATGGGCTGCTCTACCAGCTATCGCGCAATCGCAGCCTGATGGCACAGGCAGGCCGAAAGCCGCACATGCGCGTCGCAACGCATGCGTTCTGATGAGGTGGATTTTGCAGGTGAACTGTAGCTTCGTCTGAGACACGTGCGGGAAAGATGATCTTGGATCACGTGAGGAAGAAGATCGCGACGTGTACGATGAATGATCCAGTGCAGCCGCCATGTGTGGGCGTGCCCCCGTGCGCGCACGGGGTCGGGCTCTCGTCGGCCCGAAGAGGGCCGACCGGAGCCACGGTGCAAATAAGGTCCACCGCAAGACCCGTGTCTCCGCCTTCGGTATCGATCCCTCACGCGGGACTGCAGGGCGCGGTGTCCGCCTGATTGCGCGATAACATCCTGTTTGCTTTCTCGCCTTCGTCGCCTGAGTTCGATTGACCGCCTCGTCAGCACTCAACGAGGCATCCCATGGCACCGAACCACACCACGCTCATCTGCGGCCCCGTCCCCACTGGCCTTCTTGCCGCAACCATCGACTGCCTGCTCACAACCCATCCGCAGCCGCATGACGTTCCGCTGGCAGCGGCCGCCTTCGCCATCAAGCTCGGCTATGATGGCGCGACCGCATGCAGCCTTGCCCTGCGGATGACGGCCGCCGCGCGCATGTTCGCTGATCCGCGTTGGTCGGCCATCAAGACGCGACAGATGCAGTCGGCTTCCACTGACGGTTTCGTCTTCGCGGATATCCTGCAGGACTTCATCGCCACGGCGCCGCTCGGCCCGTCCGGCCAGCTCGATATCGATGATCTCGCGCGCGTCATGGCCAGAGAGGCCGCCAATTTCGGCGCGGCTTGATCGGCAAAGGCTGCTCCAGCCTCACCAGTGAAACGGCCCCGGTGCTGTTGCGCGGCCACGCGAGCCCCCGTCGGGTGAAGGCTCGCGATGGCCGGCTCCAGTGAAACAGCCCCGATTGGGCGCCGTTGCAGAAAACACTACGCATCATCACCCGCCCCGACCAAACGGCCAGCAGGCCTAGCCATTTCGGACAAGCAGAATGCGCAAGCCCCCTCTTCGGCCCTTCATCGCTCAAAGAGCGGTCGCTAGGCTCGGCGCGTTTTTAATGTCCATTTTCAAAGGAGAACTTTCATGACCACAGACCACACCAGCCCCGACACCGCGAACCAGGATGGGGCGATCCAAGCAAGCGTGAGCCAAAACCAATCCGCGCCGGAGCAGGCCGCTTCTATTCAAGGCCAAGCCGGATTCTTCATCAATACCGGCACCCATTCCGGCTGGTTCACCACCCCCGACGGCGACGTCTACGACATCCGCAAACTGGAGCCGCGCGAAGTCACCGATCCGCTCACCGGCGAAATCAGCACCATCTGGGGCGGCTATGCCGCAGCCCGTGACTGCGAACTCGCCGCCCGCGATGCCATGCTGCAGGACGCCTTCAGACGCACAGGCCAGCGCCCGGCGGAATTCTTCCAGCCGGAATCCAAGGAGATCCCGCTCTACATCACATTGCGCAATCGCCCCGGTCGCCTGCATCCCGAAACCGGCAGGCCGAGCTATACCGATATCGGCTCGTTCTGGAATGCCCGCGGACGCTACACCGTGCTCGCGCGCGATCTCGCCGGGCGCGCCGGCTTGCGCTTCGGCGGCAACGTGCTGCCCTACAAGCCAGCCGCAGCCGCCGATGCAGCCATGGACGTGAACCAGGCCGCGCCCGATGGCAACGCCGCCCGCACGCGCAGTGAAACGCGCGCACGCAAAGCCCGGGACAAGGCCTCGACGCTCGAAGCCTGACGGCAAACGCTCGATCACACCTAGATCAGAAGGACGTCCGGCATCGCACGCCGTGCCGGGCGTCTCCTTTCGCTGCCGGGGTCCCCGCTTGGGTGCAACCCCGCCAGCAAAAGGAGCCAAACTTCATGACACGACGCCGATCAACCGACAGCAAGACCTACCAGCCCCTCAAATCAGGCGCCGAGACGCAGGATGCGCGCACGCGCCTCGATGTGCACCAGGCCGTCACCGACAAGATCATCGCCGCCATCGAGGCCGGCGCCGGAACCTTCGAGATGCCCTGGCACCGCCCCGGCGTCGCCTTCACCATCCCGAGGAACGCCGCAACCGAAAAACCATACCGCGGCACCAACATCCTCGCGCTGTGGATCGATGCCCAGGAGAAGAAGTTCGAGCATCAGGTCTGGGCCACCTACAGACAGTTCGCCGAACTCGGCGCTCAGGTCCGCAAGGGCGAGAAGGGCTCCCTCATCGTCAAGTACGGCGAATGGGTGCCCAAGGACGACGGTCGCAATGCAAACGCGCATACCAAGGCCAGGAAGAAGCGCGAAGCCGCTGACACCTCCGATGATGATGACGATGGCAAGCGCCTCTATGCCAAGCCCGCCTGGGTCTTCAACATCGACCAGGTCGATGCACCCGACGAACTGCGTGCCAGACTGGCGCCTGCCGTCGTGGCGCGCGCCGATCTCACCACCCGCCTCGCACACGTCGATGCGTTCATCGCCAACACCGGCGCCGAGTTTCGTGAAGGTGGCCAGCGCGCCTTCTATCGCCATCCGCGCGCGAACGGTGATGGCGACTTCATCCAGATGCCGCCACGCGATCTGTTCACCGGCACCACCACCTCGACGCCGACCGAGGCCTACGAATCAACCCGCCTGCACGAGCTCGGTCATTGGAGTGGTGCGGAAAAGAGATTGAACCGCGACTTCGGCAAGCGCTTTGGCGATCAGGCCTATGCCTTCGAGGAAATCGTCGTTGAAATTTCAGCCGCGATGAATTGCGCTCACCTCGGCATCGCCAACGAGCCGCGCCTCGATCATGCGCAGTACATCGCCCATTGGCTCGAAATCCTGAAGGGCGAGAAGAAAGCGATCTTCTCCGCCGCCAGCCTCGCCACGCAGATCGTCGATTATCTCCATGGCCTGCAGCCCAAGCCGCAGCCTGACCCAGAACCCGAACGCATGGACACGCCGCAGCGCAATGCCAATCGTGCCGTGACAGCGACCCCCTCGCTGGAGGGACCGCGATGACGACACCCCGCCGCCCATTGCCCCACCACGCATTCACCGAATGCTGGTACGTCTCAGGCGAAACCCACATCGTCGATCTCATTCATCCCGACGACGGCCTGACGCTGTACTTCAAGCTCGATGCCGAGGCGGTGCGCGGCCGCTATCCGAATGCCCGTCGCGTCGACTGTGACGAAGCCTTTGCTGCCATCGAGATCGCAGCCCGTGCCACCTATCTGCAGGATGTGACGGAGATCGATGAAGCCCGTTTCATGGACGCCCTCGGCGTGCTGCCGCCGGTCGGCTGGACCACACGTGGTGGCGTCGAAAGCTTCCGCATTTCCGAGCGCTTGTGGGGCAACATCACCACCATCTTCGCGCGCCTCGATCAGCGCTTCTTCATGCTCGCTGATGATATCCGGCTGCCCGCCGACGAGATTGCCCGCCGCGTGCGGGAGTTTGCGGCCGCCCATCCAGTTGCACCCGAACGCCCGACCGATGGAGCAGGCCGCACCGGCGCACCGCTCCCTAGCCCGAAGCCCGGGGATGGGGCATGAGCCGACCGCCATCACCCACCAAACTCGATGTCCAGCGCATCCGCATCGACGCTGAGGGCTACGATCGTGACGGCAGCTATTGGGGCGCCGGCCACGACGTCTTCATCATTGCGACAGCCGATGGCGCCGAGGAAGTGACAGTGCGGGCCCGCAACGTCGCCGAGGCCAGGCAGAAGGCAGCCCTCGAGTTGGCGCGTGCGCCCGGTGACATACCGGACACGAACCGCGAGCCGCTCGGCGGCGCATCCCGGCACGTCTCGCGCTTCGAGATCGATTGGCACGACCCCGCTGCCGGCAAGCGCCTGCGCATTCGCATCAGCCAATCGCGGGATTATCTCGTTCTCGGCCAGGATCACCTCGAGATCGAAAGCATCGCTCCCGCCAAGGCGCCGCTGCCGATCACCGAGACGGGGTACAGATCGCATTTCCTCTCGGGCCTGGAACTCGCCCAAGCCGGCGGTGCCGTGGCCTTCGTCACCGCGTGGCTCGATCGCGAGGCCGCCGGCAAGAACTGGCAGGCCAAAGCCCATGCCCGCGCGCAGGGCGATCTCTTCCAATGGGCTGACGCCGCGCGCGAGGTCGGCAAGCGCAACACCAAGGCCGCCCGCCCGAAAGCACCAGTCGCCAAGAGCAAGGCATCGCGCCGCCGACCCTCCCCGACATGAGCCGCATTACACGCGAACGTCAGGCACAAGGCATCGCCGCCGAAGCCCGCTTCCGCGCCTGGCTCGATCGCTGCCGCCTGCCGCATCTCTATGTCGAGCAATCGCCCCTCACCATGCCCGAAGCGCTCAAGGGCCAGATCAAGCGGCCGGATTTCCTGATCGGCATGCCGACCATCGGCACCATCGCCATCGATGTGAAAGCAAAATCCGTCTACCGCGATGCCATCATCATCGACGCCTACGAGCACAGAACGCTCGCCAACTTCGAAACCTACTTCAATATCCGCGTCTGGTTCGCCTGCTTCCCGCCGACCGAAGCCAACGCCTGCCACCTCTTCCTCAACAGCAGCCTCGCCGGGCTGCCCGTCAGTGAGCGCCGTGGCGCGGCGTCGATCGCCGTCCCATTGAAACTTGCCGCGTTCGCCGACGAAAGGCGGGATTTCCTCGCCGCCTTGCTTGGAGCGATCAGTTTGCGGTAAATTGGGAGGCCAAGTTGTTGGCCCACGACAGAAATGACAGAGCGGTCGGGTCTGCAACCCACTGCAGTCAAACCAAGCCTTACTACATTGCCCCTGCCCAGATATGCGACAGCGCTTCAGCTTGCTGCAGGACTGTCTGCACGGCGGCGTCCTGCAAATCCGGTGGATAGCCGTATTTCTTGAGGATGCCTTTGACGAGCACCCTGATCTTCGCCCGTGCACTGTCGCGGTGAATCCAATCGACGCTCACATTGCTCTTCACGCGATTGAGCAACTCGTGGGCGATGACGCGCAGCTTCTCGTCGCCCATGACCTGGCGGGCGCTGTCGTTCTGGGAAAGCGCGTCATAGAAGGCGATCTCGTCGTCGCTCAGGTTCTGTTCTTCGCCGCGTTGCTGGGCCGCGCGGATGTCCTTTGCCAGGTCGATGAGCTGCTGCAGGACCTCAACCGTTGTGATGGCGTTGGTGTGATATCGGGCCATTGCCTCTTCGAGACGGTCCGAGAAGGCCTTGCTCTGCACGACGTTCGAGCGTCCCCGCGAGCGGATATCGTCGCCCAGCAGCTTCTTCAGCGCTTCAAGCGCCAGATTCTTTCGTTCGAGGCCTTTGAGTTCGGCCAGGAAGTCGTCGGAGAGGATGGATATGTCGGGGGTCTTGAGGCCGGAAGCCGCAAGAATGTCGACGATCTCGGTCGAGACGACTGCACGCGAGATAATCTGCTGCACGGCGAAGTCGCGCTCCGCACTGCTTTTTGCACCGCCACCGGAGCTTTTCACAAGCGCAGCACGGATGGTCTGGAAGAACCCGACCTCGTCGCGGATATCACGGGCCTCGTCACTTGCGGAGGCGAGGGCGTAAGCCTTTGATAGAGCCAGTACCGCATCAACATAGCGGCGGTGCGCCTGCTTCTTGCCCTCGGCCGTTGTTTCCTTTGCGGCATCCTGAAGCTGCATCTCCAGCACCCATTCGATCGCAGATGCCACGGTGATCAGGCGCTGCTGCGGCGTGCCGGTGATGCCCTCCTGGTAGTCGAAACCATGGAACATGGCCTTTACGACTTCGTATTTCTCCATAAGGACGGCGATGGCTTCCGCTTCGTCGATGCCTGCCTGCTTCTGGTCGTTCTGGCTATACTGGCTGAGCGCATTCTTGAGGCTTTGCGCGAGTCCGATATAGTCGACGATGAGACCAGCAGGCTTGTCGCGGAAGACGCGGTTCACGCGGGCTATGGCCTGCATGAGACCATGTCCCTGCATGGGTTTGTCGACATACATTGTGTGCATGCACGGCGCATCGAAGCCGGTGAGCCACATATCGCGCACGAGCACCAGTTTCAGCGGGTCCTTCGGGTCCTTGACGCGCTTGGCCAGTGCATCGCGTCGTGCCTTGTTGCCGACATGAGGTTGCCATGCCTTTGGGTCGGATGCCGAGCCGGTCATGACGACCTTGATGGCCCCTGCCTTGTCATCGTCGCTGTGCCAGTCGGGCCTGATCTTGACGATCTCATCATATAGCGCCACGCAGATGCGCCGGCTCATGCAGACAGCCATGGCTTTGCCGTCCATGGCAGCGACGCGGTCCTCGAAGTGGCGGACGAGATCCTCGGCGATCAGCTTGAGGCGTTTCTCGGCGCCGACCAGTGCCTCGACCGTCGCCCATTTCTGCTTCAGTCGCTCCTGCTCGTCGGATGCCTCGTCCTCCGTGAGCGCCTCCACCTCGGCATCGATCTTGGGCTTCTCGCTCTCCGCGAGCGCGATCCTCGCAAGGCGGCTCTCGTAGTAGATCGGGACCGTGGCACCGTCTTCGACCGCGCGGCTGATATCGTAAACATCGATGTATTCGCCGAACACGGCCGGCGTGTTGACGTCCGTGGCCTCGATCGGCGTGCCGGTGAACCCGATAAAAGAGGCGTTGGGCAAGGCGTCGCGCAAATACTTGGCGAAGCCGTACGCGATCTCACCGGTTTTGGTGTCCATTCTCGCCTTGAAGCCGTATTGCGAGCGATGGGCTTCGTCGGCAATGACGATGACGTTGCGGCGGTCGGTCAGCCTCGGATATTCGGTCTCGCCCTTGGACGGCGAGAATTTCTGGATGGTCGTGAAAACGACACCGCCCGACGCGCGTTCGAGAACCTTCTGCAGGTCTTCGCGGCTCTCGGCCTGCACCGGTGTTTGCCGGATCAGGTCCTTGCACATGGCGAAGGTGCCGAAGAGCTGGTCGTCGAGATCGTTCCGGTCGGTAATGACGACGAGCGTCGGATTCTGCATGTCGGGATGCTTGATGATCTGCCCCGCATAGAACGCCATCAAGAGGCTCTTGCCCGAGCCTTGCGTGTGCCAGATGACACCGACCTTGCGGTCGCCGCCTGGCTTCGATGCCGCGATTGTTCGCTCGACCGCATGGCGGACCGCATGGAACTGGTGGTATCCGGCCAGAATCTTGATCAAGCCTTCCGGCTTCTCGCCGAACACGGCAAAGTCCCGAAGAAGAGAAAGGAACCGGCCCTTCTCGAAGACCCCTTCGATGATGGTGGCAAGCTCCGGCCAGCCTTTGGGGGCAACATCGCGCCCGTCCGTCGTACGCCACGGCATGAAGCGTTCGGCATCGGCCGTGAGCGATCCCACGCGCGCCAGAATCCCGTCGGACGTGATCAGCAGCCCGTTGGTACGGAACAGCGAGGGGATCTGGTCCTTGTAGGTCTGCAACTGGTTGAAGGCGCCGGCAATCGTGGCGTTCTCCGAGCCCGGATTCTTTAGCTCGATGACGGCAAGCGGCATGCCGTTGACGAAGACCACAAGATCGGGCCTGCGGTTGCGGCCATTCTCGATGACCGTGAACTGATTCACCGCGAGCCATTCGTTTCCGTCGCGGCCGGAGGGCATCTCATGGTCGATCAAGCGCACGATATCCGAGCGGATCAGCCCATCTTCGCCGTGAAATTCGACCGTGATCCCCTCGGTCAGGAAGCGGTGTAGCCGTCTATTCTCTTCGACAAGCGACGGTGTTTCAGTCTGCGTGAGCTTGCGCAGCGCATCTTCCTGCGCGCTCGCGGGGATGGCGGGATTGAGACGGGCGATAGCTGCTCTCAGCCGGCCGACCAACAGCACGTCGCCGTAGCTCTGGCGCTCGGGCCTGATCCCATCGGGTGCGACGTCCGGCCCCGAGAGGACGCCATAACCCAGCTCCTTCAGGAAGCCGAGGGCAGCTTCCTCGACATGCGACTCGGTAAAGGCGGTCATGAAGCCTTCTTCCCGCGCTTCTTGCGCGGCGCTGTGGGCTTAGGAAATTTGCGGGCCTGTTCCTCGATGTCGGACAGCTCGATCATCGCTTCGCGATCGGCCGCCTCGGCTTCGGC
>Ga0182736_1002776_pt1 | contig 12616 bp, 11 predicted proteins | sample eDN5th30CKraftBY_FD_128882 | JGI IMG/M metagenome (GOLD analysis project Ga0182736, IMG submission 128882) | Enriched backyard soil microbial communities from Emeryville, California, USA - eDNA 5th pass 30_C Kraft BY (version 2) (version 2) | ecosystem: Environmental > Terrestrial > Soil >...
GCCGCCGAATAATCCTTCCCCGGGGCGGCCGATCGCCGCCCTCCCCTCCGGAGAAAGACGATGACCAGCACGATCGCCGTGACATGGGTTGATGCCTGCGCGGCCGACGAGATCGACGAGGAGGACGTGATCCGCTTCGACCATGCGGGCCGTACCTTCGCGATCTTCCGCTCGCCGGACGACGCGTTCTTCGCGACGGATGGCCTCTGCACGCATGAGAAGGTCCATCTCGCCGACGGGCTGGTGATGGAGAACATCATCGAGTGCCCCAAGCACAATGGCCGCTTCGATTATCGCACCGGCGCCGCGAAGGGCGCGCCCGTCTGCGTCGACCTCAAGACCTATCCGGTACGCGTCGAAAAGGGCCGCGTGCTGATCGGGCTGGATTGATGGCAGAAGGGCAGTGAGCGAGCGCATCGTCATCATCGGCGCCGGCGAGGCGGGGGCGCGCGCGGCCATGGCGCTGCGCGAGAATGGCTTCACCGGCTCCGTCACCCTGATCGGCGACGAGCCGCATCTGCCCTATGAGCGTCCGCCGCTCTCCAAGGCCGTGCTGAACGCCGTCGACGATCCGGCGCCGGCCTTCATCCTCTCCGAGGCAACGCTCACCGAGCACGACATCACGCTGATGCGCGGCACGGTGGCGACCGCGATCGACCGGGCTGCGCACAGCGTCGCGACATCGGATGGCGCCAGTCTCCCCTATGATCGCCTGCTGCTCGCCACCGGCGCGCGGCCCCGCCGCCTCGCCCTGCCCGGCGCCGACGGCGCGCTCTATCTGCGCAGCTTCTCCGATGCCCTCGCGCTGCGCAGCCATCTGGTTCCCGAACGGCGGATCGTCCTCGTCGGCGGCGGTTTTATCGGGCTCGAGCTCGCTGCCGCGGCGCGCATGCGCGGCTGCACGGTGACGGTGATCGAGATGGCGCCACGACTTCTCGGCCGCGCCGTGCCGGAGGCGATCGCCGCCGAGGTTGCGCGGCGCCACGAGGCCGAAGGTGTCCGCCTCATCCTCGGGGCCGGCATCGAAGCCATCGAAGCCGGCGCAAGCGGTGCCACCATCCGTCTCGCAAATGGCGAAATGGTCGAATGCGACGGCATCATCGCCGGCATCGGCGCGATCCCCGAGACCGCCCTTGCCGAAGCGGCGGGACTCGCGATCGACAATGGCATCCAGGCCGATGAGCGCCTGCGCACCAACGATGCGGACATCTTCGCGGCCGGCGACTGCTGCTCCTTTCCGCTCGCTCTCTATGGCGGCCGGCGCGTCCGCCTGGAGGCCTGGCGCAACGCTCAGGACCAGGGCAACCATGTCGCGCGCGCCCTGCTCGGCGCGACGGAAGCCTATGCTGCCGTGCCCTGGTTCTGGTCCGACCAATATGACGCGACGCTGCAGATCGCCGGCCTCCCCGACGAGGGCACGCAGACCGTGCGCCGCGACCTCGGCGAAGACTGCCACATGCTCTTCCACCTCGCCCCCGACGGCCGCCTCATCGCAGCCAGCGCCTTCGGCCCCAACAGCCGGATCGCTAGGGATGTTCGGATCGCGGAGATGCTGATCGGGAGGGAGGCGCGCCCCCCACATGAGGTGCTCGACAACGAATCAGTCCCCCTCCGTAGCCTCTTGTCGGCAATATAAAGTCGCGCACATGCGCTACTGGCGATGTAGCTCGAGGCCGTCAAATATCGCCCGAAACACCACGAAATGAGCCTGGCTAGCCGTTTAGGTCGACGGCCGGATTGCCAATGCCAGCGGGTCTGTTAGAACTTTCGTCGTTTCGTCTGCCTCCTTGGCAGTGTGGCTAATTCGATCGGAAGCTGAAATTCAAATGGATATCTTAGCGTCGATAAGAGAGTTCATGTCAGCGGAGACATCGATTGGCCCCGAGATACTAACCACTGACGCCAATGAGGACCTCATCGGCCACGGCATCATCGATTCGATGACTCTGTTACGTATTGTTTCCTTTATGGAAGAGCGCTTCGATGTACGAGTGCTGGACGAGGACATAAGCGCACGAAACTTTCGCAGTCTGGCGGCCATGGAGGCGTTTCTGCAATTCAAGCGCTCCGAGGGACTCGGGAGCTGACGATGTCGAATTCGGCAGGAGGCTCGGACCCTCTGGCACCTCCGGTTGGTCCGGGTACGCCCGTCAGTCCGATCGAATCCATCCGGCTGTCAAAGCTCATCACCGGGGTGGTGGGCACGCAATTGGTATATATCGCCGCGAAGCTCAGCCTCGCCGATCATCTCGCTTCGGGACCGAAATCGTCCACAGAACTCGCCCAGATCTCGCGTGTGGATACCGCACGGCTTGCTCGCCTCCTGCGCGCGATGGCAAGCCTCGGCCTCGTTTCGGAGCTCCAGGACGGACGATACGCCCTCGCCCCTCTCGGCATGGGTTTGCGGTCGGACCTTGCTGAGTCCCAACGCGACTTCGCGCTGATGATGGGAAGTCCTTGGCACATCTCAGGCTGGGGCAACATTGCACGTGCACTCGACACCGACGTTTCCGCATTTGAGGCCGTGTTCGGCGAGACCCTGTTCGAGTTCTTGGATCGTCATCCAGAAGACAGCACCGTCTTTGGCAATGCCATGGCATTTACGTCGCGGCGGCACGCCAAGGCGATCATCGACGCCTATGATTTTGGCAGCGCCGGCACGGTCGTGGATGTGGGTGGCGGTCATGGGCAGTTGCTCGCGGATCTGCTCGGCCGCCATCCTGAGGCCACGGGTGTCGTATTCGACCTGCCGGCGGTGGCGGAACGCGCAAAAGACGTATTTGCCGCAGCCAAGCTCTCGGATCGTTGCAGCGTCGTTGGCGGAAGCTTCTTCGATGCGGTACCTTCCGATGGCGATGTCTATATTCTCAAATACATCATTCACGATTGGGACGATGATCGCGCGGTGACCATTCTCGGCAATTGCCGAAGGGCGATGCGACCAAACTCGAAGCTCCTGATCATCGATGTCATTCTTCCTGAACGGAATGCGCCCTTCGCCAAGACATGGCCTGATATCGAAATGCTCGTTCTGTTGCCCAACGGAAAAGAAAGAACCCAGGCCGAGTTCGATCAACTCCTGGCCCGGGCCGGTCTCAGTCTTGTGCGCAGTTTGCCTACTCGCTCGGAACTGAGCATCCTTGAAGTAATGGCTTAACTTCAGTCGATCCAGGAGTAGACCAGAGCATGGCCACTGGCGCCGAAATTGTCGTCGTGGGCGCCGGGGCGGCCGGAATAGCGGCTGCGATCGCTGCTGCCCGTTGCGGCGCTCGCGTGGCGCTGTTAGAGCGTCGGCCTAGCCTCGGCGGCACGGTCTCACATGCGCTGCTGCACACCCTCGCGGGCCTCTATGATGGCGAAGGGAATCTGTTGAACCCTGGGCTCCCCGCCGAACTCGTCGATCGCCTTGTACGCGCCGACCCCAACACCGCGCGACGAAAGATCGGGCGACTTTGGGTGTTGAACGCCGACCCAGATATCTATCGCGCGGTCGTGGGAGCTTGGCTCGATGAATGTTCCGTCGCGGTCTTCAAACAGTGTGGCCCGATCGAAATCACGCGCCGTGACAATAGTGTAGCGTCTGCGGCCTGCTACGCTCAGGGCGAGCGCCTCCAACTCCGGCCAAGTGCCGTCATTGACTGCACAGGCGATGCCGAAATAGTCGCGTCCATAGGTCTCGACCTAGTGGAGGAGGACGAGACCAAAATGCTTGCTGGACTGATTTTTCGGATCGGTGGGGTGCCGAGAGAAGCAATTTCGTTTCCCGCGAACATCTCGTTGCAGCGCGCTATTGCAGGCGCGGCACATGCACGGACTTTACCGCCGGAATGTGCCAATGCGTGGTTCGATTCTGGCGTTGCACCTGATGAAATTTATCTGAAACTGTCGCTATCGCGAACCGGACCGAACGTCTCGGCCGACGAAATCGCGGTCGAAATAATGCGGTTCCTTGCCGGCGCTCCGGGTTTTGCGCAAGCGAAGTTGACAGGAACGGGAGAAGTCACGCCGCGCAGCGGCCGAAGAATTAGGGGCGAATACCGGCTGACAGTTTCAGACGTTCGCGAACTGCGCCGATTCGAGGATGCTGCTTGCCGATGCTCATGGCCAATCGAATATTGGGACCCCGACCGCGGGGTCGCTCTGGAATATCTGCGAGATAACGGTTGGTATGAAATACCGTCCCGTTCGTTTAAGGTAGCAGGGCTCAGTAATGCGTGGGCCGCTGGAAAGTGCTTTTCTTCGGATCATTTGGCTCAGGCGTCGGCGCGTGTCGCGGGCTGTTGCTGGGCAATGGGCGAAGCTGCCGCGACCACAGCCGTCGGAGCGATCCAATGAACGATTCGACCAATCTCTATGACGCGTTCGTAGATACAGCCGATCGACTGCCGGACCGAATTGCCTGCATTGATGTCGGTCGCAATGATCGTTGCACCTACGCCATGCTGCGTGCCCGGATCGACGTTGCTGCTGAAGCGCTAAGAGCCTGCGGCGTGTCTCCGGGGCAGTGCATAGGATTGCATTGCGCGAGTGGCCTCAAGTACATCGTTTTCGCCTATGCCATTTGGCAATGCGGAGCGACCGTGGTGCCTATAGCCGTCGAGATCGCGCCGGCCGAGAAAGTCCAAATCTGCGACACGATCAAGCTAGACGGCATTCTCACTGCGGAATCGAGCGCGAGCGTATTCAAGCGTTTCGCCGCCCGGCCCGCGGAGCAGGTGGGAGACGATCTACAGTTCCTTCCCATCGAATCCCCGCTGGCCCATCCACAGGGCTTCGCTGCGGTCGACCCTGCATTCATCCGTTTCACCTCTGGAACGACATCGAACGCCAAGGGCGTCGTCCTGTCTCATCGGACTGTCTATGAGCGCATCCATGCCGCAAACGAGGCGCTTGCCATAGGCCCGGACGACACCGTCGTGTGGCTTCTGTCGATGTCCTATCACTTCACTGTCTCCATCGTCGCCTACCTGACTTTTGGGGCAACTATACTGTTGTGCAGCAACCATTTTGGAGAGACGATTGTCGAGGAGGCGGAAGCCAATGCTGGGACGCTGATCTACGGGTCTCCGCAGCACTATGCCCTGATGGGCGGCGACAGAAGCGGCAGGACCCTCGATCACCTGCGGTTGGCGGTCTCCACTGCAAGCGCGCTCAAGCCCGAAATCGCCGCGTCGTTCTTCGATCGGTTTGGCGTGCCGCTGAGCCAAGCCTATGGGATCATTGAAGTCGGCCTTCCGTGCATCAATCTCGCGGGCGAAACCGCTAAGCCGGGTTCAGTCGGCAAGGTGCTTCCGGCCTACGAGATCAACCTCCGCGATATGGGATCCGACCCGCTCCGGGCGATCGAGGTACGAGGGCGCGGACTCTTCGATGCCTACTACAATCCCTGGCGGGCGCAGGCCGAGATCTCGCCAGATGGCTGGTTCGCGACGGGCGACATGGGCCAGGTCGATGATGACGGGTATCTCTATATAACCGGTCGCGCAAAAGAGATGATCAGCGTTGGAGGCATGAAGTTCTTCCCGCAGGAGGTCGAGAGCGTAATCGACACCCATCCGGCCGTTGTGGAAACCTATGTGTTCGCCGAATCCCATGCGCGGCTGGGTGAGGTCCCGCATGCGCTTGTGAAATTGCGATCGCACGCAAATAGGGCCGGCCTCGAAGAAGAGCTGCGGGGATACTGTCAAGACAGTCTGTCCGCTTTCAAGATCCCTCAGACTATACGCTTCGTCGATCAGCTTCCACGGACCGGCAGCGGAAAATTGAAGCGGCACTCTCCCGCCGGAGCATGACGGCTGCCAATCGCGGTTCGTCGGAGCGAAGCCATGCTCTGGTGGAACGACGGACCTATCCAACTGCGGCCGACAACTTACCTTTCGTCCGTGTGACGCTTCACGTCGGCGGTCCATGTCAGCATTGACGCGAACTGGTCGCTGGTCCGGGGCCATCTGTCGGCCGGGCGACCGACATAGACCTCGCCGTCCTTGGTATTCTTGGAGAGCACCACCCCCGCTCCAATGATGCAGCGGGACGCTACATCGGCACTGTCGAGGATCGTGGCGGAGGCGGCGATCACACTGTGGGATCCGACGCGAGCCAAGCCGAGGATCGTCGCGCGCGAAGATATGAAGCAATGATCTTCGATTATCGTGTGATGGCCAATCATGGCCATCGGCGAAACGACGACGTTCTTCCCGAGCTTGGCGAACGGCTGAATGACGGCCCCCTCATAGATGTGACAGCCTTCGCCGATTGTCGCCAGCGGAGAGACGATCGCGGAAGAACTGACATAGCTGATCAGTTCGTAGCCCTTGTCCTTCACGCGTTCATATCGCTCAGACCGGAACCGGTTCACGTCGCGAAAGCCGGCCAGCAGCGAGAACGAATATTCCTCCGGCGGGTATTCAGTCTCGACCCCTTCGAACGCCATGACCGGGAGACCGAGCAGCGTGCCATTTCCGACGTAGGACCGATCCACCGCGAAGGCTGCGACCTCGTAGGGCGAATCATGCGTCAGATAGGCGTGATCGAGCATCGCCAATTCCTCATTTCCGAACACCACCACCCTGCGCTTCACCATGGCCGATCGCTCCTCTCCCAAGTCGCAACTAGATTACGGAGAGTTGTGGCGTCAATCCGATTCCGCCCCCCTTTCCCGAGGTGTTGCCGCGTGATCGTGGCGCGTAGCAGCGATCTGACAAGCGTCATGCCGTGTTCGACATCGCAATCAGCCGATAATTCGTCGAATTCCATGCCGAGGCGTGCGTCTATCGGTAAGATCATCGATCGACACGACGCCAATGCCGCCGCAACCTGCAGCGACGGTCGTGGAACCAAATAACGGAACTAGCGACGCTACGATTGACTCGGTGTGTTGGGCTGGCTAGCCAAGTCCATAAGCTATTGCGCTGGGCACCAAAGGCATTGCACGTCGGGGATAGTCGATGGAGAAGCGCCAACTCTCGGATCTCGCGATTTTCGGCGGGAGTCCCCTTTTCGACAGCCCGCGGCACGTGGGACGTCCCAATATCGGCGACCGGCAGCGCTTCATGGATCGGGTGGCCGATATGTTCGATCGGCGCTGGTTGACCAATAATGGACCGAATGTCGTCGAGTTCGAGGACCGGATCGCAGCGATCACAGGCGCGCCGCATTGCATTGCGGTATGCAACGCGACGATCGGACTTGAACTGCTCTTCAAGGCACTCGCACTATCCGGCGAGGTCGTCGTTCCCTCCTTCTCCTTCGTTGCGACCGCCCATGCCCTGCAGTGGCTTGGACTGACACCAGTGTTCTGTGACGTGGATATCGATACGCACACGCTAGATCCGACTTCGGTCGAGCGATCGATTACAGCCAATACCAGTGCTATTCTTGGCGTGCACACGTGGGGACGAAGCTGCAAGGTAACCGCCCTGCAAGAGATAGCGGACAGACGCGGAATCCGTCTGATATTCGATGCTGCGCATGCTTTTGGCTCCTCCCACGAGGGCCAAATGATCGGAAGCTTCGGCGACGCCGAGGTATTCAGTTTTCATGCGACAAAATTTCTCAACTCTTTCGAGGGAGGCGCAATAACGACGCGCGACGGTGCGCTTGCGGACCGGCTGCGCAGCATGCGCAATTTCGGTTTCGCAGGTCTAGATCTTGTTACGAGTTCCGGAACGAATGCGAAGATGACCGAGATATCGGCAGCCATGGGGCTGACGTCGCTCGAGAGTATGAATGAATTCGTCGCGACAAACCGAAAGAACTACGAGCTATACAAAGTCTTGCTCAGCGATATTCCCGGATTGCATCTATATGAACTCCCGCATGGTGAATACTTAAATTTTCAATATATTGTTGTTCGTGTAGACGAATCAACATGCGGCATTAACCGAGATGACCTTGTCGAAATTTTGCTATCGGAGAACATTTTCGCTCGCCGATATTTCTATCCCGGTATTCATGAAATGATGCCGTATCGCTCCGATAACCAGATAGCGCGTGCAAAGCTGCCCATTACGGAACTGCTCACCTCCCAGTTGTTCCAGTTACCAACCGGAACGGCGATGTCGGAGGAGGATATCCGGCGCGTGGTGGGCTTGCTGGCGTTTATCGTCGGCAACGGAAGCGCAGCGTCAAAGTTGCATGCCCAGACCGCCAAACTTGCATCGTAGGCGCCAATGACAGCCGAGGATCAGACGACTGCCGCATTTCAGGCCGCGCCCAGTGTTAGCGTCATTATCGCGACTTACAACCACGAGAGGTTTCTCGCTCAAGCGATCCAGAGCGTCGTTGATCAGGTGACGAGTTTCCAGTTCGAGATCATCATCACAGAAGACTGCTCGACTGATGGCACGCTTGCAATTGCAAAGAACTATGAAACGAGGTTTCCGCACCTAATAACCATACTTGCATCGACCACCAATCAGAATAATTCTGACGTATTCGTTAGAGCCATCAATCATGCGAGCGGAAAATATATCGCCTATCTTGACGGAGACGATTATTGGATTTCGATTGAAAAACTACAGAGGCAGTTCGACTTTCTGGAAGAGAATCCGGACTGCTGCATGGTTCACCATTCAGCCCAACGAGTATCAGAGGACGGCGTCGCGATCAGGGGCGTGGAGGGATTCACAAGGCGCGCCACGATCGAGGATCTGATACAGGGCAACCCGGTAGCGAGTTGCTCAGTCATGATGAGGCGCTCGGCCATCACTCCCGTTCCCGATTGGTTTTCTCGGATCAAGGCGGGCGATTGGGCGATTTATATGATTGCGGCCCAGCATGGGTGGATTGGCCGCATCGAGGGCGTGCTCGGCCACTATCGCATTCATGACGCCGCGAGCTGGGCCACTACGCCCGTGGAAATGCAGTGGACCATGAGCTTGGAAATGCTGGACGAGATCGAGAAGCACATCGACACAAAGTATCGCCCAGCATTCGTTCGCAGCCGGAGCCACATGATCCAGGAACTGCGAACCGCGATCGCCGAGCGGGCTTCGCTCGCCGCGTCAGAGATCTCGACATACGAGCGCGAACGTCGCGCAAAGGAAATGACCGAGCAAGCAGCGCGCGATATAGCAAGTGCCACTGAGACGAAGGTGCGGCTGCGCGACACACTGATGGAATCACAGAGCAGCGTCATCAAGGCCCAGAATATGCTGGAGGAGACGAGGCTGTGGCAACTGGAGCGCGAACAGAGTTTCAGCGTTGAGCGCCATTCTCTTGAACAGGCGCTGGCGTTCAGCAATAGCCTCGTGCGGAAGGCACAGAGAGACACACGCCGCGCTGCGGTAGCTGGGGGTGCCGTTTCGCTCGCCTTTGCGGCAGCTCTCGCGCTGTCGCTCTGGCTTCGCTGATTCGCGGACAGGACGGGCGAGTCGAGCGCGGCGCTCGCCGTCCCGTCGGACTTTCAGGACGGAGCCCAACGTGCATCGCTCAACGGACTCGCCAAGCGGATATCTGAGTTCTATCTATGTCCAATCTCTATCAGAATTCGGCCGCCCTATTTTCCTTCCAGGGTCCCGAGGTTGGGTTGTCGAACGCGACATTCCTCACTCACCTTTGAAGGATGCAATGGGTTGCTATCCACTCTTCTGCTGTGAGGACTGGGCTCTGCTAAAGGGGGATATCGCCGCGATCGCAAAGGATGGGCCGGTTAGCCTGGTGCTTGTGACCGACCCTTTCGGCAACTGGACTTTGCCAGGATTGAAGGAGGCATTCCCGGATCTTTGCCGCCCCTACAAGATTCATAACGTCATTGACTTCACTGAAAGTACGAGTACCGCGCTGGATAGAAACCACATGCGAAACATCCGGCGTGCGCTCGATCACTTGAATATCGCGACACTCGAAGACCCATCCAAACACCTCAGCGACTGGAACGGACTGTACGCCAACCTCATTGCTCGTCACGAGATCACCGGCGTATCGGCATTCTCGGCGGAGAGTTTCGAGTTGCAGTTTGAGATTCCAGGACTTTGGGCCTTTGCGGCTCGGCAAGGCGACGAGATCGTGGGGATGACGTTGTGGTATCAGCAGGGGGATAGCGCCTATTACCACCTGGGGGCCTATAGCGACGCGGGATATGCGCTGTCAGCCTCATTTGGAATATTCTGGACAGCGATCGAGTTCTTCAGACGCAAAGGTCTGAAGCGTCTCGATCTGGGTGCGGGACTCGACCCACAGGGCACCGACGGCCTAGCTCGCTTTAAGCGGGGCTGGGCCAACACGGAGTGCCCGGTCTATCTCTGCGGTCGAATTCTGGACCCGGGGGCCTATGCCCTACTCGCCACCACATCCGGCAACGATCCGGCATACTTTCCAACGTATCGCTCTTAGCGAGCATCACGCGCGCGTCAAGAATGACGGAAGAGAATTAGGATGATATCCAGCATTGTTGCGTGAATGCGTCGACTCCCGGCGACGACGGCTCTACCGCCCCAAAGCGGTATTGCAATCTACAAGGAGCATGTGCATAGCGCCGTCTCGGCAGTACAGAATATCGAGGGAGCGTCAAGATGAGTAATTCGCGCATCTCGCAGCACAGCGTGTTGGACCTTGCTAGACTCGAATGCAGCGGCTTTGTGAAGGCGGCCAGAGCCGAGGGGCGAACACAACGGCTCTCCGGATGGGCCGATGGAATCGAGGTGCTACGGGTCGGGCCTATCATTTATCTGCCCGAGTTCGGCATTTCGATTGTTGACGGGTCCTGCCCTGAGGAATGTATCGGCTACCCGGCGCATCTCGATATGCGGCTCGGGATCGATCGAACCAACCTCGATTCGCCGCCGAAGCGCATTTTCGAACTGGAATCTTCGCAATGGCGAGATGAAGAAGTCGCCATTCTTGGCAATCCATTCTCCCATGTCTTCGGTCACTGGATCGAAGAGTTATTTAAAGTTATCATCCTAGAGAGCGTCGGATTTTCGGGAAGATACGTGCTTCCATCATGGTATTCATCAAACTATATTGAATCTCTTGAACTATTGAACATCCAGAATGACCGGATATGCAAGACTGATCGGCCAACCACATTCAGAAACGGCATTCTGACCACCAACCTCATACTTCCGAAAATTGACAAGTACCCCGGCGTGGCTGTGCGATTGCGGGAGCTGCTTTTTGACGCGATCGGCGAAACAACTGGCGGGCCAGAGCGACTGTGGGCCGTTCGGGGCAGCTCTGCAAACGGGCGCAAGCTTATCAATGAGGAGGAAATAGAGGATCGCGCGCGCCACTATGGATTCGAAATTGTCGACTACGCGACCTTGTCTTTCAGGGATCAAATTGCGCTGGACCGAGGTGCAAAGGTCCTCGCTGGACCACATGGATCAGCGCTTCTTCATAGCGCCTTTCTGCCGGACAGAAGCACATTGATGGAGCTTCACTCGCCAAATTACGTTAATACTAGCATTATATTTTGCTGCATATTTAGACATAGATACTTTCAGCTTGTTGGATTCCATACCCCAGGCTACCCGTACGCATACGGTCAGGACATTAATATCGACATGAGGCATCTCGATCTAGCCATGTCTTCTTTGTAGGTTTGCGACGATTCCATTCAATTCATCTTCTGTGGATCATTTAAAGCCAATAATACTCTCACTTAATCCTATTTTACTTGCAATTGCGACAGCCGGGCGAACGGAGTCGCAGCCCCCGCCGACAGCAGCACTGGTTGCATATCAATGAACGACACCTCCCGGACCCCTTCCCTCACCCCCAAGGACCGCCCCGACCTTTCCCGTTTCGACTGGGCCGATCCCTTCCGCTTCGAGCAGCAGATCGACGAGGAAGAGCGGATGATCCGCGATGCGGCGGCCGCCTTTGCCGCCGATCGGCTCGCGCCGCGGGTGGAGGCTGCCTATCTCGAGGAGCAGACCGACCCGGCGATCTTCGCCGAGATGGGCGAGACGGGCCTGCTCGGCGTCACCGTGCCGGAGGAATATGGCGGCGCGGGCGCATCCTATGTCGCCTATGGCCTCGTCGCCCGCGAGGTCGAGCGGGTCGATTCCGGCTATCGCTCCATGATGAGCGTCCAGTCGTCGCTCGTCATGTACCCCATCTACGCCTATGGCTCCGAGGCGCAGCGGCGCCGCTATCTCCCCAAGCTTGCGCGCGGCGAATGGATCGGCTGCTTCGGCCTCACCGAGCCGGACGCGGGCTCGGATCCGGGCAGCATGGTCACCCGCGCCGAGAAGATCGACGGCGGCTATCGCCTGTTCGGCGCCAAGACCTGGATCTCCAACAGCCCGATTGCCGATGTCTTCATCGTCTGGGCGAAGTCGGCGGCGCATGACGGCGCCATCCGCGGCTTCGTGCTCGAGAAGGGCATGAAGGGTCTTTCCGCGCCCAAGATCGGCGGCAAGCTGTCGCTCCGCGCCTCGATCACCGGAGAGATCGTGCTCGACGGCGTCGAGGTCGGGGAGGACGCGCTGCTTCCCGGCGTTTCCGGTCTCAAGGGACCGTTCGGCTGCCTCAACCGCGCCCGCTACGGCATTTCCTGGGGCGCGATGGGCGCGGCCGAGGATTGCTGGCACCGGGCGCGGCAATACGGGCTCGACCGCAAGCAGTTCGACAGGCCGCTCGCCGGCACGCAACTCTACCAGAAGAAGCTCGC
>Ga0182736_1002777_pt1 | contig 12616 bp, 11 predicted proteins | sample eDN5th30CKraftBY_FD_128882 | JGI IMG/M metagenome (GOLD analysis project Ga0182736, IMG submission 128882) | Enriched backyard soil microbial communities from Emeryville, California, USA - eDNA 5th pass 30_C Kraft BY (version 2) (version 2) | ecosystem: Environmental > Terrestrial > Soil >...
AACGGCACCGGCGTCAGCCGGCTGATCGGCAGGCCGAGGATCGGGCGCCCCGCCTCGCGCACGATGTCTGCCACCTGGAAACCCTGCGGCTCCGGCCCGATATCGTCGGGCGAGCCGAGCCCGATCAGGGCGAGATCGACATAGCGGATCTGTTCCGCGATGTCGGCGGCCAGCGGATGCTCGCCGAGCACCCACGCGCCGTCGAGCCCGCGCACCTCCAACTGGCGGCCAAACTCCTGATGCAGGGCCTCGGCGATCTCCTCCGGCGAGCCCTCGATCGAGTCGGCAACGGTCGGCGACACATAATAGCCGAGAAGATAGGCGCGATGCCGCTCCGCGAGCGCCAGCGCATAGTCCAGCCTTTCGCGGCCTGTCTCGGACGCATCGATGCTGACGAGAACCGACTTGATGGGCATGATCTCCACCCCCTTTTCTGAAGTGTTGGCGCAGGCGCCGCATTCGGCGTGTGGGCGAGTGACGACGCTCCGTCTCCCGCTCCTCCCTCGACCAACCCTACCTCCCAGGTGGGCGTCAGCCTTGACCTGCATCAACGCTCCCGTCGCCGCAGATCAGCCGTATTCCGTGCAGAGCAGGCGTCGCGGCGGCTCGTCCTCGACAAGGCTCGGAAAGCGGGCCGGCGCCTCCAGGAACAGGTTGTCGGCGGCATCGTCATTGACGGTCGAGACCTCCCCGACAATGCTGCTGCCCGTCCCCGGCGCCGCATAGAACTCATGATAGATGCCCGGCGTCAGGCGGATCGACGTCCCCGGCTCGAGGACGAAGCGGTGACCGGCCGGCACCACATGGGCGACGCCGTCGAGCGACAGCGCGACATCAGTATCCGAGAGGCCGCCATCATCCGCACGGTTGAAGACCTGACAGACGAGGTCGCCGCCGGCCCGGCAGATGATGTCCTCCTGCTTGCGGATGTGACAATGCATCGGCGTCTTCTGGTTCTCGCGAACCAGAAGCAGCTTTTCGCAATAGACCGTCGGACGATAGCGCGGCAGGCTCGGATGGCCGTTGCGAATGGTGAAGACCACGAGCCCGGCCTCGTCGAAGCGCCCCCAGCCGAAATCCGTGACGTCCCAGCCGAGGCGGCAGTCGCGGATCTCGTCGCATTCCGAACCCTTCGTCCGCCAGTCCTGCGGCGACCAGTCGGCGAAGGGTGGCAGGTGGATGTCATGGGCGGCGAATGTCGCGGTCGCCTCCTCGATCAGCGCGTTGATCTGCGATCTGAGCATCTCTCTTTCCTCCCGGGCCGCACGGCGCTTCAGGATCCGGCGACGAGACGGCGCGCGGCCTCCGCGATGCGGGCGGCGTCCGGCCGGTAGGCGTTTTCGAGGATCGGCGTGAACGGCACCGGAATGTCGGGCGAGGCCACGCGCTCGATCCGGACACCCGGACAGCGCTCCGCGAGACCGGCGGCGATCTCGGCGCCGACGCCGCCCGACTTCGAACCCTCCTCGACGATCACGACCCGCCCGGTCTTGCGGGCCGACGCCGTGAGCGTCGGCCAGTCGAACGGGGAGAGCGTCCGGGCATCGATCACCTCGGCCGACATGCCATCCGCAGCAAGCTTTTCCGCCGCCTGCATCGAGAAATGGGCCATGAGCAGCCAGGCGATGATAGTCACGTCGCCGCCCTCGCGCCGTACGACCGCCTTGTCGAGCGGGACGATAAAATCGTCCTCGGGAATGTCGCTCGTCGCATCGACGGCGCCGGGCTCGGCCCGCGCGCCCTTCGAGCCGTAGAGCAGCTTGTGCTCGAAGATCATCACCGGATTGTCGTCGCGCACCGCCGCCTTCAGGAGGCCCTTGGCGTCATAGGCGTTCGACGGCGCGACGACCTTGAGGCCCGGAACGCCGGTGAAGAACCGCTCCATGTTCTGCGCATGCTGCGAACCGCGACCGGTCGCGCCGACCGGCGCCCGCATCACCATGGGAACAGCGATCTGGCCGCCCGACATGTAACGCAGCTTGGCCGCATTGTTGATGATCTGGTCGGAAGCGAGGAAGAGGAAATCCGCATACTGGACATCGGCAATGGGCCGCATTCCGGTGATGGCGGCGCCGACCGAGACACCGAAGAAGCCGAGTTCGGCGATCGGTGTATTGATCATGCGCGTCGGAAACTCGTTCTCGAGCCCCAGCGTCACGGTGAAGGCACCACCCCAACCGCCCGGAACGGCGATGTCTTCTCCGATGCAGAAGACGGTCGGATCGCGACGCATCTCCTCGGCGATACCCTCTCTGAGCGCTTCCGCAATACCCTGGCGCTTCATGCGGCGGCCTCCGGCGCAAAGACTTCGGTTTCAAGATCGGCAAGCGTGGGCTGCGGTGCGACCCGGGCGCGTTCGACGGCCGCCTCGAAGCGGGCGATCACGCCCGTTCGCATCGCCTCGACGCCGGCCGCGTCGATCAACCCGTCGGCTTCGAGTACGGAAGCAAAGCGTTCGATCGGATCGCGCGCCGCCCAATCGGCGCGCTCTGACTTCGGCTGATAGTGGCAGGGGTCACGGCGCGAATGGCCGGTGCGGCGATAGGTGAGGAGCTCCAGCAGCACGGGCCCCTCGCCCGCACGGCACGACGCGGCGGCGCGTCGCGTCGCCTCATAGACGGCGAGCACGTCATTGCCATCGACCGTCTCGCCCGCAAAGCCATAGGCTGCGGCGCGGTCGGAAATGCGCGGGTTCTTCATCACGAGATCGACGCGGGTCGAGGCGCCGTAGAGGTTGTTCTCGCAAACGAAGATGACCGGCAGATTCCAGATCGCGGCCATGTTGACGCCTTCGTGGAACGCACCCTCGGCCACGGCTCCATCGCCGAAGAAACAAGCGACGACATCGTTCTTGCCCTGCATCTTGAGCGAGAGCGCCATGCCGGCGGCAAGCGGGATTCCGCCGCCGACGATCGCAATGCCGGGCACCATGCCCTTCGCCATGCTGCCCATGTGCATGGAGCCGCCCTTGCCGCGGCAGCAGCCCGTCTCGGCGCCGAAGAGCTCGTCCAGCATCTCCTGCATGGTGAGACCCTTGGCGAGCGCATGACCATGGCCGCGGAACGTGGACGTGATGAAATCGCCCTCGGCAAGCGCCGCGCAGACACCGACGGCCGTCGCCTCCTGGCCCTGGCACTGATGGATCGTTCCGGGCATCGCGCCTTCGAGGAAGAGAAAACGCACGCCTTCCTCGAACTCGCGGATCTCGATCATCCGCTCCAGCAGACCGAGCAGGAAATCCGCCTTGTTGCCGTCACTCATCGTTTCACCTCGATCGATGCGATGAACTGGCCGACGGCGACCATCTCCTTCGGCTCGACCAGCTTCGCCGTGAGTGTGCCGCTCGCGATCGCCTCGATCTCCTGCACGGCCTTGTCGGTCTCGACTTCGAGGATGACCTGCCCGCGCGTGACCGGTTCGCCGATTTCGACCAGCCACTGGACGATGGCGATGTCGCTGCCCTCCGTCGTCGACAGGTCGGGCATCTTCATCTTGAGTTCCATTCCGCCTCCCTGATCTCCAGCGGGTTCGCCCGCATGAAGTCCTCCGCCGCGCGGGCGTCGAACACGCTCGTCGTCGTTCCGACGGCACGGGCGGCCGACGCGCCGAGTGCGGCGCCATAAAGCAGCGTCTCGGCGAGACCGAGACCGCGCACGGAGCCGGCAATGATGCCGGCCGTGAACGCGTCGCCGGAGCCGGACGGATCGATCGCCTGAAGCGAATAAGCCGGGGCGCGCAGGAGGCGCGTGCCGTCGAAGGCGAGCGCGCCGGCGCTGCCTGAGGTGACGATGACGGTTCCCGCGCCCGCGCGATGCAGCTCTTCAGCCTGCGCCACCGGCGTCTCGGCGCCGGTCAGCGCACGCGCCTCGTCCTCGTTCGGGAGGAAGAAGTCGACATGCGGCAGCACCGCATCCAGCGCGCCGCGGACGTCGCGGCCACCGGGAACCACCACGTCGATCACCGTGGTCACGCCGGCGGACCGGCATGCGGCGAGGAGTTCGGCGAGTTCGTCCGGCAGGAAGGCGGGCAGCGCGAAGATGCCGCCGACATAGAACACGTCGAGACCGAGCAGCCAGTCGCGCTGGACATCGGCGGCCCGAAACGCGGCATTGGCCCCGAATGCGTGGATATAGCGGCGGTCGGCCCCTCCCGCGAGCAGGATGACCGTCTTGCTGGTCGGCAGCATCGGCGAGCGCACGACACGGTCGCAGCCAACGCCGCCGCGCGCCAGCTCCGCTACCAGCATATCGGCCGCGGCATCGTTGCCGACGCAGCCGCAGACCTCGACCTCCAGTCCCTGCCGCGCCAGGGAGATCGCGACATTGGCGGCGCAGCCACCCGCGCTCTGCGGCAGGTCGTCGACGGCGATCAGTTCGCCCGGCCGCGGCAGCGCCGCCAGGGGACCGCAGAACATGTCGGCGACGAGAATGCCGGCGCATCCGATCCGGGGCATGTCACGCCTTCCCCGCCGAACCGAGCAGATGCATGCGCTGAAGCACAGCCTCGCGCACCGCATTGCGCCCCACGACGAGCAGATCGCGCTCACTGCCAAGGCCGAGCAGCACGTGCGGATCGCGCTCGCTCGTGCAGATCGCCCCGCGCAGCGCCGCGAGATAGCGCTGCTTGATGTAGGTGCCGTAATTGACCTTGGCGACGCCGAGCCCGATCGCGGCGCGCAGCGACTCGGGCGCGATGCCGGTTCCGCCATGCAGGACCAGCGGAACCGGCACGGCGTCCGCTATCTCCTTCAGGCTTGCCAGATCGAGATCGAACTGGCCGCTGAGCGCGACATGGATATTGCCAACGCTGACGGCCATCAGGTCGACGCCCGTCGCCTCGACGAAGGCAGCCGCGTCGGCGGCGCGCGTCGGCGCCGTTCCATGGCTCTCGTCGTCGGGAGAGCCGAAGGGCAACTCGCCAATCTCGGCCTCGACGGCCACACCGCGCGGGTGGGCAAGCGCCACGATCGCGGCCGTGCGGCGGGTATAGTCTTCGATGGAGGCCGCTGCATCCGCCGGCATGACCAGATTGAAGCCGACCTCGATCGCGGCCTTCGTCCAGTCGTCCTGCGCGCATTCGTTGAAGATGAAGCCGCACGGCACATTCGCCGCCTCGGCCGCCGCCTTGCCGAGCGCACCATAAAGGGCAAGGCGCTCGCGCACCACGCGGCCGGGATGGCTCAGGAACTCGCCATTGAAGCCGATGATCACCGGCGAGCGCATCGTCTCGGCCGCGTCGATCACGCCATAGAGGGAATCGATGCTCCAGCTCTCGAAATAGCCGACGGCATAGTTCTCGGACCGGGCCCGCCGCATCAGTTCGGAAATCGGCTCAAGCGACATGGGCGTCCTCCGCCCGCGTGTCGCCGCGCCGCACCTCGATTCCCGCCTCTTCGAGGATCGCGACATCCTCCGCCGAGGCGGCCTCGTCGGTGACGACGACGTCGATCTCATTGCTTGCCAGGACACGGGCCAGCGCCCGCTGGCCGAACTTCGAATGATCGACCAGCAGCACGACCCGACGGGCACGCCGCGACAGGATCTGCTTCACGCGGAAATTGGCGACGGTCGATTCGAACGTCCCCTCGGCCGGCAGGAAGCCCATGGTCGAGATGAACGCGATGTCGACATAGTACCGCTCCGCCGCCTCCTCGGCGACCGCGCCGACGAAGCAGCAGCTGTTGGGATCGAACTCGCCCCCAATCCCGACGACCACATTGTTGCGATTGCGCCCGATCTCCAGCGCGGTCAGCGCCGAATTGGTCACGATCGTCAGGCCGCGCAGGCGGCGCGCGATGAGCTTGGCGAGTTCGAGGCAGGTCGTGCTGCCGTCGAGAAACAGCGTCTCGGTACCGTCGGCCAGCCCGATCGCCGCTCTGGCCATAGCCTGCTTCTCGAGCCGGTTGCGGCCCATGCGGCCATTGATCGCCGTCTCCATGAGATAGCTCGGCGCATCGGCACGCTGAACGCCGCCGAGCGTCTTGATCAGCAGCCCCGCGATCGCGAGCCTGTCGACTTCGCGCCGGACCGTCATCGTCGAGACGCCGAGAAGATCGGCCAGCTCCTGATACGAGCCCGCTCCGGCGTGCTCCAGCCAGTCGAGGATCTGTCGCTGTCGGGGCGTGGTCATCCTGCCTCTGTTCCGCTTCTTCGCCGACAACGCAGCCGGCCTCACACGACCACCTAGCATGCGACTCTCAGCGAGTCGATATTTTTTCACAATCATGTGCCGTCGATCGTTCCATTGCGATGCAATACAACGGATATCGATTCATTTTCACACCATAAGATTGACATGCGCAATTTTTTGCAGATTCATCTGTGAAAAATAAACACGGCTGCGTTGGGTGGCCGCGGCCCACGAGGTGGGCACGGAGCGGCATGATCCGTTCCGACCAGGGAGGGTGAAATGAAACTCAATCGCAGGAATCTTCTGGCCGCCGCGGTCATCGTGGGCCTCGGCATGGGTCCGGCTTCGGCCGCCGGCGACAAGCTGATCGCCGGCATCGTCTTCCAGCAGGACCAGTTCTTCCGCGCGCTCCAGATCGGCATGCAGGCCGCCGCGAAGAAGGCGGGCTACGAATTGCTCGAGGCCAATTCGGAATCGAAGCCCGATAAGGAGCAGAGCCTCATCAACACCTATATCTCGCGCGGCGTCGACGCGATCATCATCTCGCCGATCGGCGAGTCCGCGTCCGCACCGGCGCTCAAGCGCGCCGCCGATGCGGGGATCAAGGTCGTCACCTACAACTCGACCGTGAAGGGCGACATCGCGACCGCGTTCCTGAATTCGAGCCAGACGCAGATCGGTGAGACGACCGGCGTCGAGGCGGCGAAGTTCATCAAGGAGAAGCTCGGCGGCAAGGCCAAGATCGGCGTGCTGCAGTTCAAGAGCCTTCTGCCCGAGCAGAGCGGCGCGCGCGTCAACGGCTTCCTCTCCAAGGTGAAGGGTGACGGCGTCGATATCGTCGCGGATCAGGACGCCTGGCTCGCCGAAAAGGCCGTCGCCGTCGCCGGCGACATCATCACCGCCAATCCGGACATCAACATCATCTTCGCGGCGAATGAAGGCGGCACGGTCGGCGCCGTACAGGCGGTCCGCAATGCCGGCAAGCAGGGCAAGATCTTCGTCTTCGGCACGGATGGCTCCGAGCAGCTGGCGAATTTCCTCCTTGCCGAGGACGATGTCCTCCAGGCCGTCACCGCCCAGAAGCCCTACGAGATGGGCGTCCTGTCCGTGGAAACGGCGATCGCCGCGATCGAAGGCAAGCCGGTCGAGAAGACGATCATCGTCCCCGTCCAGGGCCTTTCCCGCACCGATCCCGCAGGCGTCAAGGCGTTCGCCGAGTCGTTGAAGCAGTTCAAATAGGCCGGTTGCGGGAAAGAGAAGCGATGCCTGCGCCCGCCATCGAACTTCGCGGCCTCGGCAAGGTCTATGACGGCACTGTGGCGCTCGCCCAGGTCGATCATACCTTCGAAGCCGGACGCGTTCACGCCCTCATGGGCAAGAACGGCTCGGGCAAGTCGACCCTCGTGAAGATCCTCGCCGGCGCGGTGTCGCCGACCGTCGGCGAGGTCCTCGTCAGGGGCGAGCGGGTCCGCTTCGACAGCCCGCGCGACGCCTTCGCGGCCGGCATCATCACGGTTCATCAGGAACTGTCGCTGGTGCCCTCGCTCACGGTCGGCGAGAACATCTATCTCGGCCGCCTGCCCCGATCGAGGCGCCTCGGCGCCTCGATCGTCGACTGGGACCGCGTCCATCGCGATGCCGCGGCGCTGCTCGCCGACATGGCGCCGCATATCGATCCGCGCGCGCCGGCCGGCTCGCTCAGCATCGGCCAGCAGCAGATCGTCGAGATCGTGAAGGCGATGTCCTTCAATCCGGCCATCCTGCTGCTGGACGAGCCGACATCGGCGCTGGCGACACGCGAGGTCGAGCAGCTGTTCGAACTGATCCGCCGCCTGCGGGCGCGCGGCATCACCATGATCTACATCACGCATCGCATGAACGAGCTCTTCGCCATCGCCGACAGCTGCACCGTGCTGCGCGACGGCCGCCTCATCGGCACGGTCGCCATGGCGGACACTTCGACCGACGCGATCGTCGAGATGATGTTCGGCGACATAGCCCGCGCGGAGCGCCCCGCGCGGCGGCGGATCGAGCGCACGGGTCCGATCCTTGCGGTATCCGGCCTGACCCGACAGGGCGCCTTCTCGGACGTCTCGTTCGACCTGCACCGCGGCGAGATCCTCGGCATCGCCGGCCTGCTCGGCGCGGGGCGCACCGAGTTGCTGCGTGCAGTCTTCGGCGCCGATCCCTTCGAAAGCGGCACGATCCATTTCGGCGGCCGGGCGATGGACCGGCCGGCGCCGCGGACGATGAAGCGCGCCGGCCTCGGCTACACGCCGGAGAACCGCAAGGAAGTCGGCCTCGTGCAGATCCTCTCGATCCACGACAATCTCTGCATGGCGTCGAACGGCATGGGCCTCACCACGCGAGCCCGCGAGGCGCCGCGCGTCGCACGGCAGATCCGCGACCTCGCCATCAAGCTCGCGAACCCGATGCAACCCGTCTCCTCGCTCTCCGGTGGCAATCAGCAGAAGGTCGTGATCGGCAACTGGCTGAACACGGCGCCCAAAGTGATGTTCCTGGACGAGCCGACGCGCGGCATCGACGTGCAGGCCAAGCAGCAGATCTTCGAGATCATGTGGCGCCAGGCCGAGGCCGGTCTCGCCGTCGTCTTCGTCTCCAGCGAGCTCGAGGAACTCCTCGAAGTGACGGACCGCATCCTCGTCATGCATCACGGCCGTCTGGTGGGCGAGGTGAACCCGGCTGCGACCCGTCTTTCCGAACTCTATTCCCTGTGCATGGAGGGTGCGCGATGACGCACGCAGACGCAGCCGTCAAACCCGCGGCGGCCGGCCTCGGCGGGCGACTCATCGGCCTGCTCGCCATGGAGGCGATCCTCCTCGCCCTGGTCGTCGTGCTCGTCTTCACCGCGCCCGGCTTCGCCACGCTCGGCAATCTGCTGAACGTGCTGCGTACTGTTTCGATGCTCGGCATCATCGCCTTCGGCATGACGGCGGTGATCATCGCCGGGGAGATCGACCTTTCCGTCGGCGCCGGCGCGGCTCTGGCCGGCTGCATCGTCGCCTGGTTCGCCGGCGCCTGGAGCGACACGATCGGGTCGGGTCCCGCCATCCTCATCGGATTTGTCGCAGCGCTGCTCGCGGGCGCCGCGAGCGGCGTCGTCTCGGGCAAGGTGCGGCAATGGTTCAACGTGCCGACATTCATCACCACGCTCGCCATGTTCACGGCCCTGCGCGGCGCGGCGAACCTGATCACCGGCGGTTTTCCACTCGCCACCTTCCCCGACTGGTTCTTCTTCTTCGGCGCCGGCGCCCTCTTCGGGATCCCCTTCCCGGTCTATGTCTTCGCCGGCATCTTCCTCGCCATGCATTTCCTGATGAAATACACCGGCTTCGGCCGTGCCGTGTACGCCGTCGGCGGCAATGCCGAGGCGGCGCGCCTTTCCGGCATTGACGTCTATGGCGTCAAGACCATGACGCTCGCCATCACCGGCATGCTGACCGCCGTCACCGGCACGCTCCTCGCCTCGCAGATCGGCTCGGGTGTCGGCACGACCGCGACCGGCATGGAACTCGACGTGATCGCGGCGACGATCATCGGCGGCACCAGCCTTTTCGGCGGCAAGGGCCGGATCTGGGGCACGCTGCTCGGCGTGATCTTCCTCGGCTGTATTTCGAACGGGATGACGCTGCTCAATGTTTCGGAGTATTGGCAGCTCGTGGCCCGTGGCGCGATCATCCTGGGCGCCGTACTGCTCAACCAGTTGCTCGAGCGGATCCGCTGAGCCCTCCGCCACTTCAACGAAGACGGACCCATGCAGAATCTCTGGAACGATGCCGAAGCCGAAGCCACGGTCGCAGCCCATGCGGCGAACGGCATCGGCCGTGACCTGGCGCTGCGCGTCTACACGACCCGTCTGCTCGGCTCCGTGCCGCAGCTCGTCCTGCATGGCGGCGGCAACACCTCGGTCAAGACCCGCGCTGTGGACCTCGTCGGCGATAGCTATGAGGTTCTCTGCGTCAAGGGCAGCGGCTGGGATATGGCGACCATCGAGGCGGCCGGCCTTCCGGCAGTGAAGCTCGCCCCGCTCCTCAAGGCGCGGGCGTTCGACCGCCTCTCGGACAAGGACATGGTGACGCTGCAGCGCGCCAACCTGATCGATCCCGACGGGCCCAATCCATCCGTCGAAACGCTGCTGCATGCCTTCCTGCCGTCGAAATTCGTCGACCACACCCATTCGACCGCGGTGCTGGCCGTGGTCGACCAGGCCGAGAGCCGCCGCCTCGCCCGCGAGGCCTTCGGCGAGCGGATCGGCTTCGTCGACTACGTCATGCCGGGCTTCGCGCTGGCGAAGCAGGCCGCGGCGATCTTCGACGCCGATCCATCCGTCGAGGCGCTGATCCTCGACAAGCACGGCATCTTCACCTTCGGGGAAAGTGCACGCGAAGCCTATGACCGCATGATCGACTATGTGACGCGGGCCGAGGATTTCGTCGCGCGCCGCGGCGTGCGGAAGACAGCGCGCCGGCCGCTGCCGGAACGCCTCGCCACGCCGGATGCGATCGCGCCGATGCTGCGCGGCGCGATCGCCGTCGACCGGGGCGAGGGCCGCTTCGACCGCATGGTCAGCGAATTCCGCACCTCGCCGGCGATCCTCGATTTCGTCGCTTCCCCCGATCTCGAGGACCTCGCCGCGCGCGGCGTCTCGACGCCGGATCTCTCGATCCGCATCAAGACGGGTCCGCTGGTGCTCGCCCCTCCGGACGCGGCGGATCTCGCCGGGTATGGCGCGGACATCCGCGCTCGCGTCGCCGCCTTCGCGGAGGACTACAAGGCCTATTTCAACGAGAACTCCGCCCGCAGCCCCGACAGGCTGACCATGCTCGACCCGATGCCGCGGCTGACGCTTGTTCCCGGCCTCGGCCTCTTCGGCCTTGGCCGAAGCGTCAAGGAGGCAAAGATCGCGGCCGATATCGGCGAGATCTGGATCGAGACCGTCGCGGATGCTGAGGCGATCGGCGCCTTCCGCCCGGTCGAGCGGCCGGACCTGTTCGATCTCGAATACTGGTCGCTCGAACAGGCGAAGCTCGCCTCGATGAAGACGCTGCCCTTCTCGGGCCAGGTCGTGATCGTCACCGGCGGCGCCGGCGCGATCGGCGCCGCGACCGCCCGGGCCTTTGCCAGCCGCGGTGCCCATGTCGCCGTCGCCGATCTCGACGAGGCGAAGGCAGCGGCCGTGGCGAAGTCCATCGGCAATGCCGCCATCGGCATCGGCTGCGACGTGACCGATGTCGCATCGGTCCGCGCGCTCTTCGACAGGACTGTCGCAGCCTTCGGCGGCGTGGACATCGTCGTCTCCAATGCCGGTGCGGCCTTCGAAGGCCCCATCGCCACGCTCGACGACGCCGCGTTGCGCCGGAGCTTCGAGTTGAACTTCTTCGCGCATCAGAGCGTCGCGCAGAACGCCGTGCGGATTATGAAGCTGCAGGGCACCGGCGGCGTGCTGCTGTTCAACGCCTCCAAGCAGGCGGTCAATCCCGGCGCCAATTTCGGCGCCTATGGCCTGCCCAAGGCGGCGACCCTGTTCCTGTCCCGCCAATATGCGCTGGAACACGGCAAGGATGGCATTCGCGTCAATGCGGTCAACGCCGACCGCATCCGCTCAGGACTGCTCTCCGATACGATGATCGCGAGCCGGTCCAGCGCCCGCGGCCTCTCGGAGAAGGACTATATGGCCGGCAACCTGCTCGGACAGGAGGTGCGCGCCGAGGACGTGGCGCTCGCCTTCGTCCACCAGGCGCTTTCCGAGCGCACCACGGGCGGCCTCGACACGGTCGACGGCGGCAACATCGCCGCCGCCCCGCGATAGGGTCGCCGGTCAGCCGATCCGCGCGCCGCTCTCGTGATCGAACAGATGGATGCGGTCGACCGGGAAGGCGACGCTGACCGTGTCGCCGCGCGTGGCGAGGCCGCGCTCCAGCGAGAACGCCTTGACGTCGGAGCCGAAGGCGCTCGCATGCAGGATCGTGCCGAAGCCGGTCGGCTCGACAAGGTCGATGAAGGCCTGGATGCCGGGCCCGCCGCCGCGCGTCACGACGACATGCTCCGGCCGGATGCCGAGCGTGACTCTGGCTCCGTCGGCGGCGGCGATGCCCTCGCCCACCGGCACGGCGACGCCCTCGGCCAGCTCGACGCGTGGCGCGCCGCCGCCGCTGCGATAAGTGCCGGCGAACATGTTCATCGCGGGTGAGCCCATGAAGCCGGCGACGAAGAGATTGGCTGGCCGGTCATAGAGATCGAGCGGGCTGCCGACCTGCTGCACGATGCCGGCATTCATCGCGACGATGCGGTCGGCGAGCGTCATGGCCTCGATCTGGTCATGCGTCACATAGATCGAGGTCGCGCCGAGATCCTGGTGCAGCTTCTTGATCTCGCCGCGCATCTGCTCGCGCAGGCGGGCATCGAGATTGGAGAGCGGTTCGTCGAACAGGAACGCCTTCGGCGCGCGCACGATGGCGCGGCCCAT
>Ga0182736_1002781_pt1 | contig 12604 bp, 11 predicted proteins | sample eDN5th30CKraftBY_FD_128882 | JGI IMG/M metagenome (GOLD analysis project Ga0182736, IMG submission 128882) | Enriched backyard soil microbial communities from Emeryville, California, USA - eDNA 5th pass 30_C Kraft BY (version 2) (version 2) | ecosystem: Environmental > Terrestrial > Soil >...
CCGAGCGGCCCAGGCCGACGAAGGAGGCCCCAGAGCGGAGAAGACGTGTCGGAACGACGTGACCTCGGCCCCGCCCACCTCAACCCACCAAGCGGGTCACTCCCACTCGATCGTGCCAGGGGGTTTCGAGGTCACGTCGTAGGCGACGCGGTTGATGCCGTCGACCTCGTTGATGATGCGCGAGGACATCCGCTCGAGCAGGTCGTACGGCAGACGGGCCCAGTCGGCGGTCATGGCGTCCTCGGACGTGACCGCCCGGATGATGGCGGGATAGCCGTAGGTGCGCTCGTCGCCCATGACCCCGACGGACCGGATGTCGGGCAGCACGGCGAACGCCTGCCAGATCTCCCGCTCGAGGCCAGCGGCACGGATCTCCTCGCGGACGATGGCGTCGGCCCGCTGGAGGATGGCCACCTTGTCCGGGGTGACCTCACCGATGATGCGGACGCCGAGGCCGGGTCCGGGGAACGGCTGGCGCCACACGATCTCGTCGGGGAGGCCGAGCTCGCTGCCGACTGCCCGGACCTCGTCCTTGAAGAGGGAGCGGAGCGGCTCGACGAGATCGAACTGCATGTCCTCGGGCAGGCCGCCGACGTTGTGGTGGCTCTTGATCTTGGCGGCGCTGGCGGTGCCGGACTCGATGACGTCGGGGTAGAGCGTGCCCTGCACGAGGAACTTGGCGTCCTCGATGCCGCCCGAGACGTCCTCGAAGATGCGGATGAAGAGCTCGCCGATGGCCTTGCGCTTGTCCTCGGGGTCGGTGACCCCCTCGAGCTTCTCGAAGTACCGGTCGGCGGCCCGGACGTGGATCAGCTCGATGCCCTGGTGGCGCTGGAACGTCTCGACGACCTGCTCGCCCTCACCGAGCCGCATGAGCCCGGTGTCGACGAAGACGCAGGTCAACTGGGGCCCGATCGCCTTGTGCACGAGGGCGGCGGCGACCGCGGAGTCGACGCCACCGGAGAGGGCGCAGATGACCCGGGCCGAACCGACCTGCTTGCGGATCAGCTCGACCTGGGTGTCGATCACCGAGCTCATCACCCACGATGGCGGGCATCCGCACACGTCGTAGAGCCAGTGCTCGAGCACGGCCTGGCCGTGCGGCGTGTGCACCACCTCGGGGTGGAACTGCACGGCGTGGATCTTGCGGGCCACGTCCTCCATGGCTGCGACCGGGGCGCCCGGGGTGGACGCGGTGATCGAGAACCCGTCGGGCGGGACCGAGATCGAGTCGAAGTGGCTCATCCACACCTGTTGGGTGGTCGGCTGGCCCCCGCCGAACACGACCGCGTCAGGAGACGAGACGGTGAGCTCGGTGCGCCCGTACTCGCCGACGCCGGTGTTGGCGACGACGCCGCCCGGCAGCTGCTGGGCGATGAGCTGGGCGCCGTAGCAGATGCCCAGGACCGGGGTGCCCAGGTCGTAGACGGCCGGGTCGATGACCGGTGCGCCCTCGACGTGGACCGACTTCGGACCGCCCGAGAAGATGATGCCGGCCGGGTTCTTGGCCGCCACCTCCTCGGCGGTGATGGTGTGCGGGACGATCTCGCTGTAGACGTGCGCCTCGCGGACCCGCCGGGCGATGAGCTGCGCGTACTGGGCGCCGAAGTCGACGACGAGGATCGGCCCCGTCTCAGACGAGGAGGCGACGACGGGATCGGACGTGGTCATGGGTGCACCGGGGTGATCGTGAGCTCCGCCTTCTGGAGCTCCTTGAGGGTGCGGTAGCCGCACGATGCCATCGACCGGCGCAGGCCGCCGGCCAGGTTGGTCCGGCCGTCGCTGCGGTGCGCCGGGCCGACCAGCACCTCTTCGAGAGAGCCGACGGGCTCCGCGGCCACCCGCTCGGCGCGGGGCAGGTCGGCGTGGCCGCCGTTGAGGCCCCAGTGCCAGCCGCGCCCGGGAGCGTCGGAGGCCGCAGCGAGCGGTGCACCGACCATGACGGCGTCGGCCCCGCAGGCGACGGCCTTGGCGATGTCGCCGCCGGTGGTGATGCCGCCGTCGGCGATGAGGTGGACGTAGACGCCGGTCTCGTCGAGGTGGCGCATGCGGGCTGCCCGGGCGTCGGCGATGGCGGTGGCCTGCGCAGCCCCCACGCCGAGGACCCGGCGGGTGGTCGACGTGGCGCCGGAACCGACGCCGACGAGGATCCCGGCCGCCCCGGTGCGCATCAGGTGGCTGGCCGCCTGGTAGCTGGCGCAGCCCCCGACGATGACCGGGATGTCGAAGCGGCGCACGAAGGTCTTCAGGTTGAGCGGGTCGCCGTCCTTGGTGACGTGCTCGGCCGACACGACCGAGCCCTGCACCACGAGCAGGTCCAGCTCGGCGGCGAGCAGCGCATCGGCGAACGCGGGCAGCCGCTGCGGGGTGATGGAGGCGCACGACGTGACCCCGGCCCCGCGGATCTCCTTGATGCGGTCCCGGATCAGCTCGGGCTTGATCGGCTCGGCGTACAGCTCCTGCAGCCGGGCGGTGGCCGCAGCGTCCGGCAGGCCGGCGATCTCGGTCAGCACCTGCTCGGGGTCGTCGTAGCGGGTCCACAGCCCCTCGAGCGCGAGCACGCCCACGCCGCCCAGCTCGCCGATGGCCACGGCGCTGGCCGGGCTGACGACGCTGTCCATGGCCGAGGCCATGATCGGGAGGTCGAAGCGGAAGGCGTCGATCTCCCAGGACAGGTCGACGTCCTCGGGGTCTCGGGTGCGGCGCGACGGGACGAGCGCGACGTCGTCGAGCCCGTACGCCCGACGGCCGGTCTTGCCCATGCCGATCTCGATTTCAGCCATGGACGGTCTCCTCAACCCTGGCGAGGGAAAGGCACGAGTCTACGCACGCGGCGCAGGTGCCTCCGCCGTGGCCTCGACCTGGGCCAGATCGCCGAGCCAGCGCTCCACGAGCACCTTCCAGCTGCCCTCCTCGTCGATCCACCGCTGGCCGGCCGCCCCCATCGCGCCCGCCTCGGCCGGGTCGGCGGCGAGCCGGCGGGCGGCGGCCGCGAAGGCCTCGGCGTCGCCGAACGGGACGGCGATCCCCGAGCCGGTGCGCCGGACGAGGGCGGCCCCCTCGTCGTCGCCGGCGTACAGCACCGGCTTCGCGGTGGCCATCACGGGGAACATCTTCGCCGAGCGGACCGACTTGAACAGCTCGCTGTCGCGCACCGAGCACACACCGGCGGTGGCGCGGCGCAGGTAGCGGGCGATCTCCTCGGGGGCGACCGGGTCGCGGAACACCACGTTCGTCAGCCCCTTCGCGGCGGCGAGCGCCTCCAGGTTCGGCCGCTCCGAGCCTCCGCCGACGAACACGAACCGGAACGGTTCGTCGGCGAGGAGCGCCGCGGCCTCGATCACCCCGTCGAGGCCGTGCACGTACCCCTGCGTCCCGGCGTACAGGAACAGCCGGTCGCCGGGTTCGAGGCCGAGCACGTCGTCGACGTCGGGATCGGGATCGCCCGGGGCGAACATCTCGGTGTCGGCGCCGTTGGACATCCAGCAGATGCGCTGCGGATCGACGCCCTTCGCGATCAGGGCGTCCCGGACGCCGTCGGTCACCGCGGTGACCGCGGTGGCGTTCCGGAGCATCCACGCCTCGACCCGGCGCAGGACCTTCACGACGGCCCCGTCGCTGAGCGCGCCGAGCTCGACGATGGCGTCGACCCACAGGTCGGCGACGTTGACGACGACCTTGCGCCGCCGGATCCGGCCCCAGACCGCGGCCGGGAGGGCGCCGAACAGCGTCGGGTACTCGACGATCGTCCAGTCCGCCGGCCGGATGCGGAGCAGGCCGAGCAGCGACATCAGGCCGAACGAGGCGTAGTTGACCATGCGCTCGACCCCGCTGCCCATCGACGCCCACAGCCACACCCGGATCACCCGGACGCCGCCCTCGTCGGCCACCTGGACGGGACGGCGGGACCAGCCGTCGAAGATCCGGCCGAGCGGGTAGTTCGGCAGCGCCGTCAGCACCTCGACCCGCGCGCCCCGGCGCTGCAGCTCCCGGGCGAGGGCGCCGAGGCGGACCTGGGCCGCACCCCGTTCCGGTGCGTAGTACTGGGTCACCACGAGGAACGACGACGGATCCGGGCGGGCCTGCCGCCCATCGGGCGCCCCTGCCACGCGGTCCTCCCTGCTCGTCACGCTGCTCCCCGAAGCCGGTGCCCGCCGTCGGTCGCGAGCACGCCGACACTACCCGGCGGCCCAACGGCCAGAAGGCGCCCGGACGCGGCCGCAGCCACCCCGGAACGGCGTCGGGCCGTCCGGGGTGGCTGCGGTCGAGGGACGCAGGAGGTCAGCGCTCGGTGATGGGCGTGACCTTGGCGACAGTGGGCGCAGGATCGGCCGAGCGGTCGCTGCTCGACGGCACGCCGTACCAGACCTCGTCCTTGCGGGTGCCCGGGCCGTACCAGAACGTGTCGAACACGTCGTCGTCGTTGAAGTCGCCGGTGGCGGCCTGCCAGGCGGTGCCGAAGTCGTGGTTCGGGTTCGCCAGGTAGTACGAGTCGGCGCCGGCGCCGTCGGCGTACACGAACGCGTCGCGTTCGTTGTCGGACTTGATGAGCACGCCGTTGCCGCCGTAGCTCTCGGCCTTGCCGGTGAGGGTCGGGTACTGACCCGTGGGCCGCGACGTGAACGAGTTGCCGTTGCTCGTCCAATACACCTCGTTCACGCGGCCGCTGGCCCAGAAGTAGATGCCGTCGAAGTTCTGGTGGCGCACCGTGACCGGCTGGTAGGTGCCGTTGATGGTGAGGTTCGTCTGGGTGAACGCACCCGACGTGCTGCTGACCCACTTGTAGTCACGGGCCGCGCCGGGCTGGTAGAGCACGACGTCGTCGAGGTAGTCGCCGCTGAAGTCGCCGACCACGAGCTGGTACGAGCCGTTCACCTTCAGGGTGCGGCTCTGCCAGGTGCCGGGGCCGTCGTACTCGGGGGTGCCGACCGACTCGGTGAAGTGCCACAGGTAGTCCGGCACCGTGCCCGGCCCGAGGAACAGCACGTCGTCCTTGGTGCCGACGTCCCGGTAGTCCATGAGGACCTTGGGCTGGTAGTTCGTGCCGCTGATCTTCACCGACTTCGAGCTGAAGTACGACGACGTCGGGACCGAGGTCCACAGCGCGTCGGGAGCCGAGCCCTTGCCGTAGAAGAGGATGTCGTCGTAGTCGTCGCCGGCGAAGTCGCCGACCACCGGAACGTAGGTGCCGCCGATGCTGACGCCGACCTTGGTGAAGCCGCTGTTGCCCTTCGCGCCGGTCTTGCCGATCCACAGCGAGTCGGGCGCCGAGCCCGGGCCGTAGAAGAGGATGTCCGTGGCGGCATCGCCCGCGAACTGGCCTCGGAGCATCTGGTAGCTGCCGTTGATGCTGAGGGCCTGGTAGTCCCAGCCGTAGTCGGGGTCGACCGCGGCCGGTGCCGGGGTCGGGGCGACCAGCCCCAGGGTGAGGGACGCTGCGGCAGCAGCGAGAGCAAGACGACGGAGCACGAAGGCCTCCTTCTTCCGCCGGGGGCCTTGAGGGCATCCCGAGCCCCCGAGACCATCCCGCCGGGCGGAGGGAACCTAGCGGATCGGATACCCGCGGAACGACGCGGTGCGTGGCACCGCGCCTGCGCAGCGTGGGACCCGCCGCCGCATGTGGATCCGGGTCAGCGACCCCAGTAGTTGGGCGCTTCGGCGGTGATGGTGATGTCGTGCGGGTGGCTCTCGCGCAGGCCGGCCCCGGTGATGCGCACGAACGTGGCGCCCTGGAGCTGCTCGATGGTGCCGGCGCCGCAGTAGCCCATGGCCTGGCGCAGGCCGCCGACCAGCTGGAACAGGATCCGGCGGACCGGGCCCTTGTACGCCACCCGGCCCTCGATGCCCTCGGGCACGAGCTTCTCGGCGTCGATCACGTCGCCCTGGAAGTAGCGGTCCTTCGAGTACGAGCGGGTCTTCATGGCGCCCATCGAGCCCATGCCGCGGTACTCCTTGAACCGCTCGCCCTGGTAGAGCACGACGTCGCCGGGGCTCTCGTCGACGCCGGCGAGCAGGCTGCCGAGCATCACGGTGTCGGCGCCGGCGGCGAGGGCCTTGGCGATGTCGCCGGAGAACTGGATGCCCCCGTCGGCGATGACGCAGGCGTCGTAGCCCGAGGCGGCGTCAGCCGCCTGCGAGATCGCGGTGAGCTGGGGCACGCCCACCCCGGCGACGACCCGGGTGGTGCAGATCGAGCCGGGGCCGACGCCGACCTTGATGGCCGAGGCACCGGCGTCGAGCAGGGCCTTGGCGCCGTCGTAGGTGGCGACGTTGCCGGCCACGATCGGCACGGGGAACTCTTCGACGACCTTGGCCACCAGGTTGATCACCCCGGCGGAGTGGCCGTGGGCGGTGTCGACCACGAGCAGGTCCACGCCGGCGTCGATGAGGGCGAGGGCCCGCTCGAACGCGTCGGGCCCGGTGCCGACGGCGGCGCCGCAGCGGAGGCGGCCCTGGTCGTCCTTGGTGGAGTCCGGGTACTGGATCCGCTTCTGGATGTCCTTGACGGTGATGAGACCGGAGAGCCGGCCGTCGCCGTCGACGACCGGGAGCTTCTCGATGCGGTGCCGGCCGAGGATGGCCTGGGCCTCCTCGAGGGTGGTGCCCTGCGGCGCGGTGACCAGGTTCTCGCTGGTCATCACGTTGCCGATGCGCTCGTTCACGTCCTCGTGGAAGCGGAGGTCGCGGTTGGTGAGGATGCCCACCAGGCGGCGGTCGCCGTCGGTGATCGGCACGCCGGAGATCTTGAACTTGGCCATCAGGTCGAGGGCGTCGGCCACGAGGGCGTCGGGACCGAGCGTGACCGGGTCGACGATCATCCCGGACTCGGACCGCTTGACCTTGTCGACCTCGCTCGCCTGGTCGGCGACCGACAGGTTCCGGTGGATGATCCCGAGCCCGCCGGCTCGGGCCATCGCGATGGCGAGGCTGGCCTCGGTGACGGTGTCCATCGCCGCGGACAGGATCGGCACCTGGATCTCGACGCCCGGCGTCACGAACGACGCGGTCGAGACCTCGTTGGGCAGGACGTCGCTGGCCGCCGGCACCAGGAGCACGTCGTCGAAGGTCAGGCCTTCGTTGGCGAATCGGTCGGTCGGCGTGTCGGCCATGTGCGCTCCCGGGCGGCGTGTCGTTGCCGCAGGCTACCGGGCGGAGGGCGGTGGGGGGAACCCCACGGAGCGTCCGCGGGTGCCGGAGATCAGCGCCGGAGCGACTTGAGGAGGGCCCGGGCCATCGTGGTGTTCATCTGGTACACCGCGGTCTTCGATGCGTCCCGGGCGAGCTTCACCACGCTCCCGCCGGTCACCTCCTCCACCGAGTCCAGGCCGTCGACCACCGCCTGGCGCGAGATGTCGGTGGCCTTGTAGCCCGCGTTGGTCAGGGCCTTCACCACCTCGCTCTGGGCGATGGGCTCGGGGGCCGCCGACGCGATGATGCGCAGCGCCTCCTTGGTGAGCTCCGCTCCCTGGTTGATGGCCTCGTGCGTGGAGAGGTTGCCCTCCTCCTCGCCCTCGACCGAAGCCAGCCAGCGCCGCACCTTCACCACGAGCTCGCCGTGGGTCTCACCTTCGAACGAGATGGTCGCCATGGCCGAACGCTACCCCCGGGCCCGCGGACCGCGACGGGACCCGCTAGTTGGCCGACGGGTCCTCGGGGTGGTTCGCGAACCAGGCGACCTCGCCGCGCTGGCGGCGCAGCACCGCGGACCACTGGTGCTCGGGGTCGGTGGCCGTGACGTCCTGGGGGTCGGCGTCGGCGAGCCACCAGGCCCCCTCGGCGAGCTCGTCGTCGAGCTGGCCGGGGGCCCAGCCCGCCGACCCGGCGAACAGGCGCACGCCGTCCCAGTGGGGGCCGTCGTCGGGCGACCGCTCGAGGTCGATGGCCGCGCAGTCGGCGAAGATCCGGTTCTCGCTGTGCGCGCCGACCGCCGCCGACCGGCCGAGCGCGAGGAGCGAGTCCTGGCCGACCGGACCGCCGAGGAACACCACGCCCGGCGCGGCGGCGTGCCCGGCCCACTCGGGGGCCACCTCACCGACCGTCGTGTCGGTCGGGCGGTTCAGCACGACGCCGAACGCACCGTCGCGGCCGTGGGCGAGGACCAGCACGACCGTGCGCTCGAACGTCGGGTCGGCGATGAGCGGGGTGGCCACCAGCAGGCGGCCGGCGTGGCTCATCCCGGCACCGGTGGGCACGGCAGGGGTGCGGGCACGGCGCCAGGCTACCGGCGCCCGTCCGCCCACCAGCGTGGTCACCCGTACGGGCTACCCTGCGGTCCCTCGGTCAGCGGGAGACCTGGGAGGACGACGTGGGCACAGCGGTCGCCGACGAGCCTCGGGACGCGCGCGCCCCACGACCGGCGCGGCGCCCCCGCCCTCCGGGCACCGGGCCCCAGCGACGCCAGCGGGACCGGACGCGGCCGCCGCCGATGCTGGTGCGGCTGTGCGTGATCGTCGTGCTGCCGATCCTGGCGTCGACCGCGATGGCCCTGAACGACGGGTGGACCCCGGTGGGCGACAACGCCACCATCGCCCTGCGCGCCGGCGACGTCCTCGCCGGCGACCCGCCGCTCACGGGCATGCCGAGCACCGCCAACACCATCTCGGACCACGACATCTCCCACCCGGGACCGATCGAGGTGTGGGTCGCCGCGATCCCCTATGCCGTGTTCGGCCCGGCCGGCCTGCTGGTGGCGATCGCGCTCGTGAACGCCGGCGCCCTCGTCATCAGCGTGCTCGTCGGCTGGCGGCGCGGCGGCCCTCCCCTCGCCGTGGCGGTCACCGCCACCGGCCTGCTCCTGTGCTGGTCGCTCGGCACCACGGTCATCCGCGACCCGCTGAACTCGCACGTGCCGCTGCTCGTCTGGTTCGCGTTCGTGCTCCTGTGCTGGGACGTCCGCCTCGGCGCTTGGCCATCGCTGCCCGTGGCGGTGCTCGCCGCGTCGTGGGCCGCGCAGGCGCACGTGGCGTGGCTCCCGATGACCGCCGTCTTCGGGCTGGGCACGCTCGTGCTCTGCCTGCTCGACGCCCGCCGGCGCGACCCGGAGCAGCGCCGGCGCTTCGCCCGGGGCCGCACCCCCGCCCTCGCCGCCGCGGCCGCGATCGGCGTCGTGGTCAGCATCCCGATGCTCGTCGACCAGGTGTCCGGGTCGGGGAACCTCGGCGAGATGCTGCGCTACGCCGGCGAGGGCAGCCAGGGGCCCACCGCCGCGCTGCGGACGGTCGTGGCCGCGCTCGGGGCGCCACCGGCCTGGCTCCAGCCGGTCAACGACCCGTTCATCCTGCTCCGGGGACCGAGCGTGCTCGACGTGCTCGGCTTCGCCGTCGCGGTGGGGCTGTTCACCGCCGGCTACGTCGCCGCCCGCCGCCGGTCCGACCGCCTCACCACGACCCTCATGGAGGCGGCGCTCCTCGGGCTCGCGGCCACCGCCGTGCTGGTCGCCCGCACGCCCCGCGGCGGCGCCGTCCTCGCCGCCGACCCGATGCTGCTGCTGCGGCCGGTCACCGCCATCGTCTGGCTCGCGATCGCCTGGGGCGGGTGGCGGGTCGTGGCGCCGACCGTGCGGCCGGCCCTGGACCACCCGGTCCGGCGGATCATCGCCACGGCCGCCGGCGCCTTCGCCGCGCTCGCCCTGGTCGCGGTGACCGTGTTCGCGCCGGCGAAGTTCGGCGGGTACGGCGAGGGGCTGATGCGCCCGATCGCCCGGCTCCAGCCCCAGGTCACCGCCGCCGTCGAGGGCGAGCCCATGGTCCAGGTGAACGCCACCGGGTGGGCGGCTCGCCTCTACCTCCGCCACGCCGTCATCGAGGACCTCGAACGCCACGGGATCGCCACCCGCACCGACGACGACGACCGGGTGTTCCGCCGCGGGGGCGAGGACCGAGCGGCACCCAACGTGACCCTCTGGGTCGTGAGCGACCCCCTCGAACCGGTGCCGCCCGAGCCCGGGGCGGTCCTGATCGCCCGCACCGACCTGGTGCCCGGCGGCGGACTGTCCGACAGCACGCTGCGCCGCCGGGCGGTGCGCGAGGCCATCGACGACGCCGGCCGGGTGCAGCTGCGCGACACCGACCAGATCTCGCTGGCCGACGTCAGCCGCGAGTTCTTCCGGTGGCGCACCCCGCCGCCGGACGACCAGTCGCTGCCGGCGAGCTGGGTGAGCGTGGACTCGTTCGTCGAGCTCCAGGACAACGGCCTCGTGGTGTCGCCCGAGGTGGACGACGCGTTGATCGACGCCATCCAGCGCGACGCCATCGGCCGCTTCTTCGCCGCCGAGGACACGGAGGTCGCGGTCTACGCCCGCTGGGAGCGCCCGAGCTGACCGGTTCGGTCAGATGTGGCCGACCTCGCCCCGGCCCACGGTGCCGGTGACGAACCCGAGGAGCTGTCGCAGCATCGCTGCGGTGGCGCCCCACACCGTGTCGCCGACCAGTTCGAAGAACCACATCGCCCGCTCGGCGCCGAACAGGTCCCAGCGCTCCTCGCGGAACACCTCGGGGTCGAGGAGCTCGCGGAGCGGGACCCGCAGCACCGCCGCCACCTCGGCCGGGCTCGCCTCCAGGTCCGGTCGGCCCGGCAGCACGGCGACGAAGGGGACGATGAACGAGTTCGACGTGATCGTGCTGAGGTGGTCGAGCTCGCCGATGATCTCGACCAGCGACGGGTCGAGGCCGATCTCCTCGCACGCCTCGCGCCGGGCGGTGTCGCGCAGGTCCTCCCCTGCCTCCTGCCCACCGCCGGGGAACGACACCTCGCCGCTGTGCACCCGCAGCGCGGCGGACCGCCGCGTGAGGATGATCCAGGTCTCGCCCTCGTCCTCGTAGATGGCGGCGAGCACCGCGGAGGCCCGGTCCACGTGGCCCTCACGGGGCGACCGCACCGCCGGTCCGAGCGCGGCGATCCGCTCGCGCACCTGCTCGAGGGTCACCGTCCGCCTGACCTCGTCGAGGTCCGCCCACGGCGGATGACCGCCGGGGCGGACGCCCGGTGGCCGGGGGATCCGCTGGGGGCCGCCGCGCGCCGAGCCGTCGGCGGACGGTGCCGTGGTCACGGCCGGGTCAGGACCCGGCGGGAGCGGCTTCCGCCGCGAGGTGCTCGAGCACCTCGCGGAGCCCGCCGGTCTTGAGGTCGGCCATCACCCGGCCGGGCGTGCTCTCGCCCTTCTCCCATTCCATCCAGGAGGCGAGGAGCTTGGCGGGATCTGCGGGCGGACGGTCCATCCCCGCATGCTACCGAGACGGGTGCATCCGACCTTGGGTCGGCACATCGGCCGACGGCGCCCGAGTAGCGTCGGCCTGTCGGTCACGTCTGGGCAGGAGGACCCGGTGGCGGAACAACCCCCCACTCACCTGCGCAACCTGCCTCGCCAGGCGCGCTCCGCCGCTCGCGTCGAGCTGCTCCTCGACGTCGCCGAGGAGGTGTTCGAAGAGGTCGGCTACGACGCCGCCACCACGAACCTCGTCGCGCAGCGCGCCGGTGTCCCGGTCGGGACGCTCTACCGCTGGTTCCCCGACAAGGCCGCCCTCGCCGAGGCCCTCACGGACCGCTACCTCGAGCGCCTGGTCACGCTCTACACCGAGCTGCTCACCGACCTGCCGCCCGAGGAGCGCATCGGCGACTTCCTCCACCGGGTGATGGCCCGCCTCGTCGAGGAGACCCGGGGCCAGAAGGCGCTCCCGGCCCTGCTCGTGTCGGCCATGGTCCCCGGCAACCGCTCCCCCGCCGGCGCCCGCATGCGGGCCGGGCTCGAAGGGCACATCCGCGGCCTGATCGAGCTGCGCGTCCCCGGCATCCCCACCGACCTGCGGGACCGCACCGCCGAGGTCACCGTCACCCTGGCCCACCTCGTCATCGCCGCGGCCGCCGACGGCGACGCGGACGACGAGCACCGCCGGATCATCACCGACGAGTACATCGACGTCCTGCTGGCCTACCTCGAAGCCAAGTTCCCCTCGGCCGACCACCCCGCCTGGACCGATCCCGACGTCGCCGTGAAGCCCGTCTTCGCCGCCCCCCAACGCGCCGAGCGCATCGCCTCCGCCGACTGAGGTTGCCCGTCGGCCTCCGCATCAGCCGCAATCGGGTCGTCTGTGCCTCTCACCGAGGCACGAACGACCTGATTCAGACCGAACGCCCCAGAAGACGACGAAGGCCCGGCCGTGTGGCCGGGCCTCCATCGAACCGATCGCTCAGGCGAGCGACGGGATGATCACATCATCCCGCCCATGCCGCCCATGCCGGGGGGCATGCCGCCGGGCATGCCGCCAGCGCCCTCTTCCTCGGGCTTGTCGGCGACGATGGCCTCGGTGGTCAGCAGGAGGGCGGCGATGGAGGCCGCGTTCTGCAGGGCCGCACGGGTCACCTTGGCGGGGTCGAGCACGCCGGCCTTGAGCAGGTCCTCGAACTCGCCGGTGGCGGCGTTGAGGCCGACGTTGCCGGTCTCGCGCTCGATCTGCTGGACGACGACCGCACCTTCGAGGCCGGCGTTGCCGGCGATCTGGCGGGCGGGAGCGTCGAGGGCGTTGTGCACCGAGCGGGCGCCGGTGGCCTCATCGCCCTCGAGGCCCTCGAGGGCCGTGGCGACCGCAGCGCGGGCCCGGACGAGGGC
>Ga0182736_1002783_pt1 | contig 12597 bp, 5 predicted proteins | sample eDN5th30CKraftBY_FD_128882 | JGI IMG/M metagenome (GOLD analysis project Ga0182736, IMG submission 128882) | Enriched backyard soil microbial communities from Emeryville, California, USA - eDNA 5th pass 30_C Kraft BY (version 2) (version 2) | ecosystem: Environmental > Terrestrial > Soil >...
CAATATGTTTTTGTACATAAATAGGAAAAAATTTCTGTAGCTCAATCGGTTAGAGCGATCGACTGTTAATCGACTGATATGGGTTCAAGTCCCGTCAGATCCTATTTTTGTGTTTGTTATTTTCAAGGTGTAATTAAAGTTTTTATAACTAATGCCACATCGTATAAGGGTTTATTACGCGAATCTGCAAAATTTGAAATATAGGTTCGAATCCTATTGTGTGTATGGATTGTTTTTAATTTTACTTTAAAATTTTCTTAACGTAAAAAGCTACATTTAAGAACCATATTAAATAATAAAATATGGTTTTTGGTAATTTAAATTAACTTAAAGTTATTTTTACATTTTTTTTAATAATACAAATGTCGAAATTTTTGTCTGATTTTCAATTTCCGTGGAATTGGGTTTACAGATGGCTTTTTTCTACAAATCATAAAGATATAGGTATATTGTATCTTGTCTTTGGGATTTTTTCTGGGATTATGGGTACTATTTTTTCAGTATTTATTCGATTTGAACTTTCAGCTCCTGGAAATCATTTTTTGGGTGGAAACCATCAATTGTATAATGTTATTGTTACGACTCATGCTTTGCTTATGATATTTTTTGTTATTATGCCATCTGCTATTGGTGGGTTTGGGAATTGGTTTGTTCCACTCATGATTGGTGCTCCAGATATGGCTTTTCCAAGATTGAACAATTTGAGTTTTTGGCTTTTGCCACCTGCTTTGGTTTTGATGTTGATTTCATCAATTATTGAGGTTGGGGCTGGGACTGGTTGGACAATGTATCCTCCACTAAGTACTGGGAATTCGCATTCTGGACCGGCTGTTGATTTTGCTATATTGAGTTTGCATATGGCAGGCCTTTCGTCGTTGTTGGGTGCTATAAATTTTATTGTTACGATTACTGGTATGCGTGGCCCCCTAATATCCTGGATGCGTATGCCTTTGTTTGCTTGGTCTATTTTGATTACAGCTTATCTTCTTCTAATTTCTGTGCCAGTTCTAGCAGCTGCGCTAACGATGCTTCTAACTGATCGGAATTTTAATACTGTTTTTTTTGATTATACTGGTGGTGGAGATAGCATACTCTATCAGCATTTGTTTTGGTTTTTTGGGCATCCTGAAGTTTATATACTAATTATTCCGGGATTTGGGATGATAAGTCATGTTGTTTCTGATGCTGTTCATCGTCCTGTTTTTGGTTACATTGGAATGGTTTATGCAATGATGTCAATTGGGGTACTTGGATTTATTGTGTGGGCGCACCATATGTATACCGTTGGATTGGATGTGGATACTCGTGGGTATTTTACAGCTGCAACGATGATTATTGCTGTTCCAACTGGTATAAAAGTTTTTTCGTGGCTAGCAACGCTTTGGGGGGCACCCATAGTGATGCGGGCTCCAATTCTTTTTGGTTTGGGTTTTATATTTTTGTTTACAATTGGTGGGCTAACCGGGGTTATACTTGCAAATGCGGGAGTTGATGTTGCGTTGCATGATACATATTATGTTGTAGCTCACTTTCATTATGTTTTGTCAATGGGTGCAATTTTTGCATTGTTTGCTGCATTTTACAATTGGTTTCCAAAAATGTTTGGTGTTGTATACAGTGAACCTCTGGCTCAATTCCATTTTTGGGTAATGTTTGTTGGTGTAAATATTACATTTTTTCCAATGCATTTTCTCGGGATTGGAGGTATGCCGCGTAGAATTCCTGATTATCCAGATGTTTATATATTTTGGAATCAGATTGCTTCTTATGGTTCATATATTTCAGCATTTGGCGTTCTAATTTTTTTGGGGACAATTTATTTGGCATTTCTAACAGGCCCTAGGATTAAACCTTTGAGTTGGTATACACTTACTGTTGAGGATGTACAGAAGCGTAAAGATTTGGGTCTTTTTTCTGTATGAAGGATAAATATTTTTTAATGTTGCATAATTTTTTAATTATTCAAGTTTTATAAATGGGTTTGGTTTGTTTATTAGATATTATTTATATATAGTATTATAAAAATAATATGTGTAATAAGTTGTGTTTAATATTTAATGGATTGCTTGATAAAGGATGTGAATTGTTTTGACGTATTAATTTACCGAAAAATTATTTGTTTAGAATCAGTTTAAATTATGAATATATTATCAATTTGCTGTAAAGCTTATTATTTTAAAACGTGGTGAACTGAAACATCTTAGTAGCTACTGGAAAATAAATCAACCGAGATTAAATGAGTAGTGGTGAGCGAAAATTAGTTTTAAAGTGGATCTTAAAAATTTAAAATTTTAAAATGAGTTAAATACGACTGGAAAGTATTTGAAATAAATAGTAAAGTAGGTTATACTCCTGTACAACTTTGTATTTAACAATAAAATTCTCTAAAGAATTCGTGTTAGATGAGTATATTGAAATTCGGGAAGGTTTAATAGAAGATAGCTAGACCACTAGCTAAATAAAAATACAAATCCTTTAATCGATAGTGGACAAGTACCGTAAGGGAATGCTGAAAAGAACTTTTAAATAAGAGTGAAAAGAGCATATAATTGAATGTTAGATTTTTTAGCAGTCTAAGGAAATTTTTAGTAAGTTTACTAAAAATTACTAAGGCGTACCTTTTGCATAATGGGCTAGCAAGTTAAATTAATTTTGGCAAACAATCTTAAATGTTTAATGAATGTGAAAATGAAAAATTTTTATTTAAGTCAATTAATTTAGACTCGAAACTACGTGATCTAATTATGAGCAGATTGAAGTTGTTAAATACAATGGAGGATCGAACTCACACCTGTTGCAATAGGTGGAGAAGACTTGTGATTAGGGGTGAAAGGCTAATCAAACGTAGAGATAGCTAGTTTTCCACGAAATTTGTTTAGGCAAAGCAACTTAAATATAACTTAAGCGGGTAGAGTATGATAGTTGCTAGGGGCGCGTAAGTGCTTACTACTTCTACTAAAACTTCAATAGCTTAAGTATAATTATTAGGTTAGTCAGAACGTAAGTGCAAAGGTTTATGTTCAAAAGGGAAATAGCCCAGCTTATAAACTAAGGTATTGAAATGGCTTAAGTGTTAATAATTTGTAAGTATTAGTTTTAACTAAGAGGTAGGAATGGAAGCGCCTATCCTATAAAGAAAGCGTAACAGCTCGTTGGTCATTTAATATTTGCAATGAAAATGTTTGGTACTAAAAGTGATAAACCGAAGTTATAAAATTACTATAATTATAGTGTAATTGGTAGTGGAACGTTCTATAATATTGGTGTAAGTTATTTTGTTAGAAATAATTTTAATATTGGAATTGATAATGCTAGCATGAGTAATTTAATATAAAGTTAAAATCTTTATTATCGAAAACTCAAGGGATTTTTAGAATGGATGATCCTCTAAAATTTAACCGGTGCCTAAGGTGAAATTTGCGTATGCTGTAGCTGATGGTAAAGTATTAATTAATAATTTAATTAGGTTTACCTTATTTTTAAGTGACAATTTTAGGTTCAATTTTTTGTGGATTGGATGATGAAAAATTTTATTTATAAAAGGTTCCTAAAATTCTAGAAAAAGCTTAAATTTTTATTGCTTGTTTACCCAAATTAAATAAATAACCTATATTTTAAATTTATATATATATATATATATATATATATATATATAAATTTAAAATATATTTTGTGTCAACCGTACCGTAAACCGACACAGGTGAGTTGGTAGAGGATACTAAGATAGCGGATTAAGTATACTGAAGGAACTCGGCAAAATAGCTCTGTAACTTCGGAATAAAGAGTACCAAAATAAATTGGTGTCACTGAATAGGAGATAGCGACTGTTTATTAAAAACACAGGATTCTGCAACGTAAATATTTACTAAGTATAGAATCTGACGCCTGCCCGGTGCCAAATGGGTAACACGACAGGTTAAATTTTCGTAATTTAGCTTAGAATTTAATCCTTGGTAAACGGCGGCGGTATCTTGACCGTCCTAAGGTAGCAAAATTCATTGGCGGTTAATTGCCGTCCTGCATGAATGGCGTAACGACTTTCTCACTGTCTCCAGTATATGTCCGATGAAATTGAATTCTCCGTGCAGATGCGGAGTTAAAGTAGCTAGACGGGAAGACCCTGTGCACCTTTACTGCTATTTTGTATTGGTTTTCAGCTGGTTAAGTACGTAGTATAAGAAATACGCTTATGAGGACTTATTTTTGGGTAATTTTGGAGGCAATTATGAAATTTTTTTTACTTTCTGGCTAATTTCTATGATAAACTTATTAGTTTATTTAAAACTGCAAGAGTGGTAGTTTAGCTGGGGTGGCTGCCTACGAAAAGGTAACGGAGGCGTACAAAGGTAAGCTTATAGAGGTCTTGAACTCTATCGTAGAATAGCAAAAGCTTGCTTGACTGAATTGATTGACAAATTAATCAGGGATTTATAAGATTATATTATAAATCGGTTATACTGATCCAATAATGCTGTGTGGAAAGGTTATTGCTCAACGGATAAAAGGTACGCCAGGGATAACAGGCTAATGGCTCTCGAGAGTCCATATTGGCGGAGTCGTTTGGCACCTCGATGTCGGCTCATCACATCCTAGTGCTGAAGGGGGTTCTAAGGGTTCGTCTGTTCGACGATTAAAGTGGTACGTGAGCTGGGTTTAGAACGTCGTGAGACAGTTTGGTTCCTATCTACTATTTTTTGGAAGAGCAAGTTTTTAACCTTCGTACGAGAGGAGCGGGTTGAATATACCACTGGTGCTTTGATTGTTTAATTGTTTAAGCATAGTCAAGTAGCTACGTATAATAAATTAATTATCTAAGATAAGAAATTTAGCTTGTTTTTTTCTAGCAAGTCGCCTTATTTACTAATTGGTGGAAATTGATTTTTAACCATGCAATAAGCATGGAGTAGTAAGGGATTTTTTTAAGTTCCGAAATAGATTTTTTCGTTTAACGCAAAGAAATTTAATGTAGCAACCTAGTAATGGGCTTCGACATTTCGTGATAGTTAATTTTAGTTCTTAACAGCTTATTACAATGAGTTATATATATATATATATATATATATATATATATATATATATATATATATATATATAAAATTTAGTGGTATTAAATAAAATAAATAATTTTTTTTTAAAAGAAAAAAAAATATGGAGAAAAAAATTAAAATGTTCTTGGAGCATTTGGGGTCCTCTTACTATTTTCCAATTGGAAATAAAATTAAAATTCGAGAATACATTTCCGTTTATCTATTGTGGTTTGGAAAACAATTTTTTGTTTTTCTTAGTGTTATTGCAGTTATTGAATGTTTTTGGATTGTAAATAGTGGTATTGGTTTTTTTGAAATTAGTTTGGGTATTCCATTTTCATTTTTTGTTATTGCATATATATTTGGGTATATTATTACAGAATTTTTTATCTTTGGTTTTAGATATGTTGGTAGATACAATACATTGTTCCATTTGGGGTTTTTTTTGTTTGGGCTAAATTTCGTTGGCCTGCTTACCCAATACCATCTATTTTATACGACCCCTTTTATATATGTGAGTATAGGGTTTATTTATATTGTTATTTTTTTTTTTGGTGGGATATTCGGGATAAGGGTTTATTATTATTGTGTAGGATTTTTTATTTTTTATTTTATTTTTTATTTTTTTTATATATTTGATGCTTTTTTGATTTTTTCGAATGTTGTAATTTATAAAACTGTTCGACGAACAAAATGGATAAGAATAAAGTATCCACATATTACTTTGTATTCGTCTTTTTGGCCAGCTAAACATAATGTTTCTCTAGTTTACCGGAATTTTTCTGATACAAATTTTTTTTGGGACTATAGTATTTGGGCGCAAATATTTTTTAACATTTGCATGACGTTGCTAATTTTTTTTTTTTTTAGTACTTTGTATAGCCGTTTGGTTTTTTATATTGTTCGCCCTTATTTCACATTGTATTTTATTTATCTTGGATTTGGAATGACACTGCTGTTCTTGGTGGTTTATTTGATTTTTGGGTTGATGGGATCTATAAATTTTTTTACTTTCCAAAGTCCAATTAAAAGTGTTTATCCTTTCATAATAAGTTTTATGGATCAATTGGATTATAAGACATATTTGATGTTTGCTGGATATGTTATTATAATTGCCACTTTGCTTAGAGTAGGTTTGGCTGGATTTAGGTGGTTGGTCTTGACTATAATTGACCGCCCTTTTATTATTGATATTGATTATAAATCAATGGTAAGAGCTATTTACTACAGAAAACATCCTATGTTTTGGAAGTTTCCTCGCCGATGGTTTAAACTTGCGCGTTTTGGGAAGAAAAGGAAAATTAACCGAAGTCGGCATGTTCCATTGCCTGAAGATGCAGTATTCTACTATGGGGGTCCAAATCCTCATATGGTTTTGTTTAATGGTGTTACAGGTGAGGTGAAGCCAATTTTTATAAAAGATCTTGTTGCTGAGAATTATAGGGTTTATTATAAGTTTTACAATTTTGAACTTCGTAAATCCCCAATTTCTCGATTTTGGAAATTCGAAATTTATTGGTCATTGAGCTTTATCTTTGATGACGATGTGGAAGAAGATAAGGAGGCGTTGATAAGAATATCAAAAAATATTGGTTTGTTTTCTTTCTATTCAAAAAATTACGCTCGGACTGAGCTGCTAGTTGAACGATGGCGGCGTATTATGAATCCTGAGCAGTTTCGTCGGGATGACGCAGAACTTGAAAAAGAATTTTTTGATACCCATATGTGGGAAAGTGTTTGGTATAGGGATTTTGGCCGTAAAACTCTTTCAGGTTACACGGAATCAAGTACTGCATCTTTTAGCTATGAATGGGCTTCAATTTCTGGCTTTCGCACTAAACCATGGTTTCGGCCGACTGTAGAAGGTAGAGAACATATATACGAGCTAGCACTAATTCATCGTCAGCAGTTGTCACAGCGGGTTACGCAGATAAATAAAAATATTGGGGTTTTGACAAATTTGTGTGGAAATCTTTACCATAGACAATCTCACTCGACTATTGGTATGTCTCAGAGGGATTTGAATAGTTTCACTATTACTAATTTGGCTATAATTAATTTCTTTAATGAGTTTATTTTGAAAAAATTTAAAGATGACTCGAGCATACAATATGATACGTTGCAACAAAAAATATTGCTATCTGTAAGGAAATCGAAGAATTGGTTCATTGAAAAAAAACCCCAAATTTCTAGGCGAAGAGTTAGAATACGACTAGAAGATCGCATTTACAGAATGACAGATGCGCCTAGAATTAGTACCGTTATAAAATTGTTGATTAATTTTTCAGTTTTTGATTTTATTCGCACTGGTTTTTCTAAGTATCTTTATAATTATATTCTTACTCTTTCAAAAACTAAAAATATAGTTTCAGCTGATGATAATTTTATATTTAATATAATTTTTGATACCGTAAAATATAGATATGGGTTGGTAACGGCGTTTAGGGCAATTTCCAATCAAAATTTTCAAAGTTTTTTTTTTAGTAAACTGCTTAGATTTGGGTTTTTTGGCCTTAATAAACAACTGAGAATTGATGGAGTTACGGAGAAAACAAGTTTGAGTATCACTACTTGGGCGGATTTTTCATTGTTTAGTGCACTCGAAAGTACATTGGTTTCTGTCTTTTCAAATTTTCCATTGTATAATTATCTTTCACGGTGGCAAATTGAGTTTTCTGGGTTTTTTGAATTCCCAAATTATGAAAAGTTTTATAGATTGGACCGTGGTCGTTTTGGTCGTTTTAAAATTGTAAATCCAAAAATACTTCTGGATAATGAAACAAGTCCAAAAATAAATTATTTTTTTATTAACTTCAAGTATTGGGGGTACGAAAATAAAGCTCCTAGAGTTAAATATTCTTCGAAGTTTAAATATTTTAAGCATTATACTAATTTGTCTAGATTTCTTATTTCGGATTATCTAATTTCGAAATATTTTTCGAATCTTTGCTTGCTAACGACGTTTTTGAATAATTTTAGTTCTGGGTATTTGGCTAGTTTTAATGAGCATTTTCTAAAAACAACTTTGCTTATGGAGCGACCGCTGCTTACTGCGCCGCTTCTCCCCTATAATTATGTACCTTCTCGCGCTGTTTATCAATTTGGTGATCTACCATTTGGATTGGTTGATTATCATTTTTTTTTTAATTTTGATAATGCGTTTTTCAATGTTCGAAAAACAATTTCTCGTCGGACCGGAGTTTTGGGTTTTGAAATTCCAATTTCATATATGTTTACTACTGCGGATAGCAATTATCTAGATTTTTATATATTTAATAATTTTTATTCACAAATTTTGTTTAAAATCCCGGTGGGATTTTATTTTAATAAATTTTCTTATGGGAAATTTCGAAAATATAGGTTTAAATTCCCGGCTTTTTACCCGGCTTTTGAATCTGGAGCTAATGATAATTCATTCCTTCAAAAATCAGTTCAACCTTCTATTTTTGCTAGATTGCGATTTAATTATGGTTCAGTGGTCCTTTCCTCTGTTTTCAGTAAAAATAGAATTTTGTGTTCACTGCAAGCAACCACAACATATAATATAGTTTATGAAAAATCCCAAATTAGTTGGTATACGTACTTCTATAAATACTTGGTTTACCGGAAATTTTGTACTATGAAACATATATTTTCTATGAGTCAATTTACAAATTATTTTTTTGTAAAGCGGGATACAAAGAATAAACTTAATTTGAAATTTTATAATTTTGGACTAATGGGCTCTACCCCTAGGCGTAATTCACGGATAAATTGGATTTACAACTGGAATATAAAATTTTTTTATCCGACTGGTAAAAAATCGCGAATTTCGTACTATTCGCTGCGATTTCAATCTCGTATGCATAACTCCTTTGTTGATCGGGTTCATATTTCATTTTTTAGGGGTACTACTGTTGGTTTTCGCGATGTAAAATTTTATTCCTCTTTGGGGCCTGTATCAGAATTCTTGTTTAATTTTATGATTAGTTCACAATCGAAATCAATTTATTATTTTTGGTTTAAGTTATAAAAAAATTTAAAATTCGAAAAATTACTTGTAGTTTAACGGTAGAATAGTGGTCTTCGGAACCATCTGATGTAGGTTCAAATCCTGCCAAGCTCTTAAAAAAAAATTTATATATATATATATATATATATAATAGAGATAATATGAAAAGTATTATAAAATTGTTGTAAATTTGTTAGAAATTTTTTAATGGAATTTTTTTTTATGAATATAATTTTTTGTGTATTGAAATATTTTTTCTTTTTTTCAACAATTTGTGTTTTGCTAAATGTTCAGACGATTTATACGGTTTTTAGTTTGATACTTGCCTTTATTTTTGCTTCTTTTTTGTTTATTTTGGGTGGGGCTACTTTCGTTGGTTTTATTATTGTAGTTGTTTACGTTGGTGCAGTTTTGGTTTTTTTCCTGTTTGTCGTAATGATGTTGGATTTGAAATCAGAATTGCGTTTTAATTTTACTTTGTTTTATTACATAATTTTTACTTTGTGCAATTTGCTTGTTGCTGAGATGTTGTTGATTTATTTTAGTGGCGAAACTACTATATATGATTTTGCTTTCATTAATACTTTGGCTCCTCAAGCGAATGTGCTCGTAGTAGGATACATTTTGTATACATGGTATGCCATTCCCTTTATTTTGTGTTCACTAGTACTTTTGGTGGCAATGATTGGGGCAATAAGTTTGCTTTCGGATAGTGTCGGGTTTGAAAATCAACATAAGGAATTTGTAACTCAAGGTTTTGAAGCGCCAAAAATTCAAGATATTGGGGAACAAGTTGGAGCTCAAGAATTTATGACATTCAAGTTGGTTGGAAATATAAAAACTAATTATTTTGAAAATTTAAAATTTAACTAAATTAAATTGTAAAAAAGTGTTAAGAATTTATTTTTATGACTATATTAAATATGTTCAGTATATATAAGCTTTGTGATTTGATTTTGTCAGTAATTATTGAATTTGCTAAAAAGTTCTATGATTGCTCTATTGAAATATTTTTTAATTTTTTTAACGTTTATACAAATATATTTTGGCAGACAATATTCGGGATAGGTTCAGCAGACTTGCTACTTTTCTCTGTTTTTTCAATTTTGTATGCTGCTATAATGATTTTTATGTTTGGTCGGTTTATTGGAAGTGTAGGAACTAGTATTTTTTCTATCTTTATAACATTGCTCGCGCTAATAAATATAACATTTGTGATTATATTTAAATTTTTCAACTTTTGGATTGTCTATTTTTCTTATTTTAAAACTGGGAGCATTCCAAATATTCAATTTGAAATTCCAGTTACATATTTTTACTTTGGTAAGTGGATAAGTTGTTCTACGTTTGATATTTCTTGGGGTTTTGTATTCGACCCACTTGCTCTTGGTATGATTTGGGTTGTCCTGTTTGTAACTCTTATGGTTCAAATTTATTGTTTGGACTACATGTGGAACGACCCTTTTTTTTCAAAATTTTATGCTTATCTAGCCATATTTGCTTTTTTCATGCTTTTTTTGGTTATTTCTAGTAATTATTTGCAAATTTTTTTTGGATGGGAAGGAGTTGGTTTGGCATCATTTATTTTGATTAGTTTTTGGTCCACAAGGGAAGCTGCAGTTTTGGCTGGTATGAAAGCAATGTTTTTGAATAGATGTGGAGATTTGTTTTTCCTTATTGCTTTGGTTTGTTTTCTAAAAGAGTTTAGTTCATTGGATTTTAATATTATACGGATTTTGTTTAGCGATGTATATATATACAACAGTAGTATACCTCACTTCGAATTGAGTCTAATTGCTTTTTCGCTTGTTTTTGCAGCGATTGCTAAATCTGCACAACTTGGCTTGCATATGTGGCTTCCTGATGCAATGGAAGGTCCTACGCCCGTCTCGGCCCTAATTCATGCTGCAACTATGGTAACTGCTGGTATTTTTGTTTTGATTAGATCGTCATATCTTCTGGTCCAAATACCTGCCGTTTTGAATTTTATGATTGTAATTGGTTCTTTGACTGCTCTATTTGGTGCTTCAGTTGCATGTGTTCAATTTGATATAAAAAAGGTTATTGCCTACTCAACTTGTAGTCAGCTTGGGTATATGATGCTTGCGTGTGGTTTTGGGAATTTCAACGGTGCATTTTTTCATTTGATCAATCATGCGTTCTTCAAAGCCTTGCTTTTTTTGAGTTCTGGATCAGTTATACATGCTATGTCAAATGAGCAAGATATGCGTAAAATGGGGGCATTGTCAAATTTTTTGCCGTTTACCTATATTATTATGGTATTTGGTTCTGCTTCGTTGGTTGGTATTCCATTTTCTTCAGGGTTTTATTCAAAAGATAATATTCTTGAATATGGGTATTCACTAAATAGCGTTTTTTCGCTATTCGGTTTTATTTGTGGTATTGTGGCAGCTTTTTGCACTGCATTTTATTCTTTTCGGTTGATTTATTTGGTTTTTTTGGGTCCTTATAATGGTTGCCGTTCGTTGGTTCATAATATACATGAGCCTCCTATATTTATGTCGTTTTCTCTAATAATACTACTAATACCTTCGGTTGTAATAGGTTTTTTGTTTCATGACTTGTTTGTTGGTCCATTTAGCCCAATTCTGTGGGAGACTTCTATAGTGACTAGTAAGTTGGATTTTTACATTCTTCCTGTTTATATACAGCAAGCTCCTACTTTTTTTGGAGCTTTGGGGCTATTGATTTCATACCTAGTTTATGCATCTGGATTTAGTTTTGATCATATATTTAAAAATAAATATTTTACTGTTGTTTACGAATTTATAGCTCGTAAATGGTATTTTGATGATATTTTGGGTTTGTTGTCTAAAAATTTTATGTATATAATTTTTAGATTTTTTTGGTATACGTTTGAAAAAGGGTTTTTGAGCTTTGTCGGTCCAAATGGGATTTCTAGGACTTTCCAATTTTTGTCATCATTTATTGATACTGCGGTGTCGAAGATCCTGTTGTCATATTTGAAGGCTATTATTTTTGGTATTTTTTTTATGATTTTTTGTTTTATTTTGTTTGACTTTGCGTTTGACATTGATTTTTTTTTTTTTTTCCCAATAATTTTTATTTTTCAAATTTGTGCTCTAATTTACTATATAACTTACCGACGTTTATATTTTTCCTAGATAAAAAAAAAAAATTAACCCGTAACTTAATTGGTTAGAGTGCATGCCTGATAAGCTTGAAATAGTGGTTCGATTCCACTCGGGGTAATTTTAGACTATGTGTAAAATCAAGTGACAGAGTGGTTATTGTACCGGATTTGAAATCCGAGGTTTTCCATTTTTGGGATCAAGGGTTCAACTCCCTTCTTGTCCTAACAACACTACGTAAACTTAATATAGTTTTAATAATTATATTTTTGGTAGTTTTTAGGGTTTAGTTGGTATAGCCAAGTGGTAAGGCAGTTGACTTTGATTCAATGAGCGTGGGTTCGAGTCCCTCTACCCTAGTATTTAAGTTAAGTATACTTGAATTTTTGTATTGCTAAATGAGTAACGGATTACAATATATATATATATATATATATATATATATATATATATATATATATATAAA
>Ga0182736_1002784_pt1 | contig 12593 bp, 11 predicted proteins | sample eDN5th30CKraftBY_FD_128882 | JGI IMG/M metagenome (GOLD analysis project Ga0182736, IMG submission 128882) | Enriched backyard soil microbial communities from Emeryville, California, USA - eDNA 5th pass 30_C Kraft BY (version 2) (version 2) | ecosystem: Environmental > Terrestrial > Soil >...
CAGGAGGCCGATGGCGTCATTCGAGCGCGGGGGCGCCCGCGAGTCTCGGCGCGATCCGCAAGAGACGAGTCTTTCGCAGAGAGGAACAGACGATGGCTACGGAATCGATCCGGTTGTCGGCGCAGTTTCCCGTTGATCCGAAGAGGCTCTACGACGCATGGCTGAGCAGCGAGGAGCACTCCGCCATGACGGACACCCCGGTGGTGGTCGATCCCGTCGTCGGCGGCCGGTTCGACATCGCCGAAGGGTTCGCGACGGGTGAGACGCTGTGGCTCGACGAGGGCCGCCGCATCGTGCAGAGCTGGCGCACGAAGGAATTCCCCGAAGACGCGGAGAGCTCCACCGTCGAGGTGACGTTCGACGAGGTGCCCGGCGGCACGCTCATGACGATCGTCCACGCGAACGTCCCGGCGGAGCAGCGCGCTCGCTACGAGTCGGGATGGAACGAGTTCTACCTCGAGCCGATGCGCGCGCACTTCGGCGCCGACGCCGTCGACGCGGAGGACGGCAGCGACGCCGACGCGGATCTTCGCGCGTTCGATCGCGCGGCGGAGGAGGACGAGGCCGCCGTTCCGCCGAGCGTCCTCCACGTGGTCCCCACCGCGGCCCGCCGCGCCACGCGCCGCAAGGCGACGGGACGGACCCCTGCCCGGAAGGCGGCGCCCCGCAAGACGGCCTCCCGATCGACCGCGCGGAAGACCGCCACGCGAAAGACGACCACGCGAAAGACGACCACGCGCAAGCCGGCGATGCGGAAGGCGGCCACGCCCCGCAAGACGACGCGCAAGACGGCGGGGAAGACCGCGACCCCTCGCAAGACGACGGCCCGCAAGTCCCCGGCACGCAAGACCACCGCCCGCAAGACGTCGTCCCGCAAGACCGCGACGATGGCGAAGACCGCCACCCGCAAGGCGGGCGCCACGGCGCGCAAGGCGACGACCCGCAAGCCCACCGCGCGCAAGCCCACCGCGCGCAAGGCGCCGGCCCGCAAGGCGCCGGCCGGCAGGACCGCGACCCGCCGCGCGACCACCGCGCGGAAGACGACGACGCGCAAGACCACCGCGCGCAGGCCCACGACCCGCCGGCCGAAGGACTAGCCGGCGATCGACGGCGCGAGGAGCGCTTCGATCGACTCGCGGCCCAGCCCGCGGCCGAAGAAGGCGAAGCGGCTCGCCCCGTGCGCGGGCGCGGGGACGTCGAGCTCGATCTGGAGCCTCGCGCCGACCACGTGGAAGGCGACCCAGCGCCCGTCCTCGGTCCGCGCGATCCCCTTGGCGCGGAAGACCTCGGGGGGAAGCGCCTCGAGCAGGTCCTCGAGGGCGGCCAGGTCGTGCGCGCCGCCGTGGGAGAACGAGACGACGTTGAAGTCCGAGTGGCGGCCGGACTCCGCGAACGGCGCGTCGCGCCTCGGCGTCGCGCTCTCGGTGTCGAGGAGGATCCCCTCGGGGAGGTCGGGGCCCGCCTCGAGGATCCTCGCGTCCTCGTTCACCCGCCGGACGGCCTCCACCGCCGCGGCCTTCTGCGCCGGAGATGCCACGTCCATCTTCGAGATCACGACGACGTCGGCGCAGCGCACCTGCGCCTCCCACTCCTCCCCTGCCGCCCCCGCGAGGTTCAGCGGATCCACCACCGTGACCACCGAGTCGAGGCGGATCTGGTCGGCGAGCTCCGGCTTGGAGAGCGTCCACGTCAGGGGCAGCGGATCGGCGAGGCCCGTGGTCTCCACGATCACCCGGTCGAGATCCCCGCGGGCGTGCAGCTCCTCCATCGCCCGGACGAGGTCCGGGTTCCGCAGGCAGCAGACGCAGCCTTCGGTGAGCTCGAGGGTGGAGCGGGCGTCGGGCGACCCCACGTCGATGCCGGCCTGGCCCAGCTCGTTCTGCACGAGGCCGATCCGCAGGCCCAGCCGGCGCGAGAGGAGCTGCTTCAGCAGGGTCGTCTTTCCGGAGCCGAGGAAGCCCGTGACGACGACGACGGGGAGGACGGGAGGCACGGGCCGAGGCTAACCGCGGCGAACCGCCGGGGCCACCGCGAGCCGAAGGCGAGCAAACGAAAAGAGCCCTGACGCGCACGCGAAGCCGAAGGCGAAGCAAACGACAAGCGCGAAAGCGCGCCTTGGCGCGTGCCGGAGAGATCGTTCCCCGCCCTCGACGGGGGCGATTTCTTCGGAAGGCTCCAAGCGGAACGAGGCGGCGGGCCGTGGCGTTGGTTCTTCGAGGGGATGCAAACGAAGGCCGATTAAGCGATCATGCGCCGCCCCGGGCGCCGGGTCATGGTCACAGGAGCAGTCGAGTGCGCAGAGTCGGGATCTTCGGTTGGGGCGTGGTCGCCCCCAAGTCGCCGGACGTCGAGGCCTTCGAACGCAACCTCGCGTCGTCGGAGAGCTGGCTCTCCCCCTTCGGCGGCTTCGGCCCCAGCAACTTCCTCGTCGGCAACCCCGAGTTCCGCTTCGCCGACTACAAGGGCTGGATCGACGAGCGCTTCCCGCCCACCCGCTACGGCCAGCTCGAGAAGAAGATGGGCCAGCCCACCCAGTACGCGGTGGGGGCGTTCATCCAGGCGCTGCGCCAGAACCCGGGGATCGAGGCGGTGCTCCAGGAGCTCGGCCTCGAGGCCCACGTCTACGTCGGGACGGGCCTCGGCGACCTGCCCACCATCGACGCCGAGAGCGTCCAGCTCCACCGCGCGCAGCGCCGCTGGGATCGCTTCTGGGCGAACCCGGAGCGCAACGCCGCCCTCGCCGCGTGGCTCGCCGATCCCTCCACCGATCCCGACGCGCCGCCGAGGCCGGAGACCGCTGCGGAGGAGGATCGGGATCTCGCCGAGGAGCGGTTCTGGCGGTACTGGGCCAGCCGGTCCACCGAGCTGGCCTCGTACCTCGAGGAGCTGCGCGAGATCGAGTCGCTCTCGGTGGAGGGCGACGTCGAGGCGGCCAAGCTCGCAGTGATCAAGGAGAAGAAGGTCCGCGCGGCCCGCCTGCAGAAGAAGTGGAACACGCCGGAGCCGCCCTGGAACCAGGTGTCGGCGAACCTCCTCTGGAACATCCACAACACGCCCGCCTCGCAGATCTCGATGATGGGGCACATCACCGGCATGACGTTCGCGCCGGTGGCGGCCTGCTCGTCCTTCGGCTACTCGCTGCGCCTGGCCATGCAGTCCATCGGCTGCGGCAGCGCGAAGGCGGTGGTGATCGGCATGACCGATCCCGCACCCCACCCGCTCTCCGTCGGCGGTTTCTTCAACGCGCGGGTGATGTCCGCCGACGGCTGCGTGTCCAAGCCTCTCACCGGCATGCGCGGCACCCACGTGGCCGGCGGCGCGGTGGTGTGGATCGTCGGCGACCTCGAGTACATGACGTCCAAGGGCTTTCGTCCCCTCGGGATGGAGCCGCTGGCGGTGGGCGTCTCCGCCGACGCCGACCACATCATCACGCCGTCGCGCGAGGGGCCCATCGCCTCCATGCGCAGCGCCCTCGCCCAGGCCGGCGTCTCGCCTGCCGAGGTGAGCACGTGGGACCTCCACGCCACCGCGACCCCGGGCGACTTCCTCGAGGTGGAGACGCTTCGCGAGGTGCTGCCGGAGACGGTAATGGTGACCGCGCGCAAGGGCACCTTCGGCCACGGCATGTCGGCCGGCGGCGGCTGGGAGCTCACTGCCCAGTACCTCGGCTACCAGCGCGGCTCGCTCTTCCCCACGCCGCTCTCGGCCGCGGAGCTGAACCCCACCATCGGCGAGGTGCACGCGCGCTTCGTCCTCGACGAGGGCTGCGAGGCGAAGGGGATCGCGGGCAAGCTCTCCATGGGCATCGGCGGCATCAACGCCTGCGTGATCTCGCGGCCCTGGAAGTAGCGCTCACTTCGCGGTGGCGATCGCGCCCGTCCTGCCCGCCGTCGCGCGGAGGTAGTCGGCGGGCGCGATCAGGATCTGCGTCCCACGCACCCCCGCGGACACCGCGACCACGTCGAAGAGCTCGAGGGTCTCGTCGACGAAGACCGGGTAGTCCTTCTTCGCGGCGAGGGCGGTGACGCCGCCGCGGATGTACCCGGTGAGCGGCTGCACCTCCTTCAGCGCCACGGTGTCGATCTTCCTGTCGCCGGTGAGACGAGCCAGCGCCTTGAGGTCGAGCTGCGCGTCGCCGGGCACCACCGCGAAGCAGACGCCGTTGCGATCGCCCCGCGCCACCAGCGTCTTGAACACCTGCTCCGGCGGCATGCCCACCTTCGCGGCGACGCTCTCGGCGGAGAGATCGTCGGGATCCACTTCGTAGTCCCGCAGCTCGTATTGGATCCCGAGCTTGTCCAGCAGGCGGGCGGCGTTGGTCTTCATCGCTTGCTCCTCGAGGCACGACCACGCGTCGTACCACGCTCGATCGCCTGCCCCTCGTCGCTCGCGGGTTCGCCTTCCCCTCTCGAGACGAGGCCCCGCATCAGCATCCCCGTCACCACGCGCGCGAGGTCCTCCGGCCGCCCCGCCTCCGGCGGGAGCTTTCCCTCCACGAGCAGCGACGCGAGCCCGTGCACGATGGACCAGGCGGCGAGGGAGAGCGAGGGGACCGGATCGTCCCGCAGCTCGCCGGCACGCACGCCCGCCTCCACCGTGTGCACGAGGACGTCGAACGCGCCCCTGCCTGCCTCCACCATCTCGGGGAACGGAGCGGCGTCGCCCTGCCCCGCTCCGTACATCACGCGAAAGTGGCTCGGGTGCGCCACCGCGAAGCGGACATAGGCGACGCCGATCCGCCCCAGGTTCTCCCTGGGCCCGGCGGCGGGATCCAGCGCCGCGACCAGCGTCTCACGGAGCGTGTGGAAGCCCTCCTCCGCAACGGCGGCGACGAGCGCCTCCTTGCTGGCGAAGTGCCGGTAAGGGGCCGCGTGGGTGACACCTGCGCGCCGCGCAACCTCCCGCAGCGACAGCGCCGCCGCCCCCTCCTCCCGCACCTGCTCGAGGGCGGCGTCGAGCAGCGCGCGCCGCAGATCCCCGTGGTGATACCCCGCCTTGCGCCCCTTGCGTTCCGCCACGACCCGCCTCCATGTTGACACCGTCAACAACAGATGTTACCAGTGTCATCATTCCCGGCCGCCGCCCCGCTGGCAACCCGAAAGAAGGAGCGAGACATGATCCCCGCCGCCGCATCGACCACCCCCGACTGGCACCGCGCCTTCCAGGATCTCCCCCGCGAGCACGGCTTCGAGGCGCTGCGCATCGAAGGGACGCTCCCCGACGGCCTCGAGGGCATGCTCGTGCGCAACGGCCCCTCGCTCTTCTCCAGCCACGGCGATCGCTATCGCCACTGGTTCGACGGGGACGGCGCCGTCTCGGCGGTGCGCATCGCCGGCGGCCGCGCGGAGGGCGCCGTGCGGCTGGTGCAGACCCCTGCCCTCCTCGCCGAGCGCGCCGCCGGGCGCCGTCTCTTCGGCGCCTACGGGACGCCCCACCCCGGCGGCCCCCTCGCCCGCCTCGGCAAGATCCAGACGAAGAACGCGGCCAACACCTCGGTGCTGGCGTGGAACGACCGCCTCTTCGCGCTCTACGAGGGCGGGCTGCCCACCGAGCTCTCGATGGACGATCTGTCGACGGTCGGCCCCACGGATCTGGACGGCGCGGTGCGGATGACCTTCTCCGCGCATCCGCACCGCGTCGAAGCGCGGCGCGCGTCGTACAACTTCGGGTTGCGCTACGGCCGCGTCACCGAGCTCGATCTCTTCGAGCTCCCCGACGGCGGACGCGCCCGCCGGATCGCCTCGCTGCCCCTCGCAGGCCCCGTGCTCCTCCACGACTTCATCGCGACGCCGCGCCACCTGGTGTTCTTCGTGGCGCCGGTGCGCCTGCGCGTCCTCCGCGCCATGCTCGGGCTCGGCAGCTTCTCCGACAACCTGGCGTGGACGCCCTCCGACGGCACGGAGGTGATCGTGGTGCCCATCGACGATCCGGAACGCCCCGTGCGCTTCCGCTCCGAGGCCTTCTTCCAGTGGCACTTCGCCAACGCCTTCGAGCGCGGCGGCGAGATCGTCGTCGACCTCGTCCGCTACCCCGACTTCGAGACCAACCGCTGGCTGGGAGACGTGACCCGCGGCGGAGACCGAGGTGACGCCGAGGGCGCGTTCCACCGCATGATCCTCGATCCGAAGCAGGGCACCCTGCGCGGCGAGCGGCGGTGGGACGCGTCGTGTGAGTTCCCGCGCGTCTCACCACACGTCGAAGGCCGTCCCTACCGCCACGCCTACCTGGCGTCGCACGCCCGAGGGGGCGAGGGCGGCATGTTCCAGCGGATCACCCGGCTGGACGTCGAGAGCGGCGCCGCGGCCCACGCCTCCCTTCCCGAGGGCCACTACCCGTCGGAGCCGATCTTCGTCCCGAGGCCCGGCGCTGCGCGCGAGGAGGACGGCTGGCTCGTTTCGCTCGTGTACGACGCCGGCGCCCACGCGAGCCACGTCGCGATCCTCGAGGCCGACGCCCTCGAGAAGGGCCCGATCGCCCGCGCGTGGTTCGACCACCACCTGCCCTTCACCTTCCACGGCGCCTGGGTGCCGCCCCGCGGCTGAAGGTCCGCGAGGGAACGGGCCGACGAAGACCGAGACAGGCGGCGTCCGCTTTGGCTAGATGGGGGCTTCGCGCACAAGGAGAACGCAGATGGAAAAGACGAAGATCGAAGGACGCGCCGGACTCGAAGCCCTCGTGGGCAAGGCGCTCCCCGCCGGCCCTTGGCACCCGCTCTCCTTCGAGGAGATCGTCGCCTTCGCCGACGCCACCGGCGACCACCAGTGGATCCACGTGGACCGCGAGCGGGCGCGGCGCGAGTCGCCCTTCGGCGCGCCCATCGCCCACGGCTACTACACGGTGTCGCGGATCGCCGGCCTCTTCTTCGAGCTCGTCGACGTGACGGGCTTCCCGGCGGTGCTCAACTACGGCCTGAACAAGGTGCGCTTCCCGGCGCCGCTGAAGGAGGGCGCCTCCTACCGCCTCGTGCCGATGGTCCAGTCGGTGAACGAGGTGAAGGGCGGCCTCGAGGTGGTCTTCCAGAACACCATCGAGATCCAGGGCGAGCCGAAGCCCGCCTGCGTCGCGGAGTGCGTCTTCCGTTACCTGGGGTGACGGCCCCCCTTCGCGGCGACTCGACGGAGGCGGGCGGAACCGGGTAACGTTCCTTGTGCCGGGGGGCGTCACATGAAGCGTCCCCCCTTTGCACGGGAGTCGGCCATGCGTCGTACGGGTGTCTCGAGCGCCGCCGTCGCGGCGATCCTTCCGATCCTCATGAGCTGCGGCGGCGCCGAGCCGCCGCCCGGCGAAGAGAAGCACGGGACGATCGGTTTCCAACGCCCTCCCGCGATCGAGACGGCGGTGGACCGAACCCGCGCATGCCATCTAGCCGTCCCGCGCGAGGCGCCGGCACTCGTGGCGGAGGACGCGTTCGTCGCCGGGATCGGCCGATGCGGCGAGCTGCCATTCCTCTCGAAGGAAGAACTGCACATCGCCGGACCCGAAGGTGCCGGCGGGACACTCCAGGAGGGCGTGACCGGCCTCGTCCTGTCGCCCGACGGGAGCCGCGCCCTCGCCGTGTCGCGTGGAACCGAAACCGAGACGCTCGCGATCTGGGATCTCCTCCACCGGACGCGGATCGGCGCGGCGACGGTGCCCACCGGCACATTCCAGGTCGCGTCGGATCTCACCCGCGGAAATGGCCGCTTCCTGCCTGGCGACGACGCTCCCTTCGTCGTCTGCGTCGACGATCGGCTCGCGACGCTGACGAAGGTGGGCGTCGAGCCGTGGGGCCCTGTCGACGTCGACTGCGGCACGCTGGTGTTCGCCGAGAAGCGGCCGGTCGTCGCGTTCGCCGCCGGCGACGGCCGCCTCCACGTCGCCGACTTCGGCGACCTCTCCTACAGGGAGGTCGAGGGGATCGAGTACCGGTATCGCGCCGACGCGCGGAGCGACTCGAGGGTCGATCGCATCGCCTTCTCGCCGGACGCGAAGATCCTCCTGCACCAGGCCGTGACGCAGCTCGCGAAGGACGCCTCGATCCACCCGGCGGACATGACGAGCGTCGTCGACGTCCTCACGGGCGCGGTGGCCGCCGCCCTCCCCTTCGACGCCACGCCGAGGAAGCTCGACGATCAGACGTTCGACGACACGCGCCCCGTCTTCGTGGACGACGGGCACCTGCTCGTCATCCCCGGTGAGACCGACTGCGTCGCCCTCGCCGACGACCTGACCTTCGTCCATTTCTCACGGATGAAGCTCCTCGCCACCCTCGGCGATCGCCTGATCGCCCTGGACACCGCGTGGAAGGGGGTCGTGCAGATCGTCCCCATGCAGAATCAGGTGTTTGACAACTTCGCGGTGCTCCAGGGGCTGGTGAAGAGCAAGACGGCTTGGGTGTCGCGCAGCCCCTCGGGCGATCGCCTGGCCCTGGAGTACGACACCGGAGAGTGCGGGGACTGGGTCGAGGACCCGGAGACCCAAGAGGGCTGGTGCCGCAAGCCGGTGTTCGCGCTGGCGCTCCTGGGAGGAGCGGACCGGCCGCAGGAGATCGCGCGGGCACTCGGGCGGTTCCCCACCACCTGGCTCGACGACGAGTGGCTCCTGGCGCGCGGGCTCCTCCCCGACGCCGAGTACGGCACCTACCTCGTGGGCACGGACTCCTCCCTTCGCTCGCTCGGGGATCCGGTGGAGGTCGCTGCAGCGGGAAAGGTCATGCTCGAGACCGTCTGGCTGGACACGCGTCCGAGCTCCGCGCACGTCCAGTTGAAGGTCGTCGATCCCTTCTCTGGGAAGGAGTCGCTGGTGGCGGAAGGAGCGTCGTTCGAGGTCTTCACCAACGGCTCGAACGCCATCGCGTGGATGCAGCGCCCGCTCGGCGGCGGCCCGGTCTCGGTCTGGTACGGCGCCATGCCGATGCCCTGACGTCCACCTGGGCCGAGCCTCCCGTCGGTGGAAACGAGAACGGCCTCCTCCGCGTTCGCGCGAGGGAGACCGTTCTCGTTGCGAGGACTTTTGCTACCGATCACTCACCGTGAGCGACGGTGCAGTACTTCGCGACGACCCCGAGGATGTTGTTGTTGTAACCGTCGACGTACGAGATCTTCGTGATCCCGCCGTTCTTCGCCGCCGCTTCGATCGACGCGTCGCCGGTGGCGACGAGGCCGAGGATCGACGTGGCGCAGGCCTCGCCCGTCTTTGCGGCGCCGTTGTTCGAGGAGATGTTCTCTCCCGCCTTCACGTCCGAGAACAGGAGCCCCGTAACAGGCGAACGGTTCATGGCGGCGGCGCAGCCCGTCGTCAGCGAGAAGGCAGCGGCGACGAGGATGAGTCCGAGCGTCTTCTTCATGTTCGATCCCAGTGTGAGCGGTCCATCGGACCGCATGTCCGGGATCGGACACTACCGAACTGCCAGCGGTTTTCCAGCAAGACCTGCGTACAGGGAGTAGAAAACCGCTCCCGCCCCCCGGCGGGGTCGTCGGCCTACGGCGATGTCGGATGTTCCCCTACGAGAATCGCAGGGCGAGCTTGTCGCCCTCCACCACGGCGGTGGCCTTGCCGCCGCCCGTGAGCGCGCCGAAGAGGATCGCCTCGGCGAGCGGCTTCTTGAGGGTCTGCTCCACCAGCCGCGCCATCGGCCGCGCGCCGAAGGCCGGATCGTAGCCGTGCTCCGCGAGCCAGCCGCGGGCCTCCTCGGTGAGCTCCAGGGTCACGTTCTTCTCACCCAGGAGCACGCGCAGCTCGTTGGCGTTCTTGTCCACCACCCGCAGGATCTCGGGGCGGCCGAGCTGCGAGAACTGGATCACCGCGTCGAGGCGGTTGCGGAACTCCGGGCTGAACGCCTTTTCCAGCGCGCCGGTGGCCATGCCGAAGGGCGTGCCGCCGCCGAAGCCCAGCCGCCGCCCGGACAGCTCGCGGGCGCCGACGTTGGTGGTGAGGATCAGGATCACGTTGCGGAAGTCCGCCTTGCGGCCGGAGTTGTCCGTGAGGGTGGCGTGATCCATCACCTGCAGCAGGATGTTGAAGACGTCTGGGTGCGCCTTCTCCAGCTCGTCGAGGACCACCACCGCGTACGGCGTCTTCCGCACGGCGTCGGTGAGGAGTCCGCCCTGGTCGAAGCCCACGTAGCCCGGCGGCGCGCCGATGAGCCGTGAGACGGCGTGCTTCTCCATGTACTCGGACATGTCGAAGCGCAGGAACTCGACGCCCAGCACCTTGGCGAGCTGCTTCGCGAGCTCGGTCTTGCCCACGCCGGTGGGCCCGGCGAAGAGAAACGAGCCGATGGGCTTGTCTCCGGCGCGCAGGCCCGACCGCGACAGCTTGATCGCCGCCGTCACGGACTCGATGGCCGGATCCTGGCCGAAGATCACGCCCTTCAGCCCCGGCTCCATCCGCGCGAGGGCGCTGCGATCGTCCGCGGACACGCTGCGCGGCGGCACCTTCGCCATCTTGGCGATCACCGCCTCCACCTCGGCCACGCCCACCTCGCCCCGCCGCTTCTCGGGCGGCAGGAGCTTCTCGGCGGCGCCCGCCTCGTCGAGGACGTCGATCGCCTTGTCCGGCAGGTGCCGGTCCGAGAGGTGCTTGGCCGCGAGCTGCGCCGCCGACGCGATCGCCTCGTCCGTGTAGCGCACGCCGTGGTGCGCCTCGTACCGCGGCCGCAGGCCCTCGAGGATCCGGATCGTCTCCTCGACGGAGGGCTCCTCGACGTCGATCTTCTGGAAGCGGCGCGCCAGGGCCTTGTCCCGATCGAGGGACGCCTTCTGCTCCTCGAAGGTGGTGGAGCCGATGCAGCGCAGCTCGCCGGACGCCAGCGCCGGCTTGAGCAGGTTGGACGCGTCCATGCTGCCGCCGGTGGTGGACCCCGCCCCCACGACGGTGTGCAGCTCGTCGATGAAGAGGATCGGATGCTCCACCTTCGCCAGCGCCTTGATCACCGCCTTCATGCGCTGCTCGAAGTCGCCGCGGTAGCGGGTCCCGGCGAGGAGCGAGCCCAGGTCGAGGGCGAAGATCCGCGCGTCCTTCATCACGTCGGGCACGCGGCCCTCGTGGATGCGCAGGGCGAGCCCTTCGGCGAGGGCGGTCTTGCCCACGCCCGGCTCGCCCACGAAGAGCGGGTTGTTCTTGCGGCGGCGGCAGAGGACCTGGATCGCGCGATCGAGCTCCGCCTCCCGGCCCACCAGCGGATCGATCCGCCCCTCCGCCGCCCGGGCCACCAGGTCGACGGTGTAGGCGGCGAGGGGATCCTTCGCGGGGCGCGACGCGCCGAGCTCGTCGTCGCCCTCCTCGTCCTCGTCGGTCTCGCCCTCGTCCTCGTCGTCCATCTCGTCGACGATGCCGTGGGACAGGAACTCCAGCACCTCGAGGCGCTCGATGCCCTGCTTGCGCAGGAGGTAGACCGCGTGGCTCTGCTCCTCCTTGAGCAGCGACGCGAGCACCGTCCCGCCGTCGACCTCGTCCGCCTCGGACGAGAGCGCGTGGACGGCGGCGCGCTGGATCACCCGGGCGAAGCCGATGGTCGGCGACGGCTCCACGGGCTCCGGGAGCGACTCGAAGCGGTCCGCGAGGAACGTCACCAGCTCGTCGCGCAGCTCCGCCGGCTCGCCCCCGCAGGCGACGATGGCCTGGCGCGCGAGGGGATCGTCGAGGAGGCCGAGGAGCAGGTGCTCGGTGCCGGCGTTCTCGTTGCGACGCACCCGCGCCGCTTCGATGGCGCGCCCGAGGGTCTGCTGCAGGTCGGCGGTGAGCTGGGGGGACTTCGACATCGCTATTCGGGCTCCATCGTGCACATCAGCGGGAACTCGTTCTTCTTCGCCAGCGCGCGAACCTGCTCGACCTTCGTCTCCGCCACGTCGTGGGTGTAGACGCCCGCCAGCCCCACGCCGCTCTTGTGTACGTGCATCATGATCGCCACCGCGTCGGCCTCGCTGCGGTGGAAGATCCCCTGGAGGATCCACACCACGAAATCCCGGGTGGTGTAGTCGTCGTTGTGGAGCAGCACCTTCCACATCGGCGGCTTCGCCACCTTGCGATCGGCCTTGGGTCGGGTGACGACCCCCTGTTCCTCGCCCTCGAAATGCCCGGCCATGGTCCCCCGATCCCTTAACATGCGGACGGGGGGCCCGCCAGCTAGCCGCCTTCCTTGGGCGGTAGATGGATGCGCACCGTACGCACCCGCTTCGCGGACGCCTCCGTCACCTCCAGCACCACCCCGTCCGGGGCGAGGAGCCGCTCCCCCTTCGCGGGGATGCGCCCCGCCAGATCGAGGCACAGGCCCGCCACCGTGGACCAGCCGTCGCCCTCCGGGAGGTCGAGGTCCAGCTCGCGGTTCACGTCGCGGATCTGCGCGATCCCCATCACGAGCGCGGTGCGATCGGGGTTCACGTGGATCGCCTCGGGCGTCATCGACTCCTCCTCGGAGTAGATCTCGCCGACGAGCTCCTCCACCAGGTCCTCGATCGTAGCGATCCCCGCCAAGCCCCCGGACTCCTCCACCACGATCGCCAGGGACACGCGCCGCCGCTGCATGAGCCGCAGGAGCCGGATCGCGCGCATGGTCTCCGGCACGAAGAAGGCGGGGCGGAGGAGGTCCTCCATTACGAAGAGCTTCTCGTCCC
>Ga0182736_1002786_pt1 | contig 12580 bp, 12 predicted proteins | sample eDN5th30CKraftBY_FD_128882 | JGI IMG/M metagenome (GOLD analysis project Ga0182736, IMG submission 128882) | Enriched backyard soil microbial communities from Emeryville, California, USA - eDNA 5th pass 30_C Kraft BY (version 2) (version 2) | ecosystem: Environmental > Terrestrial > Soil >...
CGCCGTCCTCGTCGTCGCCGTCGGCGACCGGGCTACCCGCTGCCGGCGCTCGGATCCGGCGGTCGGCCTCGCTCCTCGCCCGCTGATGATCAGCGCAGCGCGCACGTCGGCCGTCGCACCCAGGCCGTCGTCCCACGCTGCGGGGTCGGCCCGGAGCCGGGCGAGCTCGTCGAGCCGGCCGAGGTCGGGAACTCAGCTGCCGACGGGCCCGCCGGCGAAGAAGCGCGTCATGTCGGCCGCGGCCGTCGGGCCGAGCATCATCGACTCCACCGCGGCGCACCTCGCCGCGATCTGGGCCGTGCGCGCGAACATCTCCTGCTCGTAGCGGCGGATCGCGGCGTCGGGATCGGTCCGGTGCGCGGCGATCGCCAGGCCGAGCTCGAGCGCGTCGAGCATCGCCTGGTTGGCACCCTCGCCCACGGACGGCATGAGGTGCGCGGCATCGCCGAGCAGCGTGACGCGGGGCTGCGGCGCCCAGGTCAGCCCCACCGGCAGCACGGCGTGCGACCGTCTGACGACGGGCCCCTCCGCCGCGTCGGCCAGGGCCGTCACCGTCGACGACCAGCCCGCGGTCGGGTCCGGCCCGTCGCGGTCGGCCCGCAGCGAGAGGTGGACGCGCACCGTCCCGTCGGCAGCGCGTTGACCTGAGAGGACGACGCCGTCGCCGATCACCCACAGCGACCCCCGCCCGACGAGATCCGCCGCCGGATGGTCGGCCGCGACGGCGCCGAGGTCGATCCCGATCTTGCCCGACGGCTGCGGTACGGCGTCCGTGAGCAGCGGACGGACCCGCGACCACGCGCCGTCGGCGCCGACGAGGACGTCGCAGCCGGCGGTGGTCCCGTCGGCGAAGGTGAGTCTCGGTGTGCCGTCGGGCCGGGTGTCGACGCGGTCGAGGCGGTGACCCCACACGACCGTGCCGGCGGGCAGCGAGTCGAGCAGCAGGTCGCGCAGCCCGGTCCGCTCGACCTCGGGTCGAGCCATGTCGTCGGCACTGGTGTGCTCGACCAGCACCGCGCCGGTGGGGTCGAGTATCCGCAGGTCCTGGCCCTCAGGACGGGCGACGGCGCGGAACTGCCGCTCCAGCCCCGCCTCCCGCAACGCCCGCTGACCGGACTCGGGATGCAGGTCGAGGCTGCCGCCCTGCGGCCGGGCGGTCGGCGACGGATCGGCCTCGAGGACGGTCGCCGCGATGCCGTGCCGGTGCAGGACCCTGGCCAGGACCAGCCCACCCGGGCCGCCACCGACGATCGCGATGCGCATGTCCGTCACGGTGCCTCCTCGTCGATACGGTGTATTGGACGATACGCTGTATCGGTGGATGACGGCAGCCCGACGGTCTGGGAACGCGCGGAGCCGCCGCCCCGGACGGCCCCGACCCCGCTGAGCAGGGCCGCGATCGTGGCGGCGGCGATCGCGCTGGCCGACGACGGGGGGCTCGACGCGGTCTCGCTCCGCAAGGTCGGCGCCGCGCTCTCGGCCGGGCCCATGCGGCTGTACGGGTTCGTCGACAGCAAGGACGAACTGCTCGATCTCATGGCCGACGCCGTGCAGGGCGAGATCGGCGTGCCGGCGGGCGAGTGGCGGGTCGCGCTCACCGCGCTCGCCGAGGCCACGCGGGCAGCGGTACTGCGGCACGAGTGGTTCGCCGACCTGATGGGCGGGCGACCGCGGCTCGGCCCCAATCGGCTCGCCGTGCTCGAGGGTTCGCTGGCCGCGGTACTCCCCGCGTTCCCGGCCGTCGACGACGCCCGCCACGTCCTGTGGACCGTCCACGCGTACGTCGCCGGTGCGGTGCGGGCGGAGGTCGGCGAACGGCGCGCGGCGCGCAGGACGGGCGTCGACAAGCCTGCGTGGCAGGCCGCGCACGGCGCCTACCTGCGGCGCACCCTCGCGACCGGCCGGTTCCCGATGATCGAGCGTTTCGTCGCCGAGGGCACCGACGGCGATCCCGCCGCCGTGTTCGCGGCCGGGCTCGCCGCGGTGCTGGACGGCTTGGCCGCGCAGCGGCGGTGACCGTCGCGGCTCGCCGAACGTGGGCCCCTACCCTGGGACCGTGGCGACGCCGTGGAGCCTGACGATCGACTGTGCGTCCCCGAGCACTCTCGCCGGCTTCTGGGCCGAGGCCCTCGGCTACGCCCCCGCACCGCCGCCACCCGGCTGGTCGAGCTGGGACGCCTGGTTCGACGACCACGACGTGCCCGTCGACGAGCGTGGCGACGGCGCGTTCCTGCACGATCCCGCCGGCGTCGCCCCGGCCATCTCGTTCCTGCGGGTCCCCGAGGACAAGATCGTCAAGAACCGGATGCACCTCGACCTCGCCGTCGGCGGCGGCCGACACGTCGCGTGGGACGAACGCAGGCGCCGGGTGGTCACCGAGGTGGAGCGGCTCGTCGCGCTCGGCGCCACGGTGCTCGCCGAGGTGCCCGCGGACCGGCCCGACCACGTGACGATGGCCGATCCCGAGGGCAACGAGTTCGACGTCCTGTGAGCCGTCGATGATCGTCTGGGTCAACGGGGCCTTCGGCGTCGGCAAGACACAGGTCGCCCACGAGCTGCGACGACGTCTGGGCCGGGGCTGGATCGCCGACCCCGAGCTCCCCGGGTTCGGCCTGCACCGCATGCTGCCGCCGCATCTGCGCGGCGACTTCCAGGACGTGCCCGGATGGCGCGTCGGGGTGCGCGACGTGCTGGGCCGCCTCGACGCGGACGACGCGACCCAGCCGGTCATCGTGCCCATGACGCTCGTCCGCGACGACTACGCCGACGAGATCGTCGAGGCGCTCCGCATCGGGGGGCACGACCTGCGGCACGTCACGCTCGTCGCGACGCCCGAGACCATTCGTCGACGACTGGCCTCCCGTGGCGGAGCCGTCCGCGACCTGTGGGCACAGCGGCAGATCGACCGGTGCGTCACGGCCCTGACCGCGCCCCGCTTCGCCCGCCACGTTGCTACCGACGGACGGACCATCGACGAGGTCGTCGAGGACGTCGCCGCCGGCCTGGACCTCCCGCTCGCGCACGGCCGCGACGGCCGGGTCCGCGGCTTCGTGCGTCGTCGCGCGGTGCAGCTGCGGCACGTGCGGCTGCCCTGACGGTCTCAGCCGCCCGTGCGCGCGGCGCGGTTCGCGGACTTGCGGGCGGCGAAGTCGTGCGCCTCGGCGAGGAGCGGTCCGACCGTCGTCGCGACGGTCTCGTCGCCGGGGTTGAGGACACACACCCAGTGCTGTGACGCGTAGACGGGATGTGGGACCACGACGTCGAGAACCGTGGCGTCGTGGCCGGTGTCGAGCGGGCCGCCGTCGGCACGTGCGGCGGGCGGGGTACCGAACAGCCTCCGGTAGGAGTCGCGGGGCAGACCGATGTTGAGTCGGTACACGCCCTCGCGCCCGAGATCGGACGCGGAGTCGTAGGCGTCGGACGTCACGATGGTCGCGAACGGCATCTTCCGCTCGTCGGGAAGGTCGCCGTCCGGGTTGTGGATGAAGAACCGGTCGTCACCGAGAGTCATCGTCTCGACGCCGCCCAGTGCGTGGATGTGTGCCTCGATCGTCGCCGGGTCCATGGCCGGACGCTAACCCGATCTGCGGCCGAATCGCGGACATAAGTGTGGTTCAGATCACATTTCGACGCCGCGTGCCGAAGGCGAACCGCGGCGCGCGCGAGCCAGGCCGACCCCCGTTGTCGACGCCCTCGATCGTCACGTTCAGTAGCCAGACCGGGCCCCTGGAAGGCCCGCGCCGCCGGCATGCCGACGCGACCGGAGCCGCCCCTCGCGCGGCCGCGCCGGCGACCCGGTTCGACCTACCGCCCCGCGGGCCCCAGGCCGGCGACTCCGCCGGGGACCGTCGGCCGCTGCGAGCTCACCACGATCCCGCCGACCACGGACACGACCGCACCCACGATGGTAATGATCAGACCGAAGCCGACCGAGACCGACGCGCCCGGAAGTTCCTCGATCTGGCCGATCTGCGACCCGAGCCGGATGATCACGTAGATCCCCAGCGCGGCGGCGATGATCCCGAGGACGATCGGCAGCCGCTGGACCAGCGCCGGGATCGACGGCCTGATCAGCCGCAGCACGCCGATGATCAGCACCAGGATGCCCAGCACCAGCGTGATCTTGCCGTCACCCTCGGTGCCTGCCACGGAGATCGAGCCGAAGATCGGCGCCTGCACCGTCACCCAGGCGAGGAACGAGCCGATCGCGGTGAGCAGGCCGCCCACGACCGTGACGATCGCGAAGATCATGCCGGTCCCGCCCGGCCGGGACGACGCCCCCTCGCTCGGCCCGCCCTGTGCCGGGGCGCCGTATCCCTGCGGGTTCCCGTACCCCTGGGGGCCTCCCTGCGGCGGACCGTAGCCCGGCTGCTGACCGTAGCCCGGCTGCTGACCGCCGGCCTGCTGTCCGTACCCCGGCTGCTGACCGTAGCCCGGCGGCGGACCCCCGGGTTGGGGCTGCTGCCCGTACCCCCCGGGCGGCTGGTTCGCGCCGGGCGGCGGACCTCCGTACGGCGGCCCCTGCTCCGGGTTCTGCGGCCACTGACCGCCGGGCGTGCTGGACATCGTTCCCCCTCACGACAGCCGCACCACATCGGTGAACCGGCCCGGCAGTTGTAGCAGACGAAACCGACCGAAATCGGTGTTCGGCGACATCGTCGCCGAGGCGTCATCCGGCCGCTCCCGGACGGACGGCGAATCCGAGCAGTTCCCGGACGTCGTAGGAGCTACCGAGGTCGCGCGTGCGGACGGGCGACCCTGCCTGCGGGGCCTCCAGGATCCTGTCGTTTCCCAGGTAGAGCGCGACGTGGTGCACCCCTGAGACCTGCCCGTTGGACGACCAGAACAGAAGGTCACCGGGTCGGGCCCGGGCGCGCGGCACCCGTGCGCCCGCGGTCGCCTGCATCCGCGACGTTCGCGGCAGCTGCACGCCTGCGGCCTCCCACGCGCGCACGACGAGGCCCGAGCAGTCGAACGCGGACGGTCCCGCCGCACCCCACGCATACGGCTTGCCGAGCTGCCCGCGGGCGAAGTCGAGGGCGGCGTCGGCGGGCAGGGCGTCGGCGGGCAGGGCGTCGGCGGTGTCCGGCGGCGGGACGCAGATCGGGGCGCGAGCGGTGCCCAGTGCCGCGAGCAGGTCGGCGGCCGGTTGCTCCCATCTCGCGTACGCCTCGGGAAACGCGCTGCGCTGCACGGTCTGCGCGGCCTCGGTGAGCGGCATCCGGTCCCAGCCGGGGACGGCGAGCAGCCGATCGTAGAAGGACGCGGCCGCCCGGACGGGGTCGCGGACCTGGGCGAGACTGCCCCAGCCCTGCGACGGGCGCTGCTGGAACAGGCCCGCGCTGTCGCGGTCGCCGCCCGCCAGGTTGCGCAGCGACGACTCCTGCATCGCCGTCGCCACCGCGATCCAGCGGGCACGGTCGGGAACGCCGAGGCTGCGCCCGGTCTCGACGATCGACGAGGCGTTGCGCCGCTGCTCGTCGGTCCACTGCGGTCCACGGCCCGGCCTGCCGGGAGGTGGCGGCGGCGCGAGCGCGGCCACACAGCTCACCGGGCGCCGCGGCGGCGGCCCCGCCTGGACGACACCGATGACCGCGACCATGAGCAACGCGACCGCACCGACGACGACGGCGCACCCGACCCGACGCCCCCGCCGACGCCGCACCGGAGGGGTGAGCGTCGGGATCAGGAACGCCATCAGTGATCCGGCGCCGGGTCGGCGCGGGCCGCGTCGGACACCCGCCAGCCGCGGCCGGTGTCCACGAGCTCGACGCGCAGCGTCATCGTGTCGAGCGGGACCAGCACGATCGCCGCTCCGGTGTCGGCCGGCAGCTCGCGAGCGGGTCCCGTGACACGGGTCGCCGGGACCGAGGCCGGGTCGGCGCGGGGGAGCACGACGCCGCCGAACTCGTCGGTGGCCAACGGACGAAGCCGGTCGAGCCAGCCCGCCGGGTCGGCGGTGTCGACCCAGTACTGCGCGAACCGGGTCGCGACCACGACCGGTCCGCCGAGCGGCGCGGGCGCCGCGGCGACGACCTGCGGGGCGACGCTCGGCGGGGCGACGTCGGGCCCCGCGAGCCGGTCGGATCGCGACACGACGACGGCGAGCACCGTGAGCACGACGGCCGGCAGGACCCCGACCAGCACGAACCGGCGTCGGTCGGCCAGTACCAGTCGCAGGAGTCGCCCGGTCATCGTGGGAGCTCCGGCGTCCCGCGCGGCCGGGGCAGCGCCGCGCGACGTGGCGGCGGGAGGACGGCACCCGGCGCCGGTCCGACCGATCGCGCAGGCGTGGTCCGCTCGATCACCCGCCGCACCACCCGCGTCGCACCGCGGACGAGCGCCCCCGCCGGGCCCGGCGCGGTCGTCCCCATCCGGCCCGGCAGCGGCAGCCGCGGCCTCAGCAGCCGGTACAGCAGCGCCGTCGCGATCCAGAGGAGGACGACCGAGGTGATCCCGCCGCCGTCGGCGATCAGGAACAGCACGACCACGCCGTGCGCGGCGACGCACAGCGCGGCGACGATCCCGCCCCCGACGACGGCGCCGAGCACGCGCATCGCCCGCTCCGGCGTCGCGGGCGCGACCAGCGTCAGCAGCGCGGCGAGCGGCGCCGCGACCGGGAGGAGCTGCAGGACGACCGTCATCAGCAGGATCGCGATGCTGCCCAGGATCTGCAGGCCGGTGACCGGGAGCGTCCCGGCGAGGACCGCGACGCCCGCACCGGTCCGCGAGACGCCGCGCCCGCGCAGGCTGTCCCGCACGTCCGGTGGCGCCGCCTCGAACGCCGCGCGCCAGTCGGCGGCCTTGGCCTCGGCGAGCGCCTGCCGACGGGCCGCGCGGTCGCCGGGCGGGCCGGCGTCGAGGGCGCGCTGCTCGTCGACGGAGATCGTCTGGGCGGCGAGCAGCCGGTCGCCGAGTGCGGTGAGCCCGGGGGAGCGCTCGTAGCCGACCTCCCCGTCGAGCCAGCCGTCGTAGAGGACGCGGTCGTAGACGGCGGTCCGCAGCCGGTCGGGACGGTCGGGCACCCCGCCGCCGCCGAGCGGTGACTCGGGCGCGAGCCGCGACACGACCTGTTCGCCCGCGTCCCACACCGATCCGCGGACCAGCCCGCCGAGCTCCCGGGACAGCTCGGGGCCCGGCCCGAACGACAACGCCAGCACCACCAGCGCGACGACGATCGTGCCGCCCCGCGTGACGACGGCACCGAGGTCCCCGCGATGGGTCGCGAGGAGCAGGGCGGCCGCGGCGACGACGGCCGCGGCACCCGCCCAGGGGGAGAACACGAAGTCGGCGACGACGGGCGAGGTCCGGGCCACGGCGTCGGCCAGCGCGGGCGCGTCGGTGCGGGAGGCGTCGCGCAGTGCCACGTGGATCGCGAACAGGACCTTCGCCGCACCGAGGAGGAAGTTCCCCACGAGCGTGTCGACCGAGGCGCCCGGGTCCCAGGCCGATCCGCCGCAGCCCAGGTCGTAGGTCGACCAGGTGAGCCCGCCGTACCCGAAGCGCGCGTACGGGTCCGCGGGGGCGGCGCCCGCCGAGGCGACCGTGCTGTCGATCGAGCCGGCGAGCCCGCCGGTCGCGGGCACGGCCGCGGGTGGGGCGGCGCAGTCGTCGGGCGCGGCCGGATCGGCGGCGGCGGGGCCGCCCACGGCCAGCACGAGCAGGACGGCGACCGGAACGGCGAGGCCGAACAGGCGCAGGCCCCGCCGCGCCGTCATCGGTGTCACCGCGGACCTCCCCCGAGGGCGGCGCGCAGCCCCGCGAGGTGCGGCCCGGACAGGTCCACCCGGACGGGTTCGCAGTGCGGTCCCGACCGCCAGTGGAACTCGCCGGGCGCGTCGGCGGGTCCCGGCAGCTGTTGGGCCTCGTGCGGCGCCACCCCGAGCAGCCGCAGGGCGTCGGCCCGGTTCCCGGGCTCGGTCCGGCCGACGAATGCGTCGTGCCACGGGATCGCGTCGCCGTCGTCGGGAACGAGGGACAGCAGGTCGGAGGCCTGCCGGGCCGTGACGACGGTCCGGGTGCGACCGTCGCGGACCAGCCCGGTGACGAGCGTGCGCCCGGCCGGCGTCGCCGTGAACCGGTGGACGTCGTCGATGCCGACGAGGGTCGGGGCGGATCCCTCGCGCACGTGGACGCGCTGCCGGACGAGCCACGCGGCGAGCCGCGCGAGCGTCGACGTGACCGGGTCGTCGGCACCGGACTCGGCGAGTCCGGTGGTCGAGACGACGAGCAGCCGGTCGGCCGTCGCGCTCCACGGTTGGTCGCAACGGCCGCTCAGGGCACCCGCGGCCGCCAGCGCCGGAGCCAGGGCGGCCGCGAGCCGTTCGCCCTCGGCACCCATGTGCTGCAGGGCGTCGACGACCTCGCCCGCGTCGTGCGCACGGTCGTGCCCCACCCGTTCGACGGCCTGGACCAGCAACGGGCGGACCTGGGCGCCGCTCCTGACGGCCGCCGGCAGCAGCTCGGCGAGGACCGCGACGACGAGCGCGGCCCGCCGGCCTGCGGCGTGGCGCCACGCGTCCTCGGCCGTCGCTGCGGGCTCCGGCGGGTCGTCGACCAGGGTGAACGGGTTGAGTACGCCGGGCGGCGCGTCGCGCAGGGACAGTCGGCGGGTGTGGCCGCCCAGCTCCGGGACGTCGACGAGCCGGCCGAGCGCACCGGACGGGTCGAGCAGTGTGACGAACGCGCCGCACGACCGGACGAGCTGCGCGGCCACCGCCCCGAGCAGGAACGTCTTGCCCGCTCCCGGACCACCGACGACGGGCGTCGGCCCCGCACCGGCGTCGTGCCACGGGTCCCACGCCAGGAGCCGGCCCGACGTGCGCGCACGCAACAGCAGCGGACCGTGGTCGTCGCCGATCAGGTCCGTGGCCTGCGGGACGGCCGTCGCGACATGGCGCAGGCTCATCCGGCGGCGGAACGCCGTCGTCGCGAGCGGCTCGCCCGGCACGAACTCGCGCGCGAGCCGGTACTGCGCCTCCGACCGTTCGACGGCGATCTTCGGTGCGTACCGGCGGCGGACCTCGTCGAACAGCTCGAGCGCCTCCCGCTCGGTGCGGCCGGGGATCGCCATCCGCCACCAGCCCTCGCAGCGCAGGGCCAGCGGCGAGTCGGTCTCGAGGTCCCCGCGGACCTGCTCGGCCGCCTCCAGCCCGCGCACCAGCGCGGACGGGACCTGCCGGCCGTGGTCGGCCTCGTAGTGCCGACGTTGCGCCTCCACCCGGTCCGCCGCCTGCCGCAGCCCGCGCGCCGCCCGGTCACGGGGCAGCACCCGCATCCGCGCCGACCACTCGACGGGGACCGGCAGGTCGTCGGGGACGGTCATCCACGGCAGGTCCTCACCGGGCACGTCGATGTCGCCCATGCGGCCCATCGAGGCGACCACCACGTGCCGCGTGACGAGGGCACCGTCGACGACCCCGGTGACGGCCACCGTCGGCGCATAGGGATCGGCACTCCAGCGGGCGAGACCGTCGACGGCGGCGACGTCCTCGCGCTCCCACTCGCCGTGGGGCGCCGCAGGCAGCACCGACTGCGCGGGCAGCCCGAGCGCACACGAGCGGTACAGCAGGTGCAGCATCCGCGCGGCGGGGAGCGGCGCTGCGCCGAGGGCCGAGCTCGCGAGCACGGCGTCGATGTCGCGGACGTCGGCGCCGAGCTCACCGTCGACGCGTCGATCGGCCGCCCGCGCTCCGCCGAGCCGCCGCGCCAGTGCGTCGCCCAGCGCGCCCAGGCCACGGCGGGGTCCGCGGACCTCGACCCCGAGGAAGACCTCCTTCACCGCCTTCGGCGAGGTCAGGGCCCGGCGCTGCTCGCCGACGAGGTGCGCGTCCCAGCTCACGGCACCGGGCACGTCGGGCAGCGGCCTGGCCCAGGCGTCGTGCCGACGGGCCCACTCCGCCGCGGCGTGGGGCCGCCACGTGACCCGCCAGTGCAACCACCTGCCCTGTAGCCGCGCGAGCGCGCCGGCGAGTGCGCCCATCAGGGCGTCGCGTTCGTCGTCGGGACGCATCGACCACGCCCTGGGCGCGACCGCGTACCACGCCGTCGTCCCCGTGGTGGCGTGGGCGAGATGCCCGGAGATGCCGCGCAACGCCAGCCGCGGGGTGTACTCGCGCACCGCGGGGTCGGCTCCGGTGCGTGCGGGACGGCGCGGCGCGAACGGCTCGGCGACCAGCCCGAGGTCCGGGGTCACCGTCGGGGTGCGGCGCAGCGGCGCGAGCGTCGGCCGCTGCACCGGGACGAGGCTCACCGCGGCGGCCCGGGGACAGGGCGTGCGGCGACCTGGAGGTGCACCTGGAGGTGGACCTGGACGTGGCGGGGGTCGGCGACGAACGTCCGCACCGGCGCTTGCCGGGATCGCGGCGCGGCCAGCTCGGCCAGGAACATCCGCACGACAGCGCCCGCCGGACGCTCCGGCCCGACGACGCGCATCGTGAGCCGGGCGCCGCCGACCGCCAGCACACCGACCACCACCCAGCCGAGCAGGCCCGGCAGCACCCCGACCGTCTGCCGGAGCACCGCGAGGGGCAGCAGCCAGCAGACCCACGCCCCGTAGGCGCGGTAACGCGCCTGCCACGGCACGGGCCGCCCGGGCGGACCGAGATAGCGGTTCTCGACGGCGTACAGGTCGTCGTCGGATCGGGAACGCATCGTCGGCTCCTCGCGCCAGAATTCGCGGTCGGGTTCGTTGTGTCACGTCGCCGGGTCCCCGGTCCCCGATTTCACCATTTCGTTCGCACCCGTGAATATCGGGAATTCGCGAGTGCGAACGGCATCGGCGGTCGGTGTCGCCCTTATCCGGAGACGGGTTGCCCCGCCAGGAAACGGTCACTCCCGAGTCGCTCGGAGACGAGGACGAGCCAGGCGAGCTCGTCGGTCCAGTCACGCCCGCCGCGCGTCGCGGCCTCGGGCAGCGGCTCGGCCGGCGGCCGCCCGGAGCGGTGCGCGCGCACGGCTGCCGCGATCAACGCAGCGTGCACGTCCGCGCCGGGGCCGGTCGCGTCGTGGCCCGGGACGGCGGCCGCGGCGGCCGCACGGGCGATCGTCGCGTCGTAGTACGGGCCGAGCAGGACGAGGCCGTCGCGGATCTCGGCGGCCTGCCGGTGCCAGCGCTGCCGGGTGCGGGACGAGGCGAGCGCGACCTCGGGGAACTCGTCGCACAACAGCGTCCGCAGCGGTCGCAGGGCGTGCCCGACACGGCGTCGATCGGTCGCGACGGCCAGCTCCGCGACGACCCGATCGGCGACCGGGACCACGACCGCGACACCGAGCCCCAGAGTCCCGATCACGGCTCCGACCAGGCCTACCGTGCCGAGCGGGACGACCTCGGTCGCCGCGTGGTGCACGGCCTGCGCGGTCGCGCCGATCATCCCGGCGGCGACGGCCGCCCGGTCGCCGGGTCGCCGGGTGCGGGCCGGCAGGCCGCCGGCGTGCACCGCGACCCGGGCCCAGGCGACGGCCGCCCAGCCGCCCGTCACGGCCGCCACGGCGGCCGGTGCCCACAGCGGAGCGGTGGCGGCGGCGAGCAGCAGCACGACGCCCTCCTGCCGGAGGATCACCGCCGCGCGGCCCCGGCGTCGCAGGAGGCGCAGCAGCACGACCCCGGACGTCGCGGCGAGCGCGGAGGCCGGTGCGCGGGCGGTGCCCAGGTCGGTGTGTGCCACCGCGAGCAGCAGGGTCGTCGCGAACGCCGTCCAGGACACGGGGCAGCCCGGGTCCCGGCGGGTGCGAACGGCCAGTGCGGCCGTGCACGCCCCGAACACACCGGCGATCAGCAGCCCGGATGTGGTCACGGTCGCCTTCTTTCGAGCGTCGGGAAAGGGGAACGGGGCGGACGGTAACGAGGTCCGGGGCCGCCGCGGGCGTTCTCGCTGATGACGTTCGCACTCGCCCGACGGACTGTGTGCCGGTGCGAACACAATTGCGCGTTCAGCGCATCCGACCACCCGCGAATTGCTACACAGCCCTCTCGACCGCATTCCAGGGGGCAGTGCCATGACCGTCCGCACCATTCACCGGAGTACGTGATGACGCTGCTGCGACGACGACCCGTAGCGCCGCCACCTGCCGTCGCCGATGCGCACCGCGCGGCGCTGGAGGCGGTCTCCGCCGCGCACCGGCTGCACGTCCCCCGGTCGACGGTGCGCCGGTCGGCTCCGGCGCCCGGACCGCGCCGAACCTCGCCGCCGGGCGCTCCTGCCGATGATCGGCAGCCGTGGGCGGCCGTCCCGGCCGACCATCACGGCGCGTCGTCGTCCGGTACCACCCCGGCGCGCGGCCCGCACGATCCGCCCGACGCGGCATCCGGCGCTGTCGACGCGGCCGGGGCGACGAGCCTCGCGTGCGCCTTCGCACTCGACCTGACCAGCTGGGACGAGGACAACCCCGACCGCCGGGCAGCCGTCCTCGCCCGCTACCTGCCCGGCGTCGTCGACGTCGAACGGCTCGGCTGGGACGGGCGCGGCCGCCAGCGGTCCGAGACCGTGATCCCGGGCGCGCTGCACCATCTCGACGCCACACATGTGCGGGTCGACGTCCGGGTCCGGGTCACGCCGTTCGTCCGGCTCCCCGGGGTCGC
>Ga0182736_1002787_pt1 | contig 12580 bp, 11 predicted proteins | sample eDN5th30CKraftBY_FD_128882 | JGI IMG/M metagenome (GOLD analysis project Ga0182736, IMG submission 128882) | Enriched backyard soil microbial communities from Emeryville, California, USA - eDNA 5th pass 30_C Kraft BY (version 2) (version 2) | ecosystem: Environmental > Terrestrial > Soil >...
AGCAGCGAGGCCGCCACCCGCGGCCAGCGGATATCCGCGCCATAGCGGCGGTAGGCCTCCCCGCGCGTGACGATGGGCGGGGTGCCATGGGTGTTGCTGTCACCGAAGCAGAGGAGTGTGCGTGGCATGGAGGGTTCCTTCGTGGTCGCGCCACGCTATCGCTGATTCCACTTGCGTGGAATCACCTCTCTTCTTTGTTGTGCCGCATTTTTGACGGTGAACCGGATCCACTTCACCGAAAAATGCTTGAGCGCATCACGCGGAAAAGTTGACCCGGTTTTTCGCCAAGTTGGTGAGGATCAAACGGAACCCATTCCACTGAGCGGCTTCACCGCCGGAATGACCGTGATCGCGCTCGCACGAGCCTTGTGTGGTCCCGGTCACGGAAGGACGGGTTGTTTCGAGCGATCCTGATGACATCGCAGGAGGTCATCATGACACGATCCTCAAAACGCCAGGCCAGACGCTGGATCATCCAAGAGCTGACCCGTTGCATGGAGCAGCGCAGCCAACCTCTCCCCTCATCCAAGCCGATAGCGGAGTGATCATGTTGTACGCTCGGGCTCGGGAAACCTCCGACATCATGGACAGCCAGATCAGAGCCAGGGCGAAGGCCCTCTGCGTCGACGACGGCTTCGATCCCGACCTGGTTGTCACCCACGCCTACGGCGACGACTTCACCGCCGAGGAGTGGGATTCCTGGTGGACGTCCAACCCGGAGGTTCCCTTCCAAGAGGTGGTCAGCCCGATGTGGAGGCTGTACCGCGCCCCCGCGTTCCTGGAGCTGTTGCAACTCCAGAAGGTGGTTGAGGCCAGCGACAATGTCGTCTTCCTCGGGCGAGGCAACGTTTAGCCTGGGACGAGTACCGAGGTCGCGCTGACCACCAAGGCCGGACGCCGCAGACGTCCGGTCCTGGCATTCTCTTAGGCGGCGGCGCGTTCACCGGCGGGGCGGCGCCGAAGCTCGGGCCTGACCAGCGCCGGGGGCATGTAGTTGGCCTCGTTGAGGCCCACGTCGATCCCGGGCGGCACGATCTGGTCGATCCGGTCGAGGATCTCTTCACTGAGCCGCACTTCGGCACCGGCCAGGAGATCGTCGAGGTGCTGCATCGTTCGCGGTCCGAGGATCGCCGACGTCACACCCGGATGCGCCATGACGAAGGCCAGCGCCAGATGCGTGAGCGGCAGGCCGGCCTCCTGCGCCAGCACGATCAACTGTTCGACCGCTTCAAGGCTGCGCTCGTCGGAGAACTGCTTGGTGAAGTATTGGGCGCGCGGCGAGTCGGGCATGGGCTGGCCCTTGCGGTACTTGCCCGTGAGCATGCCCTTGGACAACGGGCTCCAGACCATCACGCCCATGCCGTAGCGCTGGCAGGTCGGCAGCATGTCGCGCTCGATGCCGCGATCCAGGATGGAGTAGGGCGGCTGTTCCGTGCGGAAGCGGGCAAGCCCGCGGCGCTCCGCCACCCATTGGGCCTCGACGATCTCGGACACCGGGAAGGTCGATGAGCCGATCGCGCGGACCTTGCCGGCCCGCATCAGGTCCGTGAGCGCGGAGAGAGTCTCTTCAATGTCGGTGTCCGGAGATGGCCGGTGAACCTGGTACAGATCGATGTAATCGGTGCCGAGCCGTCGCAGCGAATCCTCGACCGCGCGGGTGATCCAGCGGCGCGAGTTCCCCTGCATGTTGGGATCCTCGCCCATGGGGCCATGGAACTTCGTGGCCAGCACGATGCTGTCGCGGCGTCCCTTCAGGGCCTTGCCGACGATCTCCTCCGACTCGCCCGCGCTGTAACGGTCGGCGGTGTCGATGAAGTTGATCCCGGCGTCCAGGGCCCGGTGGATGATGCGGACGGACTCGTCATGGTCGGGGTTGCCCATCTTGCCGAACATCATGGCGCCCAAACAATAGGGGCTCACCTTGATGCCGGTTCGTCCGAGTGAACGGTATTGCATGGCATTGTCCTTTCCGAGCTGGCCAAGGCCGTCCCCTCGTGCTAAAACGGAACGGCATTCCATTTATATACGGAACGTCGTTCCGTTTATCAAGAGGTTTAGACGACTTGTCTGAGACGAGGGCCAAGAGACAGCCACGGGCCGATGCGCGACGTAACCTGCATGCGCTGCTCGATGCCGCCATGGAGGTGTTCGCGACGTCTGGTGTCGATGCCCCCATCCGGGACATCGCCGAGAAGGCCGGGGTCGGCGTGGGCACGCTCTACCGGCACTTTCCGCAACGGTCCGACCTGATCGTCGCCGTGTTCCGCAAGGAAGTGGACGCCTGCGCGGCGGCAGCCTCGACCCTAGGCGAGCAATACGAGCCCGGCGAGGCGCTGGAGCGCTGGTTGGACCGCTTCATCGCATTCGTCGCGGCCAAGCGCGGCCTAAGCGCGGCCCTGCACTCGGGGGATCCGGCCTACGACCCCCTGCCGGCTTACCTGATGGAACATCTGGCCCCAGCCGCGTCGCGCCTCCTCCAGGCGGCAGCCACCGCAGGCGTCGTGAGACCGGACGTCGAAGCTCCCGATCTCCTGATGGCTGTCGCGCACCTCTGCGCGCCGGATGGCAAAGGCGGCATTACGGAGGCGTCCCGACGCATGGTGTCCCTGCTGATCGACGGGATCCGCTACAACGCAGGGGGACGACCTTAGCTGTCCTTCTGCGAAGGATCATGCGGGGAACTTGCCGATCCTTCGGGAACGTCCGCTGTTCCTTGCGTGCGTCGATGTCCAGTCCATTCGCCACCGGCCAAGATACCCAGATATCCGAGCGCAGTGACTGCAGTCACCGCCATGTCGAACGGGATCGTTAGCGGCCGATGCTTGCTGCGTAAGGGATTCTCACTCCCTGGAACCAGGCGCGCCCATCGGGTGAGGCTGGATCGATGGGAGTTTCGTTCAGGAGAAGTGGTCAAGAATGAATTGCATCAAAGGCACAGAACCGAGCTCATTCGAAACGCTCGTCTCGGGCGCGATCCTCCTCAGTCTCCGACTGCCGCGCTCTGGCAATCTCTCGTACAAGTTGGTCTTTGGCTTCGACCACGAACGGCATAAGATTCTCCAAAATCTCCATTTCCAGGCAGTCGAGTAGGCGTGCATTCGACTCCATCAGCGCAGCGCGTGAGCCGCTCCAGCTCATCGGGCGGAACCGATTAACGAACACCGTCAACACACTCTTAGGGTCTGGTGCATGGGCGAGGAGCGCTCTGGCCTGTTCCGACCAGACCTTAGGACCGCTCTTTTCAGTCCGACGTGCGAACGAAACGAATGAAGCAGCGAGTGGGTAACGCGTCTCTCTATTACAATTGCACCAAGCGATCAGCTCTTGGCACGATATCACATCTGCCGGGTTGGAACGAGACTCAGGTGAGTAATCGAACATCTGAATCCCTGTTCTTTGCTCCCTTTCGCCGCCCTCGAACAGAGCGTCAAGGACAGAAATCGGCTGGACGCTGAGTAGGGCCGCCAGCAGGTCATCATTGTCGAATGCATAAGTTTCATAGGCTCCTACAGCCTGCCTCAATCGTGCAGCGACTTCCGCCGCTACACGATCAGCATCGGGCCCTATTAGGCAGGCTCGCACAACACATGCCAGATTATGTTCGTCACGGTGATTGTGCTTCCCGAACCTAACGTGCCGCAGAATCTCTCGGCCGGCCTGAAGAAGTTTAGGATCATGCTCTCTCTGTTCGGAGCGGTCTGTGAATAGGCGCATAGAGAGGATCTCTAGCGCTACATTAAAGCCATCGGATTGCTCGGCGATGAGCAGGAGAAAGTCTCCTAACTCGCTACCAGCTAGTTGGTCGGTCGTTCGCCCCCATGCCAGGTTTCGATACATCCAGACCGGTACCTGACCGGAAACAAGCGCCCGCTTCAGTCGGTCGACGCAACGCACATCAAGCTGCACCGCTGAATGTAGCACTGGAATGAGCACCACCAAGGCAGGCAGGTCCAGCGCTTCATCGAGGAGATCTTGTGCGAGGTCTCGGTTCTGTTCCCAGAGTTCGGCAAGATAGCCGCACAGTACTTGGACATTGCGCTGCTCAGGAGGGATTTGTGCAAGACCCTCCACGAGCTTCGTCCATGTGGCGCGACGGCTCTCTGACGCGCTAACAAGCCCGCGGCCGAACGCCCAGACCATTCTCCCTCCGCGGAGGAGGTCGAGTACGAGTTCCGTGAACACCTCCTCGTCCAGAGCTACCGCAGCTCCGAACTCGCGCGCGATCATCTCAAGGCGCTCAAACCTGCTTATGGTGTCGCCGTCTAGGTCAATATCCTCTAGATCCTCTAGATCGAGATACCCTAACCTATCGCTAAGCACTACCGCCCGGACCCATTCAGGTAGATTAGTTGGCCTCAACTCGGCTTCCAGAGCGGCCAGCCGTGAATAACCCTCTGCCCCGAGCCGGTCCCTATCGAAGTGCAATGTTTGACGGCACGCCATCCATCCCTCACGCCAAAAGCCTTCTGCCGCGAATCTGCAGAACAGGATTTCCAGTGCGTCGAACATGCGCGCTGAGGTCCACATACCGTGAAAGTTTTGCGCCAGCAGGTCACGTATTTCGGGCTTGAGCATGCCTTCGGCAAAGGCTAGGCGCTCGATTAGCGCAAGCGTTGCACCGTACCATTGAGCCAGGTCCTCATTACTTCTGGGCTGGTACCCGTAGTCACGCGATCGAGCCCCGAATTCGAAACTGTAGCCCGAGCTGAAGTGTGTAGCCTTCAGCGCCTCTCCTAGGGCAGCCAAGCCGAGCGAGCGCTGTTTCGGCTCATCTGATCGGAGCAGTCGTTCGATGACACGCAGCCGTTGCGCGATGGTAGCATGTGTCCCGGAGAGATAGAGTGTAAACAAGGAAGTGAAGGTGTTAGAGGTTTCTTTTATATCTTGCTCGTCCATGCTCTGCGTGGCGGCTTGGGCGAGTAAGGTGGCACTCCGTTCGAACAGGATCGGATCATACGCCAAAGAGCGTAGCAACAAACGGTGTCGCCGCGACACCAGCGCGGCTACGTTTGGATCGCCATTACCTACCCGTTCCAGAGCCTCGAGCGCCGCCTCGGGCGATACTGGAGCTACGTTCTCGAACATCGCTTGGCCAAGGTTATAAGGTCGTTATGTCACTTAGCAGGCCGCCAGATGAGAGCCACTGCTCAACGATAGCTTTGGCTCGGGGGTGATCATGTAGGAACGACAGCCGTCGCGAGAAGGATCGAGCAAGGCGCTCCGTTCCGCCAGTCACGAGCTGCTGGTCAATTAGGTCGTAGGGTGTGTCCTCGAGTGCGCGGCCAGCAAGACGGTTCGCGATGGCATGTGGCAGCACTGCTCGCCAAACACTGCGCTGCTGGATGAGATCTCGGCGAAGTAATTCGCCGACATGCCGGTAGAGCTCCTGAGATGCTTGCCCCGAGAGCACGGCCAAACGCGGAAGCTCAGCCTCATCCCCTATCAGCGCTTCGCCTTGAAAGGAGTACACTAGCGAGCAGGCCTGGGCTGCGAGGAGTAGAGCGTCATTAGGATCATGCCTTTGGCGAAAGAGACGTTGGAAGAGTTCATCGTCAGAGAGGCCAGCAATGCTCTCTGAGCGCTCAACCGTCCCTGCAAGAGCAATTGCAATTCGCGCATTGCCACCGGATGCCTCAGCGATGGTACGCGCGGCAACCTCGGATAGGTGCGGATAGCGGCGCGCCAATAGTTTCTCAATTAGCTTGGGCGAGGATGTCTCAAGGGTGACAACCTGGGTCCCCTCGGGCTGGTCATCGCGGACATCGTACTCAACTGTGAGAACGCTGATGGGGCTATTGTGGGCTGCGCAGAGGTGCGAAAGCCTTCGGTGGAGGTCTGGAGGGCAGTTGTCGACGATCAATATCGCGCGTGTTCGGGTAGCGATTAGGTCTGAGGCGAGACCCGTCGGCTGCGGATCCGGGTTATCAGAGAGGTTGGTGTAGACCGCCATTGACGGGGGGAGCGGGCGCAATCCGACACGGGGATCAAATAGGGCTTGGACTAGGCGGGTCTTACCCACGCCCGAGAGACCGACCAAACGCACGATCTTGCCAGGTTGGGCGAGCTCGTCGCGCAATTCGTCAATCGCATTGCCCACCGGTCCCGCAGGTGCGTCGCGATGTTTGCCAAGGTGCAGGCGCAGCTTTTCGTCGAGCAGGTATTCGGCCTCGACGCCCTCCGCCGCACTGCTCCATGATCCATAAGGGTGCCAGCCGATAAGAGCCCTGCCCACTCTCTCCTTAACCCAGGTGATCAGGCCTGGGTGAAGCCGCACCCATGTTGCCAAGCGACTGCGATCGTAGAAGTCTGTGTGGAGTTGATCGGCGGTGGCGACCCCTGCCAAGGCATCTCGCAAAGCATTTCGCCGGTTGCGGAGAGCACTGTCTGAAGTGGAGCCGTGTGAGCTGACGATAAGATAGGCACCGGCTTGATCGGCAAGTTCTTGGATAATGGGCCGGATCGCGCCTGCAGGCCGCATCTCTGTTAGGATAGCGGCCCTGGCCATATCGGGCGTTTTAACCTGGAATCCTGTTGAGGAGCGCGGGATAAAGCCGTCAATGGCTGTTCCTGACCTCAAGGCCACACGTACGTCAAGCCCGCCGTCCGCAGCTGTTTGATTGCCGCCCCAGGTGACGGCCGCGGGCGAGAGCCCTCGGCTCGCCAGTTCGGCTTCGCACAGGCGGCCTATTAGTTCACGAAGATCTGTGTCATTCAGCTGAGCAATCTCTTCAGGTGTGACGTCAAACATGGTCTGTATGATTCTTTCCTAACAAGAACTCGTCACGCTACTTCATTCTCATATTAGCAGACAAAATGGGTGGATCACTTATTCTGGTCGAGGTTGACTTTTCGAGCTTCCACTTTGATTTACGAATACTGGTTGCCGCTAAGTTCCGCTGGTGACCTTTGTCGGGCTTTAGATCCTCTCGCTCAAATCCCCTCGCCATCCATGAACCACCATTCCCGGATCTCCCAGCCGTCGCCTTCCTCGCGGTTGATGCGCTCCAGATGGGCGGCGAGTTCGTCGCGGAGTTCGTGGAGGCTGCGGCGGGGTTTGGGGGCGTCGATCTCGTATTCGTGCGCGGGCAGGGGCGGGCGGGCGTGCTTGTCCATCTCGCCGAGCGTCCGGGTGAGGCGGGCCAGCGGTTGGAGGGAACGTTCGGCGCGCTCGATGGGCTGGGTCTCCAGGATCTCGGCGTGGCGCTCCGCAAGGCTCCAGAGCCGCTCGATGATGTGCTCGCGCGGATGGGCCGAGGGGGCCGGTCGGTCTGGGCGAGGGGGAGACGATGGGGCCGGGGTGTCGGCCCGCCGGCGCGCGGGCTCCGGGTTGCGCAGGGCGATGGCGGGCGGCGGAGCCGCGCCTATCGGGCGCGTCCAGCCGCCCTCCCGGGCATAGCGCGAGATGGTCGCCGGCGAGACGCCGAGCTCCTGGCCGATCTTCTTGAACGGGCGGGTGGTGCATTCCACCCATTCGCGCAACAGGGCGATCCGTTCGGGCAGGAGCTTCTGCCGGAACCCCGAGGGGTCGGTGCTTTCGGGGTCGGACGGGGCGGGGGAGGATGGGGGCGTCATGGCAATCGGGCTTCGGCAATTCAGAACAAAACACGAACAATATAGCGTGGCGTTGGGCGCGGTCAAGGTTGATCGCCATCGTCATTCCGGGGCGCGCCTCAGGCGCGAACCCGGAACCCATAACCGCTGACATGATAGGATAATGTGCGCGGGCGTTTGCAGCGCTCAAGCTCAAGATTATTGTGTTTATGGGTTCCGGGTTCCGCTACGCGGCCCCGGAATGACGGGGAGGGAGCGCCTCGGGACGGCCAGGAAACGGAGCGGCTGTGATCTACCGATTCAAGCTGAAATAAAGATCCGACCAATCGGGGTTCACCTCCTCGATCAGGTTAATCTTCCAGTCGCGGCGCCATTTCTTGAGACTCTTCTCACGGGCAATGGCCTCGTCGATCCGATCATAGGCTTCATACCAGACGAGGCGGGAGACATCGTATCGGGCCGAGAAGCCGGGAATGACTTTGCGTTTGTGCTCGTCGACCCGGCGCGCAAGATCGTTCGTCACACCCAGATAGAGCGTGCCATGGCGGCGGCTCGCAAGGAGATAGACGTAGTAGGGCATGGGCTTCTCACATGCTGACAGCGTCATGATACAGAGTAACGATTGAGCCGCAATGTTCGGACCTTCCCGTCGGCACCCTCCTGTTTGGTCATTCTGCCCTTGGGGAATTCCCCCTCCTGGAACGGGGAGGAACGGCCCGTTCCAGCCGTTTCAACCGTTCCAGCGCCGTTCCAACGGGATCTTCCCTTGCGGAAGTTCCTGGAACGTTTCATCACCGTTCCAAGAGCAATCGATCAGTTATCATCATTTGTGCTGATGCGTGCCTGGGCGTATTCCGGAGGCTCGAAAAGGGACGAAAACGCCATGACCGACGCGGCTGCGCCTATGCCGGCTCAGAGCCTGAAGGGGCTCGACGGAACCACGCTGGGGCTCTACGCCGCCACCGTGTTCCTCTGGGGCGTGAGCTGGATCGGGATCCGGGCGCAGCTCGGGGTGGTGGCGCCGGAGATGTCGGTGCTGTGGCGCTTCCTGCTCGCGGCTGCGCTCATGTGGGGCTGGGTGCTAGCGACGGGCCAGCAGGTGCGCTTCGCGCTCGCCGATCACCTGCGCTTCGCGGCGGTGGGATGCTGCCTGTTCTCGTTCAACTTCATCTCGTTCTATTACGGGGGCCTGAGCGTGCCGTCCGGGCTCCTCTCGGTGGTATTCTCGCTCGCTTCCGTGTTCAACCTCGTGCTCGGCTTCCTCGTGTTCCGCCAGACAGTCGAACCGCGGGTGGCGCTCGGCGGCGTGATCGGGGTGGCGGGAATCCTGTTCCTGTTCTGGCCGGAAATCACCGGCGCGGGCTTCAACGCGGCGGCGTTGAAGGGCCTCGCGCTCTGCGTGATGGGGACGCTGTTCTTCTGCTCGGGCAACATGATCTCGACGGTGGTGCAGCGCCGGGGCGTGCCGCTTCTCTCCGCCACCGCCTGGGGCATGACCTATGGCTGCGTGGTGCTGCTGGCGCTGAACCTGTTGCGCGGCAACGCCTTCATCATCGAGCCGACCGTGAAGTACATCGGCTCGCTCCTGTATCTCTCGGTCGGCGCGTCGGTGCTGGCCTTCATGTCGTACCTCACCCTGCTGCGGCGGCTCGGGGCCGCGCGGGCGGGCTACACCACGGTGCTGTTTCCCATCGTGGCGCTCACGGTCTCGACCCTGATCGAGGGCTATGTGTGGACGCCGCTCGCCGTGATCGGCGTCGTGCTCGCGCTTGCCGGCAACGTGCTCGTGCTGCGCAGGCCCGCGGCGAAAGCGTGATCGCTCGCAGGCCGGTCACTCGGCGGCGAGCGGCGCCATCGTGCGGGTCGAGCCGAGATTGTCGAGCGACTGCTTGATGTGAAAGCCCAGCGCGTCGGCCAGCGGGTTCTCCTCGCCGCGGGCGCGGATCAGGCCGATCTTGCACGAGGGCAGGGCCGGGAAGCCGTCGGACGGCCCGAGGATCCGCATGCCGGGGCGCACCGCGCTCTCGGGCAGGACCGAGACCGCGAGGCCCGCCAGGACCGCCGCTCCCACGGCGGTCGAGTGATAGCTCACATAGGCGACGCGGAAGGCGCGGTCCGCGCTCTCCAGCGCCTCCGTGGCCGAGTGGCGCCAGTCGCAGTTCGGGCGGCCGAGCGCCAGCGGGACGGGGCTTTCCTCATGCACCCCGTGCCGGGCCGAGGTCACCCAGAGAAGCTGCTCGATGCGCACGATCTCGGACGGGCCGCGCCGGTCCACATGGGTGATGATCGCGAGGTCGAGATCCCCGTGCTGCACGCGCTCGATCAGGTTGTGGCTCGGCTCGCACACCACCGTCACCTCGGCCTTGGGGTTGGAGCGCGAGAACCGGGCCAGGATCTCCGGCAGGTAGCGGTCGGCGTAATCGTCGGGAAGGCCGAGGCGCACCCGCCCCGTGAGCTCGTGCTCGTTGAAGGAGGCCATGCATTCCGCGTTCAGCCGCACGATCCGGCGGGCGTAGTCGAGCAGGCGCTCGCCCTCGTCGGTGAGCTTCGATAGCCGTCCGTCGCGCTCGAAGATCGCCCGGCCGACCCGGTCCTCCAGCCGCTTCATCTGCATGGACACTGCGCTCTGCGTCTTATGCACGATCTCCGCCGCGCGGGTGAACGACCCGGTATCCGCGATGGCCACGAAGGTCCGGAGCTGGTCGATATCAAGCAGATGCATGGCGACACCCTCATCATCAATCATGTTGATGATACATATCTCAAACAATCGTTTCAAGTGATGAAAAACATCTGATACATAATCTTCCTATGAAGAGAGAAGTATTAGTTGAATCAAATACTTAGTTGAGAGCTTCCTGGTAGGAGCTCTCAGAAAGCGGCTGGAAGGAGCTACCACTCCTACCAGATCGTCCGATCGAAAGTGAGAGCAAGGAGACCTCCGATGACCCGGTCTGCATTTTCGTCCATGACCTTCTCAGGAACGGCCGCTCTCGAGCTGCTGGGCCGTGCCCTCACGAATCTCTTCGTCGCGCTGAAGCATCGCCGGGAGGTCAGGCACTTGGCCGAGCTGGATGATCGGATGCTCGCCGATATCGGCCTGACGCGCAGCGATGTGACGGGTGCTCTCGGCGAGCCGCTCACCCGCAATCCGTCATGGGTGTTGGTTCGAAATGTGAAGCGACACTCCCGGGCCGAAAGACCCGACTATTCGGTGAAGCCGGTCCGACCCGTGGTTCCCATGGTGACGCCGATGAAGCGCTGCGCTTAGGCCTTTTTGTCCTGGCTCTGCCAGGCATCACTGAAGATCGATTGGAGGGACGCGAGATATTGCAGCTGCATCTCGCGTCCTTTCTCCATCATCTCGTCGAAGGACGGGGAGGAGAGGGGCTCCTCCTGCGGAGCCTTGGGGGGCGGGGCCTTAAGAACGCTCGCCATCATGTCCTCGAACGGGTTGGCATGCTTCTTTTCAGGGTTCGTCGCCGTCATCCATCCGGCCCAGAGATCGGCCCAGGGATTGGCGCTGCCATGCTTGTCCTTTGAGGGCGCGAAGGATTGCAGGGCCTGTGCGTGCGCGGCCATCCAATGCGACATGCCCCCTGCCATGATGCCGGCGAGAAGAGGCAGCAATTGCTGCATGGTCTCGGTGCTGATCCCCGCATAATCGGCGGCCTGATGCGCCACGCGACGGCTGACCTCGTCGGAGCCGAAGAGCTGGTCCAGCAGCCGCCTGCCGTCCTGCTGCGCCTGCGGTGTGAACGGGTTGCCGGCAGCCTGCCAGAAATTCTGATAGGCGCCGCCCATCATGGATTGGAACAGATGAGCCGGGTCGCTTCGGGCGGTGGCATGCTGCAGCGCCATGGCGAAGGCCGGCATGAAGGCCGCCATGGTCTTCTGGGTCTGATCGCCTGACAGGTTGAACTGCTGTGCGAGGGAGGCCAAGGCTGCACTGGTCTGGGCTTGGCGCATCAGATCGAACCAGTTGAACATGGCAGCCTCCTCGAATGCGAAACGCTCTGCAGGATATCACACTGCGGAAACAGCTTGCCTCTCCAGACGCCGGATTGTCCAGAACGCAGTGATGACGGCTGCGATCCCGAAGACCACGGATCCTGCTCCGATCCCCACGAGAGCGCCTTTAGGCCCGCCGATCTCGGCGCCGAAATAAGCGAATGGGATCATCCCCAGCGTGGCACGGCCCCAGTTGAAGAAAGTGGATAGCAGTGGATAGCCAAGGTTGTTGAACGAGGCGTTCGCCACGAAGACGAGACTGACGAAGAACCAGATGAAGCCGCTGAGCTGGCAGAAGACCTGAACGATCTCGGCGGTTTCCGGAGGTGCGTTGAAGGCCCGCGTGAGCGGAACCTGCACGAGGACGAGGAGCAGCCAGACACTGCCCACATAGACGATCGTGAAGGTCAGCGCATCCTTGAGGGTCTGCTTCATGCGGTCGTAGCGCTGCGCGCCCCAGTTCTGCCCGAGCACGGGACCGATGGCGCCGGCGAGCGCGAACACCCCCGCGAAGGACACGGGCGTGACCCTGTCGATGATCGCGGAAGCGGCGATCGCCTGATCGCCGAACCGGGCCATGACGCCCGTGAAGAATGCGTTGGCCGCCGGAGCCGCGATGTTGGTGAGAATGGCCGGGATCGCGATGGCGAAGAACGGTCGCGCATCGGCGGCGATCGCCGTCCAATTCGGGCGCCCCAGCAGGTTATGAGCGCGCGTGAGATAAAGAAAGCTCACATAGACATAGGCGACGCGCGCGATGTTGATGGTGATCGCCGCGCCGTTGGTCTTCAGGCCCAGTCCGAAGATGAGGATCGGATCGAGGACGACCGTGACGACCGCCACCGAGAGCGTCGCATACATGCTGCGCTTGGCATCGCCCGCGGCGCGCAGGACGGTCGAGAACGCCATTCCGATGGCCATGAGAGCGTTGGTCGGCAGCGCGATCCAGAGGAAGCTGCGCGCCACCTCGAAGGTCTGCTCGCTGGCGCCGATCATGGTCAGGATCGAGGGCAGCAGG
>Ga0182736_1002788_pt1 | contig 12570 bp, 8 predicted proteins | sample eDN5th30CKraftBY_FD_128882 | JGI IMG/M metagenome (GOLD analysis project Ga0182736, IMG submission 128882) | Enriched backyard soil microbial communities from Emeryville, California, USA - eDNA 5th pass 30_C Kraft BY (version 2) (version 2) | ecosystem: Environmental > Terrestrial > Soil >...
ATCAACGGCGGGCGGCGCGGCTACCTGGTGGGCATCGATCCCAAGGTGCTGGTGGACCTGCTGGGCGCGCGGCCGGTGACGGTGGCGCTGGAGTAGGGCGGCGTTCCGCGGTCGTATCCCGCGCTGGTGGTATCCCATTACCACCCGCCCTGCCGGCGCGGCGCGCACAATGGGATGAGAAGACCAGGAACTGGCCCCCACCCTCATCCCAAGGAGACAAACATGAGCAAACGACTGTTGATGCTGGTCGGCGACTACGCCGAAGACTACGAAACCATGGTGCCGTTCCAGACGCTGCTGACCGTGGGGCACACGGTGCACGCGGTCTGCCCGGACAAGAAGGCCGGCGACACGGTGGCCACGTCCATCCATGACTTCGAGGGCGCGCAGACCTACACGGAAAAGCGCGGCCACAACTTCACGCTGAATTACGACTTCGACCGCGTCGAGCCCTCGTCCTACGACGGGCTGGTGATCCCCGGCGGACGCGCGCCCGAATACCTGCGCCTGAATGAAAAGGTGCTGGATATCGTGCGTGAATTCGACAAGGCCAACAAGCCCATCGCCGCGGTGTGCCACGGCGCGCAAATCCTGGCCGCGGCCGGCGTGCTGAAGGGCCGCACCTGCTCGGCGTACCCCGCCTGCGCGCCCGAGGTCCGGCTGGCCGGCGGCACCTATGCCGAGATCGCCGTCGACCAGGCCTACACCGACGGCAACCTGGTGTCGGCGCCCGCCTGGCCGGCCCATCCGGCGTGGATGGCGCAGTTTCTAGCCGTGCTGGGCACGAAGATCACGCCCTGACCGCTCGCGCGGGGCGGGCGTGAGTGCGGTCATTGCGCCGCGATCATCCACGGGGTGCGGCAAATGCCGCACCCCGTGGCGAGTATGGGCGCAAAGCGATCAGGCGAAGTCGAGCACGATGCGGCCTTCGATCTGGCCCTTCTTCATGCGGTCGAACACGCTGTTGATGTTGTCCAGGCTTTCGGTGGCGACGGTGGCGTGGACCTTGCCTTCTTCGGCAAACTGCAGCGACTCCTGCAGATCCAGCCGGGAGCCCACGATGGAACCGCGCACCGTCACGCCATTGAGCACCATGTCGAAGATCGACAGCGGGAAGTCCCCCGGCGGCAGGCCGTTCAGCGAAATCGTGCCGCCGCGGCGCACCATCCCCAGCGCCTGCTCGAAGGCCTTGGGCGACACCGCCGTGATCAGCGCGCCATGCGCGCCGCCGATTTCCCGCTTCAGGTAGGCGGCCGGATCGGTGTTCATCGCGTTGACGGTGACTTCCGCGCCCAGCCGGCGCGCGAAGTCGAGCTTGGCGTCATCGATGTCCACGGCCGCTACGTTCAGGCCCATCGCCTTGGCGTACTGCACCGCCATGTGACCCAGGCCGCCAATGCCCGAAATGACCACCCAGTTGCCGGGGCGGGTGTCCGTCATCTTCAGGCCCTTATAAACCGTGACGCCGGCGCACAGCACCGGCGCCACATCGGCAAAGCCGACGTTCTTGGGCAGCAGGCCCACGTAGTCGGCGGCCGCCAGCGCGTATTCGGCAAAGCCGCCGTTGACGGAGTAACCCGTGTTCTGCTGCTGCTCGCAAAGGGTTTCCCAGCCGCCCAGGCAGTGTTCGCAATGTCCGCAGGCGGAATACAGCCAGGGGATGCCGACCCGGTCGCCTTCCTTGACGTGGGTGACGCCGGCGCCCACGGCCACGACGTGGCCGACGCCCTCGTGGCCGGGAATGAAGGGGGGATTGGGTTTGACGGGCCAGTCGCCTTCCACGGCGTGCAGGTCCGTGTGGCAGACGCCGCAGGCTTCGATCTTCACCAGGAGCTCGCCCGGGCCCGGGCGCGGCACCGCGACTTCCTCGATCACCAGCGGTTTGCCAAATGCGCGTGCAACTGCGGCCTTCATGGTTTTGTCCATCACTACCTCCGAAGTCTGATCAGTTTCACTATGCTCGAACGCTTGCGCGCTCAAATCCATGATGTACATCAATCGGCGCGGGAAGGTCGAGATCGTTACAGGTTCGGGGCCGTATTGCCCGGGGAGAGGGAGTCGTCGTACAGTCGATCGCAGGCGCGCCGGTCCCGGCAGCGTGTCGCCGATGCCCAGGAGCTCCCATGTGTGAAATCTTCATCCGCGCCACCGAGCATTCATATGCGTGCGAAACCCGGTCCTTGCGCCTGCACGGCGTGGCGACCAGCCTGCGGCTCGAGCACCTGTTCTGGCAGGTCCTCGAAGAGATCGCCGGGCGCGACGGCCTGCGGGTCACCCAACTGATCGAACGCCTGTACGACGAACTGGTCGAGTACCGTGGCGAGGCCGCCAACTTCACCTCGTTCCTGCGCGTGTGCTGCCTGCGGTATCAGCTGTTGCAGGCCGAGGGCCGAATCCCGCGGGATGCCAGCGTGCCGATCCGATCGCTCAACGCGCAAGCCGTCCTGGAAGGGCTGCCGCCTTCACTCTGCGACGCCCAGCCCGTCCCCGCGAAGCGCCGCGCGGCGTGACCCGCTTTGCCGCACCATGCAAAAGGGCCCGATAAGATCGGGCCCTTCGTTTTGCGGTGTGGAGCGGTCAGACTGGCATCAGCCGCCCGAGGCAATCGACGCCATGGCCACTTCGCTTTGCACGATGCGGCGGATGCGCACGGCATCGCCGATGCGCGAAAGCTTGCCCTGCGAATCCAGCAGCACGATGGCCAGATCGCGGCCGTTGATACGCGCCAGCATCACCAGGCATTCGCCCGCTTCATTGATGTAACCCGTCTTGGACACCTTGATGTCCCAGTCGGGCTTGCGCACCAGCAGGTTGGTGTTGCGGAAGGTCTGCGTGCGGTTGTTGATCTCGACCTCGTACTCGGTATCGGTGGAGTAGCGATGGATCAGCGGGCGCTGCGACGCAGCGCGCAAGAGGCGCGCCAGGTCGTGCGGCGACGACACGTTGTTGCTGGACAGGCCCGTCGGCTCGATGAACCGGGTGCTGGTCATGCCCAGCGACTGCGCCTTGGCGTTCATGGCGGCCACGAAGGCGCGCAGCCCGCCCGGATAGTGGCGGCCCAGCGCGTTGGCGGCGCGGTTCTCGGAAGACATCAGCGCCAGATGCAGCATGTCGCCGCGCGACAGCTTGGTGCCCACCCGCAGCCGCGAGGTCGTGTGCTTGAGCTCGTCGACGTCCTCGTCGGTGATCTCCAGCATCTCGTCCATCGGCAGGTTGGCGTCCACCACGACGACTGCCGTCATCAGCTTCGAGATGGAAGCGATGGGGCGCACGACGTTTTCGTTCTTGGCGAAGATGACCGTGGAGGTTTCAAGGTCCTGCACGTAAGCGGTGCTGGACCGCAGCGCGGCCGCTTCGGCGCGCGCCGAGGCGGCGGGCGGCGGCATGGCCGCGCTGGCTGCGCCGGCGGCGGCAACGCGCCGGCCGCGTGCGGCCTTGTCCGTCTTGCCACCCTTGCCGGCAGCGCCCGATTTCTTGGGCGGCGTGCCTTTCGCGGCGACCTGCTTGCCGCTCTTGGGCGGCGCCTTCTTGGCCGACGAGGATTTGGGAGGCGCCTTCTTGGCGGACGGCGCCGCCTGCTTGGCGGCGGCGCTCTTGCCGGAGCCCGCCTTGGGCGCCGGCGCTTTTTTGGCTTGTTGCGCCTTGCAGGCCGCCGACTTGGCGTTGGTCTTGCAAGGGTCGGAATTTTTGGCTGCTTGCGCCGCAGGGGGCAGGAGCGCGCACACCGCCAGCGCGGCAGGCGCTATGGCGTTCGCAATTGCACGTTTCCAGGAAAAGGCCATGGTTGGGCAGGCTTGGAGTCTGTGAGCAAATATTTCTTAAGCCGGCGTTTCGTCGGATCAGAAAAAGTCCAGATGAATTATGGGCTTACGCGTCGAATTTAAACAGCAATTTCAAGTAGTGCGCAAGGCGATTTGCGAGTTTTTCAGAAAAATCACCGTGACGGATTGTGGCTGCATCAATTAGTCACAAGTCGAATGCCGCAAAGCTAACCGCGCGGCGCGCAAGAGCGTAGCCCGGATTAACCCTCATCTGGCTGAATAGGTGGACTTTTTTGAGAAGAATCTGCGCGCGGAGTCGAGGCCGAAGCTGGCCTCGCCGGGTGGAATCGAACCACCAATTGACCCTTAGGAGGGGCCGGTTATATCCATTTAACTACGGCGAGCGAGGAGGGGGGCGCAAGGCAGTGCCGTCGCCATCGACGGAAAAGGGCCGCCAAAACTGGGGGCGCTTCGCACTAAGGCCTTGAAATTGCTGCGGAACTTGCGAGCCGAAGTTTAGCACTGCAGACGCGGGCTTCGAAGCAGGACGCAAGTCTATCAGCAGGCGCGGCAACGCCCAAATCATCGCGCGCCGGGCGCTCGCCCCGGATGGCCCGGCGGGTGAAGCTTGTTGCGGCAACGCGGGTATTCACGGACCCGCATGCCGACTTGTATATGATGTTCGCGTCCCACCGCTGCGTGGGGCCGCCCCGAGGAGGGGGCGCAAACCCAAAAAACAACCAGACACGGGTTTCATGTCTAGCCAAACCGATACGATTTCCGCACGCACCATTGTCTTGGGCACCCTGGTCGTGCTGCTTGCCATGGGGGTGCGCGCCACCTTCGGCCTGTTCATGCAGCCGATGGGCCTGACGCACGGCTGGAGCCGTGAAGTATTTTCGATGGCGTTCGCCCTGCAGAATCTCGTGTGGGGCGTGGCCTGTATCTTCATGGGCATGCTCGCCGACCGTTACGGTTCGGGCCGAACCATTGCGCTGGGCGCCGTGCTGTACATGCTGGGCCTGATCGGCACGCGCTTTGCCACCGACGAGGCCACGCTTTACCTGACCGCGGGCGTGCTGGTCGGACTGGGACAGGCGGGCACCACGTTCCCCGTCATCCTGCCCGTCGTCGCGCGCGCCGTGCCGCCCGCCTACCGCAGCACGGCGATGGGCATCGCCAGCGCGGGCGGTTCGCTCGGCCAGTTTGCCGTGGTGCCGACCGGGCAGCTGCTCATCAGCGGGCTGGACTGGACGGGCGCGCTCTGGGTGCTGTCGCTGTTCGTGGCTTGCGGCGCGCCTTTGGCGTATTTCCTGCGCGGCCGCCCCCAAGCGCACGCCGGTCCGCATCAGTCGCTGGGCACCGCCATCAAGCAGGCCGTGCGCCATCCGTCGTTCCACTTCCTGTTCTGGAGCTACTTCGTCTGCGGCTTTCACACCGCGTTCATCACGCTGCACTTGCCGGCCTATGTGACCGACGGCGGGCTGACGGCCGGGCAGGGCGCCACCGCGATCGCGCTCATCGGCCTGTTCAACGTCCTGGGTTCGTTCTACGCCGGCAAGCTGGGCGGCAAATACAGCAAGAAGCGGCTGCTGGCGGTGGTGTACTTCATGCGCGCGTTCGGCATCCTGTTGCTGCTGTCGGTGCCGCTGACACCGTGGGTGCTCTATGCGTTCGCGGCGTGGATGGGATTGTTCTGGCTGGGCACGGTGCCGCTGACGCAAGGGCTCATTGGCCAGATCTACGGCTTGCGCTATGCGGCCACGCTCTCGGGCATCGTGTTTCTCGGCCATCAGTTGGGCAGCTTCATTGGCGTGTGGCTGGGCGGTTACGCGTATGCCAAGACCGGCAGCTACGATCTGGTCTGGTGGCTGGGCGTTGCGCTGGCCGTCATCGCGGCGCTGCTCTGCCTGCCCGTGCGCGAGCAGCCGGTCGCGCCGGCGCAGCCCGCCACGGCCTGACCGCGACCTCCCGGAGCCCCGCCATGTCGCACGGACCGCATTCCCAAACCCCTCGCCGCAAAGGCTGGCGAGCGGTGGGCGTGCTGGCGCTGGCCGCGGTGCTGGGGCTGGCGTTCTGGGGATACACCACGCCCGAGATGCAGATTCACTGGGAAAACCTGGCCGCACTCTGCGGGTTTTGACAGGGCTCGGCTTACCGCAACCGGCGCGTCGCGGCGGCCGCCTCGCGGTATCCTACGGCGGAGATTTTCTCCGCCTTTTTCATTGCTTTTCGTCGCGCGGCCGCCCGCCGCGCGCGCCCTTGGATGACCATGCAGGACGCAGCGCCTTCCTACTCCGATCTCTCGTTGCCGGACATCGCCAGTCTGCCCGCGGCAGACACGCTCGTGCTCACGGTGAACAACCGCCTGTCGCGCCGCCTCACGCTAGAGCTCGCCGGATTGCTCCGCCAGGAACGCCAGGTCAGCGAGCTGCCGCGCATCCTGCCGCTGTCCGCCTGGCTCGCTGAATCCGCCAACGAACTCGCGTTCGAATCCGACGAAGACGTGCCCGCCTACCGGTTGGACAGTTTTGCCACACAGCTCGTCTGGACCGAAGCCATCCGCCTCGAAGAAGCCGAGCGCGTCCTGCTGGATGCCAGTCAGGCGGCGCGGCTTTCCATGGATGCGGACCTGCTCATGGACGAATGGGCGCTGCAGGTGCCGTCCGGCGCGGACACCGACGAATACCGCGGCTTTGCGCGCTGGCGCGAGCGCTATCGCCACACGCTCGCCGGCATCGATGCCGAAGACGCCAACCAGGGTTACGCGCGCGTGCTGCGCGCCCTCGAAGCCGGACGCCTTGCCACGCCGCGGCAACTGGTGCTTGCCGGGTTCACCGATATCTCGCCCCGCTTTCAGCGCCTGCTGCACGCATTCGAGGCCCTGGGCACGCGCGTGGCGCAATGGCGCGATACCCAGCGGGTGGCGGCAGTGGCGCAGCGCTTCGAGGCCGCGGATCAGGGCGCCGAATGGCGCGCCGCCGCCGACTGGGCGGCCAGCCGTTTGAAGGCCGATCCCGCCGGGCGTTATGCGATCGTGTCGCCGCAACTGGAAGCCGAATCCCCCTTCGCGCGCCGCGTGCTCAGCCAGGCGCTGGCCGGGCGCGACGGCGCGCCAGCGTTTGCGTTCAACGTTGCCGTGGGCCGGCCGCTCGACGAATGGCCCATGGCCCGCGCCGCGCTGGCCTGGCTGCGGGCGCTGGCCGAATGCGCGCAGGGCAAGGGCTGCGGGGTGGGCGTCCTGGGCGCCGCGTTGCTTGCAGGCCATTGCGCCGGCGACGTGCGCGACCGCGCGCGGCTTGCTGCCATCGACGCGCGCTGGCGGCGCCAGGGGCAATTGCATGTCGCCCCGCAAGCATGGCGCAAGTTGCTTGCAGATCTGCCGGCGTTGGCGCAGGCGTGGAACCACGCCACGGAAATCTGGACGCAAGGTGGCCGCCAGGCCACGTGCGACGTCTGGATGCTGCGCATGAAGGCCGCCTTGACGGCCCTGGGCTTTCCCGGCGAAGCCCCGCTCGACAGCGTGGGTTATCAGGTCATGGGCGCGCTGGGCGATGCGCTAGGCAGCTTTTCGGCGCTGGCGCCGGCCGCGGGCCGACTGGGCGGCGTGGCCGCCGTGAACCTGCTGGAAAGCGTGGCGCGGTCCTCCTCGTTCCAGCCGCAGCGTGATCCGCTCGCGCGGCTGGACGTCCTTGGGTTGCTGGAAGCCGAAGGCGGCTACTGGGATGGCGTCTGGCTGCTGGGCCTGACAGACGACGTGTTGCCCGCGTCGCCCAAACCGAACCCGCTGCTGCCGCTTGCCGTGCTGCGCCAGGCCCGGGCGCCGCGTGCCACGCCCGAGCGCGAGCGCGAATGGGCCGAAGGCATGTTTGCCGCGCTGTGCCGCTGCGCGCCCGACATCATCGTCAGTCACGCCCACATGGACGGCGAGCGCGAGCTGCGTCCCTCGCCATTGATCGCGGCGCTCTCTCTTACCGACTGGACGCCCGCGCTCACGGCGGCGCAGGCCGTCTTGCCGCAGGAATCGCTCGACGATTCGCAGGGGCCGCCATTGGCGGCCGGCAATCGCGGCGGCGGCGGCCTGGATGTGCTGGACACGCAGGCGCGCAATCCGCTTTGGGCGTTCGTGCGCCATCGCCTCGGCGGCCGGGAGCTCGCGCCCTATGCTGACGCGGCCACCGTCAATGTGCGCGGCCAGTTTCTGCACAAGGCGCTTGAAGTGGTGTGGGGCATGATGCCCGACCAGGACGCGCTGCACGAGCAGCTTGCGGCTGGCCGCCTGCCGGCGTTGCTGGAGCAGGCCGTGGCGCAGGCCGCCGACGAAGAACTCAAGGAATACGCGCCAGCCTTGCGCGCGCTGGAATGCCAGCGCGCCCAGGCCGTTCTGGCCTCGTGGCTGGACCTCGAAGCGCAGCGCCTGCCGTTCGCGGTGGCGCAGGTCGAAAAAAACCATCAATGGCAGCGTGGCGCGTTGAACCTGAAGTTGCGGTTGGACCGCATCGATCGCCTGCCCGACGGCCGTAACGTCATCGTCGACTACAAGACCGGCGTGGCGGCGGCCAAGCCCGAGCCCGACTGGTCCCGCAGCCGTCCCGTGAACGTGCAGTTGCCGTTCTATGCATCGGTGCTGGCCGACGCGGCTGGCGGCGAAGCCGCGGGGCTGGTGCTGGCGCAGATCCACGCGCGGCAGGTCGCCGCGCAAGGATTGGCCGACGAAGACCTGGGCATGCCCGGCGTCACACTCGCCAGCGAAAGCAAATACTTCGACGGCCTGTCCTGGCCCGAGATCCGCCAACGCTGGCGTGTGGCGATCGAATCCCTGGCCGACGAATACGTGGCGGGGTACGCGGCCAACGTCGCCTACCGGCGCGACGATCTGAAATACTGCGATGCCTTGCCGTTCCTGCGCTTGCATCTTGACGACGAGGACGCATGAACATGGCCGAACCCGATCGCCTTCCGCATGACCACGCCGCTCGCGCGGCAGCGCTCGACCCCGCGCGGTCCTTCCTCGTCCAGGCGCCTGCAGGTTCAGGCAAGACCGAACTCCTCACCGACCGCATCCAGGCCTTGCTGGCCACGGTGAACCGGCCCGAAGAAATCGTCGCCATCACCTTCACGCGCAAGGCCGCGTCCGAGATGCACGCCCGCGTGCTGAGCAAGTTGCGGCGCGGGCTGGATGCGCCTCCCGAGGCCGCGCACGAACGCCGCAGCTGGGACCTCGCCCGCGCGGCGCTGGCGCGCAATGCCGAACAGGGCTGGCATCTGCTCGAGCATCCCGCGCGTCTCGCCATCCGCACCATCGATTCGTTCTGCGCGGGGCTGGTGCGCAGCATGCCGTGGCTGTCGGAGCTGGGCGGCATGCCGGACATCACGGACGATGCGCGGTCGCACTACGAGGCCGCTGCGCGCGCCACGCTCGATCTCGCGGACGACTACGAGGCCGTGCGCATCTTGCTGCGCCACCTGGACGTCGACGTGCAGGCCGCCAAGGACGCCATCGCCGACATGCTGGGCCAGCGCGATCAATGGCTGCCGCTGCTGCGCCACGGCTCCGACCGCGAGGCCATGGAGGCCATGTTGGCCGAGGCCATCGGCGAAGACCTCGATGCCTTGTGCGCCGCCATGCCCTACGGCTGGTCCGAATCGCTTTGCGGCCCGGCGCGCCTGGCCGCCGCCCATCTGCAGGACACCGAAGACGACAACAAGCTGGCTGCGTTGCTGGACTGGACCGAACCGCTGCAACCCGACGCCGAACTGCTGGACGCCTGGCGCGCCGTCGCGCACCTGCTGCTGACCGGCACCGGTTCCCTGCGCAAGACCGTCAACAAGAACCTGGGGTTCCCGGCCAAGTGCGCGCACAAGGAACCTTTTGTCGCCTGGCTGGAAGGCGCCGACGCGCAAGCCGCCTGGGTGCGCCGCTTGCACGCCGTGCGCGATATTCCGGCGCCGCATTTCACCGATGCGCAATGGGAAGTGCTGGGCGCGCAGCTCATGACGCTTGCCCTGGCCGTGGCGCAGTTGCGCCTGCGCTTTGCCGAAAAAGGCGAGGTGGACTTCATCGAGATCGCCCAGCGGGCCGCGGCCGCGCTGGGTAGCGCCGATGACCCGGGCGAATTGCTGCTCAAACTCGACGCCTCGATCCGGCATTTGCTCATCGACGAATTCCAGGACACCAGCCAGACGCAGCTCGACCTGCTGCGCACCCTCACGGCAGGCTGGCAGTCTGGCGATGGCCGCAGCCTGTTCCTCGTGGGCGATCCCATGCAGTCGATCTACCGCTTCCGCAAGGCAGAGGTCGGCCTGTTTCTCGAAGTCGCCGACATCGGCGTGGGCGAGGTCAAGCCCGACTTCCTGAACCTCACGGACAATTTCCGTTCGCAGGCAGGCATCGTCGACTGGGTGAACCAGTCGTTCGTCGACCTGCTGCCCCGGCGTAGCGACGCTGCCGCCGGCGCCATCGCGTACAGCCCGTCCACGGCCTTCCACCCGGCGCTGCCCGACCCCGCGGTGCGCTTTCATCCGGCGTGGTCGCGCGAGGGCGCGCCGCCCGCCGAAGAACAGGCCGAAGACATCGCCGTGGGACTGGTGCGCCAAGCGCTGATCGATCACAAGGGCGCCAAGCACCCCGTCGCGATTCTCGTGCGCGCCCGCAGTCACCTGGGCAACCTCACGCGCCGGCTCGCGCAGGAAGGCATACGCTCGCGCGCCGTCGACCTGGTGCCGCTGGCGCTGCGGCCGGTGGTGGCCGACCTGGTGCAACTCGTGCGCGCCGTGTCGCATCCGGCCGACCGCCTCGCTTGGCTGTCCGTGCTGCGCGCGCCCTATTGCGGCTTGACGCTCACCTCGTTGCAGCGGCTCTTCGGCGACGACCACATCACGCCGGTGCCCGTGCTGCTGGAACGCGCCTTGCGCATCGCCCCGCAGCCCATTGCAACGGCAGCGCCCGAGGCATCCGGCCCGCAAGGCTCGCTCTTTGACGCGCCCGCCCCAGAACCGCAAGCCCCGTCCGCGCAAGCAATACTCAGCCCCGACGAATTCGCGCGCCTGCGCCAGGTGGCGTCGGTTCTCTTGGACAAACGCAACGCATCGGGCGCCATCCCCTTCGCCGCGTGGGTGGAATCGCTGTGGCGCCGCCTGGGCGGCCCCGGCCTGTACGCCGGCCTGTCGGTCGCCAACGACGCCGAAAGCCTGTTCCAACTGGTCGAACGCCTTGCCCCGCACGGCAACATCGACGTGGCCGCCTTGGACGCCGGCATCTCCCGCCTTTTCGCCGCGCCCGACGCGGCGGATGAAGACGAAGGCGCGGTCGAGATCATGACCATGCACAAGTCCAAGGGCCTGCAGTTCGAAACCGTGATCCTGTACGGCCTGCACCGCGCGCCGCGCGGCGATCAGGCTCCCCTGGTGCGCTTCGAACAAAGCGGCGGCCGCGTCCTCTTCGGCCCGGTCAAGCCACGCGCCGAAACAGAGGCAGACCCGGTCTCGCGCTACCTGGGCGCCCGCGAGGCCCGCCGCGCCTCCTACGAAATAGACCGTCTCCTCTACGTAGCCGCCACCCGCGCCCGCAAACGTCTGCATCTGGTCGGACACGTATCGATCGACGAAGCCTCGGGCCAGGCCAAGACCCCGCCCGCAGCCAGCCTGCTGGGCCGCCTGTGGCCGTGCCTGACCCCGCCCATTCCACCTTCGCTGAAGGGCGAAACCGTGCAAGAAGAAGCCGACGCCCCCGAATGGCAAGGCGAACCCCTGCGACGCATCGACAACGCCGGCCTCGCGCAGTTGCAACGCCAATCCAGCATCACCATGAGCGCCGGCTTTGCCACGGCCACCCGAGGCGCCTGGGGCGAAGCCGCCGAACATCCCGCCTGGCAACTCGAAGCCGGCTACGACGCCGCCATCGGCACCTTGGCCCACGCCTGGCTGGCCCGCATCGGCCAGGACGGCATACAAGCCTGGCCCCCAGAAGCCCTCACGCCGCGCCTACCCGCCATGCGCCGCCAACTGACCCGAGCTGGCATCCCCGCCAGCCAGGCAGACGCCGCCGCCGAGGCCGTCCTGGAAACGCTGCAAGCCACCCTGGCAGACGAGCGCGGCCTCTGGCTCCTATCCCAGTCCGGCGCCCGCCGCGAATGGCCCCTCATCGACGCAGCAGGAAAAGTCTCGGTCATCGACTTGGCGCTCAGCACCGAAGACGGCTGGCTGATCGTCGACTACAAAACCGGCCGTCCCCACCCCGGAGAATCCCCCGCCGCTTTCGCAATCCGCATGCGCCAACGCCACGGCGAACAATTGCAGCGCTACTGCACCCAAGTCACCGCCCTGGACGGCCGCAGCGCCCGAGCCGCGTTGTACTTCCCGCGCGCAAAGGCGTGGATAGATCTGCTGGAGTAACGCGCAACAAGGCGAGCACAACGGCGAGCGAAGCAACGCCCCAAGCAAAAGCAACTGCGGCATTCGAGGCAACCATGCGAAGCGAGTAAAAAGGGGCGAGCGAAGCAACGCCTCCGTCAAAAGCAGCCCCGCATAGAGAGCAAGGCAAAGCGAAGCGAGCCAAAAGGGCGAGCGAAGCAACGCCCTCGCACCAAGCAATTGCCGCATGCACAGCACACAAGCAAGGCAAAGCGAAGCGAGCCGAAGGGGCAAGCGAAGCAACGCCCCCACCCCCTCCCCCTCGGGGGGAGGGCCGGGGAGGGGGTCCACATATTGCCCCTCGGGGCCCGCCAGCCGAGATTCGAGCGAGCGCGCGAAGCGCAGCTCTGCTAGAATCTCGGCTGGCGGGCCCCTTCGCATGGTTCGACGGTGAACC
>Ga0182736_1002789_pt1 | contig 12566 bp, 11 predicted proteins | sample eDN5th30CKraftBY_FD_128882 | JGI IMG/M metagenome (GOLD analysis project Ga0182736, IMG submission 128882) | Enriched backyard soil microbial communities from Emeryville, California, USA - eDNA 5th pass 30_C Kraft BY (version 2) (version 2) | ecosystem: Environmental > Terrestrial > Soil >...
CCGCGGGCTCCGACAAGCCCTCGATGGAACAGGCGATGCCCGAGGCCTACAACGAGCTCGTGCGCATCTACGGCATTCTCGAGAAGCACTACCGTGACATGCAGGACATGGAGTTCACAGTCGAGAAGGGCAAGCTGTGGATGCTCCAGACCCGCAACGGCAAGCGCACGGCGAAAGCCGCGCTGCGCATCGCGGTGGAGTTGGCGTCCGAGGGCCTGATCACGGAAGAAGAGGCGATCACCCGCGTCGAGCCGGCCGCCCTCGATCAGCTCCTGCATCCCACCATCGACCCGAAGGCCGAACGCAAGATCCTGGCCTCAGGCCTGCCGGCCTCGCCCGGTGCGGCTTCCGGCGAGATCGTGTTCAACTCGGATGACGCGGAAGCGGCCAAGAAGGCCGGCCACAAGGTCATCCTGGTGCGCGTCGAGACCTCGCCTGAAGACATCCACGGCATGCATGCGGCCGAGGGCATCCTCACGACGCGTGGCGGCATGACCTCGCACGCGGCAGTCGTCGCCCGCGGCATGGGCAAGCCCTGCGTGTCGGGCGCGGGCTCGATCCGTGTGGACTATGCCACGCAGACGCTCACCGTCGCCGGCCAGACGCTGAAGAAGGGTGAGATCATCACCATCGACGGCTCCAACGGCCAGGTGCTGCTGGGCCAGGTGAAGATGCTGGAGCCGGAACTCTCCGGTGAGTTCGCCACGTTGATGGGCTGGGCCGACAAGGTGCGCCAGATGAAGGTGCGGGCCAATGCGGAGACGCCGCTTGATGCCAAGACCGCCCGCACCTTCGGGGCCGAGGGCATCGGGCTGTGCCGCACGGAGCACATGTTCTTCGAGGGTGACCGCATCGTGGCCGTGCGCGAGATGATCCTGTCCGACGACGAGGCGGGCCGCCGCGCGGCGCTCGCCAAGCTGCTGCCGATGCAGCGCCAGGATTTCGTCGCGCTGTTTTCGATCATGAGCGGCCTGCCGGTGACGATCCGCCTGCTCGATCCGCCGCTGCACGAGTTCCTGCCGCATTCGGAGGAGGAGATGGAGGAGGTGGCGAAGGCCATGAACGCCTCCGTCGACAAGCTGAAGCACCGCGCCCGCGAGCTGCACGAGTTCAACCCGATGCTTGGCTTCCGTGGCTGCCGCCTGGCGGTGGCTTATCCCGAGATCGCCGAGATGCAGGCGCGTGCCATCTTCGAGGCCGCCGTCGAGGCAGGCAAGCAGACGGGCCAGCCGGTCGTGCCGGAGGTCATGGTACCGCTCGTCATGACGAAGGCGGAGCTCGACCTCGTGAAGGCGCGCATCGTCGCCATGGCGGAAGCGGTCGCCAAGGAAAGCGGCGTGACGGTCGAGTATCAGGTCGGCACGATGATCGAGCTGCCGCGCGCAGCCCTGCGGGCCGGCGAGATCGCGGAATCGGCGGAGTTCTTCTCGTTTGGCACCAACGACCTGACCCAGACGACGCTCGGCATCTCGCGCGACGACGCGGCCTCGTTCCTCGGCCCGTACACGCAGAAGGGCCTGTTGCCGGCGGATCCGTTCGTGACCATCGACCAGGAAGGCGTGGGCGAGCTGGTGAAGCTCGCAGCCGAGCGCGGCAAGCAGACCCGCGGCAACATCAAGCTCGGGATCTGCGGCGAACATGGCGGCGATCCGGCGTCGATCCACTTCTGCCAGTCGGTCGGGCTCGATTACGTGTCCTGCTCGCCTTATCGCGTGCCGATCGCTCGCCTTGCCGCCGCGCAGGCAGCGCTCGGCAACAAAGCCGCGAGCCAGGCATAAATGGCGCTTTCCTGGACGCGTCTTCTCTATATCGGGGCGGTGCTGGCTTCCGGCATCGTCATCGGTCTCCTCGTCCTGAGTCATCCCGAATGGCGGCAGATGGCCTTGCAGCCCGTGATATGGCCATTCATGGTGTCACTGGTGATCGATCTCATCATCGGACGACTGGCCGCGCAGGGTCGGGCCATGCCGCTCACCATGGGCGACCGCTTCGTTGCCGTGTTCGGAGCGGGGCTCATCATCACGCTGATCACGGCTTCGTAGAACACGACATCAGGGGGAAGGGATGGCTCTGCACAAAGGCTCCTGCCATTGCGGCAAGGTGATGTTCGAGGTCGAAACCGATCTTGAGCAGGTGATCGCATGCAACTGCTCCATCTGCAGCCGGAAGGGCTATCTGCTCACCTTCGTGCCGCGCGGCGCCTTGACCGTGGTGCGCGGGGAGGAGGATCTCTCCACCTACACGTTCAACACGCACACCATCCAGCACCGCTTCTGCTCCACCTGCGGCTCGGCCACCTTCGGCGAAGGCAGGCAGCCGACAGGCGAAGCGATGGCGGCGATCAATGTGCGCTGTCTCGAAACGGTGGATCTGGCGGAGATCAAGCCTATCCCGTTCAACGGGCGGGATCGGTAAAGGGCATTCCGTTGGTCATCCCGGATCGGCTGTGCCCTCCGGGATGACGAGAGGGGCGTGCTGTGCGGCCTCACGCCATCGCTTCCGTCGAGCGACGCAGCCCCATATACTGAAACTCCGCATACATCAGCACCGCGAGCGCCTGCGCGATCACGAAGGCATAGCCTGCGCTTGTGGGCGTCACCCAGCCGCTCGCCAGCAGCAGTACGCTGTCGAGAACCCAGAGGGCGTTGCCGAGCACCACGGCCCAGGCCACCGGCTTTCGGATCTGCTCCCGCAGGCCGAGCCAGCCGATGAAGGCCGCGTAGGGCAGGAGAATCAGGCCGGCGATGCGCAGGAGCATGTCCGGCAGGCCGAAGATACCGCTCAGGGCTCCGGCGCCGATCAGCAGCATGAGCCCGAAGGCGGCGCTGGTGGTGGCATCGGCCACGAGGGCCTGGCGAAGAAGCGGGGAAGATTGGATCGTCATCATGGCTGTCTCCTGTCATCGGTCGGCTGAAGGCCCCGACCATGGATGCAGGATTTCCCAAGGACGGAACCCGGTCGATTACCTCGGAGGTCATGGAAGATGGGCGCGCGTCACGTTATGGTGGCCTCATGACGACAGCGAGCACCCGACCCGTGACCACCGACCGCCATGTGGGCGATTACCTGCGTGAATGGCGCCAGCGCCGTCGCCTCAGCCAGATGGATCTCGCCCTCGAGGCCGAGATCTCCACGCGGCATCTCAGCTTCCTCGAGACCGGCCGCTCGCAGCCGAGCCGCGAGATGGTGCTGCTGCTTGCGGAGAAACTCGATATGCCCCTGCGCGAGCGCAACATCATGCTGGTCTCGGCGGGCTACGCGCCGGTCTATTCGCAGCGTTCCCTCGACGATCCTGCCCTTGCCGGCATGCGCCAGGCGGTCGATCTCGTGCTGAAGGGCCACGATCCTTATCCCGCGCTCGCGGTCGACCGGCATTGGTCGCTCGTGTCGGCGAACGATGCTCTCGTGTCGCTGATCGGCGACGTGGCTCCGGCCCTGATGAAGCCGCCCGTCAACGTGCTGCGCCTGAGCATCCATCCGGCCGGTCTCGCGCGGCGCATCGTGAACTTCACCGAATGGCGCAACCACCTGGTTCATCGCCTGCACAAGCAGGTGGATGCGACGGGCGATGCGGTTCTGGCTGCTCTCATCGAGGAGTTGCGTGCCTATCCGACGCCCGATGCGGCGGCACGTGGTCCGAAATCGAACCACGATTATGCCGGCATCGTCGTGCCGCTCCAGCTCCAGACGGAGGAGGGGGTACTGACGCTCTTCAGCACCACCACGATCTTCGGAACGCCCGTGGACGTCACTCTCTCGGAACTCGCCATCGAGGCCTTCTTTCCGGCGGATCCCGAAACGGGTTCGGCCCTGCGGCGCCTCGCCGAGAAGCGTCAGGCTGCCGCAGCCAAGGCCGGATGAGGGGAGACCGAGCTTAACCACCCATCAACCTTAACCCGCGATAACTTTAAGACATCGGAGCTCTCCTGCTGGATGCTCCGTGATGTTCATGAGTTTTTGCAGGGTGTTGCGCGTGCGTCTTCCGTATCGTCGTTCTCGGGTGAAATGGATCTGCGCCACCACGGCCCCCTGGGCGCTGGCGACCGGCCTGCTGATCTCGTTCACGGCCTCGGCCAGCAACGACCTGCATTCCGGCGTCAGCTTCACGCCGCGCAGCGCGACCGCTCGTCTCGTCGAGACCGCGTTGATTCCGCCGACCGGCGCTTCCATCGCCGATGGAAAACTCGGGATCGATCGCGACATTCTCCGCTCCATGCCGCGCTACGACCTGCCGGATGAAACGGCCGATTCCGAGCCGCTCAAGGCCGACCGGAAGGCCGATGCGGGGCCCGATCCCGTTGTGGATCGCGCGCTGAAGGGAAGCCCGCTGGTGGCACCGCATGCCACTCTGTCCCGCCGAGCCAAGCAATTGCGTCCCACGCTCGAGCATGCGACCGGCGCGCGACTGCTCTACAGCCACGACGAGCGGCTCCTGCCGCCGACCGTCCTCATGGAGGGCCAACTCGAAGCGCCGGAGACCGAACAGGTTTTCGAGCCCTGGGAAACCCCCGAATACACCACGACGCGCCAGGCCACTTCCGTGCAGTCGCCGGCGGCTGCCGCGGCCGGTTCCACCGGAGCCGCGGCGAGCCCGACGACCCCCATGGTGAAGCGCGCCACCGCCTTGTCTTCGGCCACCCCGGCGGCGGTCGAGGCGACGCCGATCGAAATCGCGGCGGCTCCCGTGTCCCTGCAATCGCCGCGCCTCGACCGGGGCGGCTATGGGGCCCTGAGCATTCTGCCGAAGAGCGACGATGCGGATCGGCCGCGCTATGCCGACCTGATCGATCCGGACAATCTGAGCAAGGAGCAGCGCTGCCTGGCCGAGGCCGTCTATTTCGAGGCCCGCAGCGAACCCGTGGAAGGGCAGGCGGCGGTGGCCCAGGTGGTGCTCAACCGGGTGAAGAGCGGACTCTATCCCTCCAGCATCTGCGGCGTCGTCTACCAGAACCGCCATCGCCATCTCGCCTGTCAGTTCACCTTCGCCTGCGAGGGCAAGGCTCTTCGCATTCGCGACACGGAATCCTGGGAGCGTGCCAAGAGCGTCGCGAGCGCCGTGCTCGAAGGCAAGACCTATCTCGCCGATGTGGGCAGCGCGACCCACTACCACGCGGATTACGTGAAGCCCTACTGGGCTCGCCGCCTGAAGAAGATGGACGTGATCGGCCGCCACATCTTCTACAAGCTCAAGCCCGGGCAGACGTGACAGGGATCCTCGCAGGTGCGTTTCGGCACTTTGAAAAATGCAATAACGTACTAAAAACCTGGGTGCTGCATCGAAGGCGAGGACAACGTGGCGAGCATCCGAGGTTCCGTTCCGGGTTCCGGTTATGGCAATGCCTATGTGGATTCATTGATCTGGGGCGGAACGGCCTGGGATGTCGCGCGCGGGCCGATCAAGGTGTGGTTCGGACAGGGCGGTGATTTCGAAGCGGCGAGCGCCGTTCACGGTTCCAGCGATATCCTGCCGAGCGGCTCGTCGGTTCAGACCTGGAGCGACATCGAGAAGTCCGTTTTCGATTATGCGGCCCAGGTTTACGCCAGCGTCTGCGGGCTGAGATTCGCGCTCGCTACATCCGCCGCGGATGCCGACATCGTCTGGTGGAAGACTGGTTTGGGCGGCGATGTGCTCGGCCTGCACGAATTGCCGGACAGCGGGCAGGTCTGGGGCTATTTCGACCCTGCGGCGCCCAGTTGGAACAGCTTCTATTTCGGCGGCGACGGGCTCAACACCGTGCTGCACGAACTGGGACACGGAATGGGACTGGCCCATCCTCACGACGGCGGGACGGACGAGGGCGCGACGGCCTTTCCGGGCGTCTTGGACGCTTTCTCGACCGGCCAGAACGGTCTGAACCAGGGCATCTGGACGGTCATGTCCTACAACACCGGCTGGGACGGCGCCGGGTACGACACGACCTACGGCAACCAGGCGGGGCTCGGCGCCTTCGACATTGCCGCCCTGCAGGCGCTCTATGGAAAGAACATGGAGACGGGCCAGGGGAACGACGTCTATACGCTGCCGACCTGGAACCTGGATGTCGACGAGCGGGGATGGTACTGCCTCTGGGATGTGGGCGGACAGGACACGATCACCGCGGCCCAGGCCTATGCGGGCGTGACCATCGATCTTCGCCCCGCGACGCTGGTGCAGGGCGATCCCCATGCGGGAGGCTACGTCTCCCGCGAGAACGGTGTCGCAGGCGGCTATACGATCGCGAACGGGGTGACGATCGAGAACGCGTCCGGGGGACGCTATGCGGACAGGCTCCAGGGTAATGCGGCCGCGAACCTGCTGAAGGGCAACGGGGGGAACGATACGCTTCTCGGAGGGGTGGGCGACGACACCCTGCAGGGAGGGGCCGGCAGCGACAGGCTCTCCGGCGGCGCGGGGAAGGACAGTTTCCTGTTCGACAGCAAGTTCGGCAAGACTGCGAATGTCGACCGGATCGACGACTTCAACCCGATCCATGATTCGATCCTGCTGGAGAACAGGATCTTCACCAAGCTGGGCGCCGGCAGCATGTCCGTCCCGAAGGTTCTCAAGGCCGGCATGTTCGTGAAGGCCGGGAAAGCGCAGGATCGGGCGGATCGCATCATTTACGACAAGAAAACCGGAGCGCTCTCCTACGATCCGGATGGCACCGGCCCGGCCGCGCAGGTGAAGATCGCCACCCTCGACAAGAACCTGAAGCTCGGCCACCAGGACTTCTTCGTGGTTTGAAGAAGGGGAGGCCGGAGAAAACCGGACCCTTTCATCCATCACGTTTCATCATGCCAAAGCCTACAAACTTTCAATGTCGCTGATGCGTGAGTTGGGGTAGTCTGCGCGCCCTGTTGCCTCCCTTAAGGGCCGTGAGCATGTCCGCTTCCCCCGCTCGATCCCGCTTTTCTCCGGAAATCATTGTCGTCTGCGGTTGCCTGATCGCCCTGATCACCTTCGGACCGCGGGCCTCCACCGGCCTGTTCCAGCTGCCCATGATCACGGAATACGGCTGGGGGCGTGACACGTTCGGCTTCGCCATCGCGATCCAGAACCTGCTCTGGGGCTTGGGCCAGCCCTTCGCCGGAGCGGTGGCGGATCGGTTCGGGGCGCTCCGGGTGCTCTGCGTGGGCGCGCTGCTCTATGCCCTCGGCCTCGTCGTGATGGCCTATGCGAGCACGCCCGGCATGCTGCATCTCGGCGCCGGCGTGCTCATCGGCTTCGGCCTGTCCGGCTGCTCGTTCAATCTGGTGATCGGCGCCTTCGGCAAGCTCCTGCCGGAGAAGTGGCGGCCCATGGCCTTCGGCGCCGGCACGGCGGCGGGCTCCTTCGGCCAGTTCCTGTTCCCGCCCATCGGCAACGTGCTGATCGACAGCTTCGGCTGGCATCAGGCCCTGCTGGTCTTCGCCGCGAGCGTCCTGATCGTCATGCCCCTGGCGCTGGCGCTCGCCACGCGGCCGACCGGCGATTCGGCCCAGGCCGGCGCAGCCGCGCAGCCGCGCCAGTCGATCAAGCAGGCCCTGACGGAGGCTTTCCAGCACCGCTCCTATGTGCTGCTGGTGCTCGGCTTCTTCACCTGCGGCTTCCAGCTCGCCTTCATCACCGTGCATCTGCCGGCCTATCTCAAGGACGCCGGCCTTTCGGCGGCTGTCGGCGGATGGACGCTCGCCACCATCGGCCTTGCCAATGCGGTCGGCTCGCTCGCCTCGGGCTGGCTCTCCACGCGCATGTCGAAGCGCTGGCTGCTCGCCTGGATCTATCTCGGCCGCTCGGTGGCGATTGCCGCCTTCATCCTGGTCCCGGCTTCGCCCCTCAGCTCGATCCTGTTCGGTGTTTCCATCGGCGTGCTGTGGCTCTCCACCGTGCCGCCGACGTCGTCCCTCGTGATGCTGATGTTCGGCACGCGCTACATGGCCATGCTCTACGGCTTCGCGTTCTTCTCGCACCAGGTCGGCGGCTTCCTCGGCGTGTGGCTCGGTGGGCTGCTTTACGAGATCAACGGCAATTACAGCGCGGTCTGGTGGCTCTCGGTCCTGCTGGGCCTCGCCTCGGCCCTGATCAACCTGCCGATCAAGGAGCAGCCCGTGCAGCGCGGGCCGGCCCTGCAGCCAGCGGAATAAGCTTCGGAACTCGTCCGAAGGAATGAGCCTGAAACGCTTGCCCTGGTCCTCCGCCGCACCACAAATGGGTGCGGGGAGGAATCGGAATGAGCACGTTCAAGGCCGTCGTCATCGACAAGAATGAAGCCGGTCAGAGTGTCGACATCCGCGCGTTCGACGAGGCGGATCTCATGGACGGCGACGTCACCGTGCGCGTGTCGCACTCGACGCTGAACTACAAGGACGGCCTCGCGCTGACCGGCAAGGCGCCGGTGGTGCGCCGCTTTCCCATGATCCCCGGCGTCGATCTCGTCGGCACGGTAGAAACGTCCTCCCATCCCGATTTCAAGCCGGGCGATGCGGTGGTGCTCAACGGCTGGGGCTTGGGCGAGACCCATCTCGGCGCCTATGCCGAGAAGGTACGCGTCAGGGGCGAGTGGCTGATTCCGCTCCCGCAAGGCCTGACACCCCTTCAGGCCATGGCCGTCGGCACGGCGGGCTACACGGCGATGCTGTGCCTGATGGCCCTGGAGCGCCATGGCCTCGGCCCCGATCGCGGGCCCGCCATCGTGACGGGTGCGGTCGGCGGCGTCGGCTCGGTGGCCGTGGCGCTGCTCGCGAAGGCCGGATGGCACGTGATCGTCTCCACCGGGCGGCCCGAGGAGGCCGACTACCTGAAGAGCCTCGGAGCCGCCGAGATTCTCGACCGCAGCGAACTCTCCGCTCCAGGGCGGCCGCTTGCCAAGGAGCGCTGGGCGGCGGGAATCGATACGGTCGGCTCCACGACCCTCGCCAACCTCCTGTCCATGACGAAATACGGCGGCGCGATCGCCGCCTGTGGCCTCGCGGGCGGGATGGATCTGCCGGCGACCGTTGCGCCTTTCATCCTGCGCAACGTGGCTTTGCTCGGGGTCGATTCGGTGATGGCGCGTAAGGCCCTGCGGATCGAGGCCTGGAACCGGATCGCCGATGAGCTCGACCATGACAAGCTCGCGGCCATGACCACGACGATCCCGCTCGATCAGGTGCTGGAGGCGGGCCGAAAGATCGTCGAGGGAAGGATCAAGGGGCGCGTGGTGGTGGAGATCGCGCGCTGAGAAATCTTCGCCGAAAATACTCTAGAGCATTTTTCGGCGAAGTGGATCCGGTTCGTCGTCAAAAAATGCGGCACAACAAAGAAGAGGGCTGATTCCACGCCAGTGGAAACAGCTCTAGGCCGGCTCCGAAGCCGGAACTCTCTTCCCGGCGCCTTCGATTGCTCTTCTCTGCTTGGTGATCTCGGTCGCCATGAAATCCATGAAGGCGCGCACGCGGGCCGATTGGCGCAGGTCGGGATGGGTCAGGAGCCACAGGCCGGCCGAGAACTCCGGCTTGATCTCCGACAGACGGACGAGATCGGGATTCGAATCCGCGATGAAGCAGGGCAGGGGGCCGATGCCGGTTCCGGCCTCGACCGACTCCGCGAGGCCCAGCACCGTGTTGACCTTGTAGACGATGTTCTCCGGCGCCACGTGCTCGCGCACGAACCGGGCGGCCTTCATGGCCGCGAGGTTGTCGCCGAGCGCGACCCAGTGACGGTCGAACAGATCGGCGAGGTGTACGTCCTCGGGGCCTTTCACATCAGGGAAATCCGCAATCCGCCCGTAGATCGCCCAGGCAATCGTCGCCACGCGGCGTCCGACGAGCGTCTCCGGCGGATCGTCCGTGGCGCGGATCGCCACATCGGCATCGCGTTTGGACAGGTTGAGCGCCTGGTTGGCGAGCACCACGTCGAGCCGCATCTCGGGACAGGCGGTGATGAAGCGGGCGAAGATCGGGGTCAGAAGATGGACGAGGAGCGTGTCGTTGGTCGTGACCCGCAACTCGCCGGTGGGAGCCACGGCCTGGCCCGCGAGCTTGCGGGTGAAGGCGGTGACATTCTCGTCCATCTGCTCCGCCAGCGCCGACATCTCTTCCCCGGCCGGCGTCAGGACGTACCCGGTTCGGTGGCGCTCGAAGAGCTTGACGCCGAGATTCTCCTCCATCTGGCCGAGCCTGCGGAAAACCGTCGAATGATTGACGCCGAGCCGTTCGGCGGCACCGGCAAGGCCGCTGGCCTCGGCGATGATCTTCACGAGCCTGAAATCGTCCCAGTCGAGATGCTGCTGCTTGGACATCGGTTTGCATTCCCGCAAGAGAATTCCTGCAAATGTAACACTGGTTTTGCAGTAGGGAAAGATTATCCTCCCTAGCGTCAACAACGGCCGGCGGTTCTCCTCCTGCCTGGGGCGATGCGAGCCGAAAAACCGGGCGCCCCGCGTTCCAAATTCAAACCGATCGGAGTTCACATGACCAAGGTCCTGGTGCTGTATTATTCGTCCTGGGGACATATCGAGCAGATGGCTTATGCGGCGGCCGAAGGCGCCCGCGAAGCCGGCGCCGAGGTCGCGGTGAAGCGCGTGCCGGAACTCGTCCCGGCCGAGGTGGCCCAGGCCGCCCACTACAAGACCGACCAGAAGGCGCCCATCGCCACCGTCGAGGAGCTGCCCAAATACGACGCCATCATCATCGGCACGCCGACCCGCTACGGCACCATGACGGCCCAGATGAAGAACTTCCTCGACCAGACCGGCGCCCTGTGGGCGCAGGGCAAGCTCATCGGCAAGGTCGGCTCGGTCTTCACCTCGACGGCCACCCAGCACGGCGGCCAGGAAGCCACCATTCTCACCACCCTGCCGGTGCTCCTGCACCACGGCATGGTGGTCGTCGGCCTGCCTTACTCCTTCCAGGGCCAGATGGGCGTGGACCAGATCCGCGGCGGTTCGCCCTACGGTGCCTCGACGATCGCGGCGGGTGACGGCTCGCGCCAGCCGACCGAGATCGATCTCGACGGCGCCCGCTTCCAGGGTCGGCACGTCGCCCAGATCGCCGCGAAACTCGCTGCGAAGTAACTCCTCAGCAACGAGCCGGACCAAGAGCCCTCATCCTGAGAGTCTGGCCGATAAATCGGTTGAGCGCCTTTCCCTCCCCCTTGTGGGGAGGGGTGGCTGCGAAGCAGCCGGGGTGGGGGTGTGAGCGCCACGCTGGTCCAGTTCAGCGCCCCCACCCCCACCTCCAACTCCTCCCCACCGCAAGTCGGGTGTTCCCGACTTGTGGCAGACAAAAGACAAGTCTCGGGCAAGCCCGAGGCTTGTGGGGGAGGAGGGTGACCGGCGCATTTATCGGCCAGATACTGAGGATGAGGTCGGTATTATTGTTTGATGCAAGGCGTAACGGGGCTCAGCGCTCCGCTGCGGCGCGCCTCAGGCGGTCGTTGATGGCGTCGCCCAGGTCGGTCTCCGGAATGGGGGCTACCGCGATGGTCGCGGCACCGGAAGCGTCGAGCTGCCGGAGATAGGAAAACAGATGAGCGGCGGCCTCCACGAGGTCGCCGTTTTTGCTGAGGTTCAGCGTGGCCTGGGCCGCCTCGGCGCCTTGAGGAACGTCGGGGCCGAAGAGCAGGGCGGCTTCTCCCGGCCGGATGCGCGTCGCGTTCAGGCGCACCTGCGCCCGCGGGGCGTAGTGAGAGGCCAGCATGCCCGGCGCGAGCGGGCCGGAGCCTGCCTCGCCGCCCGTCTCCACCTTTTTGCCGATCAGCGCCTCGATGGCCTCGCGGGGAATGCCGCCCGGCCGAAGCAGGCGCGGCGTGCCGCCGAGGCACGACACGATGGTCGACTCGACCCCGACCTGGGCGGCACCGCCGTCGAGCACCGCGTCGATCCGCCCGTCGAGGTCGCCCAGCACATGGCCTGCGTCAGTCGGGCTCACGCGGCCCGAGCGGTTCGCCGAGGGCGCAGCCACCGGGCGGCCGGTGCGTTCCAGAAGCGCATGGGCGAGGGGGTGGGCCGGCACCCGAAGGCCCACGCTGTCGAGGCCCGCGCGGGCAAGGTCCGAGATCGTGCAGGTGGGTGCGACCGGCACCACGAGGGTCAGCGGGCCGGGCCAGAAGGCCTCGGCCAGCCGCGTGGCCGTCTCGTCGAACACGCCCTGGTTCTTGGCGGATTCGAAGCTGTCCAGATGGGAGATCAGCGGGTTGAAGCTCGGGCGCTCCTTGGCGGCATAGATCCCGGCCACGGCTTCCGCGTCGGTCGCATCGGCGCCCTGGCCATAGACCGTCTCCGTCGGGAAGGCCACGAGGCCGCCGCGCCGCAGGAAGTCCGCCGCCCGGGCAAGACCGGCCGCATCGGCCGCCAGACGCTCCGTTTGGCGCATTGACCCGTGATCGTTCACGTCTAAACTATCCTTATCCGACGGGGCTTTTGCCCTTGCCCGGCGGGTTTAACGGCGCGAGAACACGCGTCAATATGAAAAGCCCCGTGCTTGAGAGGAAACCTTGATGACCTACCGCGCACCTGTTCCGGATATCGTCTTCACCATGCGGCATGTGGCGGGCCTCGACCGGGCCGTGGCCGATGGCGTCTATGGCGATCTTTCCGCCGATCTCGCCGAAACCATCCTGGACGAGG
>Ga0182736_1002790_pt1 | contig 12566 bp, 10 predicted proteins | sample eDN5th30CKraftBY_FD_128882 | JGI IMG/M metagenome (GOLD analysis project Ga0182736, IMG submission 128882) | Enriched backyard soil microbial communities from Emeryville, California, USA - eDNA 5th pass 30_C Kraft BY (version 2) (version 2) | ecosystem: Environmental > Terrestrial > Soil >...
GAGCACGCCGCCCACCGTCGCGATCGACGTCTTGGCGAAGGTCCCGGCGAGGTACCGCCAGAGGATCGAGGGCCGCAGTCTCACCTAGACACGCCTCCAGGTGCCGCTGCGCCACGCGATCAGGGCTGCGCCCACCGCGCCGATGAAGAGGACCGGTCCCCACGACGCGAACCACGGCGGGATCGATCCGTGGTTGCCGAAGGTCCCCAGGATCTTGCCGAGCACGAAGTAGACCACCACCGCCCCCACGGTCCAGCTGATCGCCACCGCCTTGCCGGGCTTGCGCCCTCGCGCCACAGAGCCCGCCACGCCGACGCCGACCAGGGCGAGGGCGAAGTGCAGGAACGGATGGGCGAAGCGTCGGTGGTACTCCACCAGGTAGCTGCGATCGTCGTCGTCCTGCTGGAGCCAGTAGCGGTAGTTCGCCAGGAGCTCGGAGGGCGTCTGATTCTCGAGGCGGCGCTTGAGGCTGTTCTTCCGGGAGATCTCCCGATCCATGATCACGGCGACGTCGGCCTTGGAGAACGTGGCCAGCGCGTAGTCGCCGCTCTTGGGCTGGGCGCGGTGCAGATCCCCGTCCTCCAGGCGCAGCACAAGCGCGCCGGAAGGATCCGAGGGCATGATCCGGCCGCGCCGCGCCAGCACCAGGATCGGCGACTTCTCCTCCCGCGCGTCCTCCACCAGCACGTTCGCGAGGGTGCCGTCCTTCTTGTCGACCTCCCCCGCGAACACCGTGAGGTCGGAGAGATCCTCGTAGAACACGCCGGGCTTCACGCCCGTCGCCAGGTTGCGCCGGATGATGTCGTTCATCAACGACTGGGCGTGCTTCAGCCCCACCGGCGCCGCCCACGTCGTGACCACGAGCATGACGACGGTGAGCCCCGCCGCGACGAGGAGGGGCATGCCCACGAGGGACAGGGGCCCGTGTCCCGTCGCCGCCAGCGCGGTCAGCTCCCGATCGTCGCCCAGCCTCCCCAGGCCGATGAGCACCCCGAGGAGGAAGGCGACCGGGACCGCGTAGATCAACATCGACGGCAGCAGGTACAGCAGCACGCCGACGATGTCCTTGGGATCCACCGCCGAGCCGAAGATCACGTCCGCGGCCGTCAGCATCCGGGCCACGAAGAAGATCTGCGTGAAGAAGAGGAGCGCCCCCACGAAGGGGGGCAGCACCTCCCAGAACACGTAGCGGGCGAGGATCCGTCGCAGACTAGAGCTTCTCCTGGAGCTTGCGGTCCTTCTCCTCGACGCTCTTCGCCATGTCGGCCACGTAGGTGTCGAGGCGCGCCGACAGCTCCTTGTCGTGGAGCGCCATGATCCGGGCCGCGAGGTACCCGGCGTTCTTCGCGCCCGCCTTGCCGATCGCGACGGTGGCCACGGGGACGCCGCCCGGCATCTGGGCGGTGGCGAGGAGCGCGTCCATGCCCTGCAGGGGCGACCCGCCCGCGAGGGGCACGCCGATGACGGGGAGGTTCGTGGTCGCCGCCACCACGCCGGCGAGGTGCGCCGCGGCGCCGGCGCCGCAGATGATCACCTCGATGCCGCGGCCCTTGGCCTCCTTCACCAGCTTGTGGGTGCGGTCGGGCGTGCGGTGGGCGGAGGAGACACGGACGTCGCAGCCGATGCCCAGCTCGGACAGGGCGTCGCGCGCCCCGGACATCTCGGCCCAGTCGGAGTCCGATCCCATGAGGATCAAAACCTTCGGCTTAACCTCGCTCATCTCTTCTCTCTCCTACTGCAATCGCCCGAGGGCGCGCCTGCCGATGTCCTTGCGGAGCTGCAGGCCTGGGAATCGAATCCTGGAACACGCGTCATACGCCCGTTCGCGGGCGTCGGCCACGGAAGAGCCCCTGGCGGTCACGCCGAGGACCCGGCCGCCGGCCGTCACGACCTGGCCGTCCTTCACGGCGGTGCCGGCGTGGAAGACCACCAGGCGGTCGGTCGGCGGCACGTCTTCCAGGCCCTCGATCACGTCTCCGGTGCGCACCGTCCCCGGGTACCCCTCGGCCGCGATCACCACCGTCAGGGCCGGCTCGGCAGAGAACCGCAGGTCCACGCCGGCCAGGTTCCCCGTGGCGGCGGCGTGGAGGGCCTCGAAGAGATCGCTGTCCAGCCGCATGAGGATCGGCTGGGTCTCGGGATCGCCCAGGCGCGCGTTGAACTCGATGACCATCGGCCCGTCCGCCGTGAGCATCAACCCGGCGTAGAGCGCGCCCACGAAGGGCCGGCCCTCGCTCGCGAGCTGGCGCACCGCAGGCTCCAGCACCTCGCGCCGCACCCGCTCGAGCATCGCCGCGTCCACCGCCGGCGTCGGCGAGTACGCGCCCATGCCGCCGGTGTTGGGGCCCTGGTCGCCGTCGAAGATGCGCTTGTGGTCCTGCGCCGGGGCGAGGATCGCGAGGTTCGCGCCGTCCACGAGGGCGATGACGCTCGCCTCCTCGCCGTCGAGCTTCTCCTCGATCACGACCCTCGCGCCGGCGGCGCCGAAGGCCTTGTCCACCATCATCTCGTCGATGGCGGCGTCCGCCTCGGACACCGAGTCGCAGACGACGACGCCCTTGCCGGCGGCGAGACCGTCGGCCTTCACCGCGACCTTGCCCTCGAGCTTCGCCGCGAAGCGCTTGGCGGCTGCGGGATCGTCGAAGACGCCGAAGGCGGCGGTGGGGATCCCCGCGCGCTGCATCACGCCCTTGGCGAACGCCTTCGAGGCCTCGATCTCGGCGGCGGCCTTCCTGGGCCCGAAGCACGGGATCCCGGCCTCCGCGAGGGCATCGGCGAGGCCGAGGGAGAGCGGCTTCTCGGGCCCCACCACCACGAGGCCCACCCCTTCCCTGCGGGCGAGATCCACCAGCCCGGCGACATCGTCCGCCGCGACGGCGGCCAGCCGCGCGTAGGAGGCGATCCCCGGGTTGCCGGGGGCGCACACGAGCCCGGAGACCTTGGGGCTCTGCGACAACTTCCAGCACAGGGCGTGCTCCCTGCCCCCGCTGCCGACGACCAGCACCTTCATCGAATCGCCCCGATCTAGTGACGGAAGTGGCGCATCCCTGTGAAGAGCATCGCCACGCCGCGCTCGTCGGCCGCCGCGATCAGCTCGGCGTCCTTCACCGAACCGCCCGGCTGCACGATGCAGGTGGCGCCCGCGTCGGCGATCTCGTCGAGGCCGTCGCGGAACGGGAAGAAGGCGTCGGACGCCACCGAGCTGCCCTCCAGCGGGAAGCGGCTCTTCATCCGGGCGAGCTTCACGGAGTCCACGCGGGAGGTCTGTCCCGCGCCCACGGTGAGGATGCGGTCGGCGGCGCCGAAGACGATGGCGTTGCTCTTCACGTGCTTGCACACCTTCCACGCGAAGAGGGCCGCCGTGAGCTCGGCCTCCGTGGGGGCGCGCTTCGTGACCAGCTTCAGGTCCTCGCGGCGGATCTCGCCGAGGTCGCGGTCCTGCACGAGGAGCCCGCCCACCAGCGAGCGCAGCTCCTTTCCGCCCCGCTTCCACGACGAGCGCGGCTGGCCGAGGAGCGGATCGGCGAGGAGGCGCAGGTTCTTCTTGTCCGCCAGCACCTCGCGGGCGGCGTCGTCGTAGGACGGCGCGATCACGCACTCGAGGAAGATCGAGTGCAGCGCCTCGGCCGCGGCGCGATCCACCGGGCGGTTGAGCGCCACGATGCCGCCGAACGCCGACACGGGATCGATCTCCCGGGCCCGCTCGAAGGCCTCGGCGGGCGTCTTGCCCGAGGCGACGCCGCAGGGGTTGTTGTGCTTGATGATCACGCAGGCGGTCTCGTCGAACTCCTTGACGCACGCCAGCGCCGACTCGAGGTCGAGCAGGTTGTTGTACGAGAGCTCCTTGCCGCCCAGCACCTCGGCCCAGGCGATGGAGGGCTCCGCGGGGCGCGGCTCGGTGCGGTAGAAGGCGCCGGTCTGGTGCGGGTTCTCGCCATAGCGCAGGGTCCTGCCGTCGACGCCGAGGACGCCCACGAACGAGGGGTGCTTCGCGCGCTCGCCGGCGCCGCCGGCGGGGAGGCTCGCCAGGTACTCGGAGATCGCCACGTCGTAGGACGCCGTGTGGGCGAAGGCCTTGCGCATGAGCGACATGCGCGTGTCGCGGGTCAGCTCGCCCTTCTGGAGCTCGGCGAGGACGGCGTCGTAGTCGGACGGGTCGACCACGACGCCCACGAACGCGGCGTTCTTCGCCGAGGCGCGGATCATCGCGGGGCCGCCGATGTCGATCTCCTCGACGCAGGTCTCGAAGGGAGCCCCCTTCGCTACCGCCTCGCGGAAGGGATAGAGGTTCACGACCACGAGGTCGATCGGCGTGATCCCCTGCTCCGACAGGTCCTTGCGGTCGCCGTCGAGGTCACGCCGCGCGAGGATGCCGCCATGGATCTTGGGGTGCAGGGTCTTGACCCGGCCGCCGAGGATCTCCGGGGCGCCGGTCACGTCGGCCACGGCCATCACGGGGAGGCCCGCGTCGCGGAGCGCCTTGGCGGTGCCGCCGGTGGAGATGAGCTCGAACCCGAGCCCGACCAGCCCCTTGGCGAACGGGACGAGTCCGGACTTGTCGGAAACGGAGAGGAGGGCGCGCTTGCCGGCCATCTTGGGACCCCTTGGCGGGAGGTGGAATCGCGGCTGCCATTACCAGCATCCGCGTCACCTCCGCAACGGTCCGATGGCACAGGCGACCGCGCCTGCCGGCGAGAACGCCGTCGCCGGACTCCTGCGATCCCGGCGCGCACGAGGGCGCCAGGAAGCGGGATCAGTCGATGTCGTCCTCGGAGGCGGCGACGCGCAGCTTGTAGAGGCCGCGGCTCTCCACCTGGCGGATCCGCTCGCGGGTCAGGTTCATGATCGCGCCGACCTCCTCGAGGGTGATCCCGCCGCGGTCCGCGACGTCGAGGGCGCACGTCTCCTCGAGCTCCCAGATCTCCTTGTCGGGGAAGTTCAGCTTCACCGAGCCTGTCTGGGGGTTCACGTCCAGGTAGAGGTGGTGCTTGCAGGAGACGTAGAGGCACGGCCTGGGGCCGTCCACGCAGTCGGCGCGCCACCGGGGCCTGCCGGACTCGATGTCCTGGAGGAGCCCGGCCTCTTCGGGATCCATCAGCCCCTGCTCCCTGCGGCGGCGCAGGTCACGGGCCATCTCCTTGCGGGACATCGTCTTCGAGCGGCGACGCGCCTCCGGCTCTGCGGGCGCCTCCTCCGGCTGTGCAGCAACCTCTTCGTCCGAGATTCTCTCTTCCGCCTTGCTCATGAGCCCACCCCGTTCCGATTGGGTTCTCGACCAGCGTCGCGCGCCGCCACGATGCGGCTCGCCAGACGTTCCAACTTCGCGGTGAGGCGCACAGTCGCCTGCTCCGCGTCCTGCAGTTCTTCGCCCAGCTTCACCCGGTGGGTCTCGGGGACGTGCGGCGACGCCAGCGCCTTCGCGAGCTCCTCGCCCACCGATCCCAGCGCCTCCTCCGCCTCGTCCAGCTCGCCGCGCAGAAAAAGGAAGCTCCCCCGGATGTCCTCGAGGGTCATGCCCTCCGCCATCATCGCCTTGATGGCGTTGATCCGGCGGAAGACGTTGGTCGGGTAGACGCCCACGCTGCCCTGGTGCTTGCCCTTGCGGCCCACCCGGCGGCTGCGGGGGAGCAACCCCGCCTGCACGTACTTGCGGAACGTCCCTTCGCTGAGGCGCACGCCCCGGCGCTGGAAGAGGGCGATCACCTGCCGCGCCGACACGCCTGTCGCCCGGTGTTCGTTCTCGAGTGCGGCCAGCTCGTCATCCGAGAGGAGAGATGCCATTCAATCCCCTTTCGCAGACCACTCTGTCGTTTCAGTGGAAGAGCGTCAATGGATTCCATTCGAGGGAGCAGGGGCTCCCTGTGGACAAGTTCGTTCCCGGGGCGGGCATGAGGGCGGTCGGGGGGAGGCGCCTTCCGAGGTGCGAGGGCGCACGCGGGCGTTCGGGGCGCCCGAGTGGACGGCCCGTCGCTACGGCCAGGAAGCGATCGGTGGGATCAGTTGCAGCGGAGGGGCTTGCGGCTCGTGCCGTCCAGCTCGGTCACTGCGTCTGCTTCGATCAGGAGCGTGCGCTTGCGGTCGGCGTCGATGCGCACCGTCACGGTGCACGACGCCTCGCCCTCTCGCTCGATCCGCAGCTTCCGAGTTCCCGCCGGCACCGAAATGCTGGTGGGCGACGGGCCGAGGGCGATCGCGCTCCTGCCGTCGATGCGAACGGACGACCGGTTCGGGAGCCGGGTCGCGAGGACGAGTTGGCCCTGCCCCACGATGGGAGGCGCGGACCGCTCGGCTTTTCGAGGCGCGGAGACCTCCCGCTGGCGAGGTGCGACGAAGCCCGCGGGGTCCACGGTCGGAAGCGCCGCCATGGACTCCGGCTGCCGCGCCGGCTCGTCGGTCACGTGCGGCGGATCGCGCGGCGCCTCCTCCTGCATGGGCGGAGGATCGCGGAGCGCCTCCTCGTTCGAATACGGAGCATCGCGGCGCCCTTCGGCGGTCACGCTGGCGGGATCGCGAGGCGCGTCGGCGGTCGAGCCGAATGGTTCTCGAGGCGCGTCGACGATCGGAGGCTGCGCGTCCGGATCGACGGCTGCTGGTTCACGAAGGAGCCACCAGCCAGCGCCGGCCCCGGACACGATCGCCGCCGCAGCTCCCGCGACGTAGATCCGCCGCACCCGAGCCGGAGGTGCAACGGCGGGCGCCGCGCGGTGGTCGATGGTCTCGTCGTCGAGGGCGGCGGGAGACGCGAGGGGCTTCGGCGAGGGCGATCGATCGACCGTCTCCGCCCCCGGATCCGGCGTGTCGAACGCGCGATCGATCGAGATGTCCACGGAGGCGATCCGCTGGGCCGGCCGCGGCGCCGTGGTCCGCTCGGCAGGCGACTCCGCCACCCTCCCCTGCGGCGGGATCGCCGGGGGCCGGTACACCGCCGTCCCGGATCCGAGGCGGCGCTGCAGCTCCGCCAGGTCGATGTCGGCCTGGGAGCGGATCAGCCGCAAGGTGAGGTCCGCGAGCTCGCGCGCCGCGGCGGTGGAGTCCGGCCGCTCCCGCCGGTCACGGGCGAGCAGGCGCAGCACCAGATCGTCCACGGCGGGCGGCACGTCCGGCGCGAAGGCAGACGGCGGCGGCAGCTCCTTCTCCAGCACCTGCATCAGCACCGCGGCGTCGGAGTCCCCCTCGAAGAGCGGCCTGCAGGTGAGGCACTCCCAGAGCACGATCCCGAGGGCGAAGACGTCCGCGCGGCCGTCCAGGTCCTCCCCGCGGATCTGCTCCGGCGCCATGTAGGCGCACTTGCCCCGCACGCGGCCGGGCTGGGTCACGTGGGAGCGGTTCACCGCCTTGGCGATGCCGAAGTCGGCGAGCTTCACCTCACCTTCCCGGGAGATCAGCACGTTCTGCGGCGAGACGTCCCGGTGCACGATCCCCAGCGGCTCGCCGCTGGCGCCGGAGAGGCGATGGGCGTAGCCCAGGCCCTTGGCGACCTCCGCGGCGACGTGGAGGCTGGGGGCGAGGCCCAGGCGCGTGCCCTTCGCCGCGCAGATCCGCAAGGTGGCGGCGAGGGTGCGCCCCCGCACCAGCTCCATCGCGATGAAATGAACCCCTTCGTGCTGCCCGAAGTCGAAGGTCTGGACGACGTTGGCGTGGTTCAGGCGGGCGGAGAGGCGGGCCTCGTCCAGGAACATCGCGGTGAACTGGGACTCCTCCGAGAGCTCCTGGCGGATCACCTTCACCGCCACGTCCTTCTCGAAGCCGCCCGCCCCCGCCAGCGACGCCCGGTAGACGGTGGCCATCCCGCCGCCGCCCACCCGCTCGAGGAGCGTGTACCGTCCGAAGGTTGCAGGGAGCACCGGGCCCAGGGGGCCGCCGGCGCTCGAGTCGGGTCCCAAATCCCACGTCTCCGCGTGGCAGTCGTTCGCGCTCGGTGTGTCCGGCGAGCCTACCATGCGGCAGGCGGACCGCCAGCCTTCGACCCTCCCGGCGGCCGGCCCTGGGGCGCCTCCCCTGGCCCTCCGTGCCCTCGGAAATCGCCTCCCACGGCCGTTGACAAGGCCTCGCGCGCTCTTATGGTAGCGCCCGCAAAGGCCCCGAAAGCGGCCGACAACCAGAGAGGAATCACGTGGGCAAGATCATCGGAATCGATCTCGGGACGACGAACTCCTGCGTCGCCGTCATGGAAGGCAAGGAGGCGACCGTCATCGCGAACGAGGAGGGTCACCGCGTCACCCCCTCCGTCGTGGCGTTCGGCAAGGACGACGAGGTGCTCGTGGGCCAGGTCGCCCGCCGGCAGGCGATCACCAACCCCGAGAACACCCTCTACTCGGTCAAGCGGTTCATGGGCCGCAAGTACGACGAGACCGTCGGCGAAGCGGCTCGCATGCCCTTCAAGGTCGAGAAGGGCGACAACGGCGACGTGGCCATCGCCGCCCGCGGCAAGCACCTCACCCCGCCCGAGGTGAGCGCCCGCATCCTGCAGAAGCTCAAGCGCGCCGCCGAGCAGTACCTCGGCGAGACCGTGACCGAGGCGGTGATCACCGTCCCCGCCTACTTCAACGACGCCCAGCGCCAGGCCACCAAGGACGCCGGCCGCATCGCGGGCCTCGAGGTGAAGCGCATCGTCACCGAGCCCACCGCTGCCGCCCTCGCCTACGGCCTCGACTCCAAGAAGAGCGAGATCATCGCCGTCTACGACTTCGGCGGCGGCACCTTCGACATCTCGATCCTCGAGGTGGGCGAGAACGTGGTGGAGGTCATCGCCACCAACGGCGACACGCATCTGGGCGGCGACGACGTCGACGATCGGGTGATGGCCTTCCTCATCGCCGAGTTCAAGAAGGACACGGGCATCGACGTCTCCAAGGACAAGATGGTCCTCCAGCGCCTCAAGGAGGCGGCGGAGAAGGCCAAGATCGAGCTCTCCTCCACCATGGAGACCGAGATCAACCTGCCCTTCCTCACCGCGGACCAGACCGGCCCCAAGCACCTCAGCATCCGCCTCACCCGCGCCAAGCTCGAGCAGCTCGTCGACGATCTCGTCGAGCGGACCATGGAGCCGGTGCGCAAGGCCCTGGCCGACGCCGGCAAGGCCCCCGGCGACATCGACGAGGTGGTGATGGTCGGCGGCTCCACCCGCATGCCCCGCGTGCAGGAGGTGGTGAAGAAGTTCTTCGGCAAGGAGCCGAACCGCAGCGTCAACCCGGACGAGGTCGTCGCCGTCGGCGCCGCGGTCCAGGCGGGCGTGCTCTCCGGCGAGGTGAAGGACCTCCTCCTCCTCGACGTCACCCCGCTCTCCCTCGGCATCGAGACCCAGGGCGGCGTCTTCACGCGGCTCATCCCGCGCAACACCACCATCCCCACCCGCCGCAGCGAGGTCTTCTCCACCGCCGCCGACAGCCAGACCTCCGTCGAGGTCCACGTGCTCCAGGGCGAGCGCGAGATGGCCGGCGGCAACAAGACGCTGGGCCGCTTCCACCTGGACGGCATCCCGCCGGCGCCGCGCGGCGTGCCGCAGATCGAGGTCACCTTCGACATCGACGCCAACGGCATCGTCAACGTCTCGGCGAAGGACAAGGCCACTGGCAAGGAGCAGAAGATCGCCATCACCGCGTCGTCCGGCATGTCGAAGGACGAGATCGAGAAGGCCGTCGCCGACGCCGCCTCCCACGAGGCGGAGGACAAGAAGCGCCGCGAGGAGGTGGACACCCGCAACCGCGCCGACACGATGGCCTACCAGACCGAGAAGATGCTGAACGAGAGCAAGGACAAGCTCCCCGCGGCCCTCGCCTCGGAGGTGAGCGACAAGCTCGCGGCGCTCAAGGCCGCCCTCGACCGACAGGCCCCCGCGGAGGACCTGCAGAAGGCGATGGACGATCTCACCGCCATCTCCCACAAGATGGCGGAGGAGATGTACAAGAGCGCCGCCGGCACCACCGCCGCCCCCGAGAACGAGGCGGCCGCGAACGCGGCCGCCGGCGCCGCCCCGCCGAAGGACGGCGTCGTCGACGCGGAGTTCGAAGAGCAGCGGTAAGCGTCGCCTCTTCCGAGCATTCGAGAGCCCGATCCCCGTCTCACAGGGGGTCGGGCTCTCTTACGTCTCGTGCTCGGGCGATCTCCTTGCGCGCCGTCCCGCAAAGGCGGTACAGAGCGATCCGCTCATGGGCGATTAGCGCAGCTGGATAGAGCATTGGCCTTCGAAGCCAAGGGTCGGGGGTTCGAATCCCTCATCGCCCGCCAAACAAGGCCCCGATTTCACTCCGGTTTTCCGGGCTGACTTCGGGGCCTTTCCCTTTTCCGTCGCGCTTGGCAACACCCTGGCATCGACTGGAAGACTCTCCACGCTCGTATGCCGAGCCGACCTGAGGGCGAATGGTTCAGCCGATGCCGAGCTGCTTCATCATCCCGACCAGGTCGTAGAAGAGATTTTCCTCCACGATCTGGCCCTCGTGCCACCGCGCGACGGTGCAGAAATCGACGTCGAAGCTCTTGCCCGTCGGCTCGATCCTGGTCCCGTCCGGGAGCACCATCGGGCCCGTCATGGTCCCGGTGAAGCGCGCGATCGAACACGTCCAGTCGCCACCGGCGAACAGCACCTTGTACGGGCGATTGTGGACCCGGTTGTCAGGGAACGTCTTGAACATCTCCTGGCTCTCGGCGGTGTGATCTTGGATGCCGTGGGTGGGCGGCTTGGCCGGCCATCGTACGACCGTGTCCTTCTTGTGTCGGGTGGCGTACGTGTCCCAGTCCTGGGCGTTCCACGCGTCGTCCAGGGTTTGCATCAGATCCAGGTTCTTCTTCTCGGCATCTCCAGCCATCGCGACCCTCCCCGCCTCGTCGACGAACCGTAGCCATCGGCGTCGAAGTCGATTAGCCGGCGCGGCCGTCCATGGGCCGTTCGCGGGGCCTCCCGGTCGATCGGCGCCCATTGCCCTCCAACCAACGCCGCGCATGTCGCTAGGTTTGGGCAGGAGGGCAAATGACCGAAGTGACCCAGCGGACCGCTGGAGACTTTCTGGGGAAGGTGGCGGTCGTCACTGGTGCAGCGAGAGGGATCGGCCGTGCGACCGCTGTCGCGTTCGCGCGCGGGGGAGCGGACGTCGTCGGGATCGACATCTGCCGGATGGTGTTTCCGCCGTCCGGTGTCGAGCCTGCGAGCGTGGAAGACCTCGACGAAACCGGGCGGCAGGTCAGGTCGGCAGGCGCTCGCTGGATCGGCGTCGTCGCCGACCAGCGCGACTTGCCGGCGATGCGCGACGCTGCGGCCCGCGCACAGGAGGCGTTCGGCGGGATCGACATCCTGTTCGCCAACGCGGGGATCCAGGCGTTCAAGCCGCTTCTCGAGATGGAAGACGCAGACTGGCACGTCCAGATCGACAACAACCTCACGGGTACGGCGAACGCGATCCGGGCGTTCGCGCCGTATCTGGTGAGCCGAGGCGGCGGGCGCATCATCGTGACCTCCTCGACCCAGGGGCGCCACGGCACCACGAACGGCGCCGCGTACTCGGCTTCCAAGTGGGGAATCATCGGGCTGATGAAGTCGGCTGCGCTGGAGCTGGCGAAACACGGGATCACCGTGAACGCCGTCGTCCCTGGCCTGATCGACACCCCGCTGACCCGGCACGAAGAACGGTACGCGCAGGCGCTCGAGGAGGCGGGACGGATCCCCGCTGGCGCACCTGCCGACGAGGAGGCGGCGCGCCAGATCCTGATCTCCAAGACGCCGCTCGGCGTGCCCTGGCTCGCGCCCGAGGACGTCGCGCCGGTGCTGATCTTCCTCGCGTCCGACGCGGCGCGAATGGTCACGGGCGCGACTTACGACGTCACCGGGGGAGACAGCGCCAGAAACGCTTCCTGATCATTCTCCTTCAGGACGTCTGCATCGCCGTCGGCCTACGTCACGGCCGCAGGCGGGCGAGGGCCAGAATCCCCAGGGCCGTGACGATGCCCGCCGCGATACCGGGAAGCGAGATGCCGCCCTCGGGCCCGGGCGTGTCGGACTCCCGCCGGTAGGAGGCGACGCGGACGGGCTCGGTTCCGAGGAGTCCCGCGCTAGCCGCCAGGCTTTCGGACCGCCCCGCCAACGAGGCGAACCGAGGTCCCTCGCCGGGGTCACCGATCCGCCGCAGGAAGAAGACGGATCGCTCTCCTAAGCGCCAGCCCGCCACGTCTCCCGTGAACGTGAGCGCGCCCGCGGCCTCCACGCCGAGGAGCTGCCGGTCGATCGCGATCGTCGCGGCGGGTGCGCCGTCCAGCTCCCCCACCTGCAGCACCTGGCCGAAGATCGCCAGGTCGGAGCGGGCCGCGAGATCGTCGAAGGTGGGATCGCCTCGCGCAGGCGTCCAGCAGAGGAGAGCGAGAGGGACCATGGCAGCAGAGCGGGCGTGCATTCGCCCCAAGGTGTGCAACCCCACGCCACGCTGCGAAGGCCCCGACAGGTGCAACCCTCGGGCGCTGCAAGGCGCGCGCTCGCATTGTTCGTTGTCCAACGAAAGCGCCGCCGCTACCCTCGGGCGATACCCTCCCAGGGAGTTCAGCATGCGGTCGAAGTTTCTCGTCCTGGCGGCGTTCGTCGC
>Ga0182736_1002791_pt1 | contig 12564 bp, 16 predicted proteins | sample eDN5th30CKraftBY_FD_128882 | JGI IMG/M metagenome (GOLD analysis project Ga0182736, IMG submission 128882) | Enriched backyard soil microbial communities from Emeryville, California, USA - eDNA 5th pass 30_C Kraft BY (version 2) (version 2) | ecosystem: Environmental > Terrestrial > Soil >...
AAAGTCCCATGTGGATCACTCCGTTGCTCCCCGCCGCTCATCGCGTTGGGGAAGGGTCACATGGGTCAAATCTCAATGGAAATTACGCGCCAACCCGGGTCACTTCTGGGTGGAAATCAACAGATCAGGATTATAAAGCGGCAGATCGGCGATTTCGACGATCTCCGCCTTGAGGGTAGCGGGCGCGAGGTCGGCAAGAGCCCTGGCGATCTGACGGCTGAATGAGCCCTTGCGCAGGCTCCCGACAAGGATAGCGACATTGAACGTGGTCATGGTGCGTCTCCGGTTTGATCAGAATTCTTCGTAACGGGCCGGGTCCTGGTCGCGCAGGCGACCATCCGGGCGGGCGAGCGTGGCGATCTGCGCCATATCCTCGGGCGAGAGCGCGAAATCGAAGATCGCGAGGTTCTCGGCCTGCCGCGCGGGCGAGGCCGAACGGGGCAGCGGCAGCGAGCCCAATTGATGATGCCAGCGCAGCACGACCTGGCCAACCGAACGCCCCAGCCGCTCGGCAATGGCGGTCAGGACGGGATCCTTCAGCAACTCGCCGCGGCCAAGCGGGCTCCAGGCCTCGGTCACGATGCCATGCGCCTTGACGAAGGCGCGCTGTTCGACCTGCGGAAAACGGGGATGCATCTCGACCTGGTTGACGACCGGGGCGATGCCGGTCTCGCTCATGATCCGCTCCAGATGCGCGGGCAGGAAGTTACTGACCCCGATGGCACGGACCAGCCCCCGCTTGCGCGCCTCGATCAGGGCGCGCCAGGCCTCGACATAGAGCCCCTGTTTCGGGTTCGGCCAGTGGATCAGGTAGAGATCGTAGTAGTCGAGTCCTGCGCGCCAGATGGACTCTTCGATGGTCGCCAGCGCCTCGTCATAGCGATGGTGCCGGCCAGGCAGTTTCGAGGTGATGCGCAGGCTCTCGCGCGGCAAGCCGGAACGGCGGATCGCCTCGCCCACGGCACCCTCGTTTTCGTAGTTGAAAGCGGAATCAATCAGCCGGTAGCCACTATGCAACGCCGAAGTGATTGCCTCGACGCCTTGCGTGCCGTTCAGACTCCATGCGCCGAAACCCACGGCAGGCAGGGCTACACCGTCTGTCAGACGCAGTTCGGGGATATTTGCCATCTCATGCTCCTTGATTTTCCCGATCCGTCATACGGATCACCCGGCCCCGACATCGCCGAGCGCGACCCCAATGCCGAAGACGATGGCACCGCCAATCACCACCTGAATGATGGTCCTGATCAGCTTGCCCCCCATGAAACGATAGCGGATCCAGGCAATCACAAGCAGTTCGACCACCACGACGACGTAAGCCAGCCGCAGGGCAGTGGTCATATCCGGGATCAGGAAGGGAAGCGTATGCAGCATCCCGCCGAGTCCGGTCGAAAGGCCTGTGATCATGCCGCGACGAACCGGTCCGCCGCGACCAGTGATCGAGCCGTCATCTGACAGGGCTTCCGCGAGGCCCATGCTGATCGCCGCGCCCAACGAGGCCGCAAGCCCCACGAGGAAGGCGTTGAATGGCTTTCCAGTGACCCCCGCCGCGGCAAAAATCGGCGCGAGGGTCGATACCGAACCGTCCATCAGCCCCAGAAGGCCGGGCTGAATCTCCTGGAGCACACGTTTGCGTTCGGTGGCGGATGGAACATCGACTGGCGTTCCGGTCATCTGACATGTCTCCCTGGGGCGCATGAGCAGGAGCCCATTTCGAAGTTCGAAAAGAGGCTAATGGGTCTAACGCAAAGAAAGCCCTTCCGGATCCCGGAAAGCGATTTGCTTTCCCGGTTTGCGCCAGCCCAATCATTTCTCTTCTTGAGTCGGGGATATGCTAGCTCACGAGAGATAAGTTGGAAAATGAATTGAATGACTTCAAATAAGTCGAAATGGGAATGGAAGTTCTGAAGGGTTCCGGCTGACTTGATCGAACGCGTCAGCGCATCTCACCTCCAGCAGCTATCTCTGATTTGACACAAGTCGGATCGTGCGTTTTATCTATAATTATGACCCACCGACCACCACACCCTCCGCGCGAGACCATCGCCAACCGTATCGCAACCGCGCTGTCGGAGCGCATCATTGCAGGAACCATCCGGCCCGACACCCGGTTGCGACAGGATCATATCGCTGAAGAATTTGGCGCCAGCCATGTCCCGGTTCGCGAAGCCTTTCGGCAGCTGGAAGCACAGGGCCTCGCGATCAGTGAGCCGCGACGCGGCTTCCGCGTGACATCATTCGACGTCGCCGAACTGCGTGAGGTCGCGGAGATGCGCGCCGCGCTGGAAAGTCTCGCGTTGCGTCATGCGGCGGCTCATCTCACTCCTGACCTGCTGGCTGCGGCCGGCAAAGCCACAAGTGCCGCCGAAAGCGCAGGGAATGTAAGGGATTGGGAGGAGGCGAACCGCGCCTTCCATCGCATGTTGCTTGCTCCCTGCGGGATGCCCCGCCTGATGGCCAGCATCGACGATTTGCACGCCGCCAGTGCGCGCTTTCTGTTTGCCGCATGGCGCTCGGACTGGGAGGCGCGAACCGACCATGATCACCGGGCCATCCTCTCGGCCCTGAGGCAAGGTCGGACGGATCTGGCCTGCCAGGTTCTGGCACGGCATGTGGGGTGGATCGGTCGCACCCCTGCAGCCAGAACAAATCCAGAATTATCAATCGGATGGAAGAAGAAGGTATAAATTATCTATACTTTGTATTGCCCAACAGGAAGAATCTGCCCTTCATTATAGATAATTAATGAAAGGGGTATCTTCATGCATTCCGAGCCTCAGGTGGGAACTTCCGGCTCCCCGTGTATCTCGCGGACCAGATCCAACCAGGCCTGGGCAGCGGGTGAGAGCCAGGCACCCTCACGCCAGACCATTGCCATGTTCCATTCCGCATCGGGTTCATTCACGGGGACCGCATTCAAACCCCGCATCCGATGCTGGGCGGCAATCATCCGGGGCAGGAAGGCGACTCCCAGTCCCGCGCTGACCAGTTCGACCATGAAGTCCGTCTGGCCACTTCGGGCCACCACATCCGGCTCGAACCCTGAGCGTTTGCAGGCATCGAGCACCATACGGTGCAATGCAAAACCACTATCAAACAGGATGAAGGGCGTCTCCTTCAGATCCAGCATCGAAACTGACTGCGCCTCTGCCAGCGGATGATCCGGCGGCAGCAGGGCGACGATCGGTTCACGGCGTACCGGCTGGTACGCGAACTCCCCGGAGACCGGCAGCAAAGCACCGGCAAAATCGATCTCGCCCGCGCGCAAAACCGCACCCAACTGGTCACTGCCATATTCGGTCAACCGCACCTCGATGCCCGGATAGCGCTGACGGTAGATGGCAAAGAGCGGCGCGAACACCGTGCTGCTACCCACCGGCGGCAGGCCGAGGCGCAACGTGCCCCGCCGTACGCCCCTGATCTCGTCAAGCTCGGCCAGAAGGTCATCCCGATCAGCCAGCAGTTTCAATCCCCGGCGATAGACCACCTCACCGGCAGGCGTCATCACGCTGCGATGTCCGATCCGGTCCAAAAGCGGCAGGCCGATCTCGTCCTCCAGCTGCTTCACCGCCTTACTGACGGTGGACTGGGTGGCAAAGACGGTCTTGGCCGCATTGGAAAAGCCACCTTGTCGCACGACCTCGACGAAAGCACGCAACGGGCGGAAATCCACAACAAGTCTCCTTTGGAATACACTCAATTCAATCAATTCATTTTCAGAATGACAAGCCCTGCCCTATGTTGGGTTCAAAGGATTTCGCCATGACCGCTCGCCATCGGACCGCCCGCTTTCTGCATCATCACCCCGCTGCGCAGGTGTTGACCGTCTTCGCTTTCTGGCTTCTGGGGGAGGCAGTGACCCGGCTCGGCGGCATTCCACTGCCGGGCGGGATCATCGGGCTAGGCCTGCTGCTTTTCCTCCTGATCATGCGGCGCATCAGCAGCCTAAGTATACGGCGCGGCGCCGGCTGGTTTCTGTCGGACATGCTGCTCTTTTTTGTTCCGGCCGTGCTAGCGGTGCTGGATCACCCCGAGCTTTTCGGTCTGACCGGGCTGAAGATCCTTTTCGTGATCCTGACCAGCACTGCGCTGGTGATGCTTGCCACCGCGTTCACTGTGGATCGGTGCTGGAAATACCTTGGCCACAGAGAGGCATCGGGTCATGCCTGAGGCCCTGATCCATATTCTGCTCTGGTCCAGCCTGACCATCGGTTTTTACTGGCTGTCGAAACGGATCTATCGCCGCTGGCCGCGCTGGTGGCTGATGCCGCTTGCGGTGACGCCGCTTCTGCTGATGCTGGTGGTTGTCTCGTTTCACGAAAGCTATCGCGACTATATCGACGGCACTCATTGGCTGGTCCTGTTGCTTGGCCCGGCGACCGTGGCTTTCGCCATCCCGATCTACGAACAGCGCGGCCTGATCCGGCGTCACTGGCCGGTGCTGCTGGTCGGCATGCTGGTGGGCAGCGTAGTCTCCATCCTGTCGAGTTGGGGGCTTGCGGCTCTGGTCGGGCTGGATGGAGCAATCCGGCTCAGTCTTCTGCCACGCTCGGTCAGCACCCCTTTCGCGATGGAGGTCTCGGGAGAGATCGGTGGCATTCCCGACCTGACGGCGGTTTTCGTCGTGATCACCGGCATCGCAGGGGCAGTGCTGGGCGATCTGATCTTGGCGCGGTTCCGCATTGCCACGGCGCTGGCGCGTGGGTCATTGTTCGGCTTGGGGGCCCATGGCGCCGGCACCGCCCGAGCCCATCAGATCGGCGCAACCGAGGGCGCTGTGGCCGGGTTGGTCATGGTGTTGGTCGGGCTCCTGAATGTGCTGGCGGCCCCGCTGGTCGCACTATTGCCGGGATGAGCCGGGGATGAACACAAATCTCCTTCGTCTGCCCTTTGATCGTATTGTCGCGGCCTGGCGGGACGCGCTTGCCACAGCCATCGCGGGCGCACTTGCCTGGCTGCTGGCGGGATGGCTCTTTGGCCATACGCATCCGGTTTTCGCTATCGTCACGGCCATCGTCTGTCTTGCACCGGGCCTCCCCAATCACGGGCGTCAGGCTATTGGGTTGATGCTCGGCGTGGCCATCGGCATTCTGACCGGCGAACTTGCGCTTCTGGTGCCCGATCACCTGATGGCGGCCGGAACGTTGGCGTTGCTGCGTATGTCTGGCGCGGTGCTGTGCTCGATCCTGATCGCCTCCGCTTTCGGCCTGCCCGCCGTCGTGCCGATCCAGGCCGGTGTCTCGGCGGTGCTGGTTCTGGCGATGGGACCCGAGAACGCGGGCTGGCACCGGATGCAGGATGTTCTTGTGGGCACGGGCGTCGGCCTTGTGTTCAGTCAGGTCCTGCTGACGCCGGATCCCCTGCGCCAGATCGACAGCACCATGCAAAATCTGTTGCTGCGGATCGGCACCGGCCTCGACGCGGCCGCCGAAGCACTGCGGCTCTCTGATCCGCGCCGGGCCAATGCCGCGCTGAATCTGATGCTGCGAACTCAGGAGGACCTTGCGCTACTGCGCGCAGGGGCCGATGCAGCGCGCTACTCGGCGCGCTGGTCGCTGCGCGGACGCCTTGCCGCCGGGCCGGTCACCGGAGCTGCGGATCAGAGCGAGCATGACGCGATCCGCGCCTGCGCCGCCGCCCTTTTGCTGGTCGACGCGCTCCATGAGGCGCTTTTGCGTGGTCATACACCGCCGGAAGGATTGGAAGACCGTATCAGGGCGCTCGCGGCACATGCCTCCGGGAAAGCGGACCTTCCGCCATCCGGCGAAGATCAGCCGCTGTCCGGACCCGTCGACGCGGAATGGCTGTCGGTGATTTCGCCTCTGCGTATCCTGAGCGCAATCCTGCCAGCGCGTGCCGGTTCCGGGGCGTCACAGAACCGTTCGCGCCCCTCTGTATCCTCACCTGACCCCTCATGACGAAAGGATAAACCATGTCCGTCAAAGACAAAGCCATACTGGTCACCGGCGCGAGCCAGGGCATCGGTCGAGGTGTCGCGCTGCGCCTCGCCAAAGACGGCGCCAATCTTGCGCTTGTCGATATCAAGGCAGACAAGCTTGAGGCCGTAAAGGCCGAGGTCGAAGCGCTCGGCGTCAAGGCCACCACCTTCACCGCCGATGTCAGCAACCGCGATCAGGTATTCGCCGCCGTCGATCACGCCGAACGGGAACTGGGCGGCTTCGATGTCATCATCAACAATGCCGGCATCGCACAGGTCAAGCCTCTGGATGATGTCCGCCCCGAGGACCTGGAGCGGATCTTCCGCATCAATATCGACGGCGTGGTCTGGGGCATCCAGGCGGCGGCGTCGAAGTTCAGAGCGCGCGGCCACAAGGGTAAGATCATCAACGCCTCGTCCATCGCGGGCCATGACGGTTTCGCGCTTCTGGGCGTCTATTCGGCAACCAAATTCGCCGTGCGCGCCCTGACCCAGGCGGCGGCCAAGGAATATGCCTCGCATCAGATCACGGTGAACGCCTATTGCCCCGGCATCGTCGGCACCGACATGTGGGTCGAGATTGACGAGCGGTTCTCGGAGCTGACCGGCACACCGAAGGGCGAGACCTACAAGAAATATGTGGACGGTATCGCCTTGGGCCGCGCCCAGACCCCCGAGGACGTCGCGGCGCTGGTCGCCTTCCTGTCTTCTGACGATTCCGACTACATCACCGGACAGGCCATCCTGACCGATGGCGGTATCGTCTATCGCTGAGCGCTCCCGTCCGGCGCGCGATGTCGCGCCCGACAATCTACAAGGAACCACCATGCCGGACAGAACCATACAGGGCGTGGCGCTCGGCTTCGCCGCCTTCGCGCTGTTCTCGCTCAGCGATGCGAGTGTGAAACTGATCGCCGGGGTGATCCCGCCCATCCAGTCGGCCTTTATCGGCGCGCTGTTCGGGCTCCTGATCCTGCCGTTTCTGCTCCATCCGGGTGACCGGCTGACGGATGTGGTTCGCAGCGTGAACCGGCCTCTCTGGCTGGTGCGCTTCTTCGCCTATCCGGCAGGGGTGATCGGCTCGGTCACGGCCTTCACGCATCTTTCGATGTCCGAGGCCATGGTTCTGATGTTCCTGCAACCGGCTTTCGTCACCCTGATGTCGATCTTCTTTCTGAAGGAAAAGGTCGGCTTGCAACGGTGGCTCGCGATCCTGATCGGCTTTGCGGGCGTGTTGATCGTGCTTCGGCCCGGATTTCGCGAATTGTCCATCGGCCATCTCGGCGCGATCTTCGCCGGGCTCGGCGGGGCGACCTCGATCGTGGTGTTCCGCGCGCTCGGCGACCGGGAGAAGAAGGTGTCACAGGTCGGAGCGGGCCTGCTGGGAGCGGTCCTCATCTGTGGTGTCCTGAGCATCCGCGACTTCGTGATACCGGATCTGCGGCAGCTTGCCCTGCTGGCCGGCTACGGCCTGCTTGCGGCGCTTGCCAATGTTCTGACGACGAAAGCTTCGGTGATGGCCCCTGCAACACTCGTCGGCGCCACGCAATACGGCCAGATGATCTGGGCGATCCTGCTCGATGATCTGTTGTTCAACCTGCGACCGGACAGGACGATGCTGGTGGGCAGCCTGTTCATCCTTGCCTCTGGCGCGCTGACGATCATCCGGGAACGGCATCACCGCCGTCCATGGGCCGCACCGCTCGGCGGCGAAAAGCCTGCCGCCGCCATTCTGGCGCATCGCGCAGGAGAAACGAAGCCGCCTCACAATTCCTGAAAGCCCGGTCTGCTCAACCCATAAGCGCAACCGCAGCTTCCGATGTCTGCATCTGGAAGGTCAGGCTTTCCTGCAGGTAAAGGGTTACCGTATCGGCGGTATGCGCGAGGTAGCCGATGGAAATGTCCTGCCCCAGCCAGAGGTCGAAATCGCCGCCGCGGGTGGTCACGATTACGCCGCCTTCCAGCGCCTCGCTCCAGACCACAGGGGCGTCGAGCAGCTTCTCCAGGTGGCGCACAACCGGGTATCCGTCCTCGGCACCACCGGTGGCTTCGGTGAAAGGGGTTGTTCCCAGAACCAACGCATAGGGACCGTTCACGCCCGCAAGGCGCAGCGAGGTGACGGCGCTTGCCACCGCTTCGGGATAGTCCGCGACATCTTTGGGCAGCGCGATGGCCGGATTGCTCGAAGAGGGCAGGATCCCCTCTATGCCCGCCTCGGCATAGCCGAGAAACACCAGCCGGTCCTCGGCAAGCGCTATCTTGCGGGCGGCATCCTTCAGGGGCTGCCAGTCGGAATCGTTCGACCCGCGCGTCACATCGTCAATCGCCGCACGCGTCAGCTCGAACGGCACCCGCAATTCGATCAGCGGCGTCACTTCGCGCCGCGCAAACTGGACGCCCTCGACAGGCGAAGGGGTCGGGCTGAGATGTCCGGTGCCAACTGCGGAGAGATCGAAGCCCTTCGGGCCATGCAGATCGACCACATGGCGCGCGCCCAGATACCGTTTCAGCGTGCGCTTCGCCTCTTCTTCGATCTGCACCCAGGCAGCATTGCTGATCGGGGCCAGTTCGCGATGAAGATTGTCCATATCAGTTCCCCTGTTTCAATGACCCAAGGCCAAGCGAGCGGTCCGGCTCCGGCTCAGGTGCAGCTTCGAGTAGGACCAGTTTTCCGCCCCGCGCGATCACATCCAGCATATCCGCAGATGGGACGAAGAACAGGCATCCCGTCACGGCAGCGCTGACATCGAGGATACGGTCGTAATTGCCCGGAGGCTTGCCGATGAACATGTTGCGGAGCATGGTTTCCATGCGTCCGGGTTCGCGCGCATAACCGATGAAGAATGTGCCGAATTCACCCTTCGCGGGGCTGCCGAACGGCATGTTGTCGCGCAGGATTTCCAGCTGTCGTCCGGATTCGTCTTCGATATTGGTCAGGACATTATGAGCGTAGCTTGCCTTTTCGCCATCGGCGAGTTCAACATCGGACAGTTTCTGGCGACCAATGACGCGTTCCTGCTGCTCCACGGGCATCGCTTCCCACTGCGCCATATCGTGAATGTATTTCTGGGTGATGACATAGCTGCCGCCAGCAAAGACCGGATCCTCGTCGCCGATCATCACCGCCTCTGTCAGATCGCGGCCAAGCGGGTTCTCGGTGCCGTCGACAAATCCCAGAAGGTCACGGTTATCGAAATACTTGAAGCCCTGCGTCTCATCCTCGACCGAGGTCACAGCGGCGAGCCTTCGCATGATGCGGGAAACCAGCTCAAAGCAAAAATCGGACCTGGCGGCGCGGATATGAAACAACAAATCCCCCGCCGTCGCGGGCGCATGGTGGATGCCGGCAATCTCCCGGAAGGGATGGAGCCCCTGCGGAACCGCCCCCGGCGCCATCCGGGACCACAGGTTTGCGCCGATTCCCACGACACAGGTCAGCCCGGCTTCCGAACTGCGAAAGCCCACCGCCTTGACCAGCGAGGGCAGATCACCAAGCAGTCCGCGCAAACTTGCCAAAGCATCATCGCCCTCCGCCAGCGTCAGGGTGACGAAAATCGCGCTTCGTGTCAGCGGGCCATCGACGGGCTGGCTTATTGCGGGCTGCATCGCAACTCCTATGACTCTGAGGTCAGGATATAATTTCATCTTTCAGAGAAACAAAGCCCGGTTGAGCCTGAGGAACCCGAAAAGGCAGGCGGATCAGCGGAAGTTGGCCCCGGGTCGGATAGCGCAATCCCCACTCCACCGATAAATCTCCGGTCCGATGCGAAATGGCAGGTGCAAGGGTCATCAATTATCCTCAATCCTCGTCACTGTACCAGTCGGAGCGCCGGCTACCAGACGCCAGACCACCCTCTCCGCACCGGTTTTCGGAACGGCGGCCGGACGGCGGCGGATCAGGGAGGAAGTCTGAACTCTCAGCGCTCATCATCACCCGGCGTGCTGCGTCGGTCATACCGTAACGTATGATGTATTCGGTCAGTGCTCTTTCAAGATCAGCAATACGGGCTCTCAACTCTTCGGTCGCGGGCATGCCTTCACCTGTCAATTCAGGGCAAAAACGACGTAGAACAACATTAAGGCCCTGAAGCGTAAGCGCTGTCCCGATCACACTGTGGTGGGGTAGTTCCACGGGAACAGGTCTTGGATCTGGCTCTGTTTGTGACCGTTGACGATGGCGGTCAGCGTGGTTGTCAGCCATGCGTGGGGATCGACGCCGTTCATTTTGCAGGTCTCGATCAGCGAGGCGATGACGGCCCAGTTTTCGGCCCCTGCCTCGTGCCCGGCGAAGAGGGCGTTCTTGCGATTGAGGGCGATGGGGCGGATCGTGCGTTCGACGGTGTTGCTGTCCAGTTCAATGCGGCCATCGGTCAGGAAGTGACCGAGACCGCCGCGGTATTTGGCGATGTAGGCGAGCGCCTCGCCCAGAGGCGACTTGCCGGACGCGCGGGCGCGATGGTGGCTTATCCAAGCGTCGATGCGGGCGAGGATCGGGGCGGAGCGTTCCTGCCGTGCGGCAAGGCGCGCGGCGGGTTCGCTGCCTCGGATGTCGGTCTCGATAGCATAGAGATCGCGGATGAGGGTCACGCCTTCCTCGGCAATTGGGGCGGAGCCGGTGCGGGTGATCTCGATCAGCTTTCGGCGCGCATGGGCCCAGCAATACGCCAGTTGGATGCCCGGACCGATCCGGTCTGGCGCGATCAGCCGGTTGTATCCGGCATAGCCATCGACCTGAAGGATGCCGCCGAAGCCCTGCAATATCCGTTCGGCATGTTGCCCGCCCCGGCCGGGCGTATAGGTGAAGGCCACGCCTGGTGGAGACGCGCCGCCCCAAGGGCGGTCATCGCGGGCCAGCGCCCAGAAGTAGCCGGTCTTGGTCTTGCGAGCCCCCGGATCGAGGACCGGGGCCCGGGTCTCGTCCATGAACAGCTTGGTGGACCGCTTCAGGTCGGCAAGCAGCGCGTCATGGACGGGGCGGAGTTCAAAAGCGGCACGGCCGACCCAATCTGCAAGGGTGGAGCGGTCGAGTTCGACGCCTTGGCGGCTGTAGATCTGGGCCTGACGATACAACGGAAGATGATCGGCGTATTTACTGACCAGCACATGTGCGACCGTGGCTTCGGTCGGCATGCCGCCGGGGATCAGTCGTGCCGGGGCTGGTGCCTGTGTCACAACGTCGGTGCAGGATCGGCAGGCGTATTTGGGGCGACGGGTGACGATGACGCGGAACTGCGCCGGGATGATATCCAGCCGCTCCGAGACATCTTCCCCGATGCAGTGCAAGCCGCCGCCGCAGGCGCAGATCAGGCTGTCCGGCTCAATGACTTCTTCGATGCGCGGCAGATGTTTGGGCAATGATCCGCGATTGGCGGCACGCGGCTTGGCGGGGCGTTTGGCCGCGCGGTTCTCGGCATCCTCTTCGGCATGGATTGCGGCGATGGCCGTCTCCAGGTCTTCCAGCGCCAGTTCGAACTGGTCCGGATCGCTCTTCTCCGATCGGCGTCCGAAGGCTGCGTGTCTGAAGGCCGCGACCAGCTTCTCCAGCCGTTCGATACGCTCGTCCTTGCGCAGGTTATGCGCTTCCGAGGCGATCAGCATCGCCTTCAGCGCGGCAATTTCCTCAAGCAGATCAGCGGTGTGCGGCATGGTCGCAGTCTATCACCAGCTACGGCCGACACCCGCAAAAAATGGTGCGAGACCCAACAAAAACAGGACTATTCCACCGCCTCCGGTGCCCTCGCTTCGATGGCCCGAACCCGCCGCCAGTCCAGCCCGGAGAACAGGGCTTCGAACTGCGCGTGGTTCATCACTATCAACCCGTCCTTCACCGCAGGCCAGGTAAACGTATGCTCTTCCAGCCGCTTGTAGGCCATCACCAGCCCGGTGCCGTCCCAGTAGAGCAGCTTCAGCCGATCAGCTTTCTTGGCGCGGAACACGAAGACAGTGCCGGTGAACGGATCCTTGCGCAGCTCGTTCTTGACCATTGCGGCCAGGCTGTCATGGCCTTTGCGGAAGTCGATGGCCTTCGTCGCCACCATGATCCGCACCCGGTTCGACGGGAAGATCACGCGCCGGCCGCCAAGGCACGCGCCACGGACGCGATCCGATCCGCCGAAGCGCCGACTTCCAGACGGATTACAACTGCGCCGAACGCAATCTCCGGACCGGTCGCAGCAGGGCCGACAGAACGCGGAACATCATCTGCAGGCCCGACCATCAAGGCCGCGAACTCGACCGGATCCTCCGGCGCTGGCAACACCAGCCGCCCCTTGCGCGCCAGCGTCCGCCACGACGAGATGCGATTTGCCGGCAGACCATACCGACGGGCAACATCGTTGACCGTAGCACCCGGCACCAGCGTCTCCGCCACAATCCGCGCCTTCACATCTTCAGGCCAACTCCGGTTCTGGCGACCGGACCCGCCAACCGTGAGAACCTCCAATGTAGTCTCCATGGAGAAACTCCAGCATCAAACAACAATGGATGCCAGTGATCCCATCAGGAAGCGCGCTGGAAGGTGGGGGTGGGACAGCGCTTACCCTGAAGCCGACCTCCCAAGAGAAATTCCAGAAAGGACCAAGCTGACCACACTTCAAAGACTTCGGTTCGGCAAAATCCAGCTGAAT
>Ga0182736_1002792_pt1 | contig 12562 bp, 12 predicted proteins | sample eDN5th30CKraftBY_FD_128882 | JGI IMG/M metagenome (GOLD analysis project Ga0182736, IMG submission 128882) | Enriched backyard soil microbial communities from Emeryville, California, USA - eDNA 5th pass 30_C Kraft BY (version 2) (version 2) | ecosystem: Environmental > Terrestrial > Soil >...
CACGAAGATGCGGCGCATCGATTCCAGGATATCGGTCATATTTTCTCAAGCCTTAAGAGCATTTGTTTGGGGGATGGCAGGCGAAAGAGCTTCTTGTCAACCTGCCACGCTCTCGGGGCTGCGTTCTTCCTCCTCGGCCCGCTTGAGGGTCTCGCGGGCCTGATCCGCCTCGCGCTGGCGGTTCCACATGGCCGCATAGACCCCGCCAAGGCTCAGAAGGTTCGCATGGTTGCCGCGTTCGACCACCCTCCCCTGGTCGAGGACGATGATCTCGTCGGCGCCGATGACTGTGGACAACCGATGGGCGATCACCAGGGTGGTCCGGCCCCTGCTGACCCGGTCGAGGGCGTCCTGGATCTCCTTTTCGGTAAAGGTGTCGAGCGCCGAGGTCGCCTCGTCCAGCACCAGGATCGGGGGGCTCTTGAGGATCGTGCGGGCGATGGCCACCCGCTGCTTCTCGCCGCCCGAGAGCTTCAGGCCGCGCTCGCCCACCGGCGTGTCGTAACCTTCCGGCAGGAGGCCGATGAAGCGGTCGATCTGGGCGAGCCGCGCGGCCTCCCTCACCTCCTCCGGGGTCGCGTCCCAGCGGCCGTACTGGATGTTGTAGCCGATGGTGTCGTTGAACAGCACCGTATCCTGCGGAACCATGCCGATGACCTTCCGCAGAGAAGCCTGCTGCACCTCGGCGATGTTCTGCCCATCGATGAGGATGCGCCCACTGGTGGGCTCGTAGAAGCGGAACAGGAGGCGCGAGATGGTCGATTTGCCCGCGCCGGAAGGACCGACGATGGCCACGGTATGCCCTGCCGGCACCTCGAAGCTCACGCCCTTGAGGATGGGCCGCTCGGGGTTATAGGCGAAATGCACGTCCTCGAAGCGCACCACGCCCTCGCCGACCTCAAGCGGCTTGGCGCCGGGCTTGTCCTGGATTTCGGGGTTGCGCTCGATGATCGCGAACATGTCGTCGATGTCGATGAGGGCCTGTTTGATCTCGCGGTAGAGCATGCCCATGAAGTTCAACGGAATGTAGAGCTGCACCAGCATCGCGTTGACCAGAACGAAGCTGCCGATCGAGGCGCGCCCCGCCATGATGTCCCGGGCCGCCAAGACCATGACGATGGCCATGCCGATGGAGAAGATCACGGCCTGACCGGCATTGAGCACGGCGAGCGACGTATAGGTCTGGGTCGAGGCCTTCTCGTAGCGCTCCATGGAGCGGTCGTAGCGGGCCGTCTCCCGCTGCTCGGCGCCGAAATACTTTACCGTTTCGTAGTTCAGCAGGGAATCGACCGCCTTGGTGTTCGCATCCGTGTCGGAGTCGTTCATCTGCTTGCGGATCGAGATCCGCCACTGGGTCGCCTTGTAGGTATAGGCGAGATAGACGACGACCATCGCGAAGACGACGGCGGAATAGATCCAGTTGAACTCCCAGGCGAGCAGTCCCAGCACGAGGACGAACTCGAGGATCGTCGGAACGAGGGTCAGCACCACGAGGCGGGACAGCTCCTCGATGCCTTCGCGGCCACGCTCCAGCACCCGGGTCAGGCCGCCGGTCTTGCGCTCCAGGTGGAAGCGCAGGGATAGGCGATGCATGTGCTCGAAGGTCTGCAGCGCGAGGTTGCGCACCGCATGCATGGCCACCTTGGCAAAGAGGCCGTCGCGCATCTGGGTCAGGACGGCCATGAGGATACGCGTCAAGCCATAGATCGCAGTCAGCAGGATCGGGGCCTTCCAGAGCCAGGAGCCCGAGGTCGCAGCAATCTCAACGCCCTGACCGCCGCTGCCGGTGACCGCCACGAGAGCGTCCGTCGCCCATTTGAAGGCGAAGGGCGTCACCATGGTCACGCCCTTCGCCACCAGCAGCAGACCGAAGGCCAGGAAGACCCGTCGCTGGAGATCGGGCCTGCCGTGGGGCCAAAGATAGGGCCAGAGCTTCGTCCAGGTGGCCGCCAAGCCGCCAGGCTTCGGCGCGGCGGCTCTTGTCGTCGGGACGGCGGTGGAGGGAGGCATACGCGAGAATCCAATCGTAATGTCGGACCTCGATATAGGCGATCATCGGGATGAATTCACCCCGAGTCTGGCATTGTTCCAGTTTGTGCGGAGCGTGTGAACGCTTCAGTTGCTCTTCGGGTCCTGCTCGCCCGGCAGGACGAAAACCTGCCCTGGATAGATCAGGTTGGGATTTCTGATCTGCTCCTGGTTCGCACCGTAGATCACCGTATAGCGGAGGCCCTTGCCGTAGATCCTCTGGCTGATGCGCCAGAGATTGTCGCCCCGCGAAACGATCGTCGTATTGATGTTCGGGACCACGACCGTGCCGACGCTGGCCATCTGTCCATCAGGCAGGGCGGAGGCCACCTCTCGCGAGGGTTGGACCCGTGCTGCCGGCTGGGCCGGTTCCGGGGCCTGAGGCTGCCCGGAAGCCACCTGGACCGGGACGTTGAACCCCACTTCGGCCCGCGACCTGACCTGCCCCGAGACCGGATCCACGTCGTCGAGTCGGATCCGGTAATCGCCGGGCTTCACCCCGTTGCCGATCGAGAAGGACACCTTGCCGTCGCCACCTGCCCCGCCGGGAGCGATGAAGCTCTCGTTGAGGTAGAGGCGCACCGTCGCGCCCGGCGCCGACTGGCCGGATACGAAGAGCTTCCCCTCTTCCGCCTCGACGGTCATGATCTTGATTTCGGGCCGCGGGGCCGGCTGCGCGGGGGCAGTCGACGCAGGGGGCGTCGATGGCGTGACGCTTGCCTGCTGCTGCGGTGCCGGCTGGGATGGTTGCGGCGCGGCTGTGGGGGCTTCGGCCGTGTTCGTCTCAGGCTTCGTCTCAGGCTTGGTCTCCTCGGCCACCTTGGCGGGCGGCTCGGGATTAGAGAGGACCACCGTAGGCTTGTCCGGGGCCGTCAGGGTCACGAGCGGCCTCGTCTTGGCGTCGGCGATCACGACCGTCACGCTCTGGGACGAGCGCTGGCGTGTGCCGTCCGGCGCAATCGATTGCAGCACCACCAGATGGGAGCCCGGCGGCAGGGGCGGAGGCACGATGGCGAACAGGCCCGAGGCATCCGCCGCGGCACGGGCATGGACCTGATCGCCCCTCAACAGCTCGATGGTGGCCCCGGGCGCGGCACGTCCTGCGATCACGCTCTCGCCGTCCGGCTCGACCCGCACCAGATCGAAGCTTGGCGCGACCGGCCCATCCTTGGGCTTGGCTGCGGGAGTTTCACCAGGATTTGCCGGCTTGGCAGCAGCCTGTTGGCCGGGAGCCGCCTGGGATGCAGGGGCCGGCTGGGCGGGCATGGCACTCTGGGTCGGGTCGGACCTGCCGGTCCAGGACCAGTAGAGCACCCCGAGGAGGACTGCGACAACGGCTGCAGCGGCAACGCCGAGCAATGCGATTGTACCCTTGATTTCCTTCGGATCCGCCATGGTGGTTTTCTCGAACGCGGCACTTTCGTGCATTTAAACCGTTTATCTTTCAAAAGGCTACGGCCATAAAGGACAATTAATGCGTCACGACTCAGCGCGGGAGGCTCCCCGCCTCCCCAGAATTGACATGTCATCCATCAGACCGATCAAATCCATCTGCGTTTATTGCGGCTCCGGCTTCGGGGACGATCCCGTTTTTGCTGAGAATGCGGCCGTATTGGGCCGCTCCATGGCCGAAGAGGGCATCAATCTGGTCTATGGTGGTGGGAATGTCGGCCTCATGGGCACCGTGGCCCAATCGGTGCTCGACCATGGCGGTTATGTCACAGGGATCATCCCCGACTTCCTGAAATCCCGCGAGAAGCTCCTCGACGATGTTCAGGAAACCATCGTCGTGCCCGACATGCATACCCGTAAGCGTCTGATGTTCGAAAAGGCCGATGCCTTCGTGGCCCTGCCCGGCGGGATCGGAACCCTCGAAGAGCTCGTCGAGCAGATGACCTGGTCGCAGCTCGGCCAGCACACCAAGCCGATCCTGATGCTCAGCACCAAGGGTTTCTGGAAACCCCTGCTCACCCTGATCGCCCACATGCGCGAACAGGGCTTCATTCGCCCGGGACTCGAACTCAATTATCTGGTGGCCGAGCGGGTGGAAGAGGTCATTCCCATGCTCGAGAACGCCGCGCGTCGGGTCGGGATCGTCAGCAACGAGGACGAGATCGAAACCCGGTTTTGAACCTCGTCATCCTGCGCGGGACAGAACCAGCCCGCCCAGGATCATACCTGCCGCAACGAGCCGCTGCCAGGTGATCGCCTGCACAGGAAGGCCGAAGGCCCCCACGGCATCGAGGAGCAGCGCGGCCGCCACCTGACCGAAGACCAGGGCCGCCACGGTGCTGACCACACCGAGCTGAGGCACGCCCCAGATCACGATGGCCACATAGAAGGCACCCAGGAAGCCGCCGAGCCAGGACCACCAAGGGGCTGCCGCCATGCCCGCGCCGGATGGCCAGGAGCCCCGGGCGAGGCTGACCGCCGCCAGAATGACGAAGCCGATTCCGAACGAGATGCAGGCGGCCAGGATCGGATCGCCGAGGGACCGCGCCAGCGCGGCGTTGATGGGCGCCTGAGACGCGAGGAATACGCCGCCGAGAAGGATTCCGAGAAGCGGCAGCAGGATCGAGATGTTCATGGGATTGCCTGAATGAAGCTCGGTTTCAGCGACGTCGAATTCATGCACGGCCCTCGCCTTGGGAGCGTGGGTCATAAATGTCCGGCACAAGGCCGGCCTTGTCGGCGAAGGAAGCGCATGATGAACCGGCCTCTCAGAATGAAGGCCGGGATTTGCGGTTCTCAGAGCGATGCACCGCTCTTCAGCAGCTTGTAGATCATGGAATCCGTCAGCGCCTGGAACGAGGCATCGATGATGTTGGCCGACACGCCGATCGTGGTCCAGCGCTCGCCGGAGCCGTCCATGAACTCGATCAGCACGCGCGTGACCGCATCCGAACCGCCCTGGTAGATGCGGACCTTATAATCCACCAGCTCGAGGTCCTGGATCAGGTGCTGGTACTTGCCCAGATCCTTGCGCAACGCGACATCGAGCGCGTTCACAGGACCATTGCCCTCGGCGGCGGAAATCAGCACCTCGTCGCCCACGCGCACCTTCACGATGGCTTCCGAGGCGGTGACGAGTTCGCCGACCGCGTTGAACCGGCGCTCCACATTGACGGAGAAGCGCTCCACGTCGAAGAAGGCCGGCACCTCGCCGAGCATGCGCTTGACCAGCACGTAGAAGGACGCGTCCGCGCCCTCGAATGCGAAGCCCTGCGCCTCCTTGCGCTTCACCTCGTCGAGCACGCGCGCGATGCGCGGATCGCCCTTCTCGAGCTCGAAGCCGCAGCGCTTCAATTCGGCGAGGATGTTCGATTGCCCACCCTGATCCGACACCAGGACCTTTCGCGCATTGCCGACGACTTCCGGCTCCACATGCTCATAGGTGCGCGGATCCTTCAGCACCGCCGAGGCATGGATGCCGGCCTTCGTCGCGAAGGCGCTGGAGCCCACGAACGGCGCATGGCGGTTCGGCTGCCGATTGAGGATCTCGTCCACCTGCCGCGATACGTGGGTGAGCTGGCTCAAGGCATCGTCCGTGACGCCGAGATCGAAGCGGGACGCATAACCGTCCTTCAGCTTCAGCGCGCCGATGAGCGTGATGAGATTGGCATTGCCGCAGCGCTCGCCGAGCCCGTTGAGCGTGCCCTGGATATGTCGCGCGCCCGCTTCCACGGCGGCAAGGGAATTCGCAACCGCGCAACCGCAATCGTCATGGGCGTGGACGCCGATATGCCCGCCCGGCACGACATTCGTCACAGCCGTGACGATCTCCCTCACCTCGTGAGGGAGCGTGCCGCCGTTGGTATCGCAGAGCACGATCCAGCGCGCGCCGGCCTCATAGGCCGTTGTCACGCAGGACAGGGCGTAATCGGGATTGGCCTTGTAGCCGTCGAAGAAATGCTCGCAATCGACGAGTACCTCGCGGCCCTTGGCACGAGCCGCTTCGACGCTTTCCCGGATGCCTGCGAGGTTTTCCTCAGGCGTCGTCTCGAGGGCCACGCGCACGTGGTAGTCCCAGGACTTCGCCACGAAGCAGATCGCATCGGCCTGCGCCTCGAGCAGCGCCGCGACGCCGGGATCGTTGGAGACCGACCGCCCTGCCCGCTTGGTCATGCCGAAGGCCGTGAACTTGGCGCTTTTCGTGCGCTTCTCGGCGAAGAATGTCGTGTCGAGCGGGTTCGCACCCGGGTAGCCGCCCTCCACGTAGTCGATGCCGAGCTTGTCCAGGAGCGCGGCAATCGCCTTCTTGTCCTCCAGGGAGAAATCCACGCCGGTGGTCTGCGCCCCGTCGCGCAGGGTCGTATCGAAGAGAGTGATGCGTTCGCGGCTCATGACGACAACTTCCTGTCTTCCTGCGGCGTCAGGCGCTTTTCCATGGTCGTGGTGCCGAGCCATTCATCCCCAAGCGGCATCGTGTTGCGGCGCTGCGGCTGGAAGCCGTGCTTCTGGAAGAACGGCAGCGCATTGTCGCTCACTTCCGCCACGAGACGCGCGGCGCCGCGCGCGCCGGCAAGCTTCTCCACCGCATCGTAGAGCATCGTGCCGATCCCCTGCCCGGCCGCGGCCGGATGCACGTAGAACAGGTCGATCAGCTCGTTGTCCTTGAGCCCGATGAAGCCGACGGGCGAACCCTCGACGGTTGCGATCAGCGTGAGGCTCTGCGTCAGCCTCTCGGCAAAGGAATCGTCCTCGGCACGGGCGATCCAGGCTTCCTGCTGGCTTTCGCTGTAATCCTCGCCCGTCAGCTCCGCGATGCTCTCCTCGTAGATGTCGACGAGGACCGGCAGATCCGCCGGCAGGAAGGGACGAAGTCCCGGTTTCGGCAAGGCCTGTCCCATCAGCGTGCAACCTCCCAGGTGGTCGTTCCGTCCTTGTTGTCCTTCACGACCACGTTGAGCGCGGCGAGCTCGTCGCGGATACGGTCGGACTCGGCCCAGTTCTTGGCCGCGCGGGCTTCCTTGCGCGCGGCGATCAATGCCTCGACCTGCGCGGGATCTACGCTGAGCGAAGCATGCCTGCGGGCCTTCCAGGCCTCGGCTCCTTCAAGCAGGAAGCCGAGCGCACGAAGGTTGGCGCCGAGCTCCTCGTGAGCGCCCTGCCCGTCGAGGGCATGAAGCTCCGCCAGCATCTTCGGCGTGTTCAGATCGTCCGCGAGCGCGTCGACGATGTGATCCGAGAGAAAAGCGTTCTCTCCCCTGCCTGCGAGCTCGTACCAGCGGTCGAGGGTCTTCTCGCTTTCCTCGAGCCCTTTCACCGTCCAGTCGATGGGCTGGCGGTAATGGGTGCGCAGCATATTGAAGCGCAGCACCTCGCCGGGCCAATCCTTCAGGAGGTCATTGATCGTGAAGAAGTTGCCGAGGGACTTCGACATCTTCTCGCCTTCCACCTGCAGGAAGCCGTTGTGCATCCACACATTGGCCATGCGGGGGGTATCGAAGGCGCAGCAGGATTGGGCGATCTCGTTCTCGTGGTGCGGGAAGACGAGATCGATGCCGCCGCCGTGGATGTCGAAGATCTCGCGCTCCGTCGGATCGGAGCAGGAAAGCCGCGTCTCGAAGGCCTGGATCAGGTGCTTCCACGACATGGCCGAGCACTCGATGTGCCAGCCGGGACGCCCCGGCGTCTCGATGCCGGCCGGCGACGGCCAGGCAGGGTCCTGCGGACCCGAGGGCTTCCAGAGCACGAAATCCATCGCGTCGCGCTTGTAGGGCGCCACGTCCACCCGGGCGCCGGAGAGCAGCTCGTCCAGGGAGCGCTTCGAGAAGGCGCCGTATTTCGGGACGTTCGGCAGGCTCTGCATGGCGGCGACGGAAAAGAGCACGTGCTCCTCGGCCACGTAGGCGGCGCCGCGCGCGATCAGCCGCTCGATGATCATGCGCATCTCGTCGATGTGCTCGGTCGCGCGGGGCTCGACGAAGCGCGGAGCCTTACCCGCCTCGTTCACGTCCTCCGGCATGAGCACGCCCAGCGCCCGGATATCGGCGTGGAACTGCTCTTCCGTCTTCCGGGTGACGGCCCGAATGGCCTCGTTATGGGACAGGTCCGGGTAATCCCGGGCCGCCCGGGCGTTAATCTTGTCGTCCACATCGGTGATATTGCGCACATACGTGACGGCTTCCTTACCGTAAACATGTCTCAGCAGACGGAAGAGAAGGTCGAAGACGATGATCGGGCGGGCGTTCCCGATGTGGGCGTAGTCGTAAACGGTGGGCCCGCAGACATAGAGGCGCACGTTCCCGGGGTCGATCGGGACGAAAGCGTCCTTCGACCGGGTCAACGTGTTGTAGAGCCTCAAGCTTGCCACCATGAAACCAAATCCCTGTCAGGCCGCAGGCCGGAGGGTGGTTTCGATCTTGGAACGAGAACGAGACGGCTCCAGCCAGCGAAGTGCGCTAGCCGCAAATAATCCCGGAAATGAGGATCGTTGCCGTGTTCATGAAGCCATCAATGCCTTTTCGCCCCTGGGACGTCAAGGTTTCCGATTTGGTAAGTATGTTTTATTTGCACGGCCGCATGAAACGCGTTCCGGCAAAGCGCGTTAGAGCTTTGTTCACGCACACTCGTGGCATAATGGCCCGAGTTCAACAAAAGAGGTCTTCGATGCGCCGCGCATTCACCATGCTCGGAGTGGGTACTGTTGTGTTTCTTGCAGCCGCGTCCTTGACGCTGCTTCCCAATGGTACCCAGGCCTCTTCGACCGAAGCGACCTTCATGGTTCCCGCCGCCGACGGCTATGGCGTCGCGGAATGCCTGATCACAAACCAGGCCTGTGGCCAAGTTGTGGCAACCGCCTGGTGCGAGGCCCATGGCTATGCCAAGGCGATTTCCTACCGGCAGGTCACTCCCGACGAGGTGACGGGCGCCATCCAGAAGGCGGCGCTGAGCCCCGAGGAGCGCCCGGTTTCCGTCACCTGCTCCAACTAAGCCGGCATGGGGGACAGCATGGTCCGGGCGGTCCCGATGACGGCCCGGGTCAGGTCTCCCAGCAGCGGACCGACGATCCGGCTCTGCTGCCAGAACAGGGGCACTTCCAGCGGGTCCGACGGTTCCAGGGCCACGAGGCGACCGGCCCGGATATGCTCCTGAACCACCGTTTCCAGGTTCATCCCCCATCCCAATCCTGCCAGGGCGGCATCGACGAAAGCCTGCGACGACGGCAGCCAGTGGACCGGCGGCACGACATCGGTGCCAAGGGCACGCTGGAGCCAGAGCGCCTGGAGCCGGTCCTTCCGGTTGAAGACGAGACAGGGCGCGCGAGCCGCGGAATGCTCGCTCAACCCATCCTTTAGCCATCGTTCCACCAATGCGGGGCTCGCCGTCGCGAGGTAGCGCAACCTGCCCAGGGGAAAGCTGTCGCAGCCCTGGATCGGCTTGCCGTGGGAGGTTACGGCCGCCACGACCTCCCCTCGCCGCAGCCATTCGGCGCTGTGGTCCTGATCGTCCACCACGAGGTCGAAGAGGAAGCCCTCGGTCTGCGCCATGGCCGGAATGAACCAGGTGGCGAGGCTGTCCGCGTTGACCGCGATGCGCAGGGTCACCGGGCGGCTCTCGGGCTGAAGCCCCGGCATGGTCTGACGTAGCGAGCCTTCGAGGAGGGAGACCAGTTCCACATGCTGGCACAACCGCTGCCCGGCCTCCGTGGCCGTGCAGGGCTGGCCCCGGACTACGAGGACGGCGCCGATCCGCTCCTCCAGAAGCTTGATCCTCTGGGAAACGGCCGAGGGCGTGACGTTGAGCTTGTCGGCGGCTCGCTCGAAGCTTCCGGTGCGCACGACCGCTGCGAGGGCGGACAGAAGGGCATAATCCAGCATTGGATTAGATTTTCTAATTCGGGCTCAAATCGTTTAACTGCACTAATTCTACGGTGGAGGTTATGAGCCGTCGACTCCTTCTGGGACATCGACATGACCTCAACCCTTTTTGCCGGCTTCCTGCTCGGCCTCAGCCTCATTCTGCCCATCGGGGCGCAGAACGCCTTCGTCCTGCGGATCGGGCTGCGCGGCGAGCATGTCTTCGCCGTCTGCCTGACCTGCGCGCTGTCGGATGCGGTCCTCATCCTGGCCGGCGTGTCCGGCTTCGCACAGCTCAGCGCCAGAGTGCCCTGGGCCGAAACATTCCTGCTCTATGGCGGCGCGGCATTCCTTCTGGTGTATGGCGCGCGCAGCTTCATGGCCGCGTTCGGGACCGCCGCCCTGCGCCCGTCCGAGGCCGCTCCCGAAAGCCTGGGCCGGGTGGTCCTCACCTGCCTCGCCTTCACCTGGCTCAACCCGCATGTCTATCTCGACACGGTGGTCCTGATCGGCTCGATCTCGACCCAGTTCGACCAGGGCAAGGGGTTCTTCGCCGCCGGAGCCATGCTGGCCTCCTTCACGTTCTTCTTTTCCCTCGGCTTTGGCGCCCGCCTCCTGAAACCCTTCTTCGCCCGGCCGATCACATGGCGGATTCTCGACATCGCCATCGGGCTCATCATGTGGGCGACGGCGGCAAGGCTTCTGCTCGGCGAACGGGCTGTGTGACGGCACCCGCCCCTTGCCTACTTCAGCCACTCCCCGCACTTCGCCGGAACCTCGGTGCCCCAGGGCATCAACGGGACGGTCGAGGTGGAGTTCTTCGGCGAGCCTTCGATGGGACGGTCGGAATAGACCATGTAGACCAGGGTGTTGCGCTTGGCGTCGCAGCCGCGGACGATCTGCATCTTCTTGAAGATCAGGGATCGGCGCTCGCTGAACACCACGTCGCCCTGGCCGAATTTCTGCTTGAATTTCACCGGGCCCACCTGCCGGCAGGACAGGGAGATATCGGAGACTTCCTCGGCCACGCCGAAGGTGCCGGAAATGCCGCCGCGCTCGGGGGTCGTGTAGTGGCAGGCAACCCCCTCCACCACAGGGTCGTCGATCCCGTAGACCGCGAGCTTGTCGTCCGGGGTGAGCGCCCGCCAGACCGTGGATTTCTTGAAGATCAGGTCGGGCTCCTGGGCCGCGGCGCCCGTCACGGCAGCCATCGTCACAGCCAAGGTCAAAGCAATTCGGGCCAGCATCTTAACAGTCATCTCCCACGGTTACGCTGTCATGTGGGGATGGCTTGGGCTTTTGACGAGAGCCTATTCGGCGTGATGGCTGACGATGCAGATCTTGTTGCCGTCGAGGTCGCGGAAATAGGCCCCGTAATAATTGCGGTGGTATTGCGGCCGCAGGCCCGGCGGTCCCTCGTCGGTTCCGCCCTGCTCCAGGGCGGCCGCGTGGCAGGCATCGACAAGGCTGCGCTTCGGGGCAAGCAGCGCGATCATGGAGCCGTTGCCCACGCTCGGCTCCCGGCCGTCGAAGGGGCGCACGACCAGGAATTGCGGCTGTCCGCCGGGCAGGCCCCAGCCGACCATGCTGTCGTCCGAAAAGCGGACTTCCAGGCCAAGAGGAGCCAGGACCGCGTCGTAGAAGCCTCTCGCCCGGGCGAGGTCATTTGCTCCGATCGTCGTATGGGAGTACATGCGGGATCACTTTTCGGAGTCGCTGTTCAGGACAAGGCTAGACAGCTTCCCTCGAAGGGGGCAAGGCGTTAATCACAATAGGGTCAAATTCCAGCGGCACATGACCTGCCTGACCCAGGCATTCGATGCCCCAACGGACCGGTTCTGCGATCAGCTCTATGGCAAAGATATCTTTTCTCCGCTCCCTCATCGCCGTGACGGCCTTCCTGGCCGCCGGGCAGGCCGCCTATGCCCAGTCGGCGCAATGCCAGCGGTTCCAGGCTGAGCTCGCTTCCCTGGACCGCAGCGGCGGGAGCGCGCCGACCGGACAGATGCAGGCCCAGCGGATGGAGATCAACCGCCTCGTCGGCTATTACCGCAACATCGGCTGCGAGCGCGGCCCGCTCGGCTTCCTGGCAGGCCCGGCCCCGGCCGAATGCGGCTCCATCGCGCAGCAGATCCGCCAGCTCGAGGCCGGCTATGCCCGTCTCGCGTCGCAGGGCATCGACCAGAGCCAGATCGAGGCACGCCGCCGGCAGCTGCAGGTCGCCATCCAGCAGACCTGCTCCACCGATCAGCCCCGCGGCTTCTTCGAATCCCTGTTCGGGGCTCCGCGCCAGCAACAGCAGCAGGAGATCATGCCCGAGGGGCAGCCGATCATCGCCGATGACGGACCGCCCTCCATGGGTGGCGGACGCCTGATCTGCGTGAAGACCTGCGACGGGTCCTTCTTCCCGCTGACCACGCCTCCGGGCGGCGGACAGAGCGCCAACGAGATGTGCCAGTCCCTCTGCCCGGGCACGGAAACCCTGGCTTTCGCCTATCCGGGCGGCGACCAGGGCCTCAACCGGGCCGCCTCGCTGTCGTCGAACCAGCCCTACACGTCGCTGGCGAACGCCTTCAAGTTCCGCAAGACCTTCGACGAAAGCTGCGCCTGCAAGAAGCCCGACGAGAGCTGGGCCGTGGTCCTGCGCAAGGCGGAAAGCATGCTCCAGCAGCGCAAGGGCGATGTGATCGTCACCGCCGAGAAGGCCGAGGAACTCTCCAGGCCGAAAGCGC